>Ga0207797_1000845_pt1 | contig 22958 bp, 21 predicted proteins | sample PRCRCaboRojoPR_6_FD_187275 | JGI IMG/M metagenome (GOLD analysis project Ga0207797, IMG submission 187275) | Marine sediment microbial community from Cabo Rojo, Puerto Rico - PR CR 10% Liquid 1 (SPAdes) | ecosystem: Environmental > Aquatic > Marine > Coastal > Sediment | place: Cabo Rojo, Puerto...
CTCGAGGGTCTCGCTCGCCTCGTAGCCGTCCTCGAGGATGACGTACGTGACGACGGCCGTGCCCGTCGTGTCGTCGGGGACGCCGACGGCGGCCGCGGCGTTGACCGCGTCGTGTTCGATCAGGGCGCCCTCGACCTCCGCCGGCCCGACCTTCCGGCCGGCGACGTTGAGGACGTCGTCCGAGCGCCCGTGGAGGAACCAGAAGCCGTCGGCGTCCCGCTGGGCCCAGTCGCCGTGGTTCCACATGTCCTCGAAGCGGCTCCAGTACTCCTCGAGGTAGCGCTCGTCGCCGCTCCAGAGGGACTTCGTCATCGAGGGCGCCGACGAGCGACAGACGAGGTAGCCCCGCTCGGTCGTGTCGACGATGGACTCCCCGCGGGCGTTGACGATGTCGACGTCCATGCCCAGCGCGGGCGCGCCGAGCGTGCAGGGCTTGAGCGAGTGGACGGGCGCGGGCTGGAGGAAGCACCCGAAGATCTCCGTCCCGCCGGAGATGTTCATGATGGGCGTCTCGCCGTTGCCGACGTGCTCGTAGAACCACAGCCAGGACTCGGGATCCCAGGGCTCGCCCGTCGACCCGAGCAGCCGCAGCGTCGAGAGGTCGTGGCCCTCGACCCACTCCGTGCCGTGCTTCTCCAGGGCGCGGATGGCCGTCGGCGAGATGCCGAAGACGGTCAGCCCGTGCCGGTCGATCATCCGCCAGAAGCGATCCGGCTCGGGGTGGTCGGGCGCGCCCTCGTACATGAACATCGTCCCGCCGAAGACGTGGTTGCCGATGAGGGTCCAGGGGCCCATCATCCAGCCGATGTCCGAGACCCAGAAGAAGCGGTCCGCCGGCTTGTGGTCGAAGGAGAAGTACAGCTCCTTGCTGGGCTGGACGAGGCCGCCGGCGTGGGTGTGGACGATGCCCTTGGGCTTGCCGGTCGTCCCCGAGGAGTACAGCAGCATGCACTCGGCGTCGCTCGGCAGTGACTTCGTCTCGTAGCTGTCCTCGGCCGCCCCGACGGTCTCGTCCCACCACTCGTCGCGGTCGTCGTTCCAGTCGACGTCCAGGTCGAGGCGATCGTAGACGATCGTGTGCTCGACGTGGCCGGCCTCGGCGATCGCCTCGTCGGCGGCCGCCTTGAGTTCGATCTCGTCGCCCCGGCGGTAGAAGCCGTCGCCCGTGAACAGCACCGAGCACTCGGCGTCAGCGATCCGCGTCGCGGTCGCGTCGACCCCGAAGCCCGAGAAGATGGGCACCGCGATGGCCCCGACCTTGAAGCAGCCATAGAGGATCGAGATGACCTCCGGGACCATCGGCATGTAGAGGCCGACGGTGTCGCCCGTCTCGATCCCGCGGGCCTCGAGGGCGTTCGCGACCTGGTTGGTCTGGCGGTGGAGCTCGTGGTAGGTGAGTTCGCGCACGTCGCCGTCCTCGCCCTCCCAGATGCAGGCGACGTCGTTCCGGGTCGGGTTGTCCGGCCGGGCGTGCCGGTCGACGACGTTGTGGGCGATGTTCAGCTCGCCGCCCACGTACCAGTCGGTGAACTGCGGGCCGTCGGTGTCGTCCAGGACGGTGTGGTAGTCCTCGTAGAACTCGAGGTCGAGGTAGTCGACGACGGCGTCCCAGAACCACGCCAGCCCGGAGTCCGGTTCCCCGTCGAGTTCCTCGACGGAGCGGCGGTGGAGTTCGTCGTAGTCCTCGATGCCGTACTGCTGCATGAACCGGTAGACGTTGCTCGACTCGACGACGGCAGCGGGCGGCTCGTAGACGACCTCGTCGAACTCGTCGAGGGATGACATGGTCGGAACGTTGCCCGGCGACCACTTTGTAGTTTGCCCGCCCGTCGGGTACGAACCCTTTTGACGGCGGGTGGACTACGACGTGGCATGTACGTCCGGGACGCCCGAAATCGCGACGAGGCTTGGCTCCTGGAGCACATCGAGGCCATGGGCCTGGACGAGACCGCCTTTCGCTCCCGCGATTACGTCATCGCGATGGACGAGGCCGAGAACGAGCGGGCGGGGTTCGGCCGGATCCGCATCCACAAGCGCGAGGACGGCGACCTCTGTGAGCTGACGAGCATCGGCGTCCTGGAGCAGTGGCGCGGCCAGGGCGTCGGCGCCCACGTCGTCGAGCGACTCGTCCAGACGGCCGAGGACGAGGGCTTCGAGGTCGTCTACACGCTCACGGGCGAGCCCGACTACCTGGGGCAGTTCGGCTTCGAGCGGATCGAGGTCGCCCAGTTGCCCGACCGGCTCCGGGATCGGCTCGAGGAGAAACAGGAACGCCTGGAGCCCGACGCCGTCCCGATGGTGCTCCGGCCGGCCGACTTCACCATGCCCCGCCGGCTCCGCCAGGCGTTCAAGGGCGCACAGGCCGACGAGGGCGAGACCGAACCCGAGGAGGGGCCGGAGGACTTCGGCATCGACCCCGACGAGGCGACCTACAAGTACGACACCGGGTAGGCCTCCGGCCCGGCGGACGGCGACGGGCCGGTCGGCCAGTCGTCGCCTCCAGTGAGCGTTCGCTCTACCTCGGAACGACGCGAAGGTTCTTCCCACCTCGTGTCGTAGTACTAATATGTACGACCGTATCCTGGTGCCAACAGACGGAAGTGGGAATGCTGCGGGGGCGATGGCGGAGGCCGTCGACCTGGCCGAACAGTCGGGCGCGATGGTCCACGTGCTTCACGTCATCGACTCACGGTTCCACGACACGTCGATCGGCAGCGCCGTCGAACCGCTCAGGGATGAGGGCGAGGAGTACGTCGACGACCTCGCAGCCATGGCCGAGGACGCCGGAGTCGACGTCACGACGGCCGTCGAGGTCGGGCGGCCGGCTCGTCGGATCCTCGAGTACGTGTCGGATAACGACGTTGGACTCGTGGTCATGGGAACACGTGGTCGGAGCGAGCTCTCGCGGCGCCTCCTCGGCAGTGTGACAAAGTACGTCGTCACTCACGCGGACGTGCCCGTGCACGTGGTCGCGTCCGTGGACGAGTGAGGCGTTCTGCTGTCTCCACCAGCCGTCCGGTTGACCGGCAACGTACCCGGCACACCCGCCGTCTCGACACGTCCACCGCCGAAACCCGTTCCAGGGCCCCCCAGACTCGACAGGAGGCGACGCCCCGGACACTGAAGGATTAAGGATACTCCGGAGCGAAGATCCGGTATGTTCGACCAGGAGGACCTCGAGGCCATCCGCGAGGGGACGTCCGCGTGGGAGGACGAAACCCTCGAACCCGTGCTCGACCGGTTCGGCGAGCGGCGGGAGGCGTTCCGGACGGACACGGACGGGCAGGTCGTCGAGCGCCTCTACACGCCCGACGACGTGGCGGGTCTCGACCACGACGAGGACCTCGGCTTCCCCGGCGAGGAGCCCTTCACGCGGGGCGTCTACCCCACGATGTACCGCGGGCGGCTCTGGACGATGCGCCAGTACGCCGGCATGGGCACGGCCGAGGAGACCAACGAGCGGTACCGCTACCTCCTGGAGGAGGGCCAGACGGGCCTCTCGATGGCCTTCGACCTGCCGACCCAGATGGGCTATGACTCCGACGACGAGATGGCCGCCGGCGAGGTCGGCAAGGCCGGCGTCGCCATCGACTCGCTGCGGGACATGGAGACCGTCTTCGACGGCATCCCCCTGGACGAGGTCTCCACCTCGATGACGATCAACGCCCCGGCGAGCGTCCTGCTGGCCATGTACATCGCCGTCGGCGACCAGCAGGGCGTCGACCGCGAGCAACTCCGGGGGACCATCCAGAACGACGTCCTCAAGGAGTACGTCGCCCGGAACACCTACATCTACCCGCCCGAGCCCTCGATGCGGATCGTCACGGACATCTTCGAGTTCTGCGCCGAGGAGGTGCCCAACTTCAACACCATCTCCATCTCGGGGTACCACATCCGCGAGGCGGGCTCGACGGCCGCCCAGGAGCTCGCCTTCACCCTCGCGAACGGCATCGAGTACGTCCAGACGGCCCTCGAAGCGGGCCAGGCCGTCGACGACTTCGCCCCCCAGCTGTCCTTCTTCTTCAACGCCCACAACAACATCCTGGAGGAGGTCGCCAAGTTCCGCGCCGCCCGACGGCTCTGGGCGGCCATCATGGCCGAGCGGTTCGACACCGAGGACCCCGCCTCCCGGCAGCTCAAGTTCCACACCCAGACGGCGGGCTCGACCCTGACGGCCCAGCAGGTCGAGAACAACGTCGTCCGGGTGGCCTACCAGGCCCTGGCGGCCGTCCTCGGGGGCACCCAGAGCCTCCACACCAACGGCAAGGACGAGGCGCTGTCGCTGCCGACCGAGCAGTCCGTCCGGACGGCCCTGCGCACCCAGCAGATCCTCGCCCACGAGTCCGGCGTCGCCGACACGATCGATCCGCTCGCGGGGAGCTACTACGTCGAGTCCCTGACCGACGAGCTCGAGGCGGAGGCCCGCGAGCTGATCGAGCAGATCGACGAGCGCGGCGGGATGCTCCGCTCCATCGAGGACCAGTGGGTCCAGCGGCAGATCCAGGACACGGCCTACGACCGCCAGCAGGAGATCGAGTCCGGCGACCGGATCATCGTCGGCGTGAACGAGTTCACCGTCGAGGAGGACGAACACGTCGACATCGAGGAGGTCTCGGAGGCCCAGCAGCGCAAGCAGCGCGACCGCCTCGAGTCGGTTCGCGCCGACCGCGACGAGGAGGCCGTCGACGCGAAGCTCGCCGCCCTCCGGGAGGCCGCCGAGGGCGAGGCGAACCTCATGCCCCGGATCGTCGACGCGGTCAAGGTCTACGCGACGACGGGCGAGATCTGTGACGAGCTCCGGGACGTCTTCGGGGAGTACGAGGGCGCCGGCTCGGTCTGAGCGCCCGGCTTTTTGGCGCCGGCAGCCGAGGGTCGCGTATGGACCTCGACCACGCCGGGATCGTCACCGACGACGCGGAGGCCCTCGCCGACCAGTGGACCGACCTGCTCGAGTGCGAGCGCGCCCACGAGGAGACCTACGACGGGATGTGGATGGTCTTCCTCGAGGTGGGCAACACCTACTTCGAGCTGATCGAACCCCGCGACGGCGGGACCATCGCGGACTACCTCGAGGGACACGGCCCGGGCATCCACCACCTCGCGCTCGAGACCGACGACATCGAGGCGGCGATCGAGCGAGCACGCGACCTCGGCGTCGACCTGATCGACGAGGAACCCCGGCCCGGCGCCTGGGGCCACGACATCGCGTTCCTCCATCCGGGGTCGACCGGCGGGATCCTCCTGGAGTTCGTCGAGCACTGATCCCCTGGACCGGGCGAGACCGGATGTAGTCCACGTGCCGGCTGTTCGGCGTATCACTGTACTACGTGTACTCCACGTACTCCACGTACTAACTGTACGATGTACTATCCGTACCACGTGTACTCCATGTACTAAGTGTACTACGTACTACGTGTACTACATGTACTCTACGTACTAACTGTACGACGTACTAATTTTCTGCACGGACGCCACGTTTCTGCACGGACGCCACGGACGACCCCGGCTTCCCGCCCTACCCGAAGTTCTCCACCTTGGCCGCGTCGGGCTGGCCCCCGGCGGCCTCCAGGGCGGTGATGGCGGCGTCGAGGAAGTCGGCGAAGCCGTAGACGAAGACCTGCTGGTCGTCGGCGATGGCCGCCTCGACCGCGGGCTCGAGCGGGTCGTCCCCGTCGAGGACGCGGACGAGCGCCCGGTCGGCCAGCGCGTCGAGGCGCTCCGCGTGGATGGGGGCCTCGTCCCGGTAGACGATCGCGGCCTCGCCGCCGTCGGCGAGGGCCCGCTCGGCGATGCCGATCGCCGCGCCGATGCCCGGCCCGCCGGCCAGGATCAGGACGTTCGCCTCGTCCTCGTAGTAGGCGTTGCCGTAGGGGCCAGAGAGCGTGACCGCGTCGCCGGCCGCGAGGTCCCGGAGGTGGGGGCTGACGTCGCCGTCGGGGTCGATGCCGATCGTCAGCTCGAAGGTTTCCTCGACGTCGGGCGAGGAGATGGTGTAGAAGCGCGAGACCTCCTCGCCGTCGACGGTCGTGACGAGCTTGACGAACTGGCCCGGGCGGGCGTCGAAGTCCGCGGGGGTCGCCAGGCGGAGCGCGATGGCCTCGGGGCCGACCGGCTCGACGTCCGCGACCGTGACGCTTTCGCGATCCATGCCGGCCATTCAGGACCCGGCGGAAATACGGTTTCGATCCGCCGTCTGCGGGGCGTTGCAGAAGGCTTTTCCTCTCGCCTGGGGTACGCACGCGCTAGTATGCCCGAGGACCTGAACTGGGCCATCGGCGGGGAAGCCGGCGATGGGATCGACTCTACCGGCAAGATCTTCGCCCAGGCTCTCTCGCGGGCCGGCCGACACGTCTTCACCTCCAAGGACTTCGCCTCGCGGATCCGGGGCGGGTACACGGCCTACAAGGTGCGGACGTCGGTCGACCGCGTCGAGAGCGTCGTCGACCGGTTGGACATCCTGATCGCCCTCACGGAGCGGACCATCGACGAGAACATGGACGAACTCCACGAGGGGAGCGTCATCATCTACGACGGCGAGCGGACCACGATGCAGGACGTCGAGGTCCCCGACGGGATGATCGGCCTGGACGTCCCGCTCCAGGACCTCGCCGAGGAGGCCGGCGGCGCGATCATGGCCAACGTCGTCGCCCTGGGGGCCGCCTGCGAGGTGGCCGACTTCCCGATCGAGAACCTGGACGAGTCCCTCGAGAAGCGCTTCGGCGGCAAGGGCCAGGCCATCGTCGAGAACAACCAGGCGGCGGCCCGCGCCGGCCAGGAGTACGTGGCCGACCTGGACCGCGAGTTCGACTACGCACTCGAGACGACCGACGCCGACTACGTCCTGCTCAACGGCGACCAGGCCATCGGCATGGGGGCGATCGCCGCCGGCTGTCGCTTCTACGCGGGCTACCCAATCACGCCCGCGACCGACGTCATGGAGTACCTCACCGGCCGGATCGACCAGTACGGCGGCAAGGTGGTCCAGGCCGAGGACGAGCTCGCGGCGATCAACCTCGCGCTCGGGGCCGCCCGCGCCGGCGCCCGCGCCATGACCGCCACCTCCGGCCCCGGCATCGACCTCATGACCGAGACCTTCGGCCTCGTCGCCACGACCGAGACGCCGCTGGTCATCGCCGACGTGATGCGGTCGGGCCCCTCGACGGGCATGCCCACCAAGCAGGAGCAGGGCGACCTGAACATGCTCCTGTACGGCGGGCACGGCGAGGTCCCGCGGTTCGTCCTCGGGCCGACGACGGTCGCGGAGGCCTTCTGGAAGACCGTCGAGGCGTTCAACCTCGCCGAGCAGTACCAGATCCCCGTCTTCCTCGTCTCGGACCTCGCCCTCGCCGTCACGGAGCAGACCTTCCCGCCGGAGGCCTTCGACATGGAGGAGGTCGAGATCGACCGCGGCAACGTGGTCGGGGCCGACGGCGTGACGGACTGGGTCGACGAGGAGGCGCGCTTCCAGCCCCACGCCGCCACCGAGGACGGCGTCAGCCCGCGAACCTTCCCGGGGACGGCCGGCGGGGCACACATGACGACCGGGCTCGAACACGACGCGCTCGGTCGCCGGACCGAGGACGAAGGGGTCCGCGTCGAGCAGGTCGACAAGCGCCAGCGGAAGGTCGAGACCGCGCGGGAACGCGAGGACTGGGACTACCGCGAGTTCGGCGATCCCGACGCCGACACGCTGGTGCTCTCCTGGGGCTCGAACGAGGGGGCCATCCGCGAGGCCATGGAGCTCCTCGCCGAGGACGACGTCGCCGTGCGCTTCCTCTCGGTGCCCTACCTCTTCCCGCGGCCGGACCTCTCGGCGGCGATCGACGCCGCCGAGACGACCGTCGTCGTCGAGTGCAACGCGGAGGGACAGTTCGCCGACGTGATCGAACACGACGTCCTGGAGCGCGTCGAGCGCATCAACAAGTACACTGGCGTGCGGTTCAAGGCCGACGAGCTCGCGGCGGAGATCCGCGAGGTCGCCGCGCCCACGCGGGAGGCAACCCAATGAGTTCAGACGTCCGCTTCACCGACTTCAAGTCCGACAAGCAACCGACCTGGTGTCCCGGCTGTGGCGACTTCGGGACGATGAACGGCATGATGAAGGCCCTCGCGGAGACGGGCAACCACCCCGACGACACGTTCATCGTCGCCGGCATCGGCTGCTCCGGCAAGATCGGGACCTACATGCACAGCTACGCCCTCCACGGGGTCCACGGCCGCGCCCTCCCCGTGGGCATCGGCGTCAAACTGGCCAACCCCGACCTGGAGGTCATGGTCGCCGGCGGCGACGGCGACGGCTACTCCATCGGGGCGGGCCACTTCATGCACGCCGTCCGGCGCAACGTCGACATGTCCTACGTCGTCATGGACAACCGCATCTACGGCCTGACCAAGGGCCAGGCCTCCCCGACCAGCCGCGAGGACTTCGAGACCGCGACGTCGCCGGAGGGGCCACAGATGCCCCCGGTCAACCCGCTCGCGCTCGCGATGGCCGCCGGCGGGACGTTCATCGCCCAGACGTTCAGCTCGGACGCCCAGCGCCACACCGAGATCGTCAAGCAGGCCATCGAGCACGACGGCTTCGGGTTCGTCAACGTCTTCTCGCCCTGCGTCACCTTCAACGACGTCGACACCTACGACTACTTCCGGGACACCATCGTGGACCTCGGCGAGACCGACCACGATCCCTCGGACCGCAAGGCGGCGAGCGAGAAGATCACCGACGGCGACACCGAGTACCTGGGCATCATCTACCAGGACGAGCACTCGGTCCCGTGGGAGGAACGGGAGGGGCTCGAGGCCAGCATGGCCGACATCCCGGACGGGGCGCCAGAGGGCGCGATGGACCTGGTGCGGGAGTTCTACTGAAGCCAGCCGCGCGCGTTAGTTCCAGCCCTCGCTCGTCCCCTCGAGGTCCCTGAGCGCCTCGTGGACGAGATCGCTCGTCTTCGAACTCAGAATCAGATAGGCCGCCCCCGTCGACGTGACGTCGTTGATCCACCGCGCCAGTCGGCGGCGGGGACCCAGCCGGGAGTTCAGCGCGATGGCCGTCCGCCAGGCGCTGTCCCGACACTCGTCGATCGTCAACACCGAGAGCCACTCGTCGAGGCGGCCGAGCGAGTCATCGAGGGTCCCGAGGCCGTCGGCACCGCGTTCGACCAGGCCGTCCTGTGACTCGTCGAGGATCGCCGCGATGACGTCGGTGATCCGGCTGTGGTCGGCGTACTTCGCGTCGGGATCCGGCCGGACGTCGGCGTCGTGGACCGCCAGGGAGAGGTCGTAGTTGATGTGGGCGTTCACGCCCAGCATGGCGTCCTGCAGGACGAGCGAATCGCCCCGCTCGGCGGCCTCGAAGGCGAGTTGCCAGGGATCGGCCAGCGAGTCGAGCGCACCGGTCTCGTAGTCGTGGACGGCCGCCCGGTAGAGGTTCGCGAAGGCCACGAGGTACTCCCCGACCCACTCGGGATCCTCGAACTCGTCCCCCCGGAGGCGCCGGGCGACCGCGCCCGTCATCCGGACGTAGATGGACAGGAAGACGGCCCGCCGGTCGTCCCTGGCCTCGTAGGCCGAGAGCAGGGATTCGAGGCGCCGATGGGTCTCCTCGACGCTCGAATACGGCTCCTCGACGAGCGCCACCAGTTCGGGATCGCCCGCCCGGCCGTGGGGCGCCGGCCGTCGCTCGCGGACCGTCCGGACGGCCGAGCGGAGTTGTTTGCCACGCCGCCCACCCACCGGCGCGGCTGGTCTCATGCCACGGGGGTCGTCGGCGACCTGGATAATTGTTTCCCGTGAAGCGGTTGTCCCGGACCCGCCGGCGACGGGCCACGGACTACCGGGCGTCAGTAGCCACTCCCGTCCTCGAAACACCGCCCGCACTTGCTGACGTTGAGCGACTCCATCGCCCGGTCGACCGACGTCCGCCGCAGGTGGTCGGTGTCGACGTGGTACGTGATCCCACAGACGGTGTGGAGGGGCGACTCGCCGACCTCGCGTTTGTGGACGGTTCCAGTGATCTCGTTCAGCACGCCGGCGGCGCCCTCGTCTCGAACTTTTTCCATGCCATTCGTCAACACGCACCAGTCCCAAAAGCGCTCGGCTTGGTAGTTCATGGCCGCCGTCGCCGACGGCACCGACCGATTTCTCAGCGGGCGTCCGCCGACAGGTCGATCGCCAGGTGTCGGCTCTCGAAGCCGTCGCCGGTCTCCACGTCGAACGCGTCCGCCAGCACGCTCACCCCGAGCCGCCGGGCCAGTTCCCGTGCCCCCTCGTCCATCGCATCCGCGAAGGCCGTCTCCCCGGGGACCGACTCGCCGGCGAGGGCGCGGCGGAGGGCCGCGGCGTCGGGGTCCTCCAGGTCCCGCGCGATGGACTGGAGGGCCAATCCGAACTGCACGCCAGCGGCCAGGTAGCGGACCGCGCGGCGCTCCGGGTCCGGCACGTCGGTGATCGTCGAGAGATACCTGGCGGCGCTGGTTTCCTCCGGGTCGACTTGGGAGGGGATCCACTCCTCGATCGCCCCCCGGTCAGCGTCGAGGCCCAGCGCTTCGACCGCGTCCGCAAACAGCGTCGTTTCCTCGGGCGCGATCTCGTGGAAGACGTTGCCGACGACGACGGCGTCCGCGCCGGCGTCGAGCACGGTCCGGGTGTCCTCGCGGTCCGCGAGGCCGCCGCCGTACCAGAGCCGCGGGCCGGACACGGCACCGTCGATGGCCTCCAGGATCTCGACGGCCTCCTGGCCCCCGTAGGTCCCCGAGTACTCGAGGTAGACGACCTCGCTCCCCAGGTGGTGCTCGGCGGCGAGGGCGCGCTGCTTGGCCTCGCGCGGCGTCAGGAGGGTCTCCTCGGTGACGTTTGCCTCCCGGGCGGCCGCGCTGTCGAGGTTCATGATGATGTAGGCCTCGAAGATCGAATCGTGGAGCAGCCAGGAGGCGGCGAAGTCGGCCAGTTTCCCGCGGAGGCCCTCGCCCAGCGGGACGGGGAGCTTCTCGGCGATCATCGCCGGCGCGAGTTCCTCCTTGGCGTACTCGACGCCCTCCCCGAGCGTGCCCACGAGGGCTTCGGCGTCGCCGTTGAGCACCTCGGGGATGGCGAGGAACTCGGCCTGCTCGCGCGTCCGGTCGGTGATGTGCCGGGCGGCGCTGGGCTCGTGGAAGGCCGTCACGCCGGCGGCGTTGACGAGGTCGAAGGTCTCCTCGGTCGTCGCGTCGGTGACGTCGCTCGATCCGCCGACGGAGACCGGGCCCGTGTGCTGGAGGTAGAGCGGATAGGCCAGCGGCAGTTGCTTGGCCGGCTCCGGGTCGATCTTCGTGATGTGGGACCACTCGGCGGGGACGACGTTGGTGTCGAGCGAGAGGATCGTCCGCCCGCCGATCGAGGCCGCCGTCCCGACAGTGTCGATCGCCCGCAAGAGGCCCGCCAGACTCGGCATATGGGCCGATTCTTGTGGCGGGCCGCTTAAAGGCTCCTTTCTCCCCCCGTCTCGGGGTCGGGACGGCCGAATATCCGAGAGCGGGGCCGTCCCACGGGGACCGACCCGCCCATCGGCAACCACCTTGGTCGCTACTCCCGGCCGGCACCGGGGAGGGTCCCCGGTCGCCCCTTCCGGTAGATGTACTCCGTCGCGATGCCGGTCAGGGGCGAATCCGCCTCCTTGGCGGCCCTCTCGGCCCGTTCGAGGTACGTCTCGGAGATGTCGACGACCCGGCGGTAGGCCGCCCCGTCGCCGTCGGCGAGGACGTACTCGGCCGTGACGGGCGTGAGCTGGCCCTCGCGCCGGTCGGCGCGGTAATCGTCGACGTCGTCGAGCCAGACCTGGGCGCCGACGATCGCCAGGACGATCGAGCGGCCGAACGCCGGATCCGCGTCGAAGCCGGCCGCCTCGTACATCCGGAGCATGCCGTCGTAGATCACGCCCACGCGGTCGTACTGGGTCCGGGCGTAGGGCAGCTCGCAGTCGGCCGCCGAGAGCGTCGGGGGTTCTGCGTCGAAGTCCGCGTCGCGGTACTCCGCCCGGATGGCGTCGCGGGCGCCGTCGTCGCCGTCCTCGGCCGCCGCGAGCAGCTCGCGGAACCGCTCGTCCGCGTCCTGGTGGGCCTCCGAGACCTCGACGGCCCACTCGTAGGCCTCGCGGACGCCGGGGGCGAAGTGCTCGAACCGCGACTCGACGCGCTCGGCGAGCGTCTCCTGGGCGAGTGCGGCGATCCGTGCCCGGTCGGCGTCGTCGGTCGGGAAGTCGACCGAGAAGTCCCCGTACTCCGCGTCGTTGCGGGCGTCGCGCATGTCGCCGTCGAGCAACGCCTCGATGGCGAGTCGGGTGAGGGCCTCGGCCCGCTCGCGGCGTTCGGGGGCCTCAACCCGGCGGTAGAAGTAGCCAAGCGCCAGCTTGGCCGGCATGACGAGCTTCGTGTCGTACGCGAACGTGACCGCGTCCCGGTCGAACTCCGCGGCGATCGCGGCCTCGACCGGCTCGAAGGCGTCCGCGATCATCGCGGCGGCCTCGGCGTCCACCGCTCGCTTCAGTCGGAGGCTGGCGAGGTCGAACTCGCCCGTCTTGCCGTAGAAACCCAGGACTGCCCGCACCGACGTGGGGAACGACTCGCGCCCGGCTAGCCACCTCGCAGTCCCTCTGAGCATCGCCGCCTCGATGGGCAACGGTCGAGCGGTGGGGTCTTAGCGGTTTCGTGACCAACCCGACGCCCTTTTTGAACTCGGCACCCTCGCCTCGCCCGTATGACAGCGACGCCGTCGCCAGCCGACGTCCCTCGCGTTGACGACATGCCGATGCTCGGACTCGGCACCTGGGAGAACGACGACCACGGGGAGTGCGTGGAGAGCGTGCGGACCGCACTCGAGGTGGGCTATCGCCACGTCGACACGGCCCAGGCCTACCGCAACGAGGACGCCGTCGGCGAGGGCATCGCCGAGGCAGCCGTCGACCGCGAGGACGTCTTCCTCGCCACGAAGGTCTGGAACTCGAACCTCGCCCACGAGGACGTGATCGCCTCGGCCGAGGACAGCCTGGATCGGCTCGGGACCGACTACGTCGACCTGCTGTACGTCCACTGGCCCGCCGGCGAGTACGACCCCGAGGACACCCTGCCCGCCTTCGACGAGCTGCGCGATCGCGGCCTGATCGACCGCGTCGGCGTCTCGAACTTCGAGCCCGACCACCTCGACCGCGCCCGCGAGATTCTCGACGCACCGATCTTCGCCAACCAGGTGGAGATGCACCCACGGCTCCCCCAGCGCGAGCTCCGCGAGTACGCCGACGACGCGGACATCAACCTGGTGGCCTACTCGCCGCTCATTCGCGGGGACATCTTCGACGTCCCCGTGATCCGGGAGATTGCCGCAGCCCACGACGTCAGCGAGGCCCAGGTCGGGCTCGCCTGGCTCCGCGAGTCGGGCATTACGGCCATTCCGAAGGCCACGAGCGAGGCACACATCCGGGACAACTGGGCGAGCCTGCAGGTCGCCCTCGAGGACGCGGACGTCGAGCGGATCGACGGAATCGCGGAGCGAACCCGCAAAGTCCGGCCGCCCTTCGCCCCGGCGGCGTGGGACTGATGGCCGGCCGGCGAGCCCCGCGAACCGCCGCCCGGGACGCGGACACGAAAACATATACCGGGGGCGAGTAAACGCCCCAGCATGGCCGCCGGGACCGAGCAGAGTCTCGTGGACGCGATCCGCTATGACCTGAAGCGGATGCACGAGACGTGGATGGAATTCATCTACCCCCGCCAGCGGGGCGCCGACCAGACGGTCCTCGGAAAGTGGACGCCCCAGGGCGGACTCTCGCTGTACCTCTACCGGGCGTGGTCGACCATCGGGGCGCCGCTGGTCGCCCTGTTGTACCCGCTCGTGCTGTTCGGCTACTTCGTCCGGTACCAGACCCGCCGGGTCAACCTCACGGCGGTCCGTCTCGGCGCCACTGGCGTGGTCGCGCTGTTCATCATCCTCTGGGGGGCCCTGTCCGCGCTGGCCGCCTTCCAGCTCGACATGGCCGCCAACGGCATCACGGCCGTCGTCGCCGCGAGTAGCGTCGCCGTCGTCTCCGCCGCCCTCGCCTTCCTGTTCTGGCGGTTCGGCGGCCGGCTCACGACGGTGCTGTTCGCCTACCCGTTCGCCATGACCGCCATCTTCCTCCCGCCCGTCGTCGCGGCCCTCTACTCCGAGGCCCTCGGCAGCGTCGTCCTGACGGGGACCGATTCCCTCCAGGACTGGCTGCTCGCCAACGGCCCCGCGTTCGTCGACGGCGTCAAGGACTACCTGGTGGCGGAATTCGACCTCGAGGGGATCACCTACGTCCTCCTCTGGTTCGGCATCTCGGTCCCCGTCGGGTGGCTCCTCGGGATGGTCGTGACGCTCGCTGACCTGGTCCGACCGGCCGAGGAGTGACCGGACACGCTTTTGCCGCCGCCGACCCCACGCCCCGTATGGAGTTCGACCTGTCCACGACCGCCGTCGCCTTCCTCGTCCTGATCGCGCTCGGCACGGCCGGGACGCTCGCCACGCCGATGCGGACGGGCACCGTGCTGATGATGGTCCTCCCGCCGATGGTGATCTTCGGCCTGGTCGTGCTGTATCTCGGCGTCAAGCACGGCGAGTACCGGGCGAGTCGCTGAGCTACCCGGCCCCGATCGCGCCGTCCGGTTCGACGACGAAATCCGCGTCGACCGGGTCACCGCCACAGATCCTCGCGCCAGCCACCAGCGGTGCGAGTATCCCCGGGGCTACTGTGTCCGCCGTGACCCGACCGCGGACGGCGACACGATCGCCGGCCGCCAGCCCCGCCGCCGTCACGGCGTCCTGCGCTCGTCCGAGGAGGTCGGCGTGAGTCCGCCCGTCGACCAGCGCGACGGCGTCCGGCGTCACCCGGTCCGGCGGCTCGACGGGGTTCTCGCTCCAGCGTTCCCGCTCGAAGTGGACCACGTCGGGGGCGGCCGGCTGCTCGCCGTAGGCCAACCGCGTACAGCCGGGACCGGGATCGTAGCGGTCGAGCCAGGCTGCCGGCGCGAGGAGTGCCGTCGCCTCGGCCGATGGATCCGGGTCCAGGTCGACCGTCGCCCCGAGCAGCGTCGCCCCGAGGGCGGCGAGCAACGGATCCGCGGCCGCGCCGAGTCGCCCCGGCTCCTCGTCCGGACCGGGCGCGGCCGGCCCCACGACGACGCCGACGATCGCCCCCTCCCGCACGCCGTAGTGCCGGAGGAGGTTGCCGGCCTTCCACGCGCCGGTACAGAAGTCCCGGAAGGTGTAGCCGGTCGTCCGTCCCGGCGCGTCGAAGGCGACGCCCTCCCGATCCCGGGCCGCGGCGAGGACGTCGCCGATCGTGTCCATACCGGCGGATCGAGCCCGTGCCGGATAGGCCCGCCGGTCAGAAGGTCTCCTTGATCTTCTCGAAGAAGCCCTGGTCCACGTCGATCTCCTCGCCGCCGGCCTCGGCGAACGTCTCCAGGGCCTCGCGCTGCTCGGCGTTGAGGTCCTGGGGCGTGACGACCTGCACCTGGACGTAGAGGTCCCCCTGGCCGCGCCGCTGGAGGCGCGGCATGCCCTTGTTCCGGAGGCGGAACGTCTCGCCACTCTGGGTCCCCGCCGGCACCTCGAGTTCGACCCGTCCCTCCAGCGTCTCGACCTCGATCGTGTCGCCGAAGACCGCCGAGGGGAACGAGATCGGCTGGGTCTTCCGGAGGTCGTCGCCGTCGCGGTCGAACTCGGGGTGGTCGGCGACGCTCACCTCCACGAGCAGGTCGCCGTTCGGGCCCTCGCCCTCCGGCGGCGCACCCTCGCCGTTCATCCGGAGGGTCTGGCCGTCCCGGATTCCCGCGGGGATCTCCACCGAGAGCGTCGCCTCGTTGCGGACGACGCCGTCGCCGCCGCACGTCCCGCAGGTCTCCTCGTAGAGGGTGCCCTCGCCGCCACACCGGCGACAGGTCGTCGTCTGCTGGACGCGGCCGAGCGGCGTCTGCTGGACGGTCGTGGTCTGCCCGCGGCCGTCACACTCCGGACAGGTGCGCGAGTCGGTCCCCGGCGGATGGCCCGTCCCCTCGCAGTCGCCACAGCGCTCCGGCCGGCGGACCGTGAGCTGCTTCTCCGCGCCGTCGTGGGCCTCCTCGAGGTCGATCCGGAGGTTCGTCTTCAGGTCCCGCCCCCGGGAACGACCGCCGCCGCGGCCGGACCCGCCGCCGAAGAACTGGTCGAAGATGTCCTGCATGTCGCCGAAGGGCCCGGCCCCGCCGCCGAAGGGGTCACCGCCGCGGGCGCCGCCCCGGCCGCCGCCACCCACGCCGCCGCGCTTCTCGGCCTCGACGAAGCGCTCGTGGCCCACCTGATCGTAGACCTCCCGCTGCTCCTCGTCGGTGAGGACCTCCTTTGCCTTCTTGGCCTGCTTGAACTTCTCCTCGGCGTCCGGTTCGTCGCTCACGTCGGGATGGTACTCGCGGACCTTCTCGCGGTAGGCCTGCTCGATCTCCTCCTCGCCGGCGTCCCGGGAGACCCCCAACACCGAATAGAAGTCCTCGGTCATTCCTCGGGAACCCGTACTTGGTTCAGCCACTTGAATAGCCCGGACCGGACTACTTCGTGATGGCCGCCCGGAGGAGGCCGGGCGTCCGCCGCAGTCGTCGGAGGGTACTCGAACTGTGCATCGCCTCCATGGCCCGCCCGATGGTCCCCCGGTAGCCCTCCTCGTAGGGGAACCACCAGAGGTCCGTGAACCGGCCGTTCGACAGGGAGGCCTCGCCCGCCGCCACGTGGACGTGCTTGGCCTCTGTGACGGCCTCGAGTCCCCACCGGCCGTGGGAGAAGTCGCCGCCACTGTCCCCCGGTCCACCCCAGGGCGTCGCGTGCAGGGAGAACGTGTAGAGGTGGTCGTTGACCGTCACCGTGCCGGCCTCGATCCGGCGGGCGAGGGCCTCGCCCCGGTCGGTGTCGGTCGTCCAGACGCTCCCCGTCAGGCCGTAGGGGGTGTCGTTCGCGAGGGCGATCGCCGCGTCGGCGTCCGCCACGGGAACGATCGGGAGCACGGGCCCGAAGGTCTCCTCGGTCATCACCGGCATGTCCGGCTCGACGTCCCGGAGGACCGTCGGCGGGTAATAATGGCCCTCGCGGTCCAGCGGCTCGCCGCCCGTCACGATCCTCGCCCCCTGGTCGACGGAGCGCTGGACCTGATCGTGGATCGTCTCGACCGCGTCTGCGGCGATGAGCGGGCCGAACTCGTAGTCGGGGCCGGCCGCCCCGCCGACGTCGAGGCGTTCCACCCGCTCGACGATGGCGTCGGTCAGGTCGTCGGCGACCGGCTCCAGGACGAAGCAGCGCTTCGGCGCGCCACAGGACTGGCCGGCGTTCGCGAAGCGGGCCCACGTCAGCCCATCGGCCGTCAGCTCCAGGTCCGCGTCCGGCAGGACGACCGCCGGGTCGCTCCCGCCGAGCTCGAGGGACGTCGACACGCCGCGGGCCTGGCAGGTCTCCTGGACCTGGAAGCCCACCTCGGCACTCCCCGTGAACGAGACGTGGTCGAGGGCGGCCGTCGAGAGGGCCTCGCCGGTCACCGCGCCACGGCCGGGGACGACCTGGAAGGCGTCCGTGGGGACGCCGGCGTCGTGGAGCAGGTCCCGGAGCGCCAATGCCGAGAGGGTCGTCTCCTCGGCGGGTTTCAGGACTACGGCGTTGCCCGCGAACAGCGCCGGGAGCGCCTCGGCCGCGGGGATGCCGAACGGATAGTTCCACGGTGTGATCAGCCCGACGACGCCCACGGGCTCGCGGACGATCGTGCTCTCGCCGACCGCGGCCAGGCCGTCGAGCGAGAGCGACTCCGCCAGGATGTCCGGGCCGCGCTCGATAAGGAAGCTCGCGGTGGCCAGGGCCGGCCCGACGTCCGCGCCGATCGCCTCCCCCGGCGGCTTCCCGTTCTCGGCCGAGATCGTCGCCGCGATGTCGTCCCGCCGCTCGAGGAGCAGTTCGCGCGCCCGCTCCAGGACGGCCCGCCGGGCGCCGATCGAGCGGTCGGCCCACGCGCGCTGGGCTGCGGCGGCGTCGGTCACGGCCCGCTCGACGGCGTCGGGGCCGCTCTCGGGTACCTCCTCGACGAGCTCGCGTGTCGCCGGGTCGCGAATCTCCAGCACGTGGTCCCCCTCGGCGGCGTCGCCGGACCCTTCGACGTGGGACGTCATGACGTGCCATCGCGATGGGCGCGGCCGAAATAGGGTTTCCTATCGTTCGGGCCCGTCGGTCGGGGCCTGTTGCGCCGGCGTCGCGTCGACGCGGACGGTCGGGAGCGTTTTGACCCGACCGGTCCAACGCCGAGCCATGCCGGACTACGACACGCTCCAGCTTGACCGCGACGGCGACGTCCTGACCATCACGCTCGACGCCGGCCCCCACAACGGCCTCGACCCCGCGATGACGGCGGACCTCCACCGGGTGGCCGTCAGCCTCCACGACGAGGACCCGGCCCGCGCCGTCGTGCTCACCCACGATGGCGACGTGTTCAGCGCCGGCGCGGACCTGACCGCCTTCGAGGGCGACGAGTCCGACGCCCCCTACGTCCGCGAGATGGCGGGCGAGCTCCACGAGGCCGTCCTGCAGTTCCACCGGGCCCCCGTCCCGATCGTGGCCGGCGTCGACGGCGTGGCCGCCGGCGCGGGCTTCAGCCTGGCGATCTTCGCGGACCTCCTCGTGCTTTCGGAGGACGCGCGCCTGGAGTACGCCTACCACCGGATCGGCCTGACCGGCGACGGCGGCTCGACGTTCTTCCTGCCCCGGCTCGTCGGCCTCCGCCGGGCCAAGGAGATCCTGCTGCTCGACGAGCCCATCGCGCCCGACGAGGCCGTCGACCTGGGGCTCGCGACGGAGGTCGTGGCGGGCGAGGAGTTCGACGAGCGCCTCGCCGAACTCGCCGCGGACCTCGCCGCTGGCCCGACCCACGCCTACGGGACGACCGCGCGGCTCATGACAGAGAGCTTCGACCGGAGTCTCGAGACCCAGCTCGCCGAGGAAACGGCGGCGATCGCGGACGCGACCCACACCGAGGACTTCGCGCGCGGCCACGCGGCGTTCTTCGGTGACGGGCCGCCGACGTTCGTCGGCCGCTGAGTCAGCTCGAGGACTCCGCGTCCTCGTCCTCCTCGACGTCCTCGAAGTCGGCGTCGACGTACTCCTCGTCGGCGCCGCCAGCCCCGGCCGCACCGGCACCCGGACCCGGGCCGGCACCGCCCATGCCGCCCATGCCGCCGGGGCCGGCGCCCGCCGCGCCGGCGCCGGCAGCGCCTTCGGCCGCCTGCTCCTGGTAGACCTGCTTGCCGATCTCCTGGAGCTCCTCGGCGAGTTCCTCGGTGGCGGCCTCGATGTCGTCCTTGTCGGCGTCCTCGTCCTCGAGGACGTCCTCGACGTCCTCGATCGCGGCCTCGATGTCCTCCTGGAGGGCCTCGTCGACCTGCTCCTCGTTCTCGTCGAGGAGGGTCCGGGCGCGCTGGATCGTCGAGTCGGCCTGGTTGCGCGCCTCGATGCGCTCGCGGCGGCGCTGGTCCTCCTCGGCGTGCTCCTCGGCCTCCTGTTGCATCTGCTCGATCTGCTCGTCCGAGAGGCCGGCGCCGCCCTCGATGGTGACCTCCTCCTGGTTGCCGCTGCCCTTGTCCTCGGCGGAGACGTTGACGATGCCGTTCTCGTCGAGGGCGAAGGTGACCTCGATCTGGGGGACGCCCGCCGGCGACGGCGGGATGCCCCGGAGGGCGAACTCGCCCAGCAGCTCGTTCTCCGCGGCGATCTCGCGCTCGCCCTGGAAGACGCGGATCTGGACCTGGGTCTGGTTGTCCTGGGCGGTCGTGAAGATCTTCGACTCCTCGGTCGGGATCGTCGTGTTCTTCTCGATGAGGCGCTCGAACAGGCCGCCCTTGACCTCGACGCCCAGCGACAGCGGCGTGACGTCCACGAGGACGATGTCGTCGACGTCCCCGGAGAGGACGCCGCCCTGGATCGCCGCGCCCAGCGCGACGGCCTCGTCGGGGTTGACGTTCTTCTTCGGCGACTGGCCGACGAGTTCCTCGACCTGCTCCTGGACCTGGGGCATCCGCGTCGACCCGCCGACGAGGATCACCTCGTCGATGTCGCCCTTCCCGTAGCCGGCGTCCTCGAGGGCCTGCTCGGTCGGCCCGACCGTCCGCTCGACGAGGTCCTCGGTCAGGGACTCGAACTTCGCGCGGGTGAGGCTCTCCTCGAGGTCGAGGGGGCCCTCGTCCGTGGCCGCGATGAACGGGAGGGTGATCGTCGTCTCCTTGCGGTTCGAGAGTTCGACCTTGGCCTCCTCGGCCGCCTCCGTGAGCCGCTGGAGGGCCTGGCGGTCCTCGCGCAGGTCGACGCCGTGTTCGGCCTCGAACTGGTCGGCGAGGTAGTCGATGACCGCCTCGTCCCAGTCGTCGCCGCCGAGGTCGTTGTCGCCGTTGGTCGCGACGACCTCGTAGACCCCGCCCCCGAGGTCGAGGATCGAGACGTCGAAGGTGCCACCGCCGAGGTCGAAGACGAGGACCGTCTGGTCGGACTCGTCGTCCAGGCCGTAGGCCATCGCGGCTGCGGTCGGCTCGTTGATGATCCGCTCGACCTCGAACCCGGCGATCTCGCCGGCGTCCTTCGTCGCCTGGCGCTGGCGGTCCGAGAAGTAGGCCGGCACCGTGATCACGGCCTTCTCGACGTCGTCGCCGAGGTACTCCTCGGCGTCGCGCTTGATCTTCCCGAGGATCATCGCGGAGACCTGCTCGGGGGTGTACTCCTCGCCCTCGATTGCCACCGTGTAGTCGTCCTCGCCCATGTGGCGCTTGATCGACTCGACGGTGTGCTCGGGGTTCTGGACTGCCTGGTTCTTGGCCGGTTTCCCGACGAGTTGCTCGCCGTCGGAGAAGGCCACCACCGAGGGGGTCGTGCGGTCGCCCTCCGCGTTGACGATGATCTCGGGGTCGCCGCCCTCCATGACCGCGAACGCGCTGTTCGTGGTCCCGAGGTCGATTCCGAGAATCTTGTTGCTCGCCATCCTTGTTCGACTATACCCGATTGTGCCGGTTAAAAGTTGCTAGACGTCGCCGGACCGAAACCCGGTCCAGGGCCGCTCTGCCAGGCGATTCGGCACTCGCCCGGCCCCGCCGACCGCTACGTATAAACCGACCGCAAACCCACCGTTCAGGACCCCTCGCCGGACGCCGCGCCGTCCTCGCCCGACCCCTCGCTGACGGTCACCTGCGCGGCCCTGAGCACCTTCCCCGCCATCTCGTAGCCCGGCCGGTGGACGTCGGCGATGGCCCCCTCGGGCTGGTCGCTCTCGACGCTGACGAGCACCTCGTGGCACTGTGGATCCGGCGTCTCGCCCGGCTCGGGCTCGATCGGCTGGACGTTCTCCCGCTCGAGTTCCTCCTCGAACTGTCGGAGCGTCGATTCGACGCCGCTCCGGATCTCGACGTCCTCGTCCTGGTCGAGCGCCCGCCGGAGGTTGTCCCTGACGTCGAGCAGGCGGGTAACCAGGTCCTCGGTGGCCCGGGCTTTCTCCTCTGCCATGCGCTCCTCCTGGCGTTTCTTGTAGTTCTGGAAGTCCGCCTGCTTGCGCGCCAGCCGGGATTCGAGGTCCTCGGCCTCGGCCTCCCGCTCCGCGACCTGGCGCTCGAGTGCCTCGACCCGCGTGCGGAGGGCCGCCAGCTCGCGGGCCAGGGCGTCGGGCTCGGCCGCCTCGACGCGCTCGATCAACTCGTCGGTGGGCTGGACGTCTTCGGGCTCCAGGTCGTCCCCGAGGGCCGCCGAGATGGCCGTCTCGGCGTCGCCCGGGGGCGCCTCGGCGATGTCCTCGAGGTCGCCGCCGGGGTCCTCGGTCGGGGCGTCCGGACCGTTCCCGGCGTCGGCGGCGGGGCCGTCGGCGTCCTGCTCGCTCATGTCCGAACGTCAGGGCGCCTGGCGGTTAAAAGGGTTCAGAATCCGACCCGGTCACAGCTCCCGGCGGCGTCCCTTGGGGACCTGGGACTGCAACTCGTCGTGGACGTACAGGCCCACGCCGATCGGCGCCGGGCCGCCCGCGATGTCGTGGGTCACCAGCAGGTAACCCCAGTCGCCGTCCCACTCTGGGTCGGTGTCCTCGCCGGCGAGAAAGGCCCTCGCGGCCGGTTCCGGCAGGTGGCAGACGTTCCGCGTGGCGTGGTGGCCGAAGCGCTGGGCCGCCTCGAGCGTCGGCTTCCAGTGCTCCTGGCGCGTCCGCAGCACGTGCATGCCGAGGGCCTCGATGGCCATCGGCGAGTCGAGGGCGACGTCCGCCCGCATCGCCCAGATCTTGCCGGCCCCCCGCTCCCAGAAGGTGTGGGTCCCGAAGACGCCCGGATCGATGCCGAAGCGCTCCGCCCACCAGTCCAGCACGGCGCGGCGGGTCGGCCGGCCCTCGACGCTGCGCTCGGCGGCCGTGGCCGGGAGTCGCTCGAACCGGTCGGGGTCGTTTGCCGCGGGCATCAGCCCGCCACCTCCAGCTTCGCACAGAAGAACCCGCCCGTGTCGTCGTGGTGGGGATAGATGCGCTTGGCCAGCGCCACCGAGTCGTCGAACTGCTCGCCCTCCCAGGTCGTGATCCCGTCGCCGTGTGCGAGGGGGAGGTCGAAGTCGACGAGTCGACACGGCTCGGCCGCCAGGACGTGATCCAGGACGGCCTCGTTCTCCTCGGGGGCGAAGGTGCACGTCGAGTACACCACCGTCCCGCCGGCCCGGGTGGCCTGGACGGCCCGCTGCAGGATGCCCTTCTGGACGCCGGCGACGCCGCGGATCCGGTCGAGTGACCAGTCCTCGAGGGCGTCGGGGTTCTTCCGGATCGTCCCCTCACACGAGCAGGGCGCATCGACCAGCGCGCGGTCGTAGGGCTCGTCCCCGAACGGTTTCAGCGAGTGGACCTGGGCGTCCTCCCGGGTGACGGCGAGGTTCGTCACGCCCAGGCGTTCGGCGTTCGACCG
>Ga0207797_1000846_pt1 | contig 22954 bp, 22 predicted proteins | sample PRCRCaboRojoPR_6_FD_187275 | JGI IMG/M metagenome (GOLD analysis project Ga0207797, IMG submission 187275) | Marine sediment microbial community from Cabo Rojo, Puerto Rico - PR CR 10% Liquid 1 (SPAdes) | ecosystem: Environmental > Aquatic > Marine > Coastal > Sediment | place: Cabo Rojo, Puerto...
CGGGCCGGGCTGGCTCCAGTGCATCTCGGCGCCGCCGCCGAGCCAGTCGTCCGTGCTCCCCTCCCAGTCGTCGCTGCCGACGGACACCAGCAGGGGTGCCGCGGGACGGAGGACGCGACGGAACTCCTCGAAGACGGTCGCGTGTTCGTCCCAGGGGACGTGGATGACCGCGTAGGCCGACACCAGCCCGTCGAAGGCGTCGGCTCGGAACGGGAGCGCGGCGAGGTCGCCCCGGACGAAGGTCGTCCCGGGAAGGCGACGGGTCGCCAGGTCGAGCTGGGCCCGGGAGAAGTCCACCCCGGCGACCGTCGCCCGGGTCGCGAGCCGGCGGGTGATCGGTTCGCCGCTCCCGCAGCCGGCGTCGAGGACGCGGGGGTCGTCGGGCAGACGGTCCACGAAGGAATCGAGGAGCGCGAGTTCCGGCGGGTCGTCGTCGCGCTGCTCGTCGTACGTCCCCGCGATCTCGTCGTAGGCGTCGCGCACCCGCTCCCGGTCGGTCATGGGCGGAGCGTGGATCCGTCCCGGAGTAAGCCTTGCCCCAGTCTGTGACGGAGTACCGCGCCTATTCCCCGTCGGAATCCGCGTTCCGATCCGGTTTTCCGTCCGACCCCCCGCTCCGCCGGCGGTGTTCGGCCAGGGCCTCGTCGATCGTGAGTTGCCCCTCCGCCACCCGCCTGGCGAGGGCCTCGTCGATGGCGCGGTTTCCCTCGCTTCGTTCCCGCGAGCGGGACTTGATCACCTCGAGTTCGCCCTCCGTCGGCTCGATGTCGCGCGAGGAGACGACCTCGCCCTCGATCCGGGCGATGTTCGCCGCGGCGAGGACGTCGCCCATGCCGCGGGCGCCGGCCCCGAGATGGGGGGTGGTCCCGGTCTCGTCGACCAGTTCGACCGTGACCTCGTCGAGCGCGTCGACGATCTTCGCGCCCTGGATCCGGGCGCCGTCGCCGACCCGGACCAGCGGGTCGACCGCCCCGTCGACTTCCTCGCGGATCCGGTCCGGCGCGTCCTCGAGGGGCACCTGGAACGCCGCCGTCACCACGTCGCCGACGACGACGGCGATCCCCGGCCTGGTGCCGGGGTCGACGCCGACGACGGTCCGGCCGCCACCGCCGCGGAGATACGCGAGCGCCGACTCGATCGCCCGGCGCGGGTGTTCCGGGTCGGCCCTGACCTGTCGGTATTCCTCCACGGTCTCGTCCGGTCCCGTGATGACGACGTCCGTCCCCTCGGGAAACGGTTCGCCGGGCCGGATCGTCGTGAACGTCACCCCGCGGTCGCGGAGGCCGTTGACGACGTCGTGGTACACCTCGAAGTCCTCGGTTGCGACGACGATCACTGTCGGTATCCTACGGGGGCGGGCCGATAAAAGGCGTGCCCCCTGCAGGGGCCGCCCGGCCGTCGTGGACGACCGCGAACTTTTTCCGGACACCGGGGGAAGCGAAGGTGTGAACGACGGCGACCCCATCCCCACCGGCTGTGCTCCCGTGGACGAACTCCTCGGGGACGGTCTCGAACGCGGGACCGTCACGCAGGTGTACGGTCCGCCGGCGGCCGGCAAGACCAACCTGGCGCTCGCGGCGACGGTCGAGGTCGCCGCGGCCGGCGGCACCGTCGTCTACGTCGACACGGAGGGCCTCTCGATCGACCGGTTCGAACAGCTGGCCAGCGCCCGGGTCCGCGACGTCGCCGGGACGGCCGTCGACGACCTCGCGTCGCGGGTCGTCATCGAGTCGGTCCACGACTTCGACGAACAGGCCGAAGCCGTCCGCGACGCCGAGGAGTTCGCGGAACGGACGTCGCTGATCGTCCTCGACAGCGCGACGGGGTTCTACCGGCTGGAGCGGGCCGCCGACGAACAGGAGGGCGACGCCCTCCGCCAGGTCACCCGCCAGGTGACCCACCTCCTCTCGCTGGCCCGGCGGTACGACCTGGCGGCCCTCATCACCAACCAGGTCTTCACCGATCCCGACTCCGACGGGGTCCGTGCCCTCGGCGGGAACACCCTCGAACACTGGACCGGGACGGTCATCCGCTTGGAACGGTTCCGGGGCGGGAAGCGACGCGCGACGCTCGAAAAACACCGGTCGAAGGCCGCCGGCGATTCGGCCCGGTTCCGGATCGCCGACGAGGGGCTCGTCGGGGTCGACGACGAGCCGATGCCGTAACGGGTGGGGTTCCCGGTAGGTGGTCCCGCTCCCCCGGCTATCGACAGTTCGCCGCGTCCGGCCGGGATCGACGGGCTCAGTCGCCACCCGTCGGCGAACGGGCGCCACAGGCCTCACAGCGGATGATGAGCGCGCCCCGTTCGCGCTCGAGTTTGGTGTCCGGCAGCCCGCATTCGGAACACAGCACGTAGGCGTCCGCGTAGGATTCGATGACGGATTCGATGCGATCGGCCGTGAACGACCCGGTCAACCGGGCCCGTCCGCTTTCGTCGATGTGGCCGCTGGTGCCCAGCTCGTTCTGGAGGTACTTGACGACGTGGGCGTCGTCGCGGTCGAGTTCGTCCACCGTTTCCTGGAAGTTCTCGTAGACCGTGACGTTGCCCTCCTGTCGGACCTCGGGGTCGGGGACCTGGAACCGTTCGCCCGATCCCGCGATGTCCGGCGACTGCTCGAGCGCCCGATCGAGTTGCTCCTCGTAGTCCATGTGCGATCGAAACCGTCGGGGCGGTAAAACTCTGTTGAGGTCCGAACGGCGGCCCCGTTTCCGCCCGTTTTCGGTTGGAATCAAAAATTTCCAAAAGTAACGCCCCTGGATTCGAAGGGAACAGCATGTTAACGGTACTCGGGATAATAATATAACCCTGGAGGGGCTACCTTCACCTGATTCATGAAGAAGCAGGAGCTCATCCACCTGCACGGCCTTCTCGCCGAAGTATCGAACCAATACGAAGCGTGGGAAGACACCGAGCTGCCGCTGGAGGAATACGAGTCGCTGGGCGTTCGACCGACGTCGATCCACAAGTCGAAAAGCGAGCACAAGACGGCCGTGTTCGCCCTGACACACGGCATCACCGACGCGATGACCGAGGAAGAAACGACCGAGGAACGCGTTTCTGCCGCCGCGGACTGAACCCGACACTTCGGGCGCCTGATGGCAAAACTCCCCCATAGCGACGCGTCCGTCCGTGCCGATCAGTCGCGTCCGAGGCACGAACCGCCCGGTCGCCGGCGCGACGCCAGGTCTCACCGGAGTCGAACGGGATCCCTTCTCTGCTCCTCTCCGCTCCTCCCCCGACACCAGACTCGTCTCAGACACCAGAATCGCTGCAGACGACAGAATGGCTACAGCACCAGACTCGCCGCAGACACCAGAATCGCTGCAGACGACGGACTCCCCCGTCTCGACGTCGCTTCCCCCGGACGTCGTGACCCTGGTTATTCGATGAGGTCCTCGAACTCGGGCAGGACCTCCTCGTCGTCGTCCGTGGTCTCCTCGGTCGGGCGCTCCTCGTCGTCGGCCTCGGGGGTCGACTCGTCCGACTCGGCCGTCCCCTCGGCGTCGTCCTCTTCGTCCTCGTCTTCGAGGACTTCGACTTCGATCACCTCGAGCGGGATGTTCTCGAGTCGCTGGCCGATCTCCTTCCGAGCGATCCGCTTCGCGTGTTCCTCGCGTTCGACGTTGAACACCGTCATCTCGAGTTCCAGCGCCACCAGTGCCTCGTCGGCGGCGATGAACGCCGGCGGCAACTCCTCCCCGGACGGGGACGTGCGCTCCCCCATGTTGATCTCGACGTAGTTGAGATCCGGGTTCAGCATCTCGCCGGTCTTCGAGATGGCGATGCGGACCGCTTCGTCGGGCGTCTCCACGTCGTATACCGGCACGGCTGCCTCGACGACAACTCTACAATTCATGGCTAGATGGATCTTGTACGTAGGGTAGTATGAAGGTTGGCCTTCCGAGGGGTCCGTTCGGGCGGTCGATCGGTATCGGATCCGAGGTTTCTCCAACGTAACCGACCGGGGGCGGTCCCGGCACCCCCGGTTCGAAAGGCACAAGCGCCGGAGCGACGGAACGGGGAGTGATGGAGCGCGGCGCACTGTCGATCGACGAGCTGTCGGGCGGGATGGACCTCGGGCTGACGATCGAGAGCGGCCAGACCTACCTGTGGCGTCGCGAGGACGGCCGGACCTACGACGGCGGGGACACGCCCTCGCGGACAGAGACGGCTGACCCCCCGTGGTACGTCAGGGTCGTCGGCGTCGACGGGGACGGGAGCGTGGGGGTCCGCGATCCCGCCGACTACGCCGTCGTTCGGGTCCGCCAGGTGGACGGCCGCCTGGAGTGGGAGTCGACGCACGACGCGGACCCGATCCTCCGGGAACTGCTCCGCCTCGACGACGACCTCGAGGCCATCGAAGCGACGGCCCCTGACGATCGTCCCGTCCGTGAGGCCTTCGACGTCGCCAGGGGGATGCGGATCGTCCGCGAGCCGCCGTTTCCCACCACGATATCGTTCATCTGTTCGGCCCAGATGCGGGTCTCGCGAATCCACGACATGGTGACGGCCCTGACCGACGCCTACGGGGCGGCGGTGGCGTTCGACGGCGATCGCTACCACGCCTTCCCCACGCCGGAGCGGCTCGCCGCCGCGACCGAGGACGAACTTCGCGACCTCGGCCTCGGGTACCGGGCACCCTACGTCCAGCGCACGGCGGACATGGTCGCGGCCGGACCGGATCACCCCGACGACGCCCGTGGGCTCCCCTACGAGGCGGCGCGCGAGTTCCTCACCCGGTTCGTCGGCGTCGGGGACAAGGTCGCCGACTGCGTGCTGCTGTTCTCGCTCGGCTACCTCAACGCGGTGCCGCTCGACACCTGGATCCGGACCGCCATCGAGGAGCACTACGGGGACTGTGACGCGGGGAATTACGCTCGGACGTCGCGGGCCATCCGGGACCGCCTCGGCGTTCGATCGGACGCCCTGGCCGTCGACGGCGGGACGCCGGAACGGGACCCCCCAGCCCGAACGGCTGCCGGCGACGTCCGTGGGCGCGACGACGCGTACGCGGGCTACGTCCAGACCTACCTCTTCCATTACCTTCGGACCCGGTGACCGTCGAGGGGCGGCGATCGACCGCGGGCCCCGGGGGTCACCCGGCCGGTTCGTAGATGATCATCCCGCCGCGCTCCTCGCGGACCACCTCGCCCCGGTCCTCGAGGACGTCGAGGTGGCCGACCGCCTCGCTCAGGCCGCCGAAGTACTCCGTGACCGCGAGGTTCTCGAACAGGCCTTCCATGACCTCGATCGCCGTCGTCGGGCCGTCGACGAGGTCGCGGACCTCGGCGGTCCGTCGTTCGTGGGCGTCGAGGATGGCCCGGATCCGACCCGTCGGATCGTCGATGCGGTCGCCGTGCCCCGGGAGCAGGCGATCCAGGTCCCACCCCGCCAGGCGATCGAGCGACCGGTTGAACCGGATCAGGGGCCGCGGGCGGTCGCCGCCGGGTTCCGGCGGCGGCTGCAACCACGGGTTGGGCGTCACGTCGGCGAGGACGTGGTCGCCCACGACGGCCCGCCTCGCGTCCTCGACTTCGTACGCAAACACGAGTTCGCCCGGGGCGTGGCCCTCGACTCGTTCGACGGTGACCGCGCGGCCGTCGACGGCGATCTCGTCGCCGTCCTCCAGGGTCCGTTCGACCGGACAGTCGGGGCCGTAATCGAGGAACACCTCGGGGAGGTCCGTCACCGTCTCGGCGGTGCCCTCGCTGACGCCGTGGCGCTGGAGGAACCCGACGAAGAACGACTGCTCGTACTCGAGCCGGCCGGCGAAGTCGCCCACGATCTCGGCCGTCGGGCCGCTGGCGAGCACCGTCGCCCCCGCCTCGTGGAACCGCCGCGCCAGGCCGAAGTGGTCGGGATGGGGATGGGTGATCAACACCCGGGAGACGTCCTCCGGAGCCATGTCCTCTCCCTCGAGTTGCTCCAGGAGTCTGGCCCACGCCTCGTCGCTCTCCGGGCCGGGATCGATCAGGGTGTCCCCGGCGAGATACGCGTTCACCGGGCCGACCTGGAACGGCGTCGGGATACGAAACCGCCGAAACATGGCGGGACCTATCGGTGGCGGCGACATACGACTTGCGCTCGCGGAGGGGGATGATCCGGGGGATCGGGGGAAAGCGGAGACGGCCACGATTCAGTGACGGGATCGAAGGAATGGGATGGGGCGTATGGGACAGAGGGGACCGGTGAAACCGGTCCTGGCTGGCGGTGACGGATCGGTGTCCGACAGTGGGACGCTATCGAGCGGCGGGGACTCCGGGCGCGATGACCGGATGTCGATTGCGGGAGCGCATGGATTTCACGTCTGGTGTCCCCGCACCCACGGCTCAGGATCGAATCCACTTAACCCCTTTGAATTTGGTCATCCTAAAAACATACTCCCCGGTGTCGATAATTGGGAGATCATGGGGCGGTCAGCACAAATGATATAAGCGCAGTCTTCCTAGAGATAAACATGAACAAACACTTCGAAGACGCGCGGTACTACCTGAAACAGGCGGGCAAGAAGGCGACCAAGGGCATCAAGGAGGAGCTCGAGCCGATCGAGGAGCGGTTCCGCGAGTTGACCGGCCGGGAGAAGGAACCGGAACCGGGCCGCCTCGAGAAGATCCGCAACGACCTCGAGGAGCTCCAGGAGCGGGCCGAGGGCGAAACCAAGAGCGCGATCAACGACGCCATCGATCGAATCGACGCGTACCGGAAGGAATCCTGAGTCGCTGGAAAGCAATCCTTAAGTTCGCCAGGTGGGAACGTCGAGGTACGGGTCGGTGGTCTAGTCCGGTTATGACGCCTCCTTCACACGGAGGCGGCCGGCGGTTCAAATCCGCCCCGACCCATTATTCTGCCGCGAACGAACTCGTGAGCGGCGAATATGGTCCGAAGGACTTGAACCAGACGAGACGCAGCGCGAGCGGAGCGAGCGACCGTCTCGGCGAGGTTCATAATCCGCCCCGACCCACTCCACATAGACACATTCTCCAGGGTATTGTGATACTTAGCGGCCGGGTTCGGGAGTGGTCGTCATGAGCACCTCGCGCCGGGTCGTCGACGTCGACCTGGACGACGACGAGAACGCCGCGACTGTCGCTCTTGAGCTCTCGATCGGGGACCTCTTCGTCGAGCGCAACGGCCGCGAAGAGCTCCGCCTCTGGCAGGCGGCGCCGGCGGTGACCAGCTGGTAGTCAGCGAACGCCCGGGCCGCGACCCCGATATCGTACAGCTCGGTGGGAAGGCCCGGATCGACGCTCTCGAGGGCGATCGTCGCGATGTTCGCACCGAAGTATCCTGCGAACAGCATCGTGACGTCGATCCAGACATCGCCGTTTGCGAGGGTTTCGATCGAATCGCCGAAGTCCATGCTTGCCATGGCCACTAAGGCCCGTATTCTGTGCAGCTTTGTGACATTGGACTCAGAATTCACTACAAAACACAGTGAACGCTGTCTTAGAACACACCACACGGCCATTTGTCATTCCGCAACCTGAATATTGGCAGCCTGATGAAGAGATTGGTAGGAAACGAGAAGAAGTGGACATCAACGATACAGCCGGTGCTTAAAAGGTTGTGAAAACACGGGGTAAGAACTCGTAGTTATTCGATCTGGACTAGTCTCGATCGATTCGTCCGACCATATCCTCGGCATCGTCAACGCCTCCCATCATGAGTCCAGCAACCTGCGTTTTCGTGGGACGATAGCCGAGGAGATCCTCAAGATCGTCGTGAAGTTCTCGAAATCGTTCAGCCTGACCGCCATATAGGCTGATGTCCTCTTTCGATTTAGGCATCGTCGAACGGGTGCTTGATCCGCTTACGGTCACTGCCGTAGTGGGTCGATTGCAGCTCCCACTCCCGGGAGTCGATCCGTTTCAGAGTCGTGTCGTCGGCGTACACCCATTCGCTGCCGATCGTGTGGCCCTCGTCGTCCTCGAAGCGCCGGAGCGTCAGGGGTTCGCCGTCGACGAGGAGTGCCCAGGGGACTTCTCGAGAGACCCGCTCCGAGATGGAGTGATGCGTCTCCCGCGGGGACTCGACGGTCTCGATCCGATCCAGGTCGTTCACGGCCCGTAATCGGTCGAGCATGGGGGCCTCACACTCCGCGACGATCGTCGGCTCGATCTCCGCCCACCGTTGCGTGATCCAGATGATTCCGCAGCCATCGCCGTGCCACGTCCTCGCGAGCGCGACGGGCGGGCGCGGCGCCTGTGATTTCGGGGCGCCCCTTGAGCGAGTGACCAAAGACGGTTCAATCGGATCGGATCCCGTCAGCGGACACGGGCTCAGGCCTTACAGAACCACGGCGTCGTTCCCTGGTCAGTTTAAAAAACCGCCATCAGTGATCCCCCCGTGACCCTCCCATTCCGGTGTCAGAGGCACAGAAGTGGGGTGCAGGCGTGGGTTTGGCAGGTGGATCGAGCGCTCGCCTGCAGGGTCGGTGTACTACCCGCCACGGGAATACGTCTTGCCCTTGGGCTATCAGGGTTCTTTTGTACAGGTCGGTCGAGGCGACGGGGCCGCCGTCGCAGAGATGATCGACGCCGTCCAGCCCCGGCTAGCGGGCGCGCTCGCCACGCTCACCGGGGGATTCGTGGACGCGATCGATGAAACAGTCGCGGACATGCAACCCGGAACACTGTCGCGGATAGACAACCCTGCGAACACTGCCGGACACAGAAGGACGAGGCGTACGTCCTCCCGATCGGCCTTCGGCGCGCGGTCGCCGGGACGTATCGGGAGTCCCGATACGACCGTCGTGACGTCCGCCCTTCGACGCCACAGGGCCGATCATACACGCCATGTAGAGTGGCTTCGCCCCCGAGGTCAGTCCTCCTGGGAATCACCGGCGGTGCCGTCCCCGTCGCCTCCGCTGCCGTCCTCGCCGTCGCTCGCGTCCCCCCGACCGTCGGCGTCGTCCTCGCCGTACTGATCCTTCAGCGAGTCGAGTTCCGCTTCGACGTCCACTGGCACCTCCGTGGATGACGATTCCGACTCCGTCTCCCCGTCTTCGGACCCCCTCTCGCGCTCCCCCTCGTCCGCATCCTGGAAGTCCTCGAGCGTCGTCCCCTGCGCCTCTCGGAGTCGAGCGTCGATCTCGTCGCGCAGTCGCCGGGCTTCCTCGATCAGGTCACGGGCGGGGCCACGGTCGGGCATCCCGCCGCCCTCGGTCGCCTCCTGGAGGTCCTCCAGGGTCGATCCGAGGCGGTCCAGGGTGGTTCGACTCACGTCCGCGGCCCGGTCCCCCATCGTCGACCCCTCCTCGCGAACCCGCCGCCCGCTTTCCGTCATCCGGATCGCCCGCTGGAGCGCCTGGAGCAGTTTGACGTTCGCCTCGAGGATGGCGATCGTCGCCGGGATCGCCACCTGGTCGGCGAACTGCAGGACGCGTCGGGGCTCCGGCGGCCGGGGGAGACCCAGGGGCCCGCGCCGCCGGTCGGGTTCGACCTCCGTGCGGAGCTCGCGGAGGACGGACTCGAGGTCCGCGGCCAGGTCCGCCAGCTCCTCCGGGTCGTCCCGCGGCTCCTCCCGATCGTCCCGCGGGGTGTCGTCGTCGCTCATGAGCACGCATTGGCGGAGCGCGTGGAAAAACCCGCGGGTCGCTCGCCGGATTCCACAGGGCCCCCGGACGGAATCGTTCAGACGGCCCGCCGGTACTGGACCGGCCACTCGACCCGGTCGGTCGCGTCGAGCGCCGCGGCAGCGTGGAGGGTGAAGTAGGGATCGCGGAGGTGTTCCCGGCCGACGATGGCGAGGTCGGCGCGGCCGTTCCGGACCAGTTCGTCGGCCTGCTCGGGCGCTGTGATTCCGCCGACTGCGCCGACCAGCACGTCGTCGACGGCCCCCCGGACCCGCTCGGCGTAGGGGACGAGGTAGCCGGGCCCGGCGTCCGGCACCTCCTGGTCCGGGTGGATCCCGCCCGCGCTCACGTCGATCAGGTCGACCTCGTCGGCCAGGACGTCGGCCAGTCGGACCGTGTCCTCGACGGTCCAGGACTCCCGGTCCGGCAGCCAGTCGGTGGCCGAAACCCGGACGAAGACCGGCTTGCCGTCGGGGATCCGTTCCCTGACGGCGCCCACGACCTCGCGGACGAGTCGCGTCCGGCCCTCGAAGTCGCCACCGTACGCGTCGTCACGGTCGTTCGTGACCGGCGAGAGGAACTGGTGGAGCAGGTACCCGTGGGCCGCGTGAACCTCGACGACCTCGAACCCGGCCTCGACCGCGCGCTCGGCGGCGTCGGCGAAGGCGCCGATCAGGCGGTCGATCTCGTCGCCCGTCATCGCCCGGACCTCGGCCGTTCCGCCGTCGGACGGGTAGGGCTCGGCCGAGGGGGCGAGCACCTCCCAGCCGCCCGCCCCGGGCTGGAGGTACTCGCTGCCCTCCCACGGGCGGGTCTTGCTGGCCTTCCGCCCCGCGTGGGCCAGCTGGATCGCCGGGATCGCCCCCCGATCCGAAACGAACTCGGCCGTCGGCGCGAGGGCCGCGGCGTGGTCGTCGCTCCAGAGGCCGAGGTCGTGGGGCGTGATCCGTCCCTCGGGCTGGACGGCGGTCGCCTCGGCCATCACGATCCCGGCCCCGCCGGTCGCCCGGCTCCCCAGGTGGACCCGGTGCCAGTCGGTCGCCAGGCCGTCCCGGTCGCAGGAGTACTGACACATCGGCGACACCATCACCCGGTTCCGGACCGTCGCGTCCCGGATCTCGAGCGTCGAGAAGAGGTCGCTCGTCATCGCGTCCGGGTTCGTCGCCCCGGGGCAAGTGTGTGACGTTCGCCGCGGAAATCATCCGGTTCCGCCCCGAATCACGATGTTTTTTCGACCGCCTGTGCACAATATTTATTGGACCGTGCTTCGTTGTCGTCGAGAGGATGGGTCCCCACTTCGGCGACAGCCCGGACCGCACGGCGTTCGCGCGGACGCTCTCCGATCTGAAGCGCGAGGGGAGCAACATCCTGCTGGTCGGACCCGACCCGGACGACGCGCACGCCGACGTCTGTCGTCGCCTCCTGGGCGAGGACGACGATGCGCCGCGGTACCGGCTGTTCGTTCTCACGCGGGACGGGGGCGAGCGCCGGCGCGCGCTCGTTCCGACGGCACCTCCGGGGACCGAACCGGCCCGCGTCGTTCGGCAGCCGGGCGCGCCGACCGTCGAGGGCGAGGCCGCCCTGACCGTCACGGTCGACAGCGACCTTCTCAGCGCGCTCGGAGTGGGGTTCCTCGACGACGTGGACGAGGTGGCGGCCGAAAGCGACGGGCTCGAACCGGCACAGCTGCGGGTCTGTTTCGAGTCGGTCCGGCCGCTCGTGGACCGGCACCGATCCGAGACGGTGTTTCGGCTGCTCCACGTGATGACCTCGCGAATCCGGGAGGAACGCGGGATGGGCCACTTTCACCTCCGGCGCGCCCGGGACGACGAGTACGTCACCCTCCTGGCCCCGCTGTTCGACGCGGTCGTCGAGGTCCGAACGACGAACGGGACCGTCGAACAGCGGTGGCACCTGCGCGAGGGCGACGTCACGAGCGACTGGATCGCCGTCTGAGTGTCGAGCCGCCGCGGGGCGGCCTCGGGGCGGGCGGGAGTCGAAAACTAAAACTGGTTGGTGTGGCTCTTCGCGGGTAATGGCCGACCCATCCTTCGTCATCGGCATCGCCGGCGGGACGGGGGCCGGCAAGACGACCGTCGCGCGAGCCCTCGCCGACGCCGTCCGGGAGGAATCGGTCGCCGACGGGGATGGTGGCGTCACGCGGATCCCGCTGGACAACTACTACCGCGACCTCTCGCACCTCGATCTCGAGGAGCGCGAGGACGTCAACTACGATCACCCCTCCGCGTTCGAGTGGGAACTGGTCTGTGACCACCTCGACGCGTTGCTGTCCGGCGAGCGGATCGAGATGCCCCTGTACGACTTCTCGATCCACAACCGCCGGGACGAGACGGTGACCGTCGACCCGACGGACGTGGTCCTCGTCGAGGGGATCTTCGCGCTCTACGACGAACGCGTGCTCGACCGGCTCGACCTTCGGGTGTACGTCGAGACCGACGCGGACGTGCGGATCCTCCGGCGCATCCGCCGGGACGTGGTCGAACGGGGCCGGAACCTGGAGGGCGTCATCGACCAGTACCTCTCGACGGTCAAGCCGATGCACGAGCAGTTCGTCGAGCCGACCAAGCGGGACGCGGACATCATCATCCCCGAGGGAGCGAACCGGATGGCGGTCGACCTCCTGAGCGAGAAAGTGTGCGCCGAGATCGCCGCCGAGGGGACCACCGTGCTCGGATCGGAGTGGGACGATCGGTGGCGTCAGGGCCCAACGCCGCCGGAAGAGCGTGGATAAGAACCAAATGGGTGGGGGGCTTTTATACGATCGATGGGTTTCCGGGGTTGGGTGCTCATCGTCGCCGCGGTGCTCGTTCTCACGGGGTGTTTAGTCAATCCTGTGGATCCGGTCGCGGAGGACCCCGACGACCGACTGGAGAACATCCCCCGGGAGGATCCCGCGACGTCACCGACCGACCTCGGGACCAGCGACCGGACCTTCGATCCGGGTGACTTCGACGTGCCGGTGGGGGAGCCGGACCGAACCCCGGCACTCGACGTGAAGCTGCCGGCCGACGATCGAACGCGACCAATAGCAATGCGCAACGTCACCGTGGTCGTGGCCGTCGAAAACGGGAGTGCGGATTCCCGGAACGGGACCGCCATGGTCGCCCCGGCCATCGCGTACTGGGAGGCGAACGCCGAGCGATACGTGGGGTATTCCGTCGAGTTCGACCTCGACCCCGACGCGGCGGACCCGGACGTCCTGGTCAGCTTCCAGGAGACCGTCGACTGCCGCGGCGAGACGGGGTGGCTGGGCTGTGCGCCGGACGTAGATTCGATCGACGAACGCACCGAGACGATGGTCGTCGGGATCAAGACCGGATACACGAACGAGTCGACGGTCAGGACGATCAAACACGAGTTCGGCCACCTGCTCGGGATCGACCACGGGGAGGAACCGATGCCACTCATGTCGCCCCGCCAGGAGTCGCTGGCGCTCGCACAGCCGAACGCCTCGAGCAAGGCGTTCCCCTGGCGCGACCGGAACCTGTCGGTGTACGTCGACTACGGGGCTCTCTCGCCGGATCGGCAGACCAAGGCGGCCCGCCAGGTCTCCCGTGCGCTCGAGTACTACCAGCGTCGTGTCAATGCCTCCGAATGGACGAACGTCTCGTTTACCGCGGTTCCGGACCGGGAGGCGGCGGACGTCCGGATCGAGTTCGACAGGGACTCGTCGCTGCTCCAGGGCGCGGGGTCGATCGGGCGGCCGAAGGGTCCGGACGTCGACGGGGACGGGCGCGTCGAGTACTACACCCGGTCGCGCATCGTCGTGTCGAACGTGCGCGCGGACGCGATCGGGTGGCACGTCGGGTACTGGCTCGGCGTCTCGCTGGGCGCCGAGAACGCGTCCGAACTCCCGGAACCGTTCCGGAACGGCACCAGAACCGACGACTGGTGGCGGTAGGACCGCCGTCGCTCGACGAGTCGGGGTCACGTTCGACGGCGCCGTTCGAACGGTCGAATGTGGTGTGTGCACCCGTCTCAGGCTCCCTTCCCAGCTTCTGGGAACCGGCGGGGTTTATACAAACAACTCCGTCCAAGTCCTACTTAGGTGAGCCTAAATGGAAGACGTCCTCTCTAACGCCGGGCCCGGTGACGAGTTCGAGATCGACTCGGTGCCGGACGAGACGGTCAGGGCACAGTTGCTCCGACTCGGGTTTCTCGACGGAGCAGTCGAATGTCACCGCCACGTCCGAAACGGTCCGGTCGTGGTCCGTCGCAACGGCACCGAACTGGCGATCGGGGCGTCGCTGGCGGACCGGATCACGATCCACCTGACCTGAACACACATGTCCTGTCACGAAACCGGCGGCGAGGCGAACGTGGACGACCTCCCCGACGAGACGGTGGCGCTCGCCGGTGCACCGAACGTCGGCAAGAGCGTGCTGTTCGGCGAACTCGCCGACACCTACGTCGACGTGTCGAACTACCCCGGGACGACGGTCGACACGACGATCGGACGCGTCGGCGACTACACGCTGACGGACACCCCCGGCGCGTACGGCATCTCCTCGTTCAACGAGGAGGAACGAATCGCGCGCGACATCGTCCTCGACGCGGACGTCGTGATCAACGTCGTCGACGCCACCCACCTCGATCGCGACCTCTTCCTGACCCTCCAGTTGCTCGACATGGGCAAGCCGACGGTCGTCGCGCTCAACATGATCGACGAGGCGGAGCGCGACGGGATCGAGATCGACGTCGACGAACTCGAACGCCGCCTGGGCGTCCCGGTCGTCCCGACGGTCGCGGTCGACGGCACGGGCGTGGACGAACTCTGTGCCCGGATCGACGAGGCGACGGTCCCGGACGAGACCCCGATCGAGGAGTGGTTCGACGAACTCCCGGACGACGTCGAGGCGTCCCAGGCCGAAAAGACGCTGCTGGTCGAGGGCGACGAACCGACCGCCGAGCGAGTCACCCAGCGCGGGGGCGTGGTCGCCGACGGCGGAACGGCGACCCTGGTCCCCGACGGCCTCCGGGAGGAGGTGTACGGGCACCGCCGAGACCGCATCGGCACCATCACCGACGAGGTCGTCACGCCGACCGACGGTCCCGGTTCGATCGCCGAACGGATCTCGGACCTGATCCTCTCGCCGCTGACCGGAACGCCGATCATGCTCGGCTTGCTGGCGATGATCTACTACCTCATCGGCGACCTCGTTGCGCAGGGCCTGGTCGGCATCACGGAAGGGGTCGTCTTCGGGGAGTATTACGTCCCGTTCGTCACCGACGCGGTCGGGTCGGTGATTCCGGCAACCGGCTGGACCGAGCCGATTCACTTCGTCCTGCTCAACGACAACCTCGGCCTGTTGACCGTCACCGTCCAGTACATCGTGGGCGTCCTGCTCCCGCTCGTCGTGGCGTTCTACTTCGTGATCGGAATCCTCGAGGACTCCGGCGTCCTCCCGCGACTCGCGGTGTTGACCGACCGCGGCCTCTCCCGCATCGGGCTCAACGGGCGGGCCATCATCCCGATGATCGTCGGCGTCGGCTGCGTGACGATGGCCGTCATCACGACGCGGATGATGGGATCGCGGCGCGAGCGACTCATCGCGACCGGCCTGCTCGGGCTGGCGATCCCCTGCTCGGCCCAGCTGGGCGTCATCATGGGCCTGCTCGCCGGCCTGGGGCTGGTCTGGTGGTTCGGCTACGTCGGCGTGTTGCTCCTGGTCTTCGGCCTGGCCGGCCTCGCGCTCGATCGGGTGCTGCCCGGCGAGAGCCAGGCGCTGGTCACCGAACTCCCGCGGATGCGCGTCCCCCGGTTCCGGAACATCGTCCGCAAGACCTGGAACCGGACGAAGATGTTCCTGCGGGAGGCCATCCCCCTGTTCGGGGCGACCGCGCTGGTCATCTCCGTCCTCGACTACGTGGGCGGTCTCGACGTCATCGAGCGTGCGCTCGAACCGATCACCTCCCTCGTGGGCATGCCGACCGACTTCGCGCAGGTGCTCATCCTGGGCGTCATCCGCCGGGACTTCGCGGCCGCCGGCATGACCGACATGGCGCTGGGTCCGGCCCAGGTCTTCGTCGGCCTCGTCGTCATCACGCTGTTCGTCCCCTGCATCCTCTCGATGGTCCTCATCGCGCAGGAACGGGACGTCAAGAGCGGGATGATCATGTGGATCGGCTCCTGGGTCGTCGCGTTCCTCGTCGGCGGCATCCTCGCGGGGGTGCTCCTGTGAACTGCGGTACCTGCGGCTACGAGTTCGATCCGACCCGCGGCCTCGAGTGCCCGCGCTGTGGCACACAACTCGACTGCTCGTCGCTGGACTGCAGCGAGTGCGACGCCTGCAGCGGCGTGTTCGGCGGGCTGACGAAGCGGCTGAAACGCGGCCAGGCTGACGGTTCCAACGAGTAGGAAAACAGGCCAGCAGCTGTCGGCAATCCTCTAAAAACCCCGCTCGGGTTGCGCGATTATCGTTTAGCCCAACTCTTCTCGCACGATCGCGGCGAGTTCTTCGGCCTGCTCGTCCGGATCGCCCTCGATCCACTCCTCCTTTCGTTCGGGCGCCTCCACCGACTCCAGCGAGGCGACCTCGGTGAAGGAGCCCTCCAAGCCGAGTTCCTCAGTAGGGATGTCCAGGTCCTCGTGGTCCCAGACCGTCGGTTCCCACTCGTCGTCCTCCAGGCGCTGCTTCTCGCGATAATCGAGGAACCGCGGGTCGTTGACGCCGTACTCGACGCTGACGACCGTCGGCAGCGGGACGCGGACGGTCTCCTCGCCCCCGGTCACGGTGCGAGTCGCGGTCAGTTTGCCTTCGTCGACGTCGACCGTGGCCTCGTTGACGTAGGTGATCTGCGTGGCGTCCAGCCACTCGGCGATGCCGGGCGGAACCTGGCCGGTCGAGGAGTCCGAGGACTCCTCGCCACAGAGCACCAGGTCCACGTCGCCAACCTTCTCGATGCCGGCCGCGAGGACCCGGCTCGTCGGGTAGGTGTCCGCGCCGCCGAACGCCCGATCCGACAGCAGGAACGCGTCGTTCACGCCCATCGAGATCACGTCCCGGAGGAACGGGACGAACAGCGGCGGGCCCATCGAGAAGACGTACACTTCGGCGTCCGGGTGGGCGTCTTTCATCGAGAGCGCCATCTCGAGTGCGTTCTTGTCCGCCGGGTTGAGTTCGGAGGTCGCGTCCTCGCGGTCGATGGTCATCGACTCCTCGTCGAGCGTGACCTCCTCGGGCTTGGGCACGACTTTGAGGCAGACGGCCAGTTTCAGGGTCATGGTGCCACCTCCGGTGACGCTTCGAGTCGATCGAGCAGCGGCGGCAACACCTCGAAGAGGTCGCCCTCGACGCAGTAGTCGGCGTGCTCGAAGATCGGCTCGTCGGGGTCGGTGTTGATCGCGATCACTGTGTCGCAGTCCTCGATACCGGCGGTGAAGTGGACCGCGCCGCTCACCCCGGCGACGATGCAGAGGTCGGCCTTCAGCGAGTAGCCGGTCGTCCCGACCTGGTGGTCCCGGGAGATCAGCCCCTCGTCGCACAGCGGTCGGGTGACCCCGATCGACGCGTCGAGCGCGTCGGCCAGGTCGCGGGCCAGGTCGATTTCGTCGCCGAAGCCACGGCCGGCCGCGATCACCACGTCGGCGCTGGGGAGGTTCACCGCCTCGCCGACCTCCCGCGAGAGGACTTCCGTGGTGACGTCGGCCGCGTCGAGGTCGGGTTCGAAGCGCTCGATCGTCCCCGTTCGGCTCTCGTCCGGTTCGAGCGCCGCGAAGACGCCGGGCCGGACGGTCGTCATCTCCGGTGTGTTGCCCACCGCCTTGATCATCGCCAGGATGCCCCCGGCGAACGCGGGGACGCCGCCCACCACGTCGCCGTCCTCGTCGACCTCCAGCCGGGTGACGTCGGCGGTCAGCCCGACGTCCAGGCGGACCGCGAGGCGGCCGGCCAGGTCGATGCCGTTGTGGGTCGCGCCGAGCAGCATCACGTCGGGGTCGTTTTCTCTGATTGCCCCCTCGACGCTCGCGGCGAACGTCTCCGGGCGGTAGGTGTCGAGCAGTTCGTGCTCGATCCGGACGACGCGGTCGGCCCCGCGGGCAATGGCCTCGTCGCCCAGACCGGCGAGGTCGCCCTCCGTGCCGGCGAGCAGCGCCGTCACGCGGGCGTCGAGGTCGGCGGCCAGTTCGGTCGCCTTCCCGAGCATCTCGTAGCCCACGTTCGCCACCGCGCCGTCTTCGGACTCGAGGTAGACCCAAACTTCGGAGTCGTCGGTGTTTGCGGTCATCACTCGCTCACCTCCGTTGTTTCCGCGGCCTCGGTTCTTCCGGCCGCGGTTCCGGCGGCCTCGTACAGCACCGTCGCGAGGTCCCGCACCGGCACGTCCACGCCCTCCTTCTTCACGCCGTCCTCGAGGTTCTGGACGCAGTACGGGCAGGCGGTGACCAGTTCCTCCGCCCCGGTCTCGCCGGCCTGCTTCGCGCGCCGGTCGGCGAACCGCTCCTCGGGGTCGGACTCGACCCACATGTTGCCGCCGCCACCGCCACAGCACAGCGTCCGGTGGCGGCTCTCGTCCATCTCGACGAGGTCCACGCCGACCGCCTCCAGCAGGCGGCGGGGTTCGTCGATCACGTCCTCGCCCCGGGCGAGGTAGCAGGGGTCGTGGTACGTGACCGTCTTCGCCGTCGATCCGAGTTCGAGGTCGCCCGACTCGACGAGGTCCGCGAGGAAGGTGGTGTAGTGCTCCACCTCGGCGTCGAGGTCGTAGTCCTCGGCGAACGTCTCGGTGCAGTGCGGGCTGATGGTGACGACGGTCGCCGGGTCCACTTCGGCGAAGGCGTCCGTGTTCTGGCCGGCGAGGTCCTCGAAGAAGGCGTCCTCGCCGGTCTGGCGGACCACGTCGCCACAGCAGACCTCGTCCTCGCCGAGCACGGCGACGTCCACGTCGGCCGCGTCGAGCAGTCCCAGGACGGCCGCCGGGACGCCCTGCAGCGCCGGGTCGTAGGACGGGACACAGCCGACGTACAGGAGGACGTCGGCCTCGCCGCCGACCTGTACGTCCACGTCGTCGGGCACCTTCTCCAGCCAGTCGTCGCGCTCGCTCGGCGGGCGCTCCCAGGGGTTCTCGTCCTCGTAGACGCCCCAGAGCGCCCCTTCGAGGCGGCCCGGCGGGCGCCGGCCGTCCTCGCGGACGACGCCCTCGCGGAGGCCGATCATCGCGTCCACGATGTCGACGTCCCGCGGGCAGTTCACCTCGCAGGCCCGGCAGGTGAGACACTTGTAGAGCAGGTCCGAGCGGTCATCGGCCTCACCGTTGCCATCGCCGTCGACCCCGACCTGCGCCTCGCGCATGATCCGCCGGACCGTCAGCGGTTCGTCGTCGAGTTTGCCCCACGGGCACGTCGCGGTACAGGTGCCACACTGGTAGCAGACGCTCGCCGCGCCGTCGGTCAACTCGACCACGCGGTCCCACGCCTCGTCGTCGATCTTCATGGCCTGGTGGCTCATCGGTCGTCACCTCCGTCGCCGTCGGGAGGGTCGCGATCCGCCAGCCAGTCCCGCCCGGCGCCGTCCGGTCGGGCTTCAGCCTTGTCGCCGTCGCCCTCGCCGGCGTAGTCCCGGACCACGCGGTCGATCCGCGTGATCGCGTCCGCGAACCGCTGGCCCTCGGCCGCGCTGACCCACTCGAGCTGGAGGCGGTCCTCGTCGAACTCCTCGTCGCGTTCGAGCTTCTTCTTCTTGCGCTCGTAGCGCTCCTTCGTCCACTCGTTGGCGTCGATGTAGTGGCAGTCGCCGATGTGACAGCCGGACATGAGGACGCCGCCGGCGCCCTGTTCGAAGGCGTAGTCGATGAACTTCTCGTCGACCCGGCCCGAGCACATCGTCCGGATGACGCGGGCGCTCGGGGGGTACTCCCGCTTCTCGATGCCGGCCTGGTCGGCGCCGGCGTAGGAACACCAGTTGCAGGCGAAGGTGATCACCTTCTCCTCGGGGTCGTTCTCGAGCGCGGCGTCGATCTGGGCCTCGATCTGCTCGTCCGTGAAGCCGGGCATGGTGATGGCGTCCTGCGGGCACTCCGCCGCGCAGGTGCCACAGCCCATGCAGGCCGCCTCGATCACGGAGTGGACCTCCTGGGCCTCGCCCTCGATGGCGTTGTACGGGCAGACCTGGGCACACCGGGTGCAGCCCACGCAGGCCTCGGGGTCGATCTCGGCCGCCAGCGGCTCCTGGGTGACGGTGTCCTTCGCCAGGAGGGCGCCGGCCTTCGCGGCCGCGCCGAGCGCCTGGTCGGTCGCGTCGCGGACGTCCTTCGGGTACTGGGCGGAGCCGGCCATGAACACGCCGCCGACGCTGGCCTCGGCCGGCCCGAGTTTCGGGTGGCGTTCGAGGAGGAAGTCCTCCTCGTCGCGCGAGACCTTGAGCTGGTTGGCCACGTCGTTCTCCGCTCCAGCCCCCGTGGCCCGCAGACCCTGTGCGAGCACCACGAGGTCGGCCTCGACGGCGACCGTCTCGCCGCTGTACTCGTCGTCCAGGACGATCGCGCCGTCGTCCATGGTCAGCGCCTCCGACGGCGTGCTGTCCTGGTCGTACCGGAAGAACCGGACGCCCTGCTCCTGGGCCGCGCGGTAGGCCTCCTCGGCGTCGCGGGTGAACGTCCGGACGTCCTTGGACAGCACGGACACCCGCTTGCCGTCCTCGGCCAGCCGGTTGGCCTGGCCGATCATCGACTGACAGCAGTACCGCGAACAGCCCCGCTCGCCGTCCCGGGACCCGACGCAGCCGACGAAGGCGACTTTCTCGGCGTCCACAGTACCCTCGGCGAGGCGCTCCTCCAGTTCGAGGTTCGTGATGACCTCGGCGCCGTCGTGGGCGTCGAACGGATCGGTCTCAGCGAGGTCCGCCCCCGTCGCGAGCACGACCGCACCCACGTCGAGGGTCTCACCCGTGTCGAGGTCGACCGCGAAGTTGCCGATGTAGCCGCTCACGTTCTCGACCTCGGCCCCGGTGTGGACCTCGACGCCCGCCTCGTGGAGTTCGGCGATCCGGCGTTCGAGGAGGTCGCCCGCGTCCTGCCCGCCGGGGTGGAGTTCGTCGAGGTCGCGCAGCGTACCGCCGAGTTCGTCCTCGCGCTCGACGAGGTGGGTGTCGTGGCCCTGCCGGGCGAGGCTGATCGCCGACGAGATACCCGCGATGCCGCCCCCGACCACCAGCGCGCGCTGCTCGATGGGCTGTTCGATCTCCTCCAGGGGCGTGAGGAAGGCGGCCTTGTCGACGGCCATCTTCACCATGTCCTTGGCCTTCTCGGTCGCGGCCGCGGTGTCGTCGTGGACCCACGAGTTCAGGTTCCTGATGTTGGCCATCTCGAGCAGGTACTCGTTCAGGCCGGCTTTGGCGACCGCGCGCTCGAACGTCGGCGCGTGGGTCTTCGGCGAACACGAGGCGACGACGACGCGGTTGAGCTCCTTCTCGTCGACCACCTCGGTGATCCGGTCGGTGCCCACGCCCGCACAGGCGAACAGCAGTTCCTCGCTGTGCTCGACCGAGGGGAGGTCCTCGGCCCACTCGACGACGTCGGGGACGTCGACCGTGCCGGCGATGTTCGAGCCACAGTCGCAGACGAACACGCCGACGCGCTCCTCGCCCGAGACGTCGATGGGGTCGGCCTCGATGGGTTCGGGCCAGGAGCGCTCGTCGACGTGCTCCATGGCCTTCGAGGCCGCGCCCGAGGCCTCCGCGACCGAGTCGGGGATGTCCTTCGGGCCGGTCGCACAGCCCGCGGCGTAGACGCCGTTGCGGGTGGTCTCGATCATGTCGCCGTCGACCTCGGTGGCCGCGAAGAAGCCGTCGTCGTCGAGGTCGATGTCGAGCGCGTCGGCCAGCGCCTCGGTCCCTTCGCTCGGGATGAGCGCCGGCGAGAGCACGACCATGTCGTACGCCTCCTCGACGATCTCGTCCTCGACGGTGTCCTCGTACCGGACGACGGGGCTGTCGCCGTCCGTCCGGACCTCGGCGGGACGACCGCGGCGGTACTCGATGCCCTCCTCGCGGGCGCGGTCGTAGAACGCGTCGAAGTTCTTGCCGTAGGCCCGCATGTCCATGTACAGCGTCGTGACGTCCTGGACGCCGTGGTCGACCGTCTGGATGGCCTCCTTCGTGCTGTACATGCAACAGACCCGCGAGCAGTACTCGCAGTGGCGCTCGTCGCGGGAGCCGACGCAGAGCACGAACAGGATGTCCTCGGGCTCCTCGCCGTCAGACGGCTTGACGATGTGCCCCTCGGTCGGCCCGGCGGCGTCGAGCAGGCGCTCGTACTCCATGCTCGTCACGACGTCCGGGTGGTCGCCGTAGCCGTACTCCTCGACGACCTGCGGGTTGAGCACGTCGAACCCGGTGGCCGCGATCACCGACGAGACGTTCACGTCGTAGCGCGTCGGCGTCATCGAGAAGTCGATGCAGTCGGGCTTGCAGGCCTCCTGGCACCGGTCGCAGGGCATGTAGTTCGGCGGCTCGTTCATGCACGTCTCCAGGTCCAGCACGTACGGCCCGGGCTCGGCCTGCTCGAAGGGCGTGTAGATGGCCGTCCGGGTGGCCATGCCCTCGTCGAACTCGTTGGCCGTCGTCTCCGGGCACGCCTCGACGCAGTCGTCGCACCGGGTGCACTCGTCGCCGACGAAGCGCGGCTGCTGGTACACCTCGGCCGTGAAGTCCCCGACGGCCCCGTGGAGGTCGGTGACGTTCGCCAGCGTCAGGACCTGGATGTTGTCGTGCTGGATCACGTCCGACATCTTCGGGGCCTCGATGCAGATCGAGCAGTCCAGCGTGGGGAAGTTCTTGTCCAGCGCGGCCATCTTGCCGCCGATGCCGGGCTCCTTCTCGACCAGGACGACCTCGACCCCGCCGTCCGCGAGGTCCAGGGCCGCCTGGATCCCGGCGATGCCGGCGCCGACGATCAGCACGTCGCCGTCGATCGTCTCGTGCGTTACCGGACCGGTGTCCGTCAGTCGTTCGCCCTCGGTGCTCATGGTGCCACCTCCCGTTCGGTGTCGGAAAGCGCGAGGCCGCGCTCGAAGGCCTCCTCGTTCAGGTTCTCGGTGCCCTCGGGGACGACGTCCCGGACCGCCTCGCGGACCGCCCCGGCGGGCGGGTCGCCGACTGCGTCGATCACCGCGCCGAGCATGACGATGTTCGCGACGACCTTCCGGCCGACTTCCTCTGCCACGTCGACGCCCGGGACCCGCAGGACCTCGACGTCCGGGCGTCGCTCCTCCAGATCGCTCGGATCGACGAGGTCGCCCTCGACCACGACCAGGCCGCCGTCCCGGACCGAGTCGGCGTCGCGCTCGAAGGCGTCCTGGGCGAACGCGACCACGACGTCCGGTTCGATCACGCCGGGATAGTCGATCTCGTCCCCGGCCA
>Ga0207797_1000847_pt1 | contig 22947 bp, 25 predicted proteins | sample PRCRCaboRojoPR_6_FD_187275 | JGI IMG/M metagenome (GOLD analysis project Ga0207797, IMG submission 187275) | Marine sediment microbial community from Cabo Rojo, Puerto Rico - PR CR 10% Liquid 1 (SPAdes) | ecosystem: Environmental > Aquatic > Marine > Coastal > Sediment | place: Cabo Rojo, Puerto...
CGGGTTTCTCCTGCTGTGGCTGCTCGCCTGGATCGTCGGCGCCGTCCGCTACGTGATCTACTATACGACGCTGCTCTAAGCCTATCGTTCGTCCCACCGCTCGCCCGACGCGAGATCGATCTCGTTGTCCTCCCGGGAGGACGGACAGATGTCCTCGAGGACGCAGTCGTCACAGTCCGGGTTGCGGGCGGTACAGACCTCGCGGCCGTGGGCGATGAGGAGGTGGGTAAAGTCACGCCACCGGGCCTCGGGCACGACACCGATGAGGTCGTCCTCGATCTTGTCGCGGATCGTCTCCCGGGTGAGCCCGAGCCGACGGGAGAGCCGCATTACGTGAGTGTCGACGACGATGCCCTCGACGAGGTCGTGGCCGTGCTGCAGGACGACGTTCGCCGTCTTCCGGCCCACACCCGGGAGATCGGTCAGGTCGTCCATGGTGTCCGGGACCTCGCCTCCATGTTCGTCGACGATCAGTTGGCACGCTTCCGAGATCCAGCCCGCCTTCTGGTTCGGATACGTGATCGAGCTGATGTCCTCTGCGAGGTCGTCCACGTCGACCTGGGCGTAGTCCTCTGGGGTCTGGTACTTCTCGAAGAGGGCGGGCGTCTCTTGGTTGACCCGCTCGTCCGTGCACTGGCCCGAGAGGATGACCGCGACGAGGAGTTCGAGCCGGTTCGTGAAATCGAGCGAGATCGTGGCGTTGGGATAGACGTCTTCGAGCCGGGCAATGGTTTCCGTGGACTGCAGTTCCCGGTTCGCGAGCCTCTCGCCCATGTCCGGGAGGTTGGGCAGGGAGGTGTTGAGATGTTCGGTTCGGCGGACAACCATCACGGGTCCCCGACTCCGCGGTCTTTAAGCGGGGCACGGCCGCTCCCTAAGCCATGAAGGCCACCGCGAGGGCGCATCCCATCCAGGGCCTCGTGAAATATCACGGGCTTCGCGACCCCGAGCTGCGGTTTCCCTACCACGACAGCATCAGCGTGTGTACGGCCCCGAGCAACACCACCACGACCGTCGAGTTCGGGGTGGCCTCGGACCGGTTCGTGGTCGACGGGGACCGACTCCAGGGTCGGGCGGCTGACCGGGTCTCGTCCGTCGTTGACCGCGTGCGGGCGCTCGCCGATATCGACGAACCGGTTCGTCTTGAGAGCGATAACTCCTTTCCGACGAACGTCGGCCTCGGTTCATCGTCGTCCGGGTTCGCCGCCGCCGCGATGGCCGCGGTCGAGGCGGCCGGGCTAGATCTCTCCCGACCCGAGATCTCGACGATCGCCCGACGCGGGTCGTCGTCGGCCGCCCGGGCCGTGACCGGCGGGTTTTCGGTCCTATACAGCGGACTCAACGACCAGGACTGTCGCGCCGAGCGGCTCGAAACGCCGCTCGAGGACGAGTTGCGGATCGTGGTGGGACTGGTCCCGGCTTATAAAGAGACCGAACACGCTCACCGGGAGGCGGCCGAGAGCCACATGTTCGAGGCACGGTTGGCCCATCTCCACGGGCAGAACGACCGGCTCAAAGACGCCCTCCGGTCTGGCGATTTCGACCGGACGTTCGACCTGGCCGAACGCGACTCGCTCTCGCTCGCGGCAACGACGATGACCGGCCCGGCGGCCTGGGTGTACTGGAAACCGGAAACGCTCGAGATCTTCGATACCGTTCGCGAGCTCCGGGAGGATGCGGTGACGGCCTATTTTTCGACCGACACGGGCGCGACCGTCTATGTGAATACCGTCGAGGAGGATGTCGAGACGGTCGAATCGGCGGTCGCCGACCTCGGGGTCGATACCGAGGTCTGGGAGGTGGGTGGACCGGCATCGATATTGCCAGCGTCGGACGCACTCTTCTAGCTTGAAGTGCGCCCGGCCCGTCTAGCCAACCGATGGCTATTGCGATCCTCGGTGCGGGGTACGCTGGCGTAACTGTCGCCCGCCGTCTCGAAAACAACCTTCCCGACGATGTCGACCTGGTCGTCGTCGACGAGTCCACCGACCACCTCATTCGGCACGAACTCCACCGCGTGCTCCGGCGACCGTCGTTCGAGGAGGATCTGACGGTCCCACTCGCCGACCTCTTTGACCGCGCCGAGGTCCGTCAGGGACGGGTGCTCGAAGTCGTTCCCGAGGATCACACGGTCGAGCTCGAAGACGGCCCGCTCGAATACGACTATGCGGCGGTCTGTCTGGGGGCGGAAACCACGTTCTACGAGCTCCCGGGGGTGGAGGACTACGCGATCCCATTTCGGGACCTCGAGCACGCCCACGCGATCCGGGATCGGTACCTCGACCTGCTCGTGGACGGCGGTCGGGTGGTGGTCGGTGGCGCCGGTCTGACGGGCATCCAGGTGGCCGGTGAGTTGGCCACGTTGGCCGACGAGGAGGATGGACGGCAAGCGGTCGAGATCGTTCTCGTCGAGCAGCTCGACGACGTGGCCCCGGGGTTTCCCCAGAATTTCCGGGCGGCCATTCGCGATGAGTTGATAGAACGGGGGATCGACATTCGATCCGAGACGACCGTTCAGGGAGCGAGGGAGGAAACGATCGACCTCGACGACGGGGAGCTGGCTTACGACCTCTTCATCTGGACCGGGGGAATCGGCGGATCGAGTGCCCTCGGCGGCACCCGGCCACAGGTCCGCGGGACGCTGCAGCTCGATCGTGAGACGTTCGTGGTAGGCGATGCGGCCCGGGTCATCGACCGGGATGGCGAACTCGTTCCTGCCAGCGCCCAGTCCGCCATTCGGGAGGCCCGGACGGCCGCCCGGAACATCCAACGGCTGGTCGAGTACGACCGCGACGGTGACGTGTTCGAACCGCGGCTTGACACGATCGATTTCGACCCCAGAGGCTGGGTCGTCAGCGTCGGCGACGGGGCGGTCGCCCAGGTCGGCCCGACGATCCTCCGGGGGGCGCCGGCGTTAGCCGTCAAGGCGACAGCCGGCGTGGGCTATCTCTCGTCCGTCGGTGCCGTTCGCGAAGCGATTGAGGTGGCCAGAGAGGAGTTCTCCGGGGCGATGCCAGCGCGAACCGACCGACCCTGAGTCGCGGGTTATTTCTCCGCTGCGGTTGCAGGCTCGATCGTATGCCAGAGACACAGATCGGTTTCATCGGACTGGGTATCATGGGCCTCCCGATGGCCAAGAACCTCATCGATGCCGGGTATTCTGTCGTCGGGCACAACCGGTCGCAGGAACCGGTCGACGACCTGGTCGAGTACGGCGGGGAGGGCGCCGGAACAGCCAAGGAGACGGCCCAAGCCGCCGATGTCGTCATCACCTGCCTCCCGGATTCGGCCGTCGTCGAGGAGGTCATGCGCAAGGACGATGGCATCCTGGCCGGCGTGAGCGAGGGGATGACCGTCATCGACATGTCGACGATCTCACCCACCGTGACGGAGACGCTCGCCGACGAGCTCGCCGATCGCGGCGTCGCGATGCTCGATGCCCCCATCAGCGGCGGGGAGATCGGGGCGATCGAGGGGACGCTCTCGATCATGGTCGGGGGCGACGAGGCCGTCTTGGACGCCCACCATGACCTGTTCGAGGCGATGGGGGAGACCATCACCCACTGCGGGCCGAACGGTGCCGGCCAGACCGCGAAGGCCTGTAATCAGATCGTGGTCTCCGCGCAGATGGTCGGCGTGAGCGAGGCGCTTGTCTTCGCCGAACAGGCCGGCGCGAACCTCGAGGCGGTGGTCGACGCCATCTCCGGCGGAGCTGCCGGCTGCTGGACGCTCGACAATCGGGCACCGAACATGATCCGCGGCAAGTTCGATCCCGGCTTCTTCGCCTCGTATCAGTACAAGGACCTCCGGATCGCGACCGATGCGGGCGAAGCGTTCGGGGCGCCCATGCCGTTGACGGAGCTGGCCCACGAACTCTACAAGTCGATGGAGCAGAACGGGATGGGGAAGGACGACAACTCCGGCGTCATGCAAGTCATCGAGATGCTCGCCGGGACCGAAGCCCGGATTGACGACTAGACCCAGTCACTCACCGCGGTCGTCCTGATAACCGACCAGGCCCGGATGACACTGGTGGGTCTCGATCCGGTATTTCGAGATGCGAATGCCACAGCGCGGACACTTCACCGTGGTTTTCCGGGTGTAGTAAACGCCGCCGAACAGCAGCGCGAATAGGTAGAAAACGTCCGCGAAGATTATGAATAGGTACGCATCCGCCGCCCAGTCGGGGAGAACCACGTCGTGACACCTCGGCGCTACTTCGTTCCGTAGGGAGTCGACGGCTTAACGCTAGTGGTCGATGAGGTGACAGGCGGCCGGATGGACGCCCTCCCCGAGGGCCGGCCGGTCGGTTTCGCAGACCGTTTCGAACCGGGATCGGAGCTGGTCGATGGCTGCCTCTCTGTTCCCGTTGGCCAGGGCGTTGAGCGCCTGATTGATCTCTGCCCGGTCCTGGCCGGCCAGACTTTCGCTCACGAGGGATCCGGCCGGATCCTGGTCTGGCTCGCTGGGAACGTCCTCGGGGGTGAGTTCCCCGGACTCCAGGCGCTCACGGAGGTCCATGACCGCCCGGAAGTCCGATTGGGCCATATCGATATAGTCCGGTGGGATGACGAGGGGACACCGAGTGCGGAACCGACAGCCCGAGGGTGGGTTTCGGGGGGAGGGAACGTCACCCTTGAGCGTCTCGACCTCGCGTTCGTGTTCGCTCGTGTCGGCCCGCGGAACGCTGTCGAGCAGGGCTTGGGTGTAGGGGTGGTCCGGCTCTTCGAAAATTTCATCGACGGGACCGCGTTCGACGATCTCGCCCAGGTACATCACGGCGACGCGGTCGGAAATGTGGCGAACGACGGAGAGGTCGTGGGCGATGATCAGGTAGGTCAGCCCGAGGTCTTCCTGGAGGTCGTCGAGCAAATTGAGGATCTGAGCCTGGACGCTCACGTCCAGGGCGCTCACGGGTTCGTCCAGGACGATGAATTCCGGTTCGAGCGAGAGCGCCCGGGCGATCCCGATCCGCTGGCGCTGCCCGCCGGAGAACTCGTGGGGGTAACGGTCGATCTGACCCGCCGAGAGCCCGACCCGCTCGAGGAGGTCGCTGGCTCGTTCCCGACGGTCTTCACGGTCGCCGATGCTGTGGACATCGAGCGGTTCACGGATGATTTCGCCGGCCGTCATTCGGGGATCCAAGCTGGAAAAGGGATCCTGAAAGACGATGCCGGCCTGGCGACGGAACGCCGTCAGGTCATCCAATTCGAAGACGTCTTCGCCATTGAACCGAACCGATCCCTCGGTGGCCTCGCGCAGGCGGAGGAGGGTTTCGCCCGTCGTCGACTTCCCACACCCTGATTCGCCGACGAGGCCCAAGGTTTCACCGCGTTGAACCGTGAACGAGACGCCGTCGACGGCTTTCACGCTCTGCGGTTCGCGACCCATCGCGCGGTCGAGCAGCGTGTCTCGCTCGAAGTAATATTTCTTCAGGTTCTCGACCTCGACGATCGCCTCAGCCATCCGCCTCACCTCCGAAGTAATCGGGTGGGAGCGCCGTCGTCTCGTCGTACTCGTGATCGGCCAGATAGCAGAGGGCCTGGTGTTCGCCGCCCACCTCGAATTCGGGCGGTTTCCGGAGACACTCCTCCATCGCCTTCGGACAGCGGTCGGCGAAGTAGCACCGATCGCCCATCTCGGTGTCGAGCAGATCCGGGACGTTCCCCTCGATCGGCTGCAGCCGTGGTGCGGGATTTTCGAGGTCCGGGATGCTTCCGAGCAGTCCTTGGGTATACGGATGGACGGGGCTCTCGAAGATGTCGGATAGCTTCCCTCGCTCGACGACCTCGCCGGCGTACATGACCCCGACCCGGTCACAGGTCCTGGCGATCACGCCGAGGTTGTGGGTGATCATAACGACGCTCATCCCGGTCTGGTGTTGCAGCTCCTCCAGGAGCTTCAGGATCTGTGCCTGGATCGTCACGTCCAGGCCGGTCGTCGGCTCGTCCGCGATCAACACATCCGGCTCGCCAGCGAGCGCCTGGGCGACCATGGCGCGCTGGAGCATCCCGCCGGAGAACTGGTGAGGGTACTCGTCCGCCCGATCGGCCGGGTCGGGGATCCCGACCATCTCCAGGAGCTCGATCGCCTCGGCCTCGCTCTCCTTCGAGACGAACTCGGCGGAAGGCAGGACGAGGCTCGTGAGGTACTGTCCCAACCCGTATCCCTGAGTTCTGGACCGCGTGCTGCGTGGATTCGCCCGGGCCCGGCGCTGAACCTCGACTGCCTCGGCGATCTGCTCACCGACAGTGATCGAGGGGTTGAAGCTGGTCATAGGGTCCTGGAAGATCATGCTGAAACTCGAACCCCGGAGCGAGCGCCGGACGCCCGCTGGCAACTTCCGGAGGTCGACAAAATCCCCGTCGATGGCCTCCGGCCGTGACTCCCGGAACTCGTCGGCCAGATCCTGATGCCGGTACCAGATCTCCCCCGCGGTAACGCGCCCGGGGGTCTCGATGAGGTCGATGAGGGAGAGGGCGGTGACGGATTTTCCCGACCCGGATTCACCCACGATCCCCAGGATTTCGTTTTCACGAACGGTAATGGAGATGGATTCGACGGCGTTGACCTGCCCCTCCTCGGTCAAAAACCGGGTCGAGAGATCGCGGACCCGGAGGAGGTCGTCCCTGGTCATACGCCGCCCTCCCCTTCGATGCCGGGGTCGAGTGCGTCTCGAAGCCAGTCACCCAGGAGGTTGATCCCGATAACGGCGACGACGATCGCTAACCCCGGTATCGTCGAGATCCACCACGCCGAGGCCAAGTAGTCCCGGCCCTGTGAGATATCGAAGCCCCACGAGAGCGTCGTCCCCGAGAAGCCGAGGAACGACAGGGAACTCTCCAGGAGGATAATCGCCGCGATCTGAATGGTCCCAAGGACCAGAATGGGTGTCGCCGCGTTGGGGAGCACGTGGCGCCAGATAATCCGAAGATCGGATGCACCGATGGCCCGGGCGGCCTTGACGTACTCCTCTTCCCGGATTGAGAGCGCCTCGCCCCGGGCGACACGGGCAAACCACACCCAGTTGACCAACCCAACGACCACGATGACCGTCCCTGGGAGGACGAATTCCCGGGGCATCCCGTCGACGAGGCCGAGGACGACCCACGGGTCGGGGACTTCGACGGCGGCACGGCCCCACAGACCGATTAGTGCGATGGCCAAAACGAGCGAGGGGAAGGACAGGGAGATGTCCGCGGATCGCATCAGGATGTCGTCGAGCCGGCCGCGTTTGTAGCCGGCTGTCAGGCCGACCGTCACCCCGACGGTCACCGCCAGCAGAGTGCCGAGGATCCCGACGAGCAGCGAGGTCCGGGCACCGTACACCACCCGTGAAAACATATCACGGCCCAGCGAGTCGGTTCCGAACGGGTGTTCCGTCGTGGCGTTGACCTGCTTCGTCTCGTTGACGATGACGACCGAGCCGTTGACGAGCTCCGAGGAGGTGCTCTCGACGGTACGGGTGAACCCCAGCGGCGGCTGCCGGGAATTGTCCAGGTTCTGGGTCGTCGGGTTGTGTGGCGCGACAAAGGGTGCGAAAATTGCCACGAAGACGACGATGAATGCGAGAAGCAGTCCAGTCTTGGCAAGCGCGCTCCGGCGGAACTCGCGTTTGAGGTTTCGGATGACGCGTGGGGAGACCATCAGTCGTACGCCACCCTCGGGTCGAGGTACGCGTAGATCACGTCCACGGCGATGTTCACGATGACGAAGCTGGTTCCGATGACGATGAGGCTGCCCTGCAGTGCGGGCCAGTCACGGAGGTTGATGCTCTGGATCACCAAGGTCCCGAGCCCCGGCCAGGAGAAGACGGCCTCCGTGATGACCGCGCCGCCGATCAGCGTCCCGAGCTGGAGGCCGAGGACAGTGACGACCGGAACGAGTGTGTTCCGTAGCGCGTGTTTGTACCGGACGAGTGTCTCGGGGAGGCCCTTCGCCCTGGCAGCTCTGATGTACGATCGCCCGAGCTGGTCCAGCATCCCGGAACGCGTCAGCCGGGTAATGAGGGCCATGAAGTAGGTCCCAAGCGAGAGTGCCGGAAGGGTGATGTAACTCAACCAATCGATCAGCGTACCGAAAAACGGCTCTGGCCCGAGGATCGAGGTCGCGACGTTGAAGCTAGTGACGCCGCGGCCACTCGTATGAAAAATATCGAATTGGACGGCGAGCACGAGAATCATCATGATGCCGAGCCAGAAATTCGGGGTGCTGATACCGCCCAGGGAGAAGATGGTGGCGCCGTAATCGATCGGCTGGTTCCGCCGGGTCGCACTGATCACCCCGAGTGGGATCGACAGCACAATGGCCACGACCGTGGCGGCGACGGCCAGCTCGACCGTCGCGGGCACCTTGAGGAACACTAGGCCTACGACGTCCACCCCACGGACGTACGAGAACCCCATGTCGCCCTGGATCAGGTCGAACAGATAGGTGAGGTACTGCATGTGCAGCGGCTGGTCGAGGCCGAGCTCTGCGGCGATGGCCCGACGCGTCTCCTGGGTGGCGTCGAGGGGCGCGACGGCGTCGATGGGGCTCCCCGGCGTCACGAACCGGAGGAGGAAGACGACGGTAATGACGCCCCAAACGACCAGCAGTCCCTGGAGCGACCGTTTGAGTAAGAACCGACCGAGCGCCATCAGCCCGAAAGGCTCCCGACCACGTGGTTAGTTGGGCGACGCCCGGTAGGGGTCGATGTGCTCGTCGACGCGTGGTTCCCAATCGATGGCGTTCGAGACGCCGTACACGCTGAACTGCTGGTGCATGAACACCCACGGGGCCTGCTCGTGCAGCCTAGCGTTGGCCTCCTGAAGGATGTCCTCCCGATCGTCCGGGTTGGCCGTGCTGGCCGCCTGATCCATCAGCTGGTCGATCTCGGAGTTCTCGTAGGTGGTGAGGGTCGTCCCCGTCGTGAGCAAGGGAACGATCGTCTGTGAGGCGTCGAACTCTCCGTTGCCCCACCCGAGGAGCCCGAAGGGCGGCTTGTCCTCGATGTTTCCTGTAATCAGGTCCTGGACGTACGCGCCGAAGTCTCGCTGCTCAACATCACAGGTCACGTTCGACAGGGAGTTGATCTGCTCTGCGGCAGCCTGAGCGATTTCGACGTCCTTCAGATACCGGCCGATCGGCGTCTGGAGCGTGATTTCGGCCCCCGCTTGGCCGCTTTCCTCGACGAGCTGCTCGGCTTGGTCCGGGTCATACCCGTACGGGTCGAGATCAGGGTTGTGCCCGGTGAACAGCGGGAGGGTCGGCTGACTGCTCGGGGACCCGAAACCGCTTAGGACGTTTTCGATGATACTCTCGACGTCAACTGCGTAGTTCATCGCCTGTCGGAACTGTTGGCTCGAGAACGGTTCGATGTCGTACCGCATGAACAGGAAGATGACCCGGGTACTCGGCACCGCCTTGATCGAGCCCACATCGGAGTTGTTGACCCGTGCGACCTCCTGTGGTGGCACGTTGGTCACGATGTGAGATTCCTCGGCGAGCAGTCGGTTAACGCGGGTGCTCGACTCGGTCGAGGAGTTCAGCGTCACGCCGCCAACCTCGGCCGCTCCCTTCCAGAAGTCCGGGAACCGCTCGAACACGACCTCGTTGCCGGCGTCGTAGCTCGTCAGCTGGAATGGCCCGGTGCCGTTCAGGTTCTGGTTGATGAAGTCACGGTCGTGCTCTTCGACCCACGATTGCTGCATGATGTCGCAGTTCACGGAGAACAGCGCGAACGGGATCGGGTTTAGCGGGTCGTACCGAACCGTGACTTCCCCGTCACCCGTCTCGACCTCACTGACGGCCCCGAGATCTGTTGCCTGCGGGCTCGCGAATCCGACGTCCTCGAAGACAATACGTCGGATGCTGTAGGCGACGTCCTCGGCGGTCAGCGGGTCTCCGTTGTGGAACGTCACGCCATCGCGGAGGGTAAATCTCGCCGCCCGTCCATCCTCGAGGCGTTCCCATTCGTTGGCAAGGCCCTCGATGATTGCGCCTTCACGATCGCGGTTGAGGAGGGGTTCGTAGCCCTGTCGCACCACGATGTTCGTATTTGTCTCGGCGTGGTCCTGGGGATCGAGCCCCGAGTCCATGTTCCCCATCGTGACTACCACGTTCAAATCGGAGGCGGGGCCGGCTGTCTCGGTAGGCGTGTCCGTCTCCGTTGGCGTCTCGCCATCATCATCGCTCGGCTCGGTCGTCGCTGGGGGTTCGGTATCGGTCGGTTCCTCGCCGTCTTGTTGGCCGGCACAGCCGGCCAAGGTGATCGCCGCTCCTGCGCTACCTGCGAGTTTCAGGTATGACCGTCGGGAATAGTCGCCATCCGATGGCATACCTTCGCATAAGGAGCAATCCTGATAAAATGCTATGGTTTCCGGTGGTGCAGATCCGATATCAAGGCTTTTCCCACCGTCTGCGTACGGTTCTGCATGGAGGAATCGGACGAGCACCCGGCCGCCGCTGCGTGGACGGAAGTCCTGGAAGATATGGACGCCACCGCGGCAACCTATGTCGAAGATGGCTGGGAGGTCCAAAAGATTCATCCCGGTCAGGTAACCGTGCGGGATGGCGAAATATCCGACCGGCTCGGCCTCGATGTGCTCGTCCCAGATAACGAGTTCGCCGCCGTCGAAGAGCTGCTCGAGGCCGGATTCGAGGTGGACGATTACGAGGTCTTCACAGCGATCGATGAGGGGTTCGTGTTATTACTGCTCGTCCTTCGCGACCGCCAGGGGCAGCGTGCCGTGTTCGTCCCGACCTACTATCGGATCGCCGGAAGGTCCACCTATCGGATGCTCTCGAAGGCGAATGAGCGAGGGATGATTCACACCTATCTCCGAACACTCGACGGAACAGTCATCGAATTCACCCACGAGGACCCCGAACTCTTTCAACCCCCGGAGTCGGTAGAATAATCTTCCCGACCCTCAACAGATTCGTCAAGCGATGAGCCCATTTCTGTGGATCGTCCTGACGACGGTGGCGATCAGCCTCCTGGCCTGGATCGGCATCCTCACCCTTTTTCTCAAAAAGGCGCTCCTCGATCGGGCCTTGTTAGTCCTCGTGGCACTCGCGGCTGGAGGGCTCATCGGCGGGGCCTTCCTTCACCTCATCCCTCGAACCGTCCAGGCCTGGGGCGACGACCTCATCATTCCGTTCCTCTATCTCATCGGCGGCTTTTGTCTGTTCTACGTGCTCGAATCGTTCATCTCCTGGCACCATCACCACGATACCACTCACGAACACGAACCAGTGACCTACCTGGTGTTGATTTCCGATACGATTCACAACTTCATCGACGGGCTGGTGATCGCCGGATCGTTCCTCGCCGGCATCCCGGTCGGGATCGTGACTGCGCTCGCCATCGCCCTCCACGAGATCCCACAGGAGATCGGCGACTTCGGGGTGCTCGTTTACGGCGGGTTCGACCGACGTCGGGCCCTCGTCCTCAACTACATCACCCAATCGACCGTGATCCTCGGCGGCATCGTGGGCTTCTACCTCACCGACGCCTTCACCGAGGCGCCCGCATACCTCCTTCCGTTTGCCGCCGGCAATTTCATCTACATCGCGAGCTCAGACTTGATCCCCGAGATCAAGCACGAGGACGACCTCTATCGATCGTTATTGTACTTTGCCGTCTTCCTCATCGGCATCGGATTCATGTTGGGCATTCGACTCCTCAGACCGTACATCCCTCAGTGAAGACACGGCAGTGACGGTTAGTGCGAAACCCCGACGGCCGTTGGCCGATCGACTTCGATTGTCTCGAGGATCCCTGCGGCCAATGCCTGGATCGCCGCCTCGTGATCGGCCTTCGGTCGATGCAGCGATGTCGGCCGGACGGCGACGGCTCCATACTCCGGCATCTCCCGGGCGAAATGTTCGTCAGTGACCTCCTCGGCCACCTCGACTAGCAGTGCATGCATGTGGATGAGTTCCTGTTTCTTCATGAGTTCGGTAATCGCTGTCGAGCGGGTTTCCCACAAAGTGGTTGAATTCACCGTTTCTCGGCGCGGAGGCGTAAAATAGAGACAGGGCGATTCCCAGAAGCTGATAACGCCCGTTTGAACCCTTATGCCTCGAGAATGGCGCCGAGGAGTTTGGACTGGGCAGCGGCGAGGTGTTCGGTGAAGGTCGAGGTGGAAATGCCGAGGGCTGCAGCGACTTCGCCCGCGTTGGCCCCTTTCGGGTGGCGGAAATAGCCCATTTCGTGGGCCATCTCGATGACCTCCCGCTGTCGGTCGGTGAGATCACCCCTGTCAACGAATACGAGGTTGTGCTCGGCTTGGTCCTCCTGTGAGCGGAGCAGCCGTTGGACCTCCATCTCCGGGTAGCGGCTCCGGAGTTCCTCGATGACGTCCTGGAGTTCGTCCATATCGCGCGCGTGAAAGACGAGGTAGAGCGATCCGTTACGAGTATGGACATCGATTATGGGACAATCGAACTGTTCAACCAGCTCACACGGACATCCTCGGCCGCGTTCACGACTGAAGCGATAGACGTTTTTGTTCCCGTAGGAGAAGACCTCGGCCATGTCTTCTTGGTCGAATCCGGATCCGTCGAACACGGCCTCGCCGTCGAGCATGAACTCCTCGGTGACCCGGTCCGGTGTCGCCGGATCGATGCTCGTCGAGATCGAGAAACTCGAGGCGCCGGTGTCATTCGAAATCCGAGCGATCGGGCAGGTTTCGGACGCCTGGACACGGATTTCGGCCCGAATCCCGTTCCCCATAGCAGTATCTTTCCTCTGGACCGCTATATGGCTGTCCCCGTACATGTGCTGACGGCCGAGATCTCCAGATGTCGTATGAAAAGGAATGCCGAGCTCGATAGGACCGGAGCGTACGAACCGAAAACGCGTTTCTTCGCGTGTGAATCCCGGGATTAGGCGGGGATGGCCGATTCGTATACTTCCAGGAGTTCCTGATATCGGTTCCGGATCGTGACGTTGCTGACCTCGGCCACCGCACCAACCTCGTCCTGGGTGAGGGTTTTCCCGGTGAGCTGCGAGGCCGCGTAGATCGCTGCGGCCGCGAGCCCGACGGGGCTCTTGCCGTTGAACGTCCCAGTCCCCTCGGCGGTCCGGAGGATCTCCCGGGCGAGTTGTTCCGTCTCGTTGTCGATGTCGAGGCCCGATGCCAGGCGCCCCACGTATTGCTGCGGGTTCGCCGGGGCCACGGCGAGGTTGAGTTCCCGGACGACATACCGGTAGGCCCGTTTGAACTCCATTTCCTCGACGCGGCTGACGGCAGCGACCTCATCGATCGATCGGGGGTTCTTCATCTGCCGGGCGGCCGCGTAGATCGCCGCCGTCGCGACCCCCTCGATCGTCCGACCGGGCAGGAGGTCCTCCTTCAGGGCTCGGCGATAGATCACGCTCGCGGTCTCGCGGACCTCGTCCGGGAGGCCGAGGGCGCTCCCCATCCGCTCGATTTCACCGAGCGCCTGCTTCAGGTTGCGCTCTTTGTGGTTCCGGGTCCGGAATCGTTCGTCCCAGGTCCGGAGCCGCTGCATCTTGCGTCGCTGGCGCGCACTCAGGGTCTTACCGTAACTGTCCTTGTTCTCCCAGCCGATTTGGCTGGAGAGGCCCTTGTCGTGGAGCATCTTGGTCGTCGGCGCACCGACACGGCTTTTCTCGTCCTTCTCGCCGGGATTGAACGCGCGCCATTCGGGTCCGTGGTCGATGTGGTCTTCCTGAACGACGAGGCCACAGCTCTCACAGACGGTCTCCGCCCGCTCGTCGTCGACGGTGAGTTGACCACCGCACTCCGGGCAGACGAACGACTCCTCCGCCTCTCGTTGGGTAGTCGATTCTGCGTGCGACTGCTCGCTCTCGGTGAATACTTTTGCCGTACTCATGATGGGCTGTCAGGCCCCCCGAAGCACGGTCCCCGGGGCACCCAAGCTAACCTAACGTAAGGTCTAATACTATATAAATATATTGCCGCTGTCATCCAGAAAACCGACTGACAGCGTTGACCTCCCCGATCGGGCGTGATCTCCGACACAAGGGGCCTCCGACGGTGTCGATCGGACACAATTGAAGGGGATCAGCCCTGGTCGAGGTATTCGATCGCTTCCTCGTCCGTGACTTGGATAAACGATTCGTAAAACTGGCCGACAGCACCGAAGTGGGGCGGGGTTTCGACGCAGACCATCTCGTCGACCTCCGACCGGAGTCGGTCGATCGAATCCGGCGGTCCCACGGGCACCCCCAGGATGACCCGGTCAGCCCCGGCATTTCTGGCCTGCCGAATACAGGCCGTGGTGGTCGCCCCGGTTGCCACCCCGTCATCGACGATGAGGACTCGCTTGCCAGAAAGCTCGGGCGTGGGGTGATCGCCGCGATAGCGGTCTACCTTTGCCTGGGCGTTTTCGCGCTCGCGATCGATCCCCTCCTCGATGTATTCGTCATCAACCCCTATCTGGTCGATGAGTCGGTCATTCAACCAGACGCTCCCGTCGGCTGCGACGGCGCCGATCGCCAATTCCGGGTTGCCCGGCGCGCCGATCTTCCGGGCAGCGATGATGTCGAGCGGTATCCCGAGGGCGTCGGCGACGACCCGGCCCACCGGCAGCCCACCGCGGGGTATGGCCAGCACGACGTCGGCCTCGATATCGTGATCCTCGATCAGCTGGGCGAGTTGCTCACCCGCATCCGCCCGGTCACGGAACATGGTCCACTCCGCATTTCGTTAGCCCTTGACTCATCCCTCGCTCACGATCGACAATATACGGGTCGGTCAGTTATCGGCTCCGGTGGTTCCAGACAGCCGTGATGGCGATGGGTCAGTCCCCTTCCCTTAATTCACGGACCTTGTCGATGTTCCACTCGAAGTCTTTTCCGTTCTCTGGGGTCTCGAGGACCATCGGCTTGTCCCTGAGCCGCTCGTCGTTGACGAACAGCCGGAAGCCGTCCTCGCCGATCTCGCCCTCGCCGATGTGTTCGTGTTCGTCCTTTTCCGAGCCCAAGGGGTGTTTCGAGTCGTTGAGGTGGAGGTACTTGACGTGCTCGAGCCCGATCTGGGCATCGACGGCCTCCAACATTTCCTCGATTCCGTCTTTCGTCCTGAAGTCGTAGCCGGCCGAGAAGAGGTGACACGTATCGAGGCAGACCCCGATCGGGCCGTAGTCGTAGGTCGAGGCATCGACCATCCCGGCCAGTTGATCGAAGCTCTTTCCGAGGGTCGTCCCTTTACCGGCTGTGTTCTCGAGCAGCAGGGTCACGGTCTCGGGAATGTCGAGTTTCGAGAGCCGGTTCCCGATGTTCTCCACGCCGGTGTCCTCCCCGGCTCCGGTGTGGGCGCCCGGGTGGAAGACGTAATAGGGGATCTCGAGGGCGGCCGCCGCATCCAACTCCGCCTGAACCGTGTTGATCGATTTCTCCGCGAGATCGTCTTTGGGCGTCGCGAGGTTGATGAGATAGGTGCCGTGCACGATCCACGGCCTGACATCGTTCTCGTCGGACGCCGCGATGAAGTCACTGGCTTCCTCCGCATCAACCTCGCCAACGGCCCATCCTCGGGGTGACCCGACGAAGATCTGCCCACAGTTCCCCCCGAGGTCGACTTCGCGGTCGACCGCCTTCGAAAATCCACCGGCGATGGAGACGTGTGCGCCCAGTCTGAACATACGGTGAACTGGCCGACTGCCCCAATCAAGGTTCCGTGTCGCGTTCGAGCGGAACGTTCCCGAGAACTATGTTCGCTTGCGTGCCGACCGGTTACTCCTCGAGCATCCAGCCGAACCGCCGTTCCCAGAAGGCCTCATCGGGGTGCTTTTTCGACTGACCGTAGGTTTTGTCGTCACGGATCCGGCGTTCGAGGACCCCACGTGCCTCGTTGATGGCGTGTTTTGCGCCGTATCCCTCGCCGGTCCCGATATAGAGCCCCCGATCGGTCCCGAGCCGGATCCGGGCCAGCAGCAACGGCGTTCCACGAAGCGTCTCGTCGTGTTCGTGGAGGTGGATCTTCGCGTCCAGGACGTTCATGCCGGCGTCCTTGTCGTCGAACCCATCGATCATCGAGACGATCTCGTCGTACGTGATGTCGTCGAGGAGGTCGGTCCCGTAGATCTGAACTGCGCGATTGCCTTCCGCCCCCCAGGTCAGGGCCTTGAGGACGTCCGTCTTCGTGACGATTCCATCGATCCGGCCCTCCGGGTCGACCACGACCAGCGAGGAGGCGTCGTGTTCGAACATCTGGCCGACCGCCTCGTCCAGGCCGGCCTCCGGAGCGATCGTCCGTGCCGGCGAGGTCATGACGTCGCGTACCGGGGAATCGAGCAGCCGGGCGATTTCGCCCTCGCGGGCGCCGAAACCACCGTGTGATCGGTAGCCACCGCTCGAGCCTTGGCCGCCGTGTTCGTCGAAGCCAGCGCCTTGACCGCCCTGGCTGGACGTGACCGCCCGCGCCGAAACGCCTGTGACGTCGTGGAGGCTCACCACCCCGAGCGGGCCACCGTTCTCGACCACTGGAAGGTGGGTGATGGCGTGTTCTCGCAGCAGGTGTAGCGCCTCGCCGAAGGTCGAATCGGGGCCGACGGTGACGAGGTCCGTCGACATGGCGTCCATCACTGTGGCCGCGTCGAGAAAGTCTTCGACCGCCTCGAGCATGGCGTCGCCGGTCACGACCCCCACCATGGTCCGGCCCTCGAAGACCGGGAGGAGTCGTGACTGGCTGTCGATCATGAGTTGGGCGACGTCGCGGATGTCGTCCTTCGGTTCGAGCTTCGGGGTATGCCAGACGAGCGACCCAGCCTTTTCCTCGGGGTTCCGGTGGGAGCTCATGAGCTGCCGGCGCGTGACGACTCCCTTGTAGTCACCCGAGTCGGTGACGACAATCCCCTTCAGGCCAGGATCGTCGAAGGCCCCGACGAGCTTCGAGACTGGGGTCTCCGAGGAGAACTCTACATAGTCCGTTGAGATGATGTCCTGTATGTCCATAGTTTCACCTTCGTCATCCGAGCGGCGAGCTGAGTCAGTCGGGCCTCGCCAGTCCGCCCACAGCTGACCAAACGGGACCCTGGTAAAAGGCGGTCACGGTCGTTCTCAATAGCTAAGAAGGACGGGGCATCATCGCATGGTTTCTTTCCGTGGGCCCCGTAACTCACATCATGTCATCCCAATCGGATCGCGAACGACTTCAGCAGGCAAGGGACCGACTCCCGGAATGGATCGTCAGCGCCCGGGACCAGGCGTATGAGGACCTCTTTGAGGGGGCCAATCCGGTTCTCGGCGAGGCCGAACTGGGGCAGCTCGACCGGCTGGATTCCGAGTTGAGCCGGACGCGTGGACGGGGCCTGTGGGGCGAGGCGGAGTATGGTATCATCCAGACCGGCCTCGCCGACGAGGAAACCAGTCCACGTGTGGTCTGCACCTACCATCCGGAGATCCCATATGAGGGGATCCGTGGCGAATCGAGCCTCGACGAGGCCACCCGGGAGGAGCTCAACGACATCCTGTGGGAGTACAGCGAACGGGTCGCCGACCACCTCCAACAGCAGCTGGATCGGTTCCTGTCGTCGAAGACGTGACAATCAGCTACTCGAGCTATTCGATTTCGATTTCGTGGGCGTCCTCGACCTCCACCTTCGGGCAGGTCACGGTCAGGACGCCGTTCTTCATCCGGGCGGTGACGCTCTCTTCATCGACGGCCTCGGGGAGGGTGATGGTCCGCGTCATCTCGCGGTGGCTGCGTTCCTGCCGGAGGAACGTCTCGTCGCTCTCCTCCATCTCCGACTCGTGCTCGGCCTCGATCGTGAGGCGGTGGTCCGTGACGCGGACGTCGACCTCGTCCCGGTCGAAGCCGGGCAGGTCGACTGTCACGACGAACTCGTCGTCGTGCTCGACCACGTCGATCGCCATGGTCTCGAACGCTGTCGAGAACCGGGCAAAGGGTTCTCGATCGCCCCAGCTCCACGAGGCCTCCTCGAACTGTCGTGTCATGTTTTCAAACAGGCGTTCGAGCTCATCGAATGGGTTGGATCTCGGAGTCATAGTGGGTCTCCGACTAGTGGAACGCGATCCGAGGAGAAAAAGCAGCCTGCCGATTCTCGCGAGCGTAGAACGGCCTCCGGATTGAGAAGGTTATAACTCGACCGCGGGCCACCGATCCGGTATGCCGCGAACCGACTTCGGGTTCATCACGCCCGAGAACCTCTCCCTCTTCACCGATCTCTACGAGTTGACGATGATGCAGGGATATTTCGAGGAAGGGCACAACCCCGACGCCACCTTCAGCCTTTTCTTCCGGGAGCTACCCCCGGACCGAGGGTACATGATCGCGGCCGGTCTCGAGCAGGTCCTTCACTATATGGAGACGTTGTCCTTCGGCGATCGGACCATCGATTTCCTCGCCGAACACGGGTTCCACGACGACTTCCTCGATCACCTTGTCACCCTTGAGTTTACTGGCGAGGCCCGTGCGATCCCCGAGGGGACCGCCGTCTTCCACGACGAGCCACTGCTCGAGGTCACGGCCCCAATCATGGAGGCCCAGCTCCTCGAGACAATCGCGATCAACCAGATCAGTTTCGGGAGCCTGATCGCGACGAAAGCGGCTCGCATGCGCGACGTGGTGAACCGCTTCGGAGATGGCCAAGCCCTCGTCGACTTCGGGTCACGGCGGGCCCACGGCACCGACGCGGGGATGAAGGCGGCGCGATCGAGCTACATCGGCGGATTCACCGGGACGTCGAACGTGGCCGCCGGCGAAGTCTTCGACATTCCCATCTTCGGGACGATGGCGCACTCGTGGATCCAGAGCTTCGAAACCGAGCGGATGGCGTACGAGGCGTTCGTCGACGCCTACGGCGAGGAGAGCATCCTCCTGATCGACACCTACGACACCGTCCAGGGGGCTCGGATCGCCAGGGCCGTCGCCGACGAAATGGGCGTCGATATCACCGGCGTCCGCCTCGACTCGGGCGACTTGGCCGCGCTCTCGAAGGAAGTCGCACCGATCGTCGGCGACATGGACCTCTTCATCTCCTCCGGGATGGACGAGTACAAGATCAAGGAGTTCATCGAGGCGGGCGGGATCGGAAACGGCTTCGGTCCCGGTACCGCGTTGGTAACGAGCACCGACGCCCCGAAGGTCGAGGGCGTTTACAAGCTCGTCGCCGTCGAGCGGGACGGCGCGATGCGGCCGAGCATGAAGCTCTCGAAGGGAAAGGCGACCCTCCCGGGCGAGAAAACGGTCCATCGTGTCTTCGAGGACGGCCGCTTCGACCACGACGTGATCGGCCAGCGCCACGAGGACCTCCCCGGCGAGGAACTACTCGAGCCCGTGTTCGAGGGCGGAGACCTCGTCTACGAACCCCCGTCCCTCGAGGCGATCAAGGAACGGACCCTCGAAACACTCCGACACGTCCCCGAGCGGATTCGAGCTATCGACAAGCCAGATACTTACGATGTTCGGGTGAGCGATCGCCTACAGGCCGAGGTCGTCGAACTCGAGGCGGACCTCGAGGAACAGATGCTGCCCTGAGCCACTCACCCGATCAGGCGCTGGTGTTCGACCTTCATGCAGCGGTCCTGAACGAATTGGAGCCCGGCGGTCTCCGCCCGGCGGGCAGCGTCGGTGTCGACGATTCCGAGCTGCGTCCAGATCACCTTCACATCGTCACGCTCGAGCGCGGCCTCGACGATCCCGGCCACCTCGTCGCTGGGACGGAATACGTCGACGATGTCGATCGTTTCCTCGACCTCCGCGAGCGAGTCGTAGGCCGGGCGGCCGAGCACCTCGTCGGCGGTGGGGTTGACCGGGACCACTGTGTACCCGTGAGCCTGGAGGTATTTTGGGATCTCGTGAGCGTCCTTGCCGGGAGTGGTCGAACAGCCAATGACGGCGACCCTCTGGAGGCCGAGAACCTCCCTCAGACCGGCATCGCTCTCGATCGGCACGGTCGCCTGTTATTGGGTGCGGTGGATAAAACGTACTATCGGAGAGCCAGCGGCTCCTCATCCCATCGAGACACGCTCGATGACGGATGCGGCCGCCGACATGCCGTAGTTCAGCAGGGTGGTTCGAAAGCCCGTGTGATGGTGTCAGGCCTCGGGAGGTGGGGAGGCCAAACGGCCCGTTGACATCTGGACGGGTGCTGGGCTCCCACTATGATTAGAAGATGGGCTTCATTGAGCCACACCGCCCGATGTCATCCGGGCCAATGGGGTCGTCAACGGTCATGGCCCTGAGTGCCTGGTCAGGGCGATAGAGAACTCCGATGGCCCCCGGAAAACGCTTTCACTCGACCGGGCGTATCGGTCGAACAGAATGTCAAGCGAAGCGCCGATTCTCCTCTATCGGCTCCACGGGTGTCCCTACTGCGAACGGGTCGTTCGAACGATCAAAGACCTCGATGTGGATTACGAGTCGCGATTCGTCCCCGGGGAGCATAGCCGCCGGAACGCCGTCAAGCGGGTAAGCGGTGGTCGTTCGGTCCCCGTTCTCGTCGACCGTGACAGGGGCGTTACGATGGCCGAAAGCGCGAACATCGTCGATTATCTCGAGCGGACCTACGGGGGGTCGTAAATGCCGGAGTTCGACGTCATCGAACTCGGCGCATCGCCTCATCCGGAACAAGGTGCAGAAGCCCCCGACTTCACGCGACCGCTGGTCACCAACGACTACTGGACCGATCGGTCGCTCTCCGAGCTCCTGGTGGACGGCCCGGTGCTCCTGGTGTTTTACCCGATGAACTGGGGTGGCAAGTCGATCTATCTATGGAACGAGCTTAGCGATCGGGGATGGGGTGACGAGGTCCAGGTCGTCGGGGTCTCCATAGGGACACCCTTCGACCATGGCCGGTTCATCGAGGCACGCGGGATGGACTACCCGCTGTTTAGCGATCCAGCGAACGGAGTTGCCGAGCAGTTTGGGATCGCCCACGACCTCGACGGGATGGCCGGGATCGAGGAACCCCGGCCGGCGGTCTTCCTGATCGACAGCGATGGGCGAATCGAGTATGCTTGGGTCGCGGAGGAATGGCCGGAGACCCCGCCATACGAGGAGATCGAGAACGCCCTCTAACGAGGTCAACCACCCGTGGTAAACGAAGCAACCGAAGGTTCTCTCGGACTGGGAACGGTCAACCGATATGTTGCCGATGCCATTCGACTGAGTCTTGAGGGTGCTTGAATGAACCGTCGAGCGTTTTTGACGACGATGGCGGCAACGGTCTCGGCGGGTTGCTCAACCATGGGGACGCGTGCAACGCCGACGCCCCGACTAAAAACGGTTTTTCGAACGCCCCCTGGATCCGTCAGCAAGGAGGAGTACGAGGCCCTCAACGAATCCTACCATCGCCTCAAGGATCGATACAAAACCCTCGAAACTGAGCATCGGGAACTCCAACGGACGACCGTCGAGGACACGGACTACGAGGACCTCAAGGCTCGGTATGCCGACCTCAGGGCGGACTATCGCCAGCTGCAGGAAGCCACTGGAGATGCCGCATTCCCCCCGTACGTGGTCGCCCGCGACCGGGAATTCATGATCGCATATACGTTACTCGATGGAGGCACGAGATTTTACACGGTCCCAAGTGCGGAACTCGAACGGCAGATCAACCTCGGGACCTACATGCGCTCGCTCACCTTTCGACAGCTCTCGTATCTCGGGTGGACGGATGTCATCGACCGGTTCGAGGGCGATTCGAAATTCAAGACGCTGGGCGGGTTCGGGACCTTCTACCAGCTGAATCCATTCGTCGTCATCGGGAACTTCACCACGCTTGCCGCTGACGTGTATACTCGTCACTCGAATGACTCGGCTCGGATTCGAGAGATCTGGAATTTCGTCACTCAACTCAACACATATTCGTGCGATGAAGAAGAGGAGCCACGGATGCCAATGGAGACTCAGCTCCTCGGGGGCGGTGACTGTGAGGACACCGCCATCCTCGCCGGGAGCATGTTGGCGGCCATGCCGGCGCCATGGCGGGTCCAGTTCGTCCATACCGATTACGACAATCCGGCCGATCCTCAGAAGATTGACCACGTGATCATCGCCGTCGAATTCGACGAGGGACAGGAGTTCGTCGAAACCACCAACCCGTTGGAAATGAACCCGTTCGACGAGGTCAACGGCTTCTGGACGGACGTCGTCGGCCCGGCAAACCGATAACGGCGGAATCCCAACATGATAGCCCAGGGATTCGGGGTCACATCCGCTCACCAATCTCCATCCCGGCGAAGTCCCTAACCTGAATATTCCGGCTGGGCCCATTGATTGGACTTGACTTGGCGGAACACCCGTTTCGTTCCGGAGCGGCAGGAACTGGTCGACGGTGAGCAGTTCAACGGCCTCCCGAAGACCGCTAACCGCCGGAGTTAAGCGGGCCGACCGGGAATCGTGACACAGGGCGCTTAGCTCAGCTTGGACAGAGCGAGTGGCTTCGGACCACTAGGCCGCGGGTTCAAATCCTGCAGCGCCCGTCCGATTTTTCGGTCGATTTCGACCTCACAGCTCTCGAAACACGAACAGCCCGTACGCCGCAACGAACACCGCCGGCACTGCGACGACGAGTGTGCCGACTACGATCCCGAACATCCCGTGGTTTCGGACGAGCGTCGTCAGGAACAAAGAAGCGACGGCCCCGCCGAGCAGGTGGGCGAGTCCAAACCAGGCATACGGACCGCCGTTCAGCGCATGGGAAACGGTGGCCTCAACCGATTCCACGAGACCGACATCGTTGATGACGATCTCGAAGGGGAGTCCGTAGATCAGATAGATCAGGACGAGCACCACCCCGAGGGCGAGCGGCGGAAACACGAGGAGTGGAAACATCGCGAACACGATGATCGCCCGCAGCAGGTTGACCCCGACGATCCGGATGGTGAAGCGCTTCACGTTCGCCACGAAATCGATCGTACCGCCGTCGATTCGGCGGTTGAGCGACCCGAGGAAGCCCGCTTCCAGAGCCGAGGGGATGAGCAGCCCAACGACGAAAAGGGGG
>Ga0207797_1000848_pt1 | contig 22944 bp, 12 predicted proteins | sample PRCRCaboRojoPR_6_FD_187275 | JGI IMG/M metagenome (GOLD analysis project Ga0207797, IMG submission 187275) | Marine sediment microbial community from Cabo Rojo, Puerto Rico - PR CR 10% Liquid 1 (SPAdes) | ecosystem: Environmental > Aquatic > Marine > Coastal > Sediment | place: Cabo Rojo, Puerto...
TCGCACCTGGTCTTGAGTCACATACGTGTCGAGCCCCCACAGCTCAGAAGCGTCCCGTAGCCGGGCATTCCCCTCCACGATCGCCAGCCACACCGGCCTCTCAGCTCGCCCCGTGATGACGATTCCATCGTAGCCGGCGAATCGCAGTTCAGGGCCGATGAAGCCGCCAGTGTTCGACTCTCCCCAGATGCCCGTCAGTGGGGAGAGGGCGCAGACGCTGCACCGACCAGCCGACGGCATCGCCGTTCCGACCAGGGGCCCGGTCATCAAAACGAGGGGATTCTCCGGGCCCAATGGATCGGTGGTGGCGTCGACCATGTCGTAGACCAAGCGTGCTGCAAGCCCGCTGCCGCCCACGTAGGCGCGAGCCAGATCTGGATCGAGAGCTTCGTCACGGAGCTCATCGGTGCTCAAGTTGACGTGGAGGATCCTGCCAAGATAGCCGTTCATTTCTGTCTCCAATCCGATATGCGCTTCCTAGAAGTCGACCTCCTGCCCGTCAAAGGCATGGAGAAAAAGCCGCCCGAGATCGTCGTACGTCGGACAGCGAGGCGCCGTCACCATCTGAGTGTCGTTGAACGCATCGTCGACCATCTTCTCCAGCTTCGCTTCGTAAACCCCACGCTCGACCCCTAGCTCGGCAACGGTCGCAGGGCTGTCGATTTCGAGCGCCAGACCACGAACGCGCAATCCGAGGGTTCGCGCGCTCTCCTCGTCCTCTCCTTCAGCGATGCGTAACAGCTGGGCCAGATCCGCAAACCGTTCCGGCGCTTCTGCTGCCGCAAACGCGATCGTATAAGGGAGAAACAGCCCCACCGCTCGCCCGTGAGGCACGTGGAAGGAAGCGCCGAAGGCGTGCCCCATCGCATGCGCCAGGGAGGCCATCGCGTTCCCAAAGCCGAGCCCAGCGCACGTCGCCGCATTGTGCATCCGCTCCCGGGCCTCCATGTCCGATCCATCTTCCACCGCCCGAGGCAGATACTGAAAGATGTCCCGAGCTGCCTTCACACAGAGACCATCGGTCAGATCCGTGTGCCACGCACACGCATACCCTTCAATGGCGTGCGTCAGAGCGTCCATTCCCGTGTCCGCCGTCAGCCATCGCGGCATCCCGGCCGCCAGGGACGGATCGACAATCGCGATGTCGGCCACGTTCTCCGGATTCCCCAGACCCATCTTCCGCTCCTCGAAGGGATCGGTCAGCACGATGCCCCACGTGACCTCTGCACCCGTCCCGCTGGTGGTGGGGATGGTGACGAGCCGCGCTTTCTGGCGCAGACCGAGGGTGACGAAAGGATTGATCTCGGTGGGCTCCAGGTCAGGTCGTTCGTACAGCACCCAGATCGCCTTGGCCGCGTCCATCGGCGAGCCACCTCCCAATCCCACGATCCAGTCAGGGCCGATCCGTTCCGCCATCTCCACGCCACGACGTACCGACTCCACGTTGGGATCGGGCTCGACCCCCTCGAACACGTGCGTTTCCATACCGGCCTGGGCAAGGCGGGCTGCCACCCGATCCACCAGACCCAGCTCAACCAGTCGCGTATCCGTGACGATGAGCGCTTGCTCGCCGGTCAGCTCATCCAGGGCGCTCAAAGCGCCTTCTCCGAAGACAATCTTTGGTGAGACGAAGCTCCACATACCACACCTCCTGGCCGGATCAGTCCCAAGAAACGGAAAACGTGACGCATCATCCGCACAAACGCGTCACGTTCTTCGCCTTTCACTCTCCAATTGTGGCCTGGGCCTCCAGGCGTCCTACTCGGGCGGCCTGCCTTATACGCCCTCTCACCAGGCCGCTAGCTCCACTCCGTCGGCACCTCCGTGCAGCAAGCGACAATTTCCTGGGCCGCCTTGGGATACCGCATAACCTTCATCATATTGCCCGAGAGCTTAAGCTGCTTCATCATCATCCCTTGGATTGGATCTAATTTCCCCTCGATAACCCGTCGCCAGTTACCGTAAGAGGCCCGTATCACAAACTCCGTCTCCCGCTCATCCTCGCTCTCGACCAGGGCCGCACCGGTACTCTTTCCGTGATGGAGGCCCAGATAGAGGTACGCCGTGTCGTCATACACCCCGTCCGGCTCGACCACAAAGAGGAAATCCCCCTCCCAGTCCTTCGCCGACCGCTCGTACGATTCACTTTGATTCAACCGATGACTCAGTTCCTTGATCCACGCGTCGGAAGGAAATGCTAGATCCATTGATTCTCCTCCCTCGGCTGCCCTAGTCCGCTGACTTCGACAAACTGTCGACTAGCTTCAGCACGCCCAAGACACTCAGCGTCAGCTTGATCATATCACCGGGCTCGAGAGACGGAAGGTTCGCCTCCCCTTTCTCCTCTGCCCGACGTTCAGCCGATCGCAGGAACAACTGGGCCGCCAGCACCCCAATCAGTCCACCAAGGATGCCTCCGATGATCATCACCCGCGTTCGGGTATCCATCTATCCACCTCCTCGTTTGGTAAGCACACGAATCCAGCTCGCCACTCTCGCGAAGGCCGTATGCACAGCGAAGACCGGTTTGGTCACAGCGTCCATCGCCAGGTCGACGTACGATAGCCCGAGGGTCAAGTACTCCCGCGCCGTTCGCAGCCAGGTCGGGAGGTTCTTGTGCCTGCGCAGCTGCCAGACGCCGTAGACCACCGCGCCAAAGAGGGCCAACGGTATCAGCGTGAAGATAAAGGCACCGGCAGAGAGAATGATCACCGAGATGTCACGCAGTATGCCCATGTCGCTCCCCCCTCCTGACCGATATGACGCCAGACCCTGTCAGCTCAATTAGAGACCCTGAAGGTTTCGCAGAATCAACCATCAAACTAATTCTTCACCATCTGACACGCCCACCGCCGAGCAATCTTCAGCCACCGCGAAAACCTTTCCGGTCCAGCTCCAACCCCGATCGCGACAGCTATCCTCTACGACGTCAGTATACCGCCGCATCGACTCGCCGTCAACCCTCCATTACCGACGCCATCTGCTTGAGCGCGTCCACCAATAGCTCCTCCCATCCCGCCTCCTTCGGCAGCCAGACCCCGAAGCGGCTGATGCTCGCTCGCCCGTCCAGAATTCGACGCAGTTCCTCCCGTGGGAACTCCACCCCCCCAGACCGCAACGCCAGACGTCCGTTGTCCGTGGTCACCACCCGCACCCCGGCATCGCGGGCCAGCGCCTTGAGACGCAGCTGGTACATCAAATTCTGCGCCGGCTTCGGGAGCGGCCCAAAGCGGTCGACCAGCTCCTTCTCCATCTCGTCAATCTCCTCCATCGAGTTCAGCTCCGCCAGCCGACGATACATCTTCAACCGCAGCCAGGTGTCGACCAGATAGTCTTCCGGCAAACTCACCGGAATCGGCAGGTCAATGCGGATATCCGTCAATGGTTCCGGTGGCGGTGGCTTTCCCTCCCGTTCCGCCTTCATCTCTTCCACCGCTCGGGCCAGCAGCCTTGTGTAAAGGTGGAAGCCGACCGCCGAGATGTGCCCGGACTGACGTGTCCCCAGGATATCCCCCGCGCCACGGATCTCCAGGTCCCGCATAGCGATTGTATACCCATCGCCGAGCCCACTCGCCTCGCGGATGGTCTCCAGCCGCCGACGCGCCTCCGGGGTCAGACGGCTCTCCCGGTCGTGGAACAGATAGGCGTAGGCCCGCTCCGCGGCCCGCCCAACCCGGCCTCGCAGCTGATAGAGCTGCGCCAGACCCATGCGTCCGGCTCTCTCGATGATCAGCGTGTTGGCCGCCGGGATGTCGAGTCCACTCTCGATGATCGTAGTGCAGACCAGTACGTCGATCTCCCCGTCCACAAAACGGACCATCGTCCCTTCGAGCTCCCGTCCCCGCATCCGCCCGTGGGCCACTCCGAAGGCCGCCTCCGGCACCATCCGTTCCAGTCGTCGCCGTGCGACCTCAATCGTTTGAACGCGGTTGTGAACGTAGAAGACCTGCCCGCCCCGCTCCAGTTCCCGCAGGATCGCGCGGCGTATCAGCGCCGTATCGTAATTCCCCACGTAGGTCGTCACCGGCAGACGCTCCTCAGGCGGGGTTTCGATCACACTGATGTCTCGCACGCCCGTCAGCGCCATGTACAGGGTGCGCGGAATCGGCGTCGCGGTCAGGGTGAGCACGTCGAGCTTGGCGCGCATCCGCTTGAACTTCTCTTTGTGCGTGACGCCAAAACGCTGCTCCTCGTCGATGATCAGGAGGCCCAGGTCCGCAAAGGCGACGTCATCCTGGAGCAGACGGTGGGTCCCGACCACGATGTCCACCTGTTCCGCAAGCAGCTTCTCGAGAATCTCCTCCTGCTCAGCGTCGGTGCGGAAACGGGACAGCATCTCGATCTCGACCGGAAAAGGCTCCATCCGCTGTCGGAACGTGGCGTAGTGCTGCTGGGCCAGGACCGTCGTCGGCACCAGGACCGCCACCTGCCGGCCGTCCATCACCGCCTTGAACGCGGCCCGGATCGCCACCTCCGTCTTCCCGTAGCCCACATCCCCGCAGATGAGTCGATCCATCGGCTGGGGGCTCTCCATATCGTCCTTCACGTCAGCAATCGCCTGCCGCTGACCCGGCGTCTCAAAGTATGGGAAGGAGGCCTCCAGCTCGGTCTGCCACGGCGTATCGGGGCGGTACGCATACCCTTCCGCCAGCTCTCGAGCAGCATACAGATCAAGCAGCTCCCGGGCAACCTCTTCCGTGGCCTCCTTGACCCGATCCTTCACGTCCCGCCACTGAGCCTTTCCCAACCGGCTGAGGCTCGGCGGTCGATCATCAGCGCCAATGTACCGGCTCAGTCGGTCGGTCTGATAGACGGGCACGAAGAGCCGATCGTCGCCCCCGTACTCAACGAGGAGATACTCCTGCTCCCCACCCTCGATAGACCGGGTCACCAGACCTTGAAAGACGCCGATCCCATACTCGACGTGGACCACGTAGTCGCCGGGTGAGAAGTCGGAGAAGGTCGACTCCGGTGCCGCCTTGCGGCGATGAATGGGGCGTCGGGGTGCCGGGCGTCGCCAGCCGAAGATTTCCCCATCCGTCAAGAGCTGGGTCGATATCCCCGATGGCAGCCGAAGCGTCCAACCTTCACCCAGAGCACCCTGCACAAAGGTCAGCGGTGAACGGGGCAAGTCCTCCAACTCGTCGAGCGGGGTGACGTACGCGTGCTCCCTGCCCCACAGGTCCGCCAGCCGCTGCGCCTGTCGGCTGACCACGACAACCCGGTCGCCCTGAACCTGCGCCATCTCGATGTGATCCAGCAGAGGCTTGAGCTGCCCGCCAAAGCGCGGGCCAGGGACGAAGCAATCACCCAGTGGTGATGTCGTCTCGTGCCGACCGTGACCCAGGGTAAGCACCGGCCGATCCGTCGTCATCTCCGACCACTCGTCCCACGTTGCGTAAGGGAGCGGATAATCCTCCGGCAACACGCCCATCTTCTCGACGCTGCTCCTGAGATCGAGTGCTTCTTCCTCCAGCTCCGCCCAGGTGTCCCCCAGCTCCCAGTCATCGTCGACCACAAGCATGCCATCTCGCGGCAGATAACTCAACAGCGTGGCCACCTGGCTGTAGAAATAGGGAAGATAGAACTCAAGACCCGGGAAGGGCGCCGACTCCGCCAACCCCCGGTAGTGTTCGTCCAGCTCCTCGCGGACGTCCTCCGGCAGTTCTTGCTCCAGCAATCGCGCCAGCCGGTCGGCCGCGGGCCCGGCGTGCCGCGGCAGAGCCTCGCGGGCCGGAGTGACCGTTACGTTCTGCACACGCTCCTGGGAGCGCTGCGTAGCGGGATCGAAGCGTCGAATCGAATCGACCTGATTCCCCCACAGCTCTATTCGCACCGGTAGCTCATCGGCCGGGGGGTAGATGTCGATGATACCACCCCGGTGACTGAACTGGCCCGCAGCCTCGACCACGCTCACCGGCTCGTAGCCAAGCCCAGCCCAGCGCCGTAGCGTACGCTCCAGATCCAGGATCTGCCCCACGGCGACCTCCCGGATCGAGAGGCGGTACTGGTGGAGCGGAAGGGTGCGCTGCATCAACGCTCGCGCGGAGGCAACGACGATCAGCGGTGACTCGTCCTCTGCGGCCTCCCGCCGATCGTAAAGCGCAGAAAGTACCCGGAGCCGACCGACGATAATCTCATCCGTCCAGGGGGCTCGGTCGTAGAATAGGGTCAGGGGCTCGGGGAATCGGAGGATCGAGGCATCGTGGGCCGACCAGTCACTCAAAGCCTGAACGAGCTTCTGCGCCCGACCGGTCGTACCCGCGACCACGAGGAGCGGGCGGCCCGGCTCCCGAGAGAGGTCACGGGAGATGGCTGAGAGAACTGGGGCTCGTGCAGCCCGCATCAAGCCCAGCGGGGTGGGCATCTCCCCCTGCCGCAGGTCCTCCCGCAAAAGGCGGTACGACTCCAGCTCATCGAGAACAGCCAGGAGCCCGGAGATATTCACGCTACACGCTCCGGTTATACCGGCTCATCGCCTCATCGATCCCCTCAGCCAACCAGGTCTCGATGGCAGCCACAGCCTGCTCCAATGCCTCCTCTAAGAGCGGTTCCTCGTCGGGCCCGAAATCCTGTAACACGTAGTCAGCCGGTTCCATCCGTCCCGGTGGTCGTCCGATGCCGATCCGCAGGCGAGGAAATCCCTGATTGCCCAGCTGGCTGATGACAGATCGCATACCTCGATGGCCCCCGGCCCCGCCTGACGGCCGCATGCGCGTCGTACCCAGAGGCAGATCCAGGTCGTCGTACACGACGAGCACCCGTCCCAGAGGCACGCGGTAGAAGTTTGCCAACGAGGCGACCGGGTAGCCGCTCTTGTTCATGAAAGTGCGCGGCTTGGCCAGAATGACTGAGTGTTGCCCGACCGTCCCCAGAGCGACGAGAGCCCGTTTCTGCCGCCGACTGAAGGAGAGCCTGTGAGCTACGGCCAGACGCTCGACACATCGAAACCCAACGTTGTGGCGGTTATCAGCGTACTTGGCTCCCGGATTACCCAGGCCGACGATAAGACTGCGGCTCACGGCTATCCCTACTCGACTCCAGAACTGCGCAGCACAGGCCTCACTGGTGCATATCTGAGGAGGACGTCGAACGCTGACGCAGGAACCAGCGGAAGCCGGCCTTTGCCAGTACGTACCCGCCCCAGAGGGAAAGCAAGAGGAGCGTGATCAAACCACCGGTGCAGAAGCCTTCACGAATCTGTCCCAGGCTGAGTGCAACGTCGAGCCCTTCGCCAGACGAGGGGGTCGGGGTCTCTTCCATGCCAGACTGCGAGGTGGGCGTCGGACGCGGCGTCGGCGTGGGCGGCTGCTCGACGGCCACGGCCGTTGGCGTTGGCCCCAGCGTGGGCGTGACCGGCGGTGGCGCCTCAGTCGGCGTCTGCGCCGGGGTCGGCGTGTCGACAGGATTCGCATTGTTCACCGTCAGATTCGTCACGAAGAAGACGTAGGGATTGTTCGGATCATCGACACCCCAGACGGCTAGCGCCAGCGTGTACTGTCCATCCGGGAGCTGCGTCGTGTCCCAGGTACCCAACACATCATTCTCTACCTGTTGCCCCTCGACGATGGCGAAGTCCGTCCACTGGGAGCCACCTTCGGGCTGCGGCCCCGGGGCATACCTAAGCTGATAGAAGTCCATGTTGGGATGCTTAGCGACACCCCTGACTTCCACCTGCGCGCTGACGGTCGCCCCGTCCGTCGGAAAGGTAATATTTGATTGCGCCTGGAATAGCGGCGCCGCCCACCCAACTGGCCCGACGGCCAGCAAAACGAGCAACAGCACCAGTCCCCCAGCAAGAATCCGCTTTTGCATAAACGCCCCTCGTAGTGGCTTCATCCAGATCGCACTCCGTGGCAACAACGGATCTGCGACCTTCAGGCCCACGGTTTCGCGTGTCTGTCAGGTCCGTCTCCTTGTCCGCGCGACACCTCGGGCAACCAGGAAGTGTAGCACGAATGGACCGGAATGGCAAGGCTCCGAACGCGCGGTGCCGCAGGCGTCGGCAAGCGTGCGGCCAGCTTGCGCAGGCAAGCCCTAAACCAGTGCCGGCACCTCACGGCCCCCGAATCCCAGGGTGACCGGCACTTGCCGTAGGCGCTGCTAGAGTGCCGGTCACCTGACGTTCCCTCGATTCCCACGGTGACCGGCACTTGCCGTAGGCGCCGTTAGAGTGCCGGTCACCTGACGTCCCCCCGATTCCCACGGTGACCGGCACTTGCCGTAGGCGCCGTTAGAGTGCCGGTCACCTTTCTCCGTCTCCGAAAACCATAGGACCACGGCGCCCGGCGAACATCGCTTGACCAAACGGCGGAAATGGACGACAATAGCCTCTGGTCCATACGCTTGTGAAGGTTACATCCCAGAAGGCAGCCGAAAGATGTCGTCATTGACGCTCTCGCTGGTCATCCATAACCACCAACCGGTCGGCAACTTCGACCACGTGTTCGCCGAGGCTACTGAGAAGGCCTATGCGCCCATGCTGGAGGCCCTGACTCGCCATCCGGGTGTCCGGATAGCCCTCCACTATAGCGGCTCCCTCCTCGACTGGCTGAGCGCGAACCGGCCTGAGCACCTCGAGCTACTGGGCGACCTGGTCTCGCGGGAGCAGGTCGAGCTCCTCACCGGCGGCTACTACGAACCGATCCTCGTCACAGTCCCAGACGCCGACAAGGTCAGCCAGGTGCGCAAGATGACTGACTTCCTGCTGGAGCGGTTCGGGTACCCGGCCACCGGCGCCTGGGTCGCCGAGCGCGTGTGGGAACCTCACTTGCCCAAGCCCCTCGCTGAGGCCGGGGTCGAGTACACGCTTCTGGACGACACCCCCTTCAAGATGGCGGGCCTCACCGACGACGACCTCTTCGGCTACTACGTCACCGAGGAACAGGGCTATCCGTTGAAGATCTTCGGGAATGTGATGCACCTCCGTTATGCCATCCCATGGCGTCCCGTCGAAGAGGTCATCGACTGGCTCCGGGAACAGGCTCAGACCCATCCGGGGGGCGTCGCCGTCTCTGGAGACGACGGCGAGAAGTTCGGCCTCTGGCCCCACACGTGGAACCACTGCTGGGGAGAGGACGGCTGGGTCGAGCGTTTCTTCGCCGCTCTCGAAGATAACGCCGACTGGCTCTACACCCGCCCGCTGGGCGAGGTAGCGGCCGAGCAGGCCCCTATAGACCGCGTCTACCTCCCGTGCGCCTCCTACGAGGAGATGATGCGCTGGGCGCTCCCGCCCGATGCCTTCATCACCCTCAGCCGGGTAGAGCAAGCGTTGAGGGAGCGTGACCAGGACGACACACGTCGCTTCCTCAAGGGAGGATCCTGGCGAGCGTTTATGCACCGCTATGAAGAGGTCAACCAGATGCACAAGAAGATGCTCTGGGTCAGCCGCAAAGTCCACGCGATGGCGCCGGGAGAGGCGAAAGACCGGGCCTTAGATCACACCTGGTCAGCCCAGTGTAACTGCGCCTACTGGCACGGCCTGTTCGGCGGCGTCTACCTCTTCCACATCCGCGCGGCGAACTACGCTCATCTGATCGCAGCCGAGGAGCTGGCTGACCAAGAGACAAGAGAGAGCGAGACCTGGGTCGACGTCGAATGCGGGGACCTCGACGCCGACACCCGGGATGAGATCGTCCTGAACACCGATCAGCAGGTTCTCACGTTCAAGCCGTCGTACGGCGGCGCCCTGGTGGAATGGGACTGGCGGGACCGGGGCTACAATCTGCTCAATACAATGACGCGCCGCCGCGAGGGGTATCATCAGGCGCTGCGCAAGGCAGCCCAAGAGGGACGCCTCTTCTTGCCTGATGAGGAGGAGATTCCCAACGGCGTCAAGGTCAAAGAGCGGGACGTCCACACCTGTCTCTTCTACGACTGGCACCGCCGGGCGGCTCTTCTCGATCACTTTTTCGATCCCGAGACGACGCCGGAGGAATTCTACCAGGCGCGCTACGAAGAGCGGGGCAACTTCGTCGATCAGCCGTACCGTTCCGAGATCAAAGCAGGGCAAGACACCGCCCGCCTGGTTCTTACGCGTGATGGAACCGTGTGGGAGGGCACCGTGCCCTTCCCAATTCGAGTCGAGAAGACGATCGACGTGAGGGCTGGCGCCTCCGAGCTGACCGTTAGCTACCGGGTGGTCAATATGAACGACATTTCGGCCAACGTCCGCTTCGGGGTCGAGCTCAACTGGGGAATCGTCGGCGGCGATAGCCGTCATGGCTACCTGGAGGCAGACGCGAAGCGCCGCGGATTGGGGGACTTCGAGGGGGATAGCCGGGTTTCGACGCTGACGGTCGGATCCAGACTACCGGATCTCGCCGGCGAGGTGAAGCTGGACCTCAGTCGGCCTGCCAGTCTCTGGCACTTCCCGTTGGAGGTCGTCTCCAACTCGGAGGCCGGATACGAGCGCGTCTACCAGGGTACGTGTACTCTCCTCTGGTGGGACGTACTCCTGGAGCCCGGACGCCCCTGGGAGACGGAGCTGATGCTCAGCTTACGGAAGCCGGAGCCGTAGACATCCGCCGAATCCGCATCGGCCTCAATACCAAACGAGCAGTATGGTCGGGCCGTCCCCTTGCCCCCGGGCAGCTCGACACAGCGGCCCGCTCAACAACACGAGAGAGTCAGTTATCAGAATGATAGCCCAGAAGATCAGCCATTAGCTGAACGAGGAGTCCTGTATGCGCTTTCCACTATCGGACAGCCCGTCCAACTCTGGCGTCACCATGGAGTTCCACATCTCTCGTGAGGCGCGGGAGCTCTATGAATTCGACCAGTCTCTGTTCACCCTTACCGGCAACGTCATCTTCCTGAACTTCCACGCCGCCCGTGAGTTCGCTCAGAAGATGAACCAGCGCCGGGATCTGGCGCGGTACCCGGAGCGGGCCGTAAAGGCCGGTCAGCTCAATGGCATGGGACTGATCGACGAGATTCTCCACTACATCGTCCAGCAGTACCGGGAACAGAAGAAGGCAACGGTCATGGCGGAGGCCCTCGAGTGGCTCGACGAGCATCTCGGTGAAGACGATGTCGACAAAACCCTGCGGCGATTCGTCGACAAGTTCCCCCCGCCAGCCGTCTACCGCGGCGAGATCGACGTGGACGACTATCTGGACCGAGAGACCGACGGAGTCCCCCATCGGCACATCGTCCTCGAAGAGATGCTGCTGCTCTGGCTGGCCAACGAGAACCCGGGCTTCTCCCCCTTTATCGAGCTGTTCGACGACTCCGAGCTGGAGAAGGAGACCGAGTACCGCCAGATCATGTCCGAGCTGCACGACTTCTTCGACACCCAGCCGCCCTTCGGCCCCGACGAACAGAACCTGATTGAAATGCTCCGCAGCCCCGCCGAGTCGTCGCCCCATTCCCTTTCGGGACAGCTGGAGTTTATGCGCCGGCGCTGGGGGCCGCTGCTGGGCAAGTATCTCTACCGCCTCCTCAGCAGCCTCGATCTGATCGCCGAGGAGGAGAGGGCATGGTTCCTGGGCCCCGGGCCGAGCCGCGTCTACGAGTTCAAGGGTCTCGAGTACGAGCGCTTCAGCCCCGATCAGGACTGGATGCCGAAGGTGGTCCTGCTTGCCAAGAACACCTACGTCTGGCTCCATCAGCTCTCGAAGAAGTACGAGCGCGCCATCACCCGGCTCGACCAGATCCCCAACGAGGAGCTGGACACCCTGGCACAGCGAGGCTTCACCGGTCTGTGGCTCATCGGCCTCTGGGAGCGCAGCTCGGCCTCACAGCGCATCAAGCAGATGATGGGCAACCCGGAAGCTGTCGCGTCTGCCTATTCGGTCGAGGACTACCGCGTTGCGAATGATCTCGGTGGCGAGGAAGGGTACGCGAACCTCCGCGACCGGGCCTGGCGGCGGGGCATCCGCCTGGCGAGCGATATGGTGCCCAACCACATGGGCATCGACTCCCAGTGGGTCATCGAGCACCCGGAGCGCTTCATCTCCCTCGACTACTCCCCCTTCCCCGCCTACTCCTTCACCGGACCGGACGTGTGCGACGACGATCGGGTGGGCATCTACCTGGAGGACGGCTACTACGACCGGAGCGACGCCGCCGTGGTCTTCAAGCGGGTCGACCACTGGACGGGGGATGAGAAATACATCTACCACGGCAACGACGGCACCAGCATGCCCTGGAACGACACCGCCCAGCTCAACTTCCTCAAGGAGGAGGTGCGCGAAGCGGTGACCCAGATGATCCTCCACGTGGCGCGGAAGTTCCCCATTATCCGCTTCGACGCCGCCATGACCCTGGCAAAGAAGCACTATCAGCGGCTCTGGTTCCCGGAGCCCGGGACCGGCGGGGCTATCCCCTCCCGGGCGGAGCACGGCATGACCAGGGATCAGCTCGACGAGCTGATGCCGGAGGAGTTCTGGCGCCATGTCGTCGATCGCGTCGCGGAGGAGGCACCGGACACGCTCCTGCTGGCAGAGGCTTTCTGGCTCATGGAGGGGTACTTCGTGCGCACGCTGGGTATGCACCGCGTCTACAACAGCGCCTTCATGAATATGCTCCGCGACGAGGACAACGCCAAGTACCGTAGCGTGATGAAGAACACCCTCGAGTTCGACACGCGGATTATGAAGCGGTATGTCAACTTCATGAACAACCCGGACGAGCGGACGGCCGTCGATCAGTTCGGCAAGGGCGACAAGTACTTCGGCATCTGCACCCTCCTGGCCACGATGCCGGGCCTCCCCATGTTCGGCCACGGTCAGATCGAGGGATACGCCGAGAAATACGGCATGGAATACCGTCGGGCCTACTGGGATGAGTCGCCGGATCCCCACCTGGTGGAGCGTCACGAGCGGGAGATCTTCCCCCTGCTCCACAAGCGGTATCTATTTGCCGGCGTAGAGAACTTCCTCCTCTACGACTTCTTCACCCCCGAGGGCCATGTCAACGAGGACGTCTTCGCCTACTCGAACCGGGTCGGGGGCGAGCGCGCCCTGGTCCTCTATCACAATCGGTACGCCGAGACCCGGGGCTGGGTCCGGACTTCCGTCGCCTACGCCGTCAAGTCCGAGGACGGCGAGAAGCGCCTGGTCCAACGGTCCCTCGGGGAGGGGCTCGAGCTGCAGGAAGACGACGACACCTTCACCATCTTCCGTGACCACATCAACGGTCTCGAGTACATCCGCAGCAACAGGGAGCTGCACGAGAGGGGCCTTTACGTCGAGCTCGGCGCCTACAAGCACCAGGTCTTCCTCGACTTCCGTCAGGTCCGGGACACGGAATGGCACCAGTATTCCCAGCTCGCCTCTTATCTCGACGGGCGAGGCGTACCCAGCATCGACGAGGCCCTCAAAGAGGTCCTCCTCCAGCCCGTCCACCGCCCCTTCCGGGAGCTAGTCAACGCCGACCTGTTCCGACGGCTGACCGAGGCGCGGGAGCAGGAGGCCGGCCGCGAAGAGGAGCGCGTAGAGTTGGCGGATACGGTGGAGCAGCGGATGCTGCGCCTCCTCCAGGAGATCAGGTCCCGGGCCGATGGCGGTGAAGAGGCCGAGACAGTCGTCAGACAGATACGGCGGGAGCTGGAGGTCGTCCTGGCGCTGCCGAGAATCGAGAGCCACCTGCCTCTGCCGGATACCGCGGCCGATTACCTGCGCCAGGGGCCCCCGCAGGTACCCAACGCGGGCCTCGACGGTAACGTGGAAACGTGGTCGACCCTATTTGGATGGCTCTTCACCCACGCCCTGGGAAAGGTGGCCGACGCGTCGGCCTTCGCCCAGGTGAGCCGCAGCTGGCAGGACGAATGGCTGTTGGGGAAGATCACGGCCAGCGCCCTGCAGGACCTGGGGCTCGACGAAGGGTCGGCCTGGTGGGCGACCTCAACCATCAAGATCCTGACCGCGCACCAGCGCTGGTTCGAAATCGACGGCTCCGACGGCAGCCGGGCGTACCAGGTGCTCCGCGCCTGGCTGGAGGACGACCAAATCCAGCGCTACCTGCGGGTCAACCGGTATCAGGACGTGCTGTGGTTCAACGCCGAGGCTTTCGAGCAACTGTTGTGGTGGATGACACTCGTCGCCACCCTGGCGATCAGCGCCGAGGCCCCGGCGGGCGAGGCCGCGGAGAGAATCGCCGCCTGCCACGAGGTCGTCAAGGACCTACAGCGCGCCGAGGAGGAATCCGAGTACCGGGTGGAGAGCCTTCTGGACGCCGCAAGGCTCTGAGCCGCGCACTAGGGTTTTGTCGTTTTCAAGACGAACCTTGCTAAGGCTGCACAGCAGATGCCTAAGCAGATCAATATCTGAGGCGCAGCCAACGCTTGGTGCTGGCCGGGGTCCGAACCTTCGGGAGACTATCGAGAATGATGAAGCCTTGACCCTGCGCCTATTACGTTGCCGCCGGGGATCTGCAGTGCTAAAATACGTTATGTATGAAAACAGAACGACGAAACGACAACGCTATGGACAACAAAGCCGCTTCACCCTGTCACCTTGCCATCCACGGGCACTTCTACCAGCCCCCCCGCGAGGACCCGTTCACCGGCCACATTCCCAGAGAACCGAGCGCGGCCCCCTACGCCAACTGGAACGAGCGGATCACAGCCGAGTGTTACCGACCTAACGCCCAGGCCGGCAACTTCGAGCGTATCAGTTTCAACCTGGGCGGGACCCTGGCCCGCTGGCTCGACGACCACGCCGACGAGACGTACGAGCGCATCGTCAAGGCTGAGCAGAGGCATCGAAGCATCCACGGTGTGGGCAACGGGATCGCCCAGCCGGTCCACCACACCATCCTCCCCCTGGCGCGCCGTCGCGACAAGATCTGTCAGGTGCGCTGGGGCATCGCCAGCTTCGAGCACCGCTTCGGCAACCGCCCGGAGGGGATCTGGCTCCCCGAAATGGCGGTCGACCACGAGACCCTGGAGATCCTCGTCTCGGAGGGCATTCGCTTCACCATTCTCTCCGACGAGCAAGTCTATGGAGATCTGGAGGCGAGCGGGGGACCGTATCGGGTGGCCCTGCCGGGGGGCGCCGAGATCGCCGTCTTCGTGCGCGACCGGCACCTGTCGAACCGCCTCTCCTTCGGCATGCCGGACTCGGCGTATGTCGACGACTGGTTAGAAGATCACGTGGCCTGGCGCTGCCGGCGGGACGGTCTCCACGTCATCGCCACCGACGGCGAGACCTTCGGGCATCACCACCGTCAGGGAGTGGCAGTACTCAGACGGATCCTGGCCGCCGGACGGCGTCACGGGTATCAGCTAACCACCCTGGGGCGCTACCTGCACGAGCATCCGCCGGAGGCCGAGATCAAGTTGATCGAGAATACAGCCTGGAGCTGCTCCCACGGGCTGGAGCGGTGGCTGGTGGGGTGCGACTGCACCCCCGGCTACAGCCGCTGGAAGGGGGCCCTGCGCCGCGCCCTCGACAACCTGGCCTGCGACCTGGACAGAGCCTACACCTGCGAAGCCCAGCAGCTCGGCTTCGAGCCCTGGGCTCTGCGGGACCGGTACATCGACGTGGTGCTGGGGAAGCTGTCCGGCGAGAGCTTCCTGAACGACAACGGGCTCGCACATCTGATGAACGAGGAGACGCAGCGCCTGCTCCAGCTGCTGGAGGCCCAGCTCCACCGCCAGCGCATGTACACCAGCTGCGCCTTCTTCTTCGACGACCTGGACCGGTACGAGCCGCGCTACGCCATCGCCAACGCCATCCGGGCCCTCGCCCTGACCCGCTACGCCACCGGCGAGGATCTCTCCCACGGCTTCCGGCGCGACCTGAGCGTGGCCGTCAGCCCCAGGAGCGGCCTCACCGGAGCGGACATCTTCGACGAGATCGTAACCAGGGCCGAGTTGAAGGTGCGGCCGGGTCCGCCCCGCTGCGTGTGACGTGGGGCCTGAATACCTACAGCGGTTGATGGAGAAAGACGGGGAGCGGGTCGGCCATGAGCGAAACTGAAGGACCGGACGGGATCGAATCATCCGGCGCCACGGATGATCGGCGCGACGAACCGCCCCTCACCCCCCCGTATTCGGACATCGACCTCAACCGCTGGCGCGACTACGACCACGTCTGGACCGACAGCCTATGGTTGATCGACGCCCGGGACGCCTCCGACGGCCACGAACTCGACTACCACGGCAACTTCGTCCCTCAGATCGCCACCCAGGCGTTCCTGCGCTACACGAAAGAGAACGACGTCATCCTCGACCTCTTCCTCGGCTCTGGCACCAGCGCCATCGAGGCCGAGCGGCAGAACCGCCGCCTGGTCGGCGTGGAGCTTAAGGCAGATCTGGTCGATCACGTGCGGGACAAGATCGCGCCGGCGCTCCTCGGGGACCGCATTCGCCTCCTCCAGGGAGACGCTACCCGCGCGGAGACGGCGCAGCGCGTGGAAGCGGCCCTCGGTGAAATGGGCGCCGATCGTGCCCAGCTCCTGATGCTCCACCCACCCTACCACGACATTATCACCTTCTCCGAGAACCCCGCCGACCTCTCCAACGCCGCCGATCTGGATCAGTTCCTTGATAGCTTCGAGGCCGCCGCGCGCCACGGCTTCGACCTCCTGGAGCCCGGGCGCTTCGCCGTCCTCGTCATCGGCGACAAATACACCCAGGGCGAGCTGATCCCCCTCAGCTTCTACTGTCTCGACCGCATGCAGCGCATCGGCTTCCGTTCCAAGGCGGTGGTGGTGAAGAACATCGAGGGGAACGAACAGGGCAAGGGGCGTAGCACCAACCTGTGGCGCTACCGCGCCCTGCGCGGAGGGTTCTACATCTTCAAACACGAATACGTGATGATCTTCCGCAAACCCGCCTGACCGACGTCGCTCCCCTTGCCAGGTTTGGCGCGTAGCAAACCCACCCTCCGTCGCCTACCCTTCCCGAAAGCTTCATCGTTCAGCTTTCGGGAAGGTGTATCAACGACGCCCCCCCGCCGTCCTCCACGCCCCTGTCAAATAACCAAAGCCCCCTCTTTCAGAGGGGGCTTTGGTTATGTCGGAAGATCAGGCCCGGGCGACGATCAGTTCCTGCGCACCAGCGGGAGGTAGATCCGATGCTCCGTCCGGGTTGTGTCGGTCGCGCTATCGCTCACGCCACTACTGTATCCCGAGGTCACGCTGACCGTCGTCACGTCCGTTGCGTCGCCCACACCCGCCGGCACCGTCAGCGCCACCTGAACCTCGTCCGACGCCCCGGCTGACAAGCTGAGCGTGGAGGGCGTGACTTGGACCGCCCACCCTTGTGAGGAGATGGCTGCCAGGTTAAAGACGTCGGCTGCATTCCCCTCGTTAGTCACGGTGTGCGTGTACACTGCCGTCGACCCGGGGACAGCGAAGCTGCTATTATCGGGTGCGATGTCCACACCTGCGACGCGGATGACCGTGCTCGTGTCCGTGGCGCTGTCAGTCGTCGTACCCTCCGTTGTCGATGAAGTCGCCGTTACCACCATCGAGTCGACTACGCCGGCCGCCGTTCCTGCCGGCACCGTCACCGAGACAGCTACCGTGGTCGAGCCACCCGCCGCCACGTTGGCCACAGGCGGAACCACCGCGACCGGCCACCCCTGCGTGGAGCTAGCCGAGAGGCTAATTGTGTCGGTGAAGTTGCCGTCGTTGGTCAGGGTGTGCTCGTAGCGCACCACCGAGCCGGGCGCGACGTCGCCGGCGCGATCCGGCCTCAGCCCCACGCCCGCCACGTTCTCCACCGCCGTCTCGATGGTGGCGACGTCGATGACCGAGCCATCTGACCGGGACATGGCCCGTACCGTTAGATCATTCACCGCGCCCCCGGTTGCGCCCGTCGGCACCGTCACCGCCACGCCCACCGAGGCGCTACCATCCGGGGCCAGCGACACCCTCGGCGGGACGACCGCCACCGTCCAGCCCATGGTGTTGATCGGCGTATCCAGCAGGAACGTGTCCGACAGGTGGCCGTCATTGGTGATTGTGAGTGTGTAAGTTACCACCGTACCGGGCAGCTCGGTGCTCAGCTGATCCTCCTCCAGCGTCACGCCGGCGCGGAACCACTCGTAGGCCCCCATATCGGCATCGCCACCGGCGGGAACCGGTCGCGGCACGCCGTCCAGATCCACGGAAGGCGCTGCCGCCGTCTCCGCTGCGTCCACCGCCGGCGACCCTGCCTGCAGGTGGTAGTCGCCTCCCCCCGCGAAGCGGGGGTCCTCGTCGATGTTGCCCGTACCCGGCCAGCCGCCCTCGACGTCGGAGTAGGTGGCGGCCATGGTGAAGCGGTCGGTGTACGTGACCACGTTCGACCTGGCGAACGACGCCGTATGTCCCCAGACGACGGAGTTGGAGACGTAGGCCGTTGAGGTCACGGTGCCGGTCATCATCAAGCCGTAATCGACGTTGTCGGCGATAGTATCGTTGGTGCTCCAGAAATCGACGTCCTGGAGCGTGACTCCGCTGCCCTGGTTGCCGGCGATCAGATTGTTCTCGCTGACGCCCCACAGTGGCTCCGTCGCGTCACCGCTCTCCAGCCACAGACCGTCTTTGGAACCGGCGCGGTTATCCAGGATCTGATTCCGCCGCAGGAAGTACTGGCTGTCGTCCGCGCCGTAAATCGCCACGCCGCCGCTCTCAGTGATGGCCGCGTTGCCCCCGATCAGGTTATGCTCCATTACCACCCGCGACGCATCGTATAGTTCGATGGCCACGCCGCCGTAGCTATCCTGCGCGACGTTGCTCTCGATGGTATTATCGATCATCGTCAGCAGGCCGCTATGGCTGTCCAGGTCAGCGAAAAGCCCGCCGTAGCTTCCACCAGCGGTGCCGGTCACGTAGGCAGTGTTGGAGAGGATGAGGTTGTTTTGCAGGTGAGCCTCGCTGCCATACTGGACGCTCTCAAACCACAGGCCACCACCGTCGCCACCCAATACGGTGACAGGGGCCGAGACGACCTGGCCGTTCACATAGGCGGTCTCGGTGATCCCGGCGCGGTTGCCGACGACCTCGTTGTCCCAGAAGCGCATCAGCGTCCCATCGTCCAGGTCAGCCATATACAGCGCGCCGTAGTCACCGCCAGCGGTGTTCCGGTTGAACTGGTTGCCGATGAAGTCAGCCGTGTTGCCGTCCACGATGCCACTGCTGAAGTAGCACCCACCGCCGTCGCCCAGGGCGACGTTGTCGTTGATCAGGTTGAGATTGAAGTATATGGACGCCCCGTCGTCAACGCTGTCGTCGAAATAGAAGCCACCGCCACTGCCGCCGGCCCAGTTCCGCTGTAGTTCGTTGTCCTCGAAGCGCCAGATTGATCCGTAGTCGATGTAATTATCCATGTAAAGCCCGCCGCCGTCTTCCGTAGCGACGTTGTCGTTGATCTGGTTGCCCGTCATCCACATGAACGAGCCTTCATCCACGCCATAGAACCACATACCGCCGCCGTCATAAGCGGAGGTGCTGGAGATGACGTTGCCGGTGACCACGTTGTCCTGGAACCAGACCTGGCACCCGTACTCGATTTCCTCCATCAGCAGCCCGCCGCCATCCCCATCCACCGCGACGTTGTCGATGAAGGAGTTGCGCAGGACCTCAATGTTTCCGCCATAATCGCAGGCGTAGTTGCCCTCCTCGCCCAGCACTGCGCCGCCGCCGTCGCCGTTCGATTGGTTGTTCTCGATGCGGTTGTCGTTGATGTGGACTTCGCCGCCGTCGTAGGAGACGTAGTAGGTGTGGAGGCCGCCGCCTTCCCCTCCGGCGGTGTTGCCGACGATCTCATTCCCCTCGAAGTAGGCCGTGCCGCCGTCGTAGGTCAGGGCCTCATCGATGAAAACGCCGCCACCGTAACTGCCGGCGGTGTTGCTCAGCACTTGGTTGCGGTTAAACCAGCCCAGGGAGCCCTCGTACGTCAGGTAGTAGGCGTAGAAGGCACCACCGTCGCTGCTGGCCTCGTTGTTGATGAATACATTGTCCTCGAAGTGCACCTCGGAACCGGATGCAGCTTCGTAGAAATAGATCGCGCCGCCGTCGCCACCGGTTGTATTGGAGTAGAACTCGCTCCGGTTGAGGGAGAAGGTACAGCCGTCGTAGCAATCACTGCTATACACAGCCCCACCGTCGCTGCCGGCGCTGTTCTCCTGGAAGAGACCGTCATCCAGGACGACCTGCGACCCATCGTAGGCGCTGTCCAGGTAGATGCCGCCGCCGTCGCTGCCAGCGGTGTTGCGCACGACCTCCAGGTGGTCGGCCAGCATCGAGGGGCCAGCCTCCGCCCAGTTGTTGTAGTAATTATCGCCCATCCACAGCCCCCCACCCTCACTGCCGGCGGTGTTGCTGATGAAGCGCGCGTAGCTCAAGACGACCTGCCCGTTGTAATTGGGCCCGATGCTGAAGGTGGCCCCACCACCACTGCTGCCGGCGGTGTTGGTCATGAACTCGACGTGGGAGAGGCTTACCCTGGACGAGTAATAGACATCGCTCACGTACAGGCCGCCGCCGGAGCCGGTGGCCGTGTTGCTGATGAAAGCGCTGCGGTCAAAAAGCAACGTGCTGCCGTCAGAGAAGCTACTGACGTATAACCCGCCACCGTCGCCACCCTGAGCGGTGTTGCTGATGATCTGGCTGTTGGTTAGATCCACGAACACGCCGTCGTCAGAACTGACATACCCCCCGCCATAGCTGCTGCCGGCGGTGTTGCCGACGATCTGGCTGTTAGGGGCGACGAAGCGCTCGCCACCATCATTGAGGTCAAGATAGAAGCCGCCGTAATTGGTATTGGCCTGGTTGTCGGACACGAGAAGATTGGTGGCGGTGATGACGCTGCCGTTATATTCGTAGAAGTAGAGGCCGCCGTAGGCGCCAGCAGTGGCTTCGTTGCCGGTGACCTCCGTGTCGGGCAGGTCCAGGGAAGCGTTGTGCGCCACGTCGAAGTAGCCTCCGCCGTATTGGTCGGCCTCGTTATCCGCGATGATCAGGCTGTCACCGACGATGTGGGAGTTGTGGTAAGGATATAGATAGAGCCCGCCGTAGTTCCCGCCGGCGACGTTGTCCCGGAAGATATTGTCATAGAAAGTGCTGCTGGAACCGTAGGCCAGGTAAAAATAGCCTCCACCATAATCGCCCCCGGTAGCTCGGTTACCGATCACGTGGTTACGGTCAAAGGTGCCGTGGGCCTGGTAGTCAGCGTCAACATACAGGCCGCCATAGTGTGTGGCAGCCGTGTTGCTCATCACCTTGTTCTCCTCAATGGTAAACTGGGAGAAGTCGTTCAGCCCCACGTAGACGCCACCGTAGCCGCTGCCGGAGGTATTGTGGATGACCTGGTTCTCTTTGAGCACCAACGTGGTCGACAGATAACCGTCGGCGTAGATGCCGCCGTAGTCACCGCTGGTGGCATTGGTCATCACGTCGTTGCCCGTAATGTGGAGCTCGGAGCGGGTGTCCACGTCGGCGTAGATACCGCCGCCGTCGGCGGCGCTGTTGTCGTGGATGAAGTTGTCGTTGATGGTGACGATGCTGTCGTCCTCCACTTCCACGTGCACGCCGCCGCCGTTGCCGCCGACGATAGTCCCATTGGCGATCTCAAATCCGTCTATCGTCACCTCGATACCGGCGCCCCGGACCTCGATCACGCGCCCCGGAACGGAACCGACGAAGGTGGTGCGCGGGGTGCGGCTGCCGAACCCGGCCTCGTACCCGCCCAGCAGGGTCAGCGATTTGGTGATCACGAGACCCTCGTTGAAGGTCTCGTTGCGCACCCAAATAGTGTCGCCCGGGTTCGCCGCGTCTATGGCCGCCTGAATCGTGGTGTACGTCTCACCGGAGCCGACCGTGAGGGTCGCCGCCCGCGATAACTGGGGCGCCAGCCACAACCCCGCCAGGACCACGACCGCCGCCCCGATGGCTCCTAAGATTCTACACAAGGCGTTTCGCTTCAGTGTCATTTTCTTCGATCATCCTTCGGTATATTGGCATAACCTTGTTCCGGGCGGCAACCGCCGTCCGGCCATTCTATGGACGTTGTTCTTTCAGGGGACGTGACGTTCGTTCGTGCGCACCTCCTTGCCGTCAAATAGCTCCTCAGCGCAGGCCTCCGGATTTCATCCCGACGCCCCGCCCAAGGTCGCTGGACCCTGCAACATCCCTCCAAAACCAACAGGACCGAACCTGTCAGATACCCTTGTCGCAAGCTCGAGCGGCCGCTCTATCAGCCATGTTCAGCGATCAGCAGAGGATCGGTACCGTGGCCAGGAGGAAGATCCTGTATCGAACAACAACTGACCCGACGGAAACCGTCGGGCAGGACGCCAAACGATATCACAGCCCGTCTGCCGAGTCTATAGTACCTTTGGCCCCTCCGGGACCGTAATCTGCAAGGTGAACGTTTATCCCATAGCACATCAAGCCAACTATCTTGCCGAGACGCTAGAGCATGATACACTGAGTAGCAAGCACCACACGAACCGTGGGGCGCTCAATCGCCCATCAGCGGATCCCCTCATGTCTCTGTTGAACGCCTACGCGGAGGCGGCCGCCCTAACGCCCCACGGGCAACCGCTTTCGACCACCAACCGGGCCCTGGTGCTCCTGCCGCCGGGCCAGTACGACCTGGTGACGAACACGTTGGCGCTGGACGCCGAGTACGTGGACCTGGAACGGCTCTCGGAGGACCGAGAGAAGCAGCACGTCTACGGCACCACCACAATGACTAACACCGGCGTGATCAGCCAGTCGGCCAATGACGTGCGCTTGACAAACCTCTTCGTGGAAATCACCCGCGACAGCGGCCGGGTCAGTACCGACGCGAGTGACCCGGCGGCCTACTTCCCCGAAGGGGACGAAACGGCTACCGTGATCCGCAACTGCCACTTCAAGGCGGCGGGTGAGAACCACGCTTGGTCAATGCGAGTCCGCAAAGAATACCCCGGCACCTTCATTGACTGCTCCAGTGGACAATATGCTTTCGGCGGCTCGGGCGGCTCGGCCAGCGGTACCTTCACTGACTGTACCGGCGGGTCG
>Ga0207797_1000850_pt1 | contig 22898 bp, 6 predicted proteins | sample PRCRCaboRojoPR_6_FD_187275 | JGI IMG/M metagenome (GOLD analysis project Ga0207797, IMG submission 187275) | Marine sediment microbial community from Cabo Rojo, Puerto Rico - PR CR 10% Liquid 1 (SPAdes) | ecosystem: Environmental > Aquatic > Marine > Coastal > Sediment | place: Cabo Rojo, Puerto...
TATCCACTCCGCTTCAGCTTGCCCGTCCGCTTGGCGTACATCTCCGCCTGGCGGAAGATGGCCAGTCCCACGGGGATAGCCACCAGTCCGATGAGCAGCAAGCTGCCCAGATGCGAGAGCAGCGTCACGGTGCCCGCCCCGTCCAGCAGGGCGGACCGCATCCCCTCCAGGACGTACGTCGCGGGGGAGAGCCGCGTCAGCGGCTGCATCCACCGCGGCAGGACCGATATCGGGAAGTAGACGCCCGAGATCAGGAGCAGCAGCGCCTGGATCACGTGGGTCATCTGCGCCCCGCGTTCCGGGAAGAGGAGCGGCAGGACCGACGCCACCATCCCCAGCCCGATGAACGACAGACTCCCGGAGATCAGCATCAACGCCCCACCGAACAGGTTCGCCTCGCGCAGATCCAGCTGGAAGAAGAGTGCCACCACGCCGAGGATGATCCCGGTGTGGAGCATACCGTAGACCAGCGAGAAGAGCGTCTGACCCACCATGTGCGTGAAGCGGGTGACGGGCGCCATAAAGGTGTACTCGATGGTCCCCTCCCAGCGCTCCCAGGCGATCAGCTCGCTGACCTGGTCGAAGACGACCGAGAGATAGTGCCAGACCAGGGTTCCCACTAACAGGTAGAGGATCATGTGACCGGCGTCGATCTTCTGCCCGGTCACAGCCTCCGTCCCAGCGCCGATGAAGGTGATGGAGAGGGCGTTGGCGATGGAATAGAGCAGCCAAACCACCTCCCAGCCCCAGTAGCGCTTCACCAGGTTGAAGTTACGTTCGATGAAGGCGTACGATGCCTTGATTTCGTGAACCAGTTGTGCCATGATTGACCTCCCAGAGTTCTCCAGGACCCTTCCAGATCCCGACTCCCTTGCGCCGAAAGGGCTGCCGCAGGAGGAGATCGTCAGATCTCCTCTGAGCGAGTAGACTACAGCTTTTTGTTCATGACCCGGAGGTGACGCCTATCTACTCATCCTCCACCAGCTTCTTGCCCGTCAGCTCCATGAAGACGTCCTCCAGCGTCGGCTCGTGGCCGTTGGAACCCGGGACGCGGGCCTTGAGGCCGGCCGGCGTGTCGAGCGCGACGATGCGCCCCTCGTCGAGGATGGCGATGCGATCGCACAAGATGTCGGCCTCCTGCATGTCGTGCGTCGTCAGCAGGATCGTCGCGTCGTGCGTGTCGCGCAGCTCCCGCAGGAAGTCCTGTACCTCCCGCTTTGAGCGCGGGTCGAGCCCCGTGGTCGGCTCGTCCAGCAGGAGCAGGATCGGCTGGGTCAAGAAAGCTCGTGCCGCCGCCACCTTCTGCTGCATCCCACGGCTCATCTCCTCCATCGGCCGGTAAAGCGTGTCCTTCTTCAGCCCGAGCCGGGTCAGGATCTCTACCGCACGCTCTCGCGCCTCGCCCGCGTCGACGCCGTAGAGGCGCGCGCCGTAGAGCAGGTTCTCCATAGGCGTCAGCTTCTTGAAGAATGACGCCTCCACCGAGACGCGATTGATCAACCGCTTCACGGCCATCTCCTCCTGACGAACGTCGTGCCCGAAGACGGTGATCACCCCCTCGTCGGCTACCAGCAGGGTAGAAATGCAGCGCACCAGGGTCGACTTCCCGGATCCGTTGGGTCCCAGGACGCCGAAGACCTCGCCCCGGCGAATCTCTAGGCTTACGTCGTCCACCGCGACGACGGTGCTATGCCCGTTGCCGTTGCGCTTCCAGGGCCAGCGGACGCCCTCGCTCTTCGTGAACGTCTTGCTGACGCTCGATACATCTAATGCGACTTGACATTGATGAACCATCATTTACCTCCTGGCGTGTCCCTTCCCGGTTTAACCGGTCATGCTGCAGCAAACAAGGCCGTGGGTACCCACGGCCTTGCAAAGAGACACCAGAATGTGGCAAGAAAAAAGGCCGTGGGCGTCGCAATCGCCCACGGCCTTGTTGAGACTAACTCAGGTCAACTACCGAAAGGCGCACTGCGACCAGGGCAACAGAGCTCCGCCGCTCTCGCGGAGCCGGGCTGCCTGGGTTCTGTTCATCACAATGCGCATCATTCCCGTTTCCTCCTAAACTAACCTGAACGACGCCATCATACTACACTTCGGGGGGATGTCAAGTCGGGGGGCAACCTCATCCTGGCGTCTATCCGTGGCAACGTGACCAGCACTTGGCGGCCTCCCATCACTGCCTAGGCTGGGTTCCAAGGACATCCGTATCGGCTTTTGGACATGTCGGCCCAAGGGCCGATCACCTCACCGCCGAAAGCGAGCATAGACGGGCAACCATCTCCGCGCGATTGCGCGGCAGCCGGGCTATGCTATAATACAAACCGTCGAACGAGAACCGGAAGGGTGCCGGAGTGGACGAACGGGGCGGTCTCGAAAACCGCTGTGGTCTTATTGGCCACCGAGGGTTCGAATCCCTCCCCTTCCGCCTGATGAGCCTCTTGCTCCGCCGAGCAAGGGGCCTTTTTGGATCATAGGCCCCGGGCGTTCCGCCCCCTCCCGTGCCCTTTAGCCCGCGGAGACGACCACCTCATCATCATCGATCTCGACCCAGTCGCCGATCTGAATCAGGGAGATGTCGACGTGATCGACCATAGGAATCTCCGCGATGACGGCCCCCACGGCGACCACCGGATCGGCCTCGGCGTTGACGATGGCCGCCGGCGCCAGACCGTTCCGCGCCAATCGGTACAGAATGTAGGAGCCCACGGTGCTCCCCTTCCCGGTGGGGAAGACGAGCACGCGCCTGGCGACGCACTGGCCCTCCAGCGGATGCCCGGGATCGATCACCACACCCGTGTCCGGATCGACCCCCCCGAAGAAGCCGATCGGCTCAGGAGAGACCAGGGCCTCGCCCTCGGCGTGCCCAGCCTTGACGACGCGGGCCAGAACGCGGATGTCAGTCAACGTCAAAGGCCTCAATATTCCAGAACGCCGTCTGCTCACTGGGATCGAGTATCAGCCCCTCCACCCGGGGCCCCACGCCAACCAATCGGGGCACGAAGTACAGCGGCAGGACCGGCAGATCCTGAGAGAAGATCTTCTGAGCTTCTCGATGGTGCCGGCTGTAGGAGGGCGTGCCATACAGCGCGCTCAACGCCGATTGGCAGGCCTCGTCGTAAGCCTCGCTGGCGTAGCCGGGGTTGTTGCTGGTCGCCCACCAGTTCTCCTCGGTGGGAATCTGCGAGGACAAGTACAACCCGCAGGGAGCCCCCAGGCCGTTCAACCAGGAGAAGAGAGCCAGATCAAACTGCCGGCCGAACACCGGGCCGTCGGGGCCATCGGCGTAGAAGACGTCCGGCGCCAGGGACTCAACCGACAGGCCCACGCCGCACTCGCCCAGGTTCTCTCCCAGAACGCCGGCTGCCCGCTGACGGGCTGCATCGCCCTCGGTCGTCAGAAGCGTCACTGAGAAGACCGTGCCGGCGGCGACGCCCGACGCGCCGCGGGCCTCCCGGATGCCGTCCCCGTCCTCGTCCCGCCATCCGGCCTCCTCCAGCATCGACCGACCGAGGGCGGGGTCGTACGACCAACGGTGGATCCCATCGCCGGCGTGCAGAGGATGCCCGGGCAGCACGTAGCTGTCTGCCACCGCTGCATCCGCGGTAGGGAACGCCTCCGCGGCAAGCCGTTCCCGATCGACACAATGGGCCAGGGCCTGACGCACGCCTCGGTCATCGAAGAACCTCACCCGGCCCGACCAACGAGCCGGCTGGATGCCGAAATCGAGGTGCTCCCACTCCCTGCTCGGGGCGGAGACGAGACGCGCCCCCCTTGAGTTCAGGGCCTCCAGCCAGGGCGCCAGTTCCGCTCTTCCCATCAGATCCTCAGAGACGACGTCGCAGTCCCCGTCTACCAGCGCCTCCACCGCTTGCCGAGCATCGTCGACGAAGCGGAACGTGACCCGGTCGAGGTGCGGGAGCCCCTCCGAGGCGCGGAAGTAGTGCGGGTTGCGGATCAGGGTGATGTGATCCCCCTCAGCCCACGCCTCGACCACAAAGGGACCCCACCCCAATGGGCGCCGCTGAACCACCTCCGTCTCCAACAGCTTGTCGACGCTCGTGTCCCCCAGGACGTGCTGGGGCAGCGGATGGTAGAGGTTGAGCAGATAGTATGTGTCACGGTAGCCTGGCACGCCGGTCCAGACGATCGTCCGATCGTCATCCACCTCGTAGCTAGCGGTCCGATCCAACCGCCGCTGGAGCGCAGCGTCGTCGAGCTCCCCGGCCAGCTGATGCGAGAACCTGGAGTCCTCGGCCGTCAGCCTCTCACCGTCGGCCCATGTAACGTCGGCACGAAGGGTGAAGGTGACCACCATCTGCGTCATGCTGATCACCTCCCCGTCAAAGACCACCTCGTCCCCGTCTGCGTTGTGGACGGTAAGCTCCGGTATCAGGTCCACGACCTCGCCATCAGCGTTCAGCACCCGTTCATCCTGGCCCACGCGAATGGTGCGCAAAGCAACGTCGCCGCCCTCCAGACTGGGGAGCCGCTCCAGGACTACTGGCTCGAACACGTGGCCCCGACTGTCGATGGGGCCATCGTAGATGGCGTTAAGCACGTTCCGCGCAGCGCGCGAGGGACCGCCGTAGATGAAGAGCGTGTTCGGCTCTTCCCCTTGACAGACGGTGAGCTCCTTGGGCGGCAGGGGCGTCGCCGTCGGCGTGCTGGTAGGCAGAAGGGTGGGCAGGGGAGAGGGTGTCGTGGTTGGCGACGGATTCGGCATCGCCGTAGAATCCAGCGTCGCTGTGAGTTCCGGCGTGACGGGGTCAGCGCAGCCCATCGCCAGCCCGATCACGAGCAGAAGGAGCAGCGTGAGACCGTGACACGCACGAATGGGTCGACGAAAGGATGGGATCATTGATGGACCTCGCAGGCTGAGCTAGTAGGCTCTCGCGAAAACTGCGCGCACCTCGGCTTCCTCGCCACAACGGACACACCTTCCCGCGCCCGACGGCTGCTCCAGCGGGATACAGCGCAGCGTCGCCTTCGTATCGTCCTTGATCTGAGCCTCGCAGGCCGCGTCGCCGCACCACCAGGCGTTGGCGAACCCCTCCTCCATCGCTTCCTTGAACGCCTCATAGTCCTCGGGATAGCGTGTATGGTCCTCGCGATAGGCGAGCGCCTGCTGATAGAGATTCTGCTGGATCTCGTCCAGCGTCTCGCGCGTCGCCTCCCTCAGGCCTTCCCCGATGGGGACGATCGTCTTCCTCGCCCGGCCCGCCAGATCGCGCCGCACCAGGACCACCTGTCCCTGCTCCACGTCCCGAGGGCCGATCTCCATCCGCAGGGGGACGCCCCGCATCTCCCATTCATTGAACTTCCAACCTGGGGAGTAGGCCTCGCGGTCGTCGACGTGGAAGCGCACGTCATCGCCGACCAGACTCTGAACGCGCTCCACCGTCTCCAGCACCGAGCGTCGCTCATCCTCGCCCCTCCAGATCGGCACGACGACCACCTGATAGGGCGCCAGCTTTGGAGGCAGCACGAGCCCTTGATCATCCCCGTGGACCATAACCACGGCCCCCACCATGCGCGTGCTGACCCCCCAGCTCGTGGTCCAGACGTACTGCAGTTCGTTGTTCTCGTCCAGGTACTGGATATCAAACGCCTTGGCGAAGTTCTGGCCCAAGAAGTGGCTGGTGCCGGCCTGGAGAGCCTTGCGATCGCCCATCATCGCCTCGATGGTGTAGCTGTTGACCGCTCCCGCGAACTTGTCGCTCTCGCTCTTCCGCCCGGCGATGACGGGGATTGCCGCGTCCTCGACCGCGAAGTCGACGTACACGTCGAGCATACGTAGGGTCTCCTCGCGCGCCTCCTCGGCCGAGGCGTGGGCCGTGTGTCCCTCCTGCCATAGGAACTCGGTCGTCCGCAGGAAGGGCCGCGTGCGCATCTCCCAGCGCACCACGTTCGCCCACTGGTTGATCAGGACCGGTAGATCGCGATAGGACTGGATCCAGTCGGCGTACATGTGCCCGATAATCGTCTCCGACGTGGGGCGAACGACCAACGGGTCCTCCAGCTCCTTGCCCCCGCCGTGGGTGACGACGGCCAGCTCGGGCGAGAAGCCCGCCACGTGCTCGCTCTCCCTCTCGATGAAGCTCAATGGAATCAGAAGGGGGAAATAGGCGTTGACGTGCCCCGTCGCCTTGAACCGCCTATCGAGCCCCTCCTTGATGTTCTCCCAGAGTGTGAAGCCGTAGGGTTTGATCACCATACAGCCCTTGACCGGGGCATAGTCGGCCAGGTCTGTCTTCTGGATGACGTCAGTATACCAGCGAGAATAGTCCTCGCTGCGCGGCGTGATCTTCTCAGCCATAGTCCTCTCCTTTGTGATCTCTCCTCAGCCCTCACAGACCTGACGCAGGGGGCGTCAGGTGCTAATCACCCGGTAGGGATAGACGTTGACCACCTCGGTCTGTCCGTGCCGTGTGTGCGTCGGCTCCGGCCCATAGACGTGCTTGTGTCCGTGGAGCAAATAGCGCGGCTTGAACCAGTCCATCAGGCCGAGGAAGGTCCTGAAACCCCGATGAGCCAGGTCCTCGCCATCGTGAATGCCATAGGGCGGCGAGTGGGTGACCAGAATGTCGACGTAGCGCCCACGGCGCAGGCGATTCAGCAGCAACGACGGCACGAGACCCCACGCCTTCCAGGCCATCTGTGGCTCTCTGTACTGATAGGGTGCATCCGGCTTGTAGCGAATCGATCCCTCCAGGCCGGCCAGTAGGAGGCCCTTCCTCTCAACCGTCGTGCCGTCCAGGTTGATCCACCCCCCCGGCTCGGTCAGCACGACGCCGTTCGCCCTGTACTCCGGGTGGTCGTGGTTACCGTGAACGTAGCAGCAGGGCACGCCCAGCATGGTTACGATGAACTCCAGATAGGAATAGGGCAGATCGCCGCAGGAGACCGCCAGATCCACATCGTCGAAGCGCCCGCTCGTGCAGCCCCGGTAGACGGCGTCGGCCACCTGGTCGCTGACGGCGAGGATCTCCATCCCTACTCCTTCAGCCAGGTACGCTGGTAGTTTTCATCCAGCTTGTCGAGGATGGCTTCCTCCAGGTCGATCTCCTCCAAATAGGCCAGCTGGAGTAGATAGAGAGCCACGTCGGCCAGCTCCCCGGCCAGCGACCCCGCCTCCGCCTCCTCGCCCCACTGATAATGCTCCAGCACCTCCGCCGCCTCCAACGAGAGCGAGATGGCGATGTTACGCGGCGTCTGCGGGGATGGCGACGCCTCCCGGTACCACCCCTTCGCCTCCACGAAACGGTTCATCGCGTCCGTCAGATCCTGAATCGTCATCGACATCGGATCAGATCTTACCCATCTGCTCGCGCTCCACCCTCGTCACCCCACCGACCGATGCGCGTTGTTCCTATACAAAAACCAGCCCTCTTGACCTGGAGGGCTGGTCGTACCAGCGATTGAGCGTCTGGCCTAATCTGCCTGCTCAGACCCAGCATTCCATAAGGGACCGACCAGCGGGCAGAGAACGCCGACAGCGAATGTCAAGTGCATCGTGAGGCGCAGTATACAATGAAAGGACGAAGATGTCAACGCGGGTTTTCGAGCGCCTACATCTCTCCAGACTCCTTCCATCCTCTGGTCACCGCCACAGCGACCGCCAGCCCAATCACCACCGCCCAGAGGATCAACAGTGTTCGCTGCCACAATGAGGCCGAGGTCGCCAGCGCCAGCGTCGACCCGCCCACGGGTATAGCCTCACCCTCCCCCAGCAGCGCATACTCGCTGAGATGACAGATATCCACCGACAGCCAGTTGGCCTCTGGATGTCGGTCGTAGGCCCCGCAGGCCGCATCCTCCCAGCCGCTCTCGTTCCAGACGTCGAGAGTCAGCCCCGCCTCAATGATGCGCGCCACGTCCTCATCGCTGTAGTGCATCGTGATGAACAGCGGCTCGCCGAAGACGTAGCCTGGCTGGACGTAGGGCCCTTTGTAGACCTCCAGCAGGAAGGCGTGCCCGCCGAAGAGGAGCGGCGCCGTCGGGTGCGTCGGTCCGTCGAGAGGCGTGAAGATCAGCCTCAGCCTCTCGCTCACCGCGCCCGGCGGGACCACCACCGTCGTGGTGAGGCCCTCCGTGCTGGTGTAGACCAACCTGCCGCCCGCCCCCGGCGTGACGGTGATGATCACCGCGTCCGGGTGCTGGGCGGCGATAACCGCGCTGTCCACGTTGTCACGCCAGCTCACGTCGCCCCGACTGGTGCTGCTGACAGCGGCCGTGTTCGTGATCAGACTGCCCGCCACCCCGGCATCCACCGTGGCGGTGATATGCAGGGTGGCGCTGCTGCCCAAACCGAGCTCGCTCACGGTCCAGGCACCTGTGCCCTCGTCGTAGGCCCCGCCGCCGTCGTCCGACGTGTAGATTACACCAACCGGAAGCGCATCCGCGACGGTTGCCGTAGTCGTGTAGCCCTGGTTGGTGAGGGTGATGGCATACGTGACGGCCTCTCCCTCCCTTGGCGTCCCATCGCTCACCGTCTTGTCCACCGCCAGGTCAGCGCCTCGCAGCACGATGACAGCCTCATCCTCATCGTTGCTCGGGTTTGAGTCCCCCTGATCCGCCGAGCTAATAACGGCGGTATTGGTGATGAGATCGCCCATCGCGCCTGCGTCCACCGTGGCAGTCACGTGGAGCGTAGCGCTGCACCCAGCATCGAGGCTACCGACAGTCCAGATGCCTAGCGATTCATCGTAAGCGCCACCGCTGTTGTCCGAGTCGTAGGTCACGCCGCTCGGCAGGTCGTCACTGATCACCACGCCCGTAGCGCCATCGGGACCATCATTTGTCACACTGACCGTGTAGACGACGGTCCAGCCCGGGCTGGACGTCTCATCGCTGACCGCCTTATCGATCCCCAGGTCCACATCGGCGACGTATACACCGGCCGAAGTCGTGTTGTTCCTCGAATCGGTGTCCCCTGTGGCGGCGATGGTGGCCGTGTTGGTGAAGCCCCGCCCGCCCGCCAGAGTCCGGCTGAGCACGCCGGTGATGGTGATCACACCACCCTCTCCCGCGCCCAATTCCTCGACCGCCCAGACGTAGCCCGGGGCAGTCTCGGTGATGGCGACACCGCTGCTGACCACACTGGTCTGAGTCACACTTACGGGCACACTGTCGGTGATGACCACGTCCGTGACGGGCGCCGGGCCGTAGTTCGTGAAAACGAGGGTGTAGGTGATAGCCCGCCCAGGATCTGCGGGCAGAGGCGAGGCCACGGTCTTGGTGATCGCCACGTCGCCCTGCATCGTCACATCGACGACGGTGGTATCTGTATCCGTCAGACCCTCCGTGTCAGTCACGGTGAGGGTGAAGGTAAGGAGCGATGTGATCCAGGGCGCGGCGAAGGTCGGCGAAACAGCCTCGACATCGTCGAGTGTGACGGGCGGACCACCCACCTGTGTCCAGCCAAAGGTGAGCGGGCCGCCATCTGGATCCTGACTCCCGCTACCATCAAGCGTGGCGAGACACCCAGCGCAGCTGCCCTGGTCAGAGCCAGCGTCCGCGATGGGCGGCGCTATGATGCGCACGTCATACGCTCCAACCTGGCTCGCGTTCTCCCCTTCGTCAACGGCATTGACCCAAATCTCGTAATGTCCCGTTTCGTCAGGCTTCAGGTCGAACCACCAATCATCGCTGGGATTCCCGCGGCCGATCTGCCGGCTGGATAGATGTCCTCGCGGCGATTTGACGAGGGCGTACATCTGGACGATCCGCCCGCCATCGTGGGCCGTCCCGGCCAGCACCTCCACCGGTGGACGGTTTGCCGTCGTGACGGTCAGCGCCACGGTCTTCGTCACCTCGACAGCGGGCGCCAGGTTGTCGATCGTGAAACTGAGTGATATCGGCTGACTTTGATGCCCCACTAGGTCCGTGCCGTAGGCGGTCACGGCGTGGTCGACGCCGTCCAGGCCCTCCAGCTTATCCAGGGTGTAGACCCACCTGCCGCCGCGCGCGGCGGTGTCCTGGGGAACGAGCGTCAGCTCGGCCTGGTTGTAGCTCCCTCCGTGGGTGATCGGCTGCGTGTCGCAGATGGTCAGGGTCCAGCGCCCAGCTGCCCCCTCACCGCGGAAGACGCGCATGGGATTCAGCGGACGGGTCTCGCGGTCGAAGAGAGGCGCAGCCGTGTCGTCATCGCCCTTGAAGTCGTGCAGGCTTGCCGTCGCCGCGTCGTACAGCGTCACATCGTAGTTCTGGCTGTGAGGGGGCATGCCATCCTCAGGACCAAGCACCTGAACCGACCTACCTCCCGGCGAGGTCAGTGTGGCCACAACGTCATTCCGGAGGGCGTGCAGGACATTGAGGCCCAGGTGGACCTCACCCACAGTGAACACCTCGGTGACGTGAAAATCGACCTCGATCTCACCCCCGCCACAGATGGTGGTATCGGTAATGAGGGCCGAGTGCGCGTCGGTGTAGACGCGCGAGGACCACACCTCGTCCGTTGCCTCCACGATGGCGGAACCGCACATCTCCTCTCCGCTCTCATCCTCCACACAGACCACCACGTCATCGATGCCCCGGTTGTCGCTGATCCCGCCGCGGAAGACGAGCCTCGAATCGCCGACGACGGTGTCGCTGTAGGCCGCCGTGGTCTCGGCGGAGAAGGTGACCGTCGGTGGGAGGGCGTCCACGATGAACGTGCGGGGGAGAGACCACTCGCTCTGGTGTCCGAAGCCGTCCGTGGCCCGCAGACGCAGATCGAACCGATGGCCGTCCCCCGGAGGTGTACCACCGTTGGCTGCGGTGGAGTCCCAGGGGCACGACCAGACGCCACTCATCGGGGTCGGATCTTCACACGGCCCTCCCGAGGGATCGAAGGCCAGACCGGACACCCCCGAAGGATCGTAGGCATAGCCGCTCAGCGTGTTCTCCCCAGGGCCTATGAAGAGCTCAGGCTGCTGAACACCGAAGAAATCGGGCGGCTGGCTGTCCAGATCGTGTTGAGCCCAGAGGAAGTCCAGCGGGTTGGCCATGCCACGCACGTTGTCGATCACCAGCCCCACCATGGCCGCCCGATGGCGGAAGGGCTCACAGTAGCGGTCCCAGTCCTCGAAAGGCTGGCAGGCCTCGCTGGGAAGGCCCGCTTGCTCGCACTGAGCGTACGGATCCAGCGCTCGGCATTCGTCGTACTGGGATAGGTCGACGTGCGCCCGGAGCATCGCACGCCCAGTCTCGCCGGGCTCGATGTCACCCAGCGAGACCGTCTCGACGACGCCGCTAGCGAAGCTGAGGGCAAAAAGAGCGGTGGCGTAGACCTGGACGTCGGTGGCCGTCTCCGTACCGCGGTTGACGTACTCAAACGTATAGGTGATCGGATCGCCAGGACCGACTGGGGGGTGATCGACGTCCATGAAAGCGAAGTGCTCGTGAGCGTTAGAGGTAAGCAGCCATTGAACATCAGTCTCCAGCTCCTGCAAGGGTTCCTCCAACCCGCCTATAGGTGGAGGATCCAATACGTCCAGGTCATCCAAGCTCACGAAGTTGCTCATCTCCTCCCAGAGCCAGAACAGATCATTCTGGTGGAAGCCATAGGTCGAGCCCGGCGGATCGGCCGACAGGCCCACGTGCACATCCGTGTCGCCGAACCCCTCGGCGGGGCAGACGTTCGGCCCTACGCTGGGCCAGACGTAGACCTGGGTAAGGGGGAGGGCATAGGTTTCGGCCGCGAACTCCAGCGTTTCGACCCCGCGCCCGCTGTTGATGGGGTTCCCCGGCGGCATGGTACCCCACACTCGCAACTCCTCCATAGGACCCGCCGTCTGATCCTCGACGGCGAAAGCGGCCAGCGCCAAGGGCGCGTCCACAGGGTCATCAATACCCAGATCCTCGAAGGGCAGGAAGAGGTCGGTATGTCCGCCGCGTAGCCCCTCGTAGAAGCGGTATTGATCGGGGGGGAGGAACGTCGACTCACCTTCCCACGCTGTCCCGCTCCAAGTGAGGAGGTGGGCGGTGTCGCTGTCCTCGACCCAGATGACGGACTCGGCGTCGAAGAGGTCACCAGGGCCATTCGCTTCTACTTCACCCAGGTCCAGGTCGGAGAAGTCGATCGAGATCTCCCCCGACTCTCCGAAGGGGTTGAGCGCCTTCGCGGCGCCACCCACCGCCGTATCCAGATAGATGAACAGATCTCCAGCGTGATCCCAGTTGGCGCCGGTCCACACCAGGCGCAGGGCCTCGGCATCCCATGTCACGTACAGCGCCATCTGGTCGTCGATGGCCGCGCTGGCCGGGGCGTTTCGGCTGGTGCGGCGGTCGATGCCCATCTGGGTGCACCCGCTCTCCATCCAGCCCAGGTAGGGATGTCGCTCGCCCCAGGCCGTCTCCAGCGTGATGTAGTCGGGCGTCTCTGGGCCGTCCACGTAGACGCTGCCCCACGAGTCCACCTGGCTGTTCCCCTCGTCCAGACGGCTCTTGACCGACGGCACAATCCGCTGCGCCTCCCCCGCCCCGTAGGTGGAGCTGAACGGGCCGGTGCAAGATATCGGGCTCTGCGGATCCTGAATGCGGTTCACCTCGGTGGTGTGGACGGTCCACGTGACATCGTACGTCAGGTCGGTCCGCTGGGTCGACGTGACCCAGGACAGATCGAGATCCAATGGCATGGCGCCGGTGAGGGTGCTGCCCGGCGTGATGACCTCGCCCTCGTGCGATAGCGTGAGGGTGATGGGATTCGGCCTCTGCAGATCCACAGTCACCGTCTCGGTGACGCGCGACGTGTGGCCCGCCAGGTCGGTGGCGCGGGCGGTGACAGTGTACTGCTCTCCAGCCGGCTCGCCGCTCACATACCAGCCGAGCTGCCACGCCCCCCCCAAATGCGAGGCGTCCTGCCAACCCCCGCCGGCGACGCTCACTTGAACGGCGCTGATGCCGTTGGTGTCGCTGACCGTGCCGGAGAGGGCGACGCGGCCCTGACTGAGCCGATGGGTGGTCGTGAGCACCGTCGGGGTGATAGACAGCGTCGGCGACAGGGCATCCACGGTGACCTCGAAGGGATGCTCGAGCGTCTGCCAATCGTCATTACAGTCCTGGGCGAGGGAGGACAGCGTATGGACTCCCTCGCTGGGCGCTGCCCAGGTCGTGGCCCAATGCGTGTCCGTCACGTCCGAGCACGACCAGAGCATCTCGTCGATCTGAACGTCATCGACCTCAACGATGACTCGCTGCAGACCGCTGCTGGCGTAGGCTCGGCCTGATACCGAGATGGCATCGCTGGCGGCGATGATCGCGTCCAGGGTCGGGGTCAGCACCACCGAGTCGACTTGCGCGAACCCGATCTGCGAGGCCGGCGCCCCGTCGGTGGCGGAGTTGCCGTGGCGGTCATAGGCCCTCATAGTGGCGTCCGCTACACCCAGGGCCGGACCCAGAACGGTACAGCTCGCTTCCAATTCGTAGAGCCGTGTCGTATCCGTGAACGTATCCGCATACCAGGGAGAGACCTCATGAAGATAGGTTGGCTCATAGACCGTGGCCTGAGGGGCGATGGTCTGGCAGGGACATTTGAAGTTGTACTCCGGATAGTCCTCCGACCTCCAGACCAGGTTGACGTCACGGGCCCAGCAGGTGTAGGTGGTCCGGAAATCGTGCTCGTCGGCGGAGAGCTCGACACGGGGCGCGAGGGTGTCGATCTCGCCGTCCCAGACGGGCCAGTCGGCCCGGACTGCTGAATTGTCGAAGACGTCGACCGGGCGCAGATTGATCTGGTACGGGCCCTCCAGCCCCTCAGGAACCGTATAGGCCCACGTGGCGGAGAGAACGCCATCCCCCGAGTGGTTCAACGCCGCACCGTCGTACAATGCGTGGACTTCCTCCGGCGTCAGCGCGCGGTCGTAGACCACGATCTCATCGAGTTGCCCATAGAAGTGTTCCCTCTGGGGCGTATCATCCCACCGCTTACCAATGCTGAACGTGCCGGCAGGGTCCGGTCGCACGCTGGTGTCGAAGGTCGCTTGGAGCGCACCATCCTTGTAGAGGGCTCCGTGGCCAGCCTCGTCAATCGACACCATCACGTGATGCCAGCCGCCGTCGGCGCCGGACCACGAGGCAACCGCCGAGACGTCGTTGTCGTAGTAGTAGTAGTTCTCGTTCAAGGAGTCATACCGAATCTGATTTCGATCATGGCCCTGCGACGTGTTGAAGGCGAGCACCCCGTAGTGGTGCTGGTTCACGTAGTATGGGAAAGCGCGCATCCAGCCGCCGAACGAGAAACCATGGGTGTCGGTGAGGGTCTGGGCGACGAAGTCGGCCTTCAGATAGTCGTCCTCTCCGTCGAAACCCACCCCTGTCCCCCAGGGCGTATCGACCCCGGCGCCCGGACAGTGACTGCCATCGCACGTGGCGGCGTCACCCGCGGGGTTGGCGAAGGCCGTCGCACCATCTGGTTCGTCGAAGTGGAATCGAGCGAGCGTGCCCGAGTTGCTGGCCATCGCTGCCGGCAGGAGCGCCACGCGCACCCCGGCGACGCCAGCGCTGACGACGCCCGTCTCCGTCACCCGTCCCGTCAGCGTGACGGTTGAGGTGATGGTACCAGTCATGAAACCCAGGATCGGATCCAGGCTGGTCTGGGGCGGCGACGTATCTAGCCCGACCTGGGTCAGATCCGTGAACGGTCCAATGTTGCCCACCGCGTCCGTGGCCCGTGCGGCGAGCGTGTACCAGCCGGTAGCGTCAGGGTAGGGAAGAGGGAAATCGAGGATCCAGTCGCCCCCGTCGAGGGTCGCTTCCCGGGGCGTCAGGGTGTCCGTGGGATGGGCGCGGGCGGTGAGCCGCACGCTGATTCCTGCCGGACCGCTGCCGGGGTCCACGGTGCCGGCGATGTCCGGATCGACCGCGCTGCCGGCGAGCGGCACTAGCCAGGTCTGGCTGGGCGTACGGGTGGCGCGAATCAGATCGCCATCCTGTATTGCGGTGTTGGGATCTGGCGGCCTGTCGTCCACCAGGAACGTGTAGACCTGCGAGGGCGTCTCCACGTTGCCCACGCCGTCAGTAGCCCGGGTCTGGATCAGGTAGCGCCCTCCGCCCACGGTCGGCTTGAAGGTGGGACACCAGGCGGCGTTGCCGGCAGCATCCCGACAGGCAGGTGCGCTCTCCCATAGGTAAGTGGCACCGCCATCGGCGCTGACTCCTAGCTCCACCATCGTCACGTGAGATGTGGCATCCTCGGCGCTGACGAGCAGGACCACGTCCTGGTTGGCCCGGTAGACGTCGTCGGATTCCAGCACCGACGTCGGCTCGTCGGCATCCACGGTGAGGCGCTTCGACTGACGCTCCTCGACCCACTTCGCCTGTAGGCGGAAGAGGGCCTGCATCTCGCGGGGGGACAGGGCGCGGCGATAGAGGGTCACGTGGTCGATCCGCCCGTTGGCCGGGAAGCTAGATCCATCCCAAGGAGCCACGCCAACGCGCAGCGGGCCGCTGCTGCTGCCGACGGCCTTCGCGGTCGCCTCGACGCGGCAAGCCACCTGGCCGTTGACGTAGGCCACCAGATCGCCACCGGTCTCCCAGGTTGCCGCCACGTGGGTCCAGTACCCGGCGTCGATCGTCCCACACGCGGTAAAGGTACGAGTTCCGCTGACATCCCAGATCTCCGGGAACAGCTCTCCGTCCCGGATCCCCAGGACGTAGCCCCGATCGAGAGCGCCGTTCGTCTTGCCCACGATCTTCTGATCCACGTCCGCATCGGTGAGCTTCACCCATGCAGCCAGTGTCATCTCGTTCTCCGGGTCCAGGCCGTCGCTGTCGGGAACCTCGATAACGTCGTCGTCCCCGTCGAAGTTGGCGGCGAGACCCAGCTGCCCCTTCACCCCGGCGTCCGGGCAGCTGTCTCCAGAGACACACGATCCATCGTGCCCCCTACCGGTCTCATCCTCGAAGGTATCGCCGCTCGGCTCGTCTAGGGTGAGGAGCATCTCGGGAGGGGACTCGTAGAGATCCTCGATCTCGTTGGCGCTAAAGGCCCGACGGTAGATGACCACCTCGTCCAGCAGACCGTCGAGGGTCTCGGTGGCGTCGCTCAGACGGACGGCATCGCCGCCGCCCACCGTGCCCGTCACCGTCCTGGTGAGCGCCAGGCTGCCGTCGAGATAGAGGCTCATCTGCTCACCATCGTAGCTTCCCGCCACGTGATGCCACGTGTCGGCCCGCAGGGCGTCGTCGAGACGGACGCTGTGTAGCGCCCCGTCCACGCTCATGTAGAAGTGGAGCTGACCAGGCCCTTGGGCTCCATCGTAGCGGAGCACAGCCTTCTCGTTTCCCACCGTGACGAAACGCATGATGTCACCAGCGGCCAAGGAGAGCGGCTTGACCCACGTGGCGACGGTCAACTCCTGGAGGGGATCGGTGTTGGCCTCGTTGACCTGCACGACGTCGTCGACCCCGTCGAAGCGGAGCGCGAAGTTGTCCCGGCCGGGAACCCCAACCGTGGGACAACGATCAGCGGCTGAGTCGCCTTCAGTGTGACAGGTGCCCTGGGCCTGGCCCAGCGCGTCGACGAACTCCCTGGAGCCCGGCGGGTCGTCGAGGGGCATGTGGAGTACCGTCACGCCCGCATCGTAGAGATCCTTCACCTCGTCGGCATCGAACGCGCGCCGGTAGATGGCGACCCGGTCCATCTTGCCGCGGAAGGGCGTCGTGTTGATGTAATCCCAGGTGACGGCCACCTCGTCGACCCATCCGCTGCCCCGATCGTCCCGGAAACGATGCACGTGATCCTCCACAGCCGGGTCGTCTGTGTCGAAGCGATAGACGCCCAGCAGATCGCTGACGCCATCGAAAGCTGAGCTGGGATAGGGCCGCGGGGTATCGTTGCCGTCGCTGTGGTAGTGACACTCCCCGTCGTCGTCCTCGTAGACCCGGATCTCGGCTTCGTCGTGGAATGTCCTCTCGACGCCGATGTCGGCCTCATAGCCTACATCCCAGAAGTGCTCAGCCTCGTCCCTGGTACTGAGGCAGTCCTTCTGCCACACCTCCGACCAACCACCATCCTCGCGGTATTCGATTAGGTACTCGCCAGCATGATCGCAGTGCCACATCGTACACTCGTGCGCGTCCTGCTCCTCCAGGACCTCGATGCGTTCCAGCCGCAAGGTGGCCTCGTCGCTGACGCGCCCTACCTCGAAATCTGCGTTCGAGGCCGGCGCGCCGGCGCTTGCATTGGCGTCGCCCACGGGCTGCCCGTCGACGTAAAGGCTGTAGAGCTCGGTGTCGCCATCGTACGTCGCGACGACGTGATTCCAGCGATAGGAACGGAGCACGTCATCGTCGGTGGTCAACTCGACGAGATCACCGCCTTCCGTCACGAAGCTGATGCGTACCTCGTTATTGTGGACACGCTGGATCGTGGGATAGCTGTCCCCCGGCGTGTCATCCTCGGCGCCCAGGATACCCTGGGGCTGGAACGCGGGGGCGGGCGACCAGTCGAAGCGAACGTGTGCGTCATCTCCTCCGAGATGATGGTAGCTCACACTAACCCGATGCTTGCCAGCAGTGACGTGGACGGGTCGATCGGTGTCGCTTACCAGCTCCCCGTCCAACTTCGCAAAGAAATTGCCGTCGGCCGCTGAACGGAACGTGTAGTCTCCCTCCTCAAAGATGAAGTCTCCAGCCCAGTATATGGCGAAATCTTCGTCCTGGACACCGCCTCCCGGTCCGCCCGCTCCCCAATCGTAGTCAATGGGCCACTCCTCGCAACGGCTGAAAATCTTCCGCGCGCCCCGCTTGCCCTCATACTCGACGTAGTTATAGTAGTCGGTCCAGAAGGGACAGTCGGAGTTCGGCGGCCCGCCGGTGGGGTAGACCCAGGCAGAGAGGGCGAAATCGCCGCCGCTCAGGTCCAGGATGGCGGACCCATCTACCGCAGCGTAATCATTGCCGGAGAAGAGGACCGCATCGCTATCGCTGGTGATCCCCTCCTCGCCCGCCCGGGGACACCTATCGTCCCCGGCGTCGCACGTGGCGTGGTTCTCGAAGCCGGAAGCATCGTCAAACTGATCCGCGCCGCGCGGCTCATCAAGTAGCAGCTCGAACACCGGTGCGCTGTAGTAGGCCTGTACCGCGCTGTGAGACAGAGCCTTGATGAGGATCACCACCTCGTCGATGCGGCCCGAGAAATGCTCACTGGTGGTCCCGCCATCCCACTCCTGGCCCACACTGAAGGTGCCCTCCGCATCCGGTCGAACGCTCGTGGCGAAAGAGGCCTCGGGCTCACCGTTCACGTAGAGCGTCCCATGGTCATCCGTGTCGATGACGACCATCACGTGATACCATATGCCAGGGCCGAACGTGTGCTCACTGAAGACGGTCCCGGCCTCGTCGTCGCGGTAGACGAACCTATCGGACGCCGCATCGAAGAGCAGCGTGTTGCGATTGCCGCCCCCATCGGTGTTGAAGGCCAGGATGGCCCCCGTGCCGCCGCTGTCCGTTGGAGATACCCAGGCGCCAAAGGTGAGTTTGGCGCCAGTGACATATCCGGACACCGTGTCGTTATAGACATAGTCGTCCACGCCGTCGAATCGCAGCGCACTGCCGTAGCGGCCGGTGGTGGACGCAGGGCAAGCCGTGCAATCCCCCGGACGGGGCGGCTGGCTGCCAGAGCTATCGGCGAACTCCGGCGCCGCCTCGGTGAAGTGATAGAGCAGCTCGGCGTAGCCCGACGCCTCGCGCCAGTCGGTGATCATGGCGTCTACCTCTTGCGTCAAGCTGTAGACGCCGCTGGCGGCCGTCTCCGCCACGGCGAGCGTCCCGCTGATGACCTTCTCCTCCTGAGGGTTGAGAATGAAATCCTCAGGGGGCACATCGCCGGAAGCGACAGGGAGGTTCACGCTCAGCAGCCCCTGAGCATAGCGGTTGAACAGCTCGTTCTTGACGCCGGCCCGGTAGTAAAGGGGATCGCCCGGCTGGACAATGAAGTCGGCCGTGTTGTACCGGCCGGCCATCAGCTCCTCAACCGCCGCCCCGGAGAGAGCCCGGTCGAACAGGAGCACCTCGTCCAGGAAACCCTCCAACGGCTCCCCCGGGTCGCTCAAGCGCACGCCTTCGCCCCCACCGATGGAACCCGCGACGGCCCGAGTGCCGATCTCCTGGCCATTCAAATAGAGACGCATCGTCTCTCCGTCATAGGTACCGGCGACGTGTTGCCAGGTGTCGGACTGCAGTGCACCATTGACACGGATGCTGTGCAAGCCGCCGTCGATCTTCACGTAGAAGTGGAGCTGTCCCGGGCCGTTGACGCCGTTGTAGCGGAGCACGGCCTTTTCGCTGTCCAGTGTGACAAACCGCATAATCCGACCCGGCAAGGCGTCGAGCTTCACCCAGGCAGCGACGGTGAGCTGCTGGAGGCCCTCCGTGTTGGCGCCAGCCACGCTGATATCATCATTGACACCGTCAAAGTGGGACGCGTTGCCGTACTTGCCCACGTGCCCCGACGCCGGGCAGGCATCCCCCTCGCAGACGCCATTGTTGGCATAGCCGGAATCGTCGCGGAATGCGCTGGCGCTCTCGGCCTCGTCCAGGTGCAGGAGCAACAGCGGCGCGTCCTCCTCGTGCACCCGGGTGTCGAGGGTCAGTACGTGCGGGTCGGACGGCACGCGGGGGTGGAACCCGAACGTCCTCTCCTGGAAGTCGGTGAGCTGGTCTAGATCCGGGTCGAGGCTGAGGGGATTGGCGGTGACCCAGGTACGGAGTTGGCTGCCGTCTGGATCAAAACCGTAGACGAACTCCCAGCCATCAACTTCCTCCCGGTCGGTCAGCCCGTCGAAGTCAGTATCAGTGCGTAGAGGATCTGTGCCCAGAATAATCTCGTCGCGGTCCTTCAGGCCATCGTTGTCAGTATCGGCATCCTGGGGGTCGCTGCCTTGCTGCACCTCAAAGAAGTCGGAGAGGCCGTCGTTGTCCGTATCCCAGTCGTGGTCGTCGGGGTCAGCGCCGTCGTCCACCCTATTGCGCAGCCCATCCCCGTCGGCGTCCCTCAGGCGGGGGAAGGTGGGGTCACTGTCCGAACTCCATGCCAGGGCGTAGCCGCCGTCCTTCTCTACCAGGCTGTAGAACTCATCCAGCGTAGGCGGGAAGACGTCGTAGTAAAGACTGTTGCCCAGGTTAACGTGCCCGGTGCCCGTCTCCGTTCGCACGTGACAGACAGGAATCAAGAAGGGAATGGGGAGGGGGATCGGGGCGGCCCAACACTCCTGGACCGGGATAGCGTACCCTTCCGCCAAGTAGAGAGGCAGGGTCCGGTTGATGCCCGCCTGTTCTAGTGGTGATTCAGTGTTCGCACGCGCGATGAGGGTGAAGGGACGTCCATCACCGGTTGACCAATCGTTGAAGATGTCGAACCGCTCCAGGTCGCCGTGGATGTCGGGCTGACCAGGATCGAGCTCGTAATCAAAGGTGGACGACGCCAGGGTGCGGTCGCTGTACTGCCACCAGTAGGCGCCAGCCTTCCAATCGTAGTTTGTGTCCTCCCACGAGATGAGATCCAGCTTGTTCTCGACCGTGGCGCTGATGACAAGGCTATTCCCGACAGACAGTCCTGCGCCGGGGTCGAGGAAAGCTTGCTCAAATTCCCCTAAGTCGAGCCGATCCTCGTCGTCGATTGTCGCCATGACATTGGCGCTATAGATGATCCACTGAATACCAGCGGTGAGGAGACCAGAGATACCGTAGTCGCAGAACCAGTGCGGCGGTTCGTCGTCATCCGGATCGGGGTCGGCCACCTTGCAGACGAGCATGGTGATGGCGTCGGTCAGATAGATCAGGGTAGCGATGATGGCGCCGACGACGGGAATGGCGCTTATTGCCAGTAGGATGATGGTGCTGATGGTGGAGGCGATCATGCCGGCCAGCGCAGCGTTGAAGGCGAGACTCCCGGGCCGGGCATAGTTGCTCCACATCTGGTAGATGAAGACACCCCAGGTAACGGCGACGCTGATGACGAGGAAGACGGCGTTCCACCTAAGCTCTCTGGCCACCCCTTCCAGCGTCTTGATGGCTCTCAAGCAACCCGCGACCCCCTTTTTGATCGCGTCGACGATGGTCGTGGTCAGGCTCACCAGGTGCCATAAGATACCAACGCCCTGCATAACGTATTCGAGAGCCTCCGATTCCGATAGGAACACGGACGCAAAGAGAAGAACAGCGCTGGCTACTATTATCACGGCGTTGATGACGCCGAGAACGAACCCTGCTTTGCCAAGCCTGTTGAGCTTCCGCCAGCCTTTGTGCGTCTTGTACTTGACCCAGCGGCCAATCGTTGCGTAGAGAAAATCGACCTGCCGCTCGTATTTCAGAAAGGACTCCCTCAAGTCTGAGATGAGTTTGATTGTCTTGTAGATCACCTTGGTCAGACGCCCACCCTGCGCAGCCATCCAGCCGCCCCCCTGCGTGAGATCGTCACCGGACAGCAAATCGGCCAACTCGCCGTCGGTAAGAGCCGGTTCTATCGGCCCGACCAGGTCATCCCCCCACTCGACAAGGCCACCGGTCCCATTGTAAAGCACCAGGTAGACGCATTTCGCGACCGTCAGCTGGCCGCGCAGGATATCCTCGTAGTCCTCGTGATCCGCGTACTCGTCGAGGACATCCTTCAGGCGCACCTCCAGCTTGTCGACATACTCGGCAATGGGATAGGACTGCCACTCCCCTTCCTCCAGGCGGAACGGGGCCCAGTTGAGAAGCGCCGTGGTCTGCAGGGGCACGGCGTCCTGGTCGAGCTTGAGCTCAAGCTGATTCTCCTGGATGGTGACGATGTCATCCTGACCATCAAGATTGGCAACTCGGGCGCGGGTCTCCTGTGAGAAGAGGAGTGTCACCGCGTCGGCGCCCTGATCGACGTAGGAGGTGAATGTGTCACTGAGGATCTGCTTCGTCTCGGTCATCATGATGTGGGCGATGAAGTCGCGATGGTCGTAGGCGTAGGTCTCCGTCTCCAGCCCGATGGTGGTCGAGATGCCAAAGCGCTCGGTGATCGTGGCACTGCTGCTGAGGGAGAACCGAGCGTCGATCTCGGCGATGGTGATGTCACGCTCGCCGTCGTCATCCTGATCGCGCCCGACGACGAAACTGGCTTGCAGCCCATCGGCCAGCGCCCAAAGCGGATCGTCGTAGCGCAGATCGTCGTCCTGCCCCGGATCCTCGTAGGTGATGGCTACATCCAACCCATGATCCTCGCGCACCGCCAGCCCGGTGAGGGTCCATGCCTCCGGATAGGCGCGCACGACCTGCGTCACGTCGGTCACCCACTCTCCATCCTCGTCCTGGTGATCGTTGAGCATCTGCACCAGCCAGACCATACGCACCTTCTGCGTCAGGCCCCAGTCGGCGGTCTCCGTCTTGGTGGTGACCTCGCCGCCATCGATGGTGGGCCAGTAGTGCATGCGAGCCGTGAAAGCCACCCGGTCGCCGCCGGTCTCGTCCTGAACAAGACTGAGCGGCACGTAGGCCACCAGATCGCCATCGTCGTTCATCGGACGCACGCCGATGCCATAGGGGGCGAGCTTGCTGTCGTCCAGCCACTGCCCCAGCGTGATGCCGTCGGTGCGGGTGAGCGGTGCGCCCTCCTTCACCGGCAGGTTGCCGTAGTGACCCTCTTTGAAGGGAATCTCGATTTCCAGCATAGGGATAAGGCGCATGTCACCATTATCGCTGTTCGGCTCGATGGACGCGTCGCCACCAGGTAGATCAGCAAACGTGGAGTCGTTTCCTGTCTTACGCTGAATCTGGGCGTTCTCGTCGCCGCTGGGCCAGTCGAGCACGTTGAGGGCGTACCAGAGGTGCTCCTCCTTCTGGGGACGCAGCTGGAAGTCGACGAAAACCGGCTTATCCGCCTCCAGGTCGTCCACCTGCAGTAGGAGCGGCGACTCGTCGTCGAAGGGAGCTCCGTCGGCGTCCAT
>Ga0207797_1000851_pt1 | contig 22887 bp, 23 predicted proteins | sample PRCRCaboRojoPR_6_FD_187275 | JGI IMG/M metagenome (GOLD analysis project Ga0207797, IMG submission 187275) | Marine sediment microbial community from Cabo Rojo, Puerto Rico - PR CR 10% Liquid 1 (SPAdes) | ecosystem: Environmental > Aquatic > Marine > Coastal > Sediment | place: Cabo Rojo, Puerto...
CGTGTCCTGGGTCGAGAGCGTCGGACGTTGGGGCCGTTCGGGCGGGTCCCGATCGGCCGTCGCCGGGTGGAGGGCATCGTTCGCCTCCAGCCGATGGAGCATGTCGCGGAAGGCCATCAGACAGGCGGCGTGGACCGCGTAGGTCGCCCCCTCGGTATGGACGACGATGCCGCCGCGGTCGGGGTCGCCGCTCGGCCCAAGCCGACGGACAGGGTTCGCACAGACCGGGCACGTTCTCATGGTTCAAGTCTGACGGAGTCCGAAGGCGTGGCCCATTCCGGTCGTCTGACGCGCGGGTCGCACGACCGAGGCGGCGAGCGGACGCGGGTCCGCCCGATCCCCTGGGCGTCATCGTGGCCCGAAGGCGTTGGCGCAGCCGCGCGCGGGCCCCGTCGGGCGTCCGGCGCGATCTCCGGGAACGGGGCTCGGGCTGGCGCAACGAGCGATACATCATGATGTATCACTGGACGAGGAGGATCGCCGGTGCGACGGACGCAGATCCAACTGGATGACGAGGTCTATGAGCGGCTGCGCGCGGCGGCGCACCACCGGCATACGTCGATGGCCGCCCTCGTTCGCGACGCCTTGCGGGCCCATCTCGGGCTGGGGCCTGAACGGCAACAGCGGGACGAGGACTTCGGCTTCGTGGGCTCCGGGCGCACCGAGCCGGACCCGGCGCGCGGCGCGGTCTCGGAGCGACACGATGAGGCCTTCGCCGAGGCGCTGCCGTGATCTTCATCGACACCTCCGCCGTCTACGCCTTGGCCGACGCGGGCGATCCCAACCACGACGCGGCCGTGGCCCGGTTCCATCAGGCTTTGGGCGACGGGGAGCCGATCCTGACCCACAACTACGTGCTGATCGAGTCGGCCGCCCTGCTGGCCGAGCGCAACCGCCGCGAGCTGAGCCTCGTCGACTGTGCCAGCTTCGGCGTCATGCGCCGCCACGGGCTGGACCGCGCCCTGGCGTTCGACGAGGGCTTCGAGCGAGAGGGATTCCGAATCTACGCCGGCTGATCCGTCCCGCTAAGCCGGGGGGATGGCGCGACGCCGAGTCAGGCTGTGCTGCGTTGCCGGCGGAGTTCGCTGAAGAAGCCCCTGCCCGAAGGAGCGCGGGTGACCGTCTGCTGAATCCTCTCGATCAGGTCGATCGGGTCCGCCTGCAGCCGCGCGATCGCCTTCCGCTTGATCTTGGGCGCGATGGTCGTGAGGTCCTCGTGGTTCTCGCCCTTGCTGACGTTGATGAACTCGCAGAACTGCTCGACGGCGAGGTCGTGGAGGCGGAGGAGGATCCGCAGGTGCTCGTCCTCGGTCAGCTTGAGGTGCCCCTGGGCGACCTGCTCCATCACCATCGACGTCAGCGTGGCGGATTGGTCGGGGTCGGCCACCTGGGAGCAGCGATCGTAGACCCGCGAGGTGAGGGCGAGAAACGCCTCGAGCGTCATGCGCTCCGGAGCGGCCGTCTCCCCCGCGGGCGCGGCTGGGGCCGACGGCGGGCCATCGTCGTGGCCCGCATCGGGCGACGGTTGGGGGGCCGCCGGCGAGGCCGTCGACGCGGCGGGCGTCGGCGGCTCGGCAGGACGACGATGGCGTTCGGCCGCCCCGTTCGGGGACGGATCGGTCATCGAGCCCATCGCCTCGCCCTCGGCGAGCCCGATTCGGCCCGTGCGGGTGAGCTTGACGACGCGCTCGGGATGGGCCTTGGCCTTGTAGTCGTTGTCGTGGGCGAGCGCCCCCTGCCAGCCGTGCTTGGCCGACTTGTGCGCGGCGATGATCACGGGCTTGCCGATCCAGTCGAGCTCGGCGAAGTCCTCCGGACGGTCCTTGGCCATGACGCTGATCTGGCCGGTGTCGTCCGCCAACGTGAGGAACTGGATCGACCACGAGCCGTACTTGCTCGTCCCGCTCTTGCGCTCGGCGACGTGGGTCACCGTTGCCGTCAGGTCGAGCACCGGCATGGCGTCCGGCAGCTCATAGATCTCCTGGATCGTGTGCGCCATTGCTGCAGGCCTCCATTTCCACACTCATGGCCGAATCCATGGGGCCGATCGTTGAACGCAACTCGCCTTGCTTAGGGGGCGATGGGGCACCCTGGCCCTTGGTATTGCCCATACCATGCCATACCATGATGGTTATGTCAAGTATTGACCATCAGGACGAGGTGTGCTAGGTTTGGCCGTTATGGACGAGGCCGAACGCCGGGAGATGCTCGAGCACCTCGAGGATCCCGAGGCCCTCCGGGACCTGCTGGCGCGGGTCGAGGCGGATCCCGCCGTTCCCGACAGCATCAAGTACCGCCGACGGATGACGTGGAACCTCAAGGATCGGGACGTCGTGCTGGTGGCCGTCTTGGGCTACTGGCAGGGGCGGGGGCTCAGCCAGCTGCAACGGGACGCGCTACAGGCGCTGTGGGAGAAGGAGACGGGGCAACTGGCTTGGTCCGATGCCACGGGACGGGCCAAGGACGATGCCGATCGCCCCTAAGGGCATCGACCGTCCGCCCGTGTCGCCGTTGGCGGCTCACGAGCTGGGAGCATGCCGAACCACCCCTTCTGTCGCCATCGGCGCATGTCTGGACGGCTGCAGGGCTTGTCGTCTTGGAGCGAGCCTGGGCGCTTCAGCGCGGATGTGGCGAGAAAGGGAAAAGGAGCCCACGGACGAATGTGGGCCCCTGCTGGCGATTTGCCTGTCTTTGTGAGACGCTCCCCGCTCAGCCGTCGGCTTAGTCATCCTCCTCGTCGTCCTCGTCATCGGAGTTCTCGGGTGGGCCGTTGCCCTGGCCATCGCCCTGACCTTCGTCTTCCTCCTCGTCGCCGTTGCCAGGATCGTCGGGCGGGCCACGGTCTTCGTCCTCGTCGTCGCCGTCGTTGCCCTTGCCTTCATCGTCTTGGTCGTCGTTCCCATTGCCAGGGTTGTCCGGTGGGCCTTGGCCGTTGCCGTTCTCGTCGCCGTCGTTGTCGCCCTGGCCCTCGTTTTCGTCCTCGTCATCGTCCTGGCCCGGCGGATCGTCAGGCGGCCCCTGGCCGTTGTCGTCGCCCTCGTCCTCAGCGTCCTCGTCGTTGGCCTCGTCGTCCGAGGCGTCGTCGCCCTCGTCGTCAGCGTTCTCCTCGCCAAGGACCTCTTCCTTGGCCTTGCCGGGCGGCGTGCCGCCGTCCACTTCGGACTGCAACTCGTCCAGCGCCTGCAGGAGCTCCTCCGAGCTCATGCCCTGCTCCAAGCCCTCTTGGACGACCTCGAGCGCGATGCCGGGAGGCACACCGGCCTCGATGAGCTCCTCGACCTTCGCCTGCACCTGTTCCGTCGCCTCGTCGCTTAGGCCGGCCTCTTGAGCCGCCTCGTCCACCTCGTTCTGGATCCCAGGGTTAACTTCCTCCGAGGCCGTCTGGGAGGCGCTCTCCTCGCCCGGGGAAAGCGGGATCTCCGACGAGTCGGACTGCGAGCCGCCGGGTTGACCGTAGGTCAAGCCGCTGACTGCGCCCACCGCGAGCGCAACGAGCAGCGCGACGAGCGCCCATTGTCCGGTTCTGTACTTCGCCTGCCGCATATCGACCTCCTCCGATGTGCATATCCTAACGTCGGGCAAAGGTGTCACAACCCGTTTCCATCACATACGGCACCGATCGCCACGTTCGGCGCCGACGAATACCTTGCCCGGCGGAAGGTCCAAACCGAATGGACGCGCGGTGAAATCCGCGTGAATCCGCGGCGAGGCCGTTGTCGGATGGTAAACCATTGTAACACTTATAAACACTTGCAGACCGTCCGGCGTCGCGCTAGGGTCAGCCTTCAAGAAGTCGTGCCCTTCAACCGGAAGGGAAATCCATCGAACGCGAAGGGGGCGTTAGGATGACGCGCCAGGTCTTGGCACTGGCGTTGTTGGTCACACCGTTACTGTTGGCCGGATGCGGCATGGGCGTCGACCAGCTCGTGCCGCCCAGCGACACGTCAAGCCGATCTCCGACGTTGGGGTCGTCGGTGAGCGGCGCCCAAGCCGTGTCGGATCAGTTCATCGTCGGGGTTCAAGCGGGGGTCGATCCGCAAGCTGCCGCCAACGCGGTCGCCCGACAGAACAGCGGCAACGTGCTCTACGTCTACGAGCACGCCTTCCGCGGGTTCGCGCTCCAAGTGCCATCAAAGGCCGTTGAGGGGATCCGCCGGAACCCGCAAGTTGACTTTGTCGAGCCGGATTTGAAGGTCCGGGCGTTCGCCCAGACGTTGCCGGCCGGCATCGACCGCATCGAGGTCGATCAGAACAGCACCGCCGACATCGATGGCTCGGATGACGCCATGGACGTCGACGTCGCCGTTCTCGACACCGGCATCGACCTGGATCACCCCGACTTGGACGCCCAAGCGGGCAAGGACTGCATCGACGACGGGAAATCGACCACGAACGACGACAACGGCCACGGCACCCACGTCGCCGGAACGGTGGCCGCCATCGACAACGGCAGCGGCGTCGTCGGGGCCGCGCCCGGGGCGCGCGTCCATGCCGTCAAGGTGCTGGCCTCGGATGGGTCGGGCACGATCTCGAGCATCGTCTGCGGCATCGACTACGTCACGGCCAACGCCGACACGTTCGAGGTCGCCAACATGAGCCTGGGCGGTCAGGGCGTGAGCAGCTCCATGCGCACCGCCATCCAGAACAGCGTCGACGCGGGCGTCTATTACGCCGTGGCGGCCGGCAACGACGGCGTGGACGTCTACGGGGCCGATGGAACGCTCGGCACGAGCGACGACATCATCCCGGCGGCCTATCCGGAGGCGGCGACCGTCTCCGCCATGGCGGACTACGACGGCAGCGCTGGCGGGAACGGCGGCAGCCAGATCTTCCAGGGCTGTGGCCAGGTCCAAGACGACACGATCGCGGCGTGTTTCACGAACTTCAGCCAGAGCGTCGTCTCCACCAATCCCGTCTCCTCGCCCGGAGCCGCCATTGACGTCGCCGCGCCCGGCGTGAGCGTGCTCTCCACCACCAACGACGGCGGCACCGGCACGAAGACGGGCACGAGCATGAGCTCGCCGCACGTGGCCGGCAGCGCCGCGCTCTACATCGTCGAAAACGGCCTCTCGCCCTCGAGCGCGAGCGACGTCCACGCCATCCGTCAGGCATTGATCGACGACGCCCAGGCCCAGGGCAACTGGGGGCCGAGCGACACGAACGACCCGGACGGCAACCTCGAGGGCCTCGTCTATTGGGGCAGCACGTCGACGACCGACGACCCGCCCAGCGTCTCGATCACCAATCCGAACGACGGCGACACCGTCTCCGGCACGGTGACCGTCAGCGCCGACGCCAGCGACGACAACGGCGTCGACCAGGTCGAGTTCTTCGTGGACGGGGGATCCATCGGCACCGACACGGACGGCTCCGACGGCTGGTCGACGAGCTGGGACACGACGGCCGCCAGCGACGGCGACCACACCGTCAGCGCCGAGGCGACCGACACGGCCGGCCAGACCGCCACCGACAGCATTGCCGTCACGGTGGACAACGCCACGGACAGCGGCGGCAATGCCCCAACCGTGGACAGTCTCAGCCTGAGCGAGGACAACGCGGGCGGCAGCCCGCACGCCGACTTCGACGCCTCCTGGAGCGTCAGCGACAGCGACGGCGATCTCGATAGCGTCGAGCTGACGCTCGTCGACCTCGACGACGGGGAGACCGAGGCGACCGCGACGATCGACGTCAGCGGCAGCTCGGCCTCGGGCACGACGGACCTGAAGGCCAAGCAGGAGGAGAACTCCGGCCACGAGTACGAGGTCACGCTGGTCGTCACCGACGGCAACGGCAACACGGCCTCCGCCACGGCCACCGAGGTCGAGGACGGCTCCTGAAGCCGGACGAGATCCCACGCATCCAGAAACGCGGGGAGGCGGCCCTTCGCCTCCCCGCGTTCCAATATGGAGCCAGACGCGGGCTTTACGGGGCTTTCGGGTTGCCTGCTATAGACGCAACGAGTGCCCTGGCTCGGGCGTCATGACGGAGATCGCGCGGCATTGCCGCGCGCCACGACGCGAAGTCGCACGCCTCAGCTCCGGGATGCCGTCTGCCGACAGCCCGTTCGCGGACCTCGCTCGTGACTCGCCGGGCACAGCCCTCTGCCCACGTGCCGCTACGCAGGGGGCGCCCATGCGACTTCGAGGGCCGCCCGGTCCCAGTCCCCCAGCTCGGCCGCGGCCTCGTAGGTGCTTTGCAGGAAGGCGAGCAGCGCGTCGTCCGGGTTAGGCGACTCGCGCACCCGGTCGTAGGGCAGGACGAACTGGCCGAACGCGTCGCTGTAGAAGGCCCCCTCGGGCGCGACGGCGGCGGTGGCGTAGCCGGTCGGCTCCGGGTAGGCGTAGCTGTAGAAGTACGGGTAGGGATGCGCGCCCCCGCCGGGCCAGAAGCCCGCGCTGGAGACCTCCTGGGAGTAGGCCTCCTCCATCACCCAGTCGGCGCAGTTGGGGATGCCGCCGGGGTGCTTGGGCGCCGATCGCCCGGAGAAGCGCGTGACGGCCAGATCAAACGCCCCCCAGAAAAAGTGCACCGGACTCACCTTGCCGCTGAAGCGTGCCCGGAAGGCTGTGAAGACCCGGTGCGCCTGCACCAGGAGCTGCCAGCACCGCTGCGCCGCCTCGGGGTCGTACGACGCGTGCGCCTCGTCCTCGGGGAAGCGACGGATCGGATCGGGGATCTCGACGGGGCGGGCCAAAATCTGCACCTGAATCCCTAGCTCCTCAAGGGTCTCCATGACCTGCCGATAGAACGCGGCCACGGACGTTGGCGCCAGGGGAAAGGCGCGCTGCCGGCCGTCGGCGGTCCGGACATGGAGCTGGTGGGTCAGGAAGTCGAACTCGATCTCGAATCCTCCCTGCTCGTAGGGAATCAGGGAGGTTGTCAAGCCTCGCGCGGATACGTAGAGGGCGACGTGCCAAGAATGGTTGATCCAGGGCATCTGAGACATGCGGACCTTCCCCACGATCTGAGTCCACAGGTGCAGCGTCTCGTACGTCGCTTCCCACTCAGCCAGGGGAAGGCTCGGCCACGACTCGCGCGCTTGCGGCATCGATCCCACCTGACCTTTCTGAGGGACGGTTGAAGAGCGGCGTGTCTCCACGGGCGCTCCGAGGCGCCCAAGAGCGAAAGAGCCCCAGCCTACAGTATACAACTCAGCTGAAGAGCTGCCCCGCAGGCCGTCGGGAGCGCAGGTTCGGTCACTCCCGTCGAGTCATGAGGTGGCCGACATTGCGCCACTCACGGACCTTCCCTTCCAGCGACGAGCGCATAGACACGCCTCACTGCGCCCCCGTCACGGACAATCTCACGCTCGAAGCGCATTCCGATCTTCTGGGCCACGCGCTCGGAGGCAACGTTGTCAGGGTCAATTGAAGTCGTAGGCCAGCTCCTGCGTTCCCCGATGCAGCTCCCAGGGCCCGATGACATCTCTGCGGGCTGACTGGACCGACCGGCTGCGCTCGCCCCAGCCAAGGCGCTCATGAGAGAGCCGAAGCGAGCAGCCAGACGCCCCAACCTATCAACAGCAGCCCACCGACGCGGCCGACCCGGTGGCCGACGGGCGCCAGTTTCTCGATCAGGACGAAGGCCGCAATCGCCGCGACCCAGAGGAGATTCATGACCCCGGCCACGAACAGCAACGCCATCAGGGCCCAACAGCACCCGGCGCAGTAGCTGCCGTGCTTGAGGCCCATCCGAAAAGCCCCGGCGTTGCCCTCCTCCCAGTCGGCGAGCAGGAACCCGAGCGGGGAGCGGCAGTGTTTCAGACAGGCGTGCTTCAGGGGCGTCCACTGGAAGGCTCCGGCCGCCACAAGCAGTAGGCCCCCGAACAGCGAACTGACGCTGACCATCATGGGGGAAAGGATCGCGGCCTCGTGGAGGCCCCACTGGGCGAGCGTCGCCAGGAGGCTGAAGCCGGTCCAGACCGCGACGTAGCCGGCCAGGAAACAGCCCGTCGGCATGAGGGGTCGTTCCGACCTATGCCGTTTCCGGCGGACGGTCGCGTAGGTGAGCACCATGGGCGCGGCGGACGGGATCATCATCGCGACCATCATCACGGCCCACATGACGAACAGGAGGGCCAAGTCCACGGGGGTCCACGCCTGGGGCTGCACGGCGGCCATTTGCGGATCCATGCCCTGCATCTGCCAGGCCAGATGGGCCATGTAGGCCCAGGACAGCGCCGCTATGCCGACGAGGCCGCCGAGCACGACGGCGCGGTCTCGAGCGAGGATCGCCTCCAACGGCGCCGACATCGACGCCCCCTAAGGCCCCTGGTAGGCGAAGGGCGAGAAGAAGCCATTGCGTTCGGATATGTCCCAATCGTAGCCGTGGTCGCGGTAGGTCAGGTGGCCTGACCGGGCCACGACGGCGGGATGTCCCGGGGAGACGGCCAGGGGATGGCCTTCGACGGTGACCTCTCGGTCCCCTTGCCCCGCCATGGCCTCGATGGCGAAGTCCCCGACGTTCGCGATCCGCAGGTGACGCCGCTTCCCTTCGGCCCGGAACTCGACCGCGGTGCTCCGCACGTCGATCACCTCGCCGATGTGCTCGGCGATATTGGCGAAGTGGCCGCCGGCCTGGCCGGCGAAGATCTGCGTGAGGGCCTCCGTCTGGGCCGAGTCGGCTCGGTCGTCGAGGTAGAGCGCCACCGTCCACGGCTCTTCGGCCATGTGGCCGGGACAGTACGCGGCCAAGGCGGCGTTGAGCCCGCTCAGGTCCGTCTCGCCGAACGCGCCCTCCTCGACGTGCCAGCCGATCAGGACGGTGCACTCGCCCGTCGTGGGCGGGCTGAGGAAGACGCACGGGCACGCGGCCTCGCAGTTGCAGGCCTCCCCGTAGATTCCCGATATCTGCCAGTTGGCGCTCACGTTGAACTCCCTTCCCCTCTTAACTCAGGTTGAGCGGCGCGGACCGTCGAGGCCTCACGCTACTCCAGCGCGACGACCTCGGACCGGGTCAGTCGATACGCGTCGTTCTCCGCGCCATAGACGGCCTCGAAGCTCGTCGGCGGCATCGTCCGATCGGTGCAGTCGACCGCCGACTGTTCCTCAGTCGCGATCCCATAGAAATGGACATCGGAATGGGGCACTTCGTGGGCGGCAGGCGGATGTCCGGTCGGGACCTAGTCGAACTGCAGATGATCCCATGCCCCCTTTAAGCCGATTGTCTTCGTGATAATGATTTTCAATACGGCGTTCAACGTCGTGCCTTGGAGGTCTTCCATTATCGGATATCACCGGCAGCATCGGGACGTTTGAGCCCGATAGCTTCCGTCATGCCCCCTTTTGCGCCGATTGAGGGGGCGGTGAGCCAATGGCAAATCCGTGCCCTCCATTGACCGATCCGCTCACGTGAAGCCTCCCCTTCTGTAGCACGCTTGGAGGGAAGAGCCCCTCAGGGTTGCCCCCCAAGGGGCCCGTGCCCTCTTCGTGATGTCCGCTCAGTTCGCGCGTGTCACGAGTTCTGATCGGCTCAGCGCAAGACGACGACCTTCCTCACCTTGCGGACGGTCTGCCCCTGGGGGCCCTGAACGGTCGCCACGGCGAGGTAGACGCCGTTCGCGATCGACTGGCCCCGTTGGCTGAGCAGGTTCCACCGCAGGGCGTTGCCGGGCACAAGGCCGCTGTCGAAGACCTGCTTTCCGGAAAGCGAATGGACCTGGAGGCGGACGCTCTCGATCGACTGACCCTGCACGGCCAGGTTCAAGGCGCGGTCGCTCAGGGCCATCTCCGTCCGCTGGACGCTGAGCGCTCCCGGGCGCCCGCCCCCGCCGACCGGCGTGGGCACGACCGTCCGGTCGCCGCGGTCCCCGATGAGCTGCAGGCCTCCGTCCGCGGTCTCCACGGTCAACGTGAGGTCCGTCTCGCGACAGTTGTTCCGATCATCGTTGAAGAGGTCGACGGTGCGGAAGTGCAGCACCAGGTCGCCCAGCGCATCGCCGTTGAGGTCGCCGGCGTCATGGATGCGCCCATGAACCTCCCCCGGCTCGGTGGACGTGGAAAGCCCGGTCGACAGCACGGCCGAGCTCGGATCCAGCGCCAGCGTCGCCGGCTCAAAGGAGGGCGACTGGGAGGCATCGCTCAGGATCGCGACGGCGATGACGCCTCGGGGCGCGTGTCGCCGCCCGAGCTGGTTGCAGTTGACCGGGTTCGGGTCACTGCCGGGCTTGACGTCGATCTCCACGGCCTGCGTCTGGACCTCGGCCGCCTGTTGGGCCCAGACGGACGAGGTGAAGCCCGGATCGAGCCCCTGAGCGAACGCGGCTGTCGGAAGCGTGAGGGCAACGGCAAGCCCAAGGAACGCTCCCAGAACGACGGATGGACGGCGCAGCATAACCAACGCTCCTTTCTGACGGTTGCAGCTTGATGAACGACGGATCATGGCGCGCCCCATGGGGCCCAAACGGGCCCGCAAGGCGCGGCAGCGCTGCGCTTGACATTCAATGGGCCGACCGGTCCAAATTGAATGGTCAGAAAGTGAAAACCGAATGACCAAAAGCTCCACATCGTCCATTGAACCCCAAAATTCGTCGTACATAGATCCACGTGTCGTCGATGGAGATCGGCGCTGTTCGTCCGAATGGGGGCGGCAGCTTGGCCGCATCCAAGGACGGGTTCTCAAGGGACAATTGGGGAAACTCCGCGCACGGAATCTGCCCAAGCTGCGGCGTTCCCTTGGCGTGCCGTGATCGGGTCGCCCGGGCTGCGGCGACTGATGAGCTCGAGAACGCGGATTGAGGCCGATCAGTTCCCTCTGTTTGTAACGTTACCGGTGCCCTCCTCACTGGAGACATCTGAAGTTGGCCTCAACGGGGAACTGCCCCTTAATTGAGCTAGACGAGACGCTTGCGGGAGGCCAGCATGCGGAAGCCGACCGTCGTGTCCATCTGGTGGATCGTCGGCATGGGGAGCCTCGTTCTCGTTGCGCTCACCCTGGACGCCCAAGAGCCATCGATCCCACGCGACAAGCTCTACTGGGCCGATCCGTTGGCCGACGCCATCTATCGCGCGGACCTGGACGGCGCCAACGCCGAGCCGGTGATCCGCGTTCCCGACGGAAACCCCGTCAACCTCGCCATCGATCACCAGCAGGGGAAGCTCTATTGGGTCGACAGCCTCCAGGACGTCATCCGTCGGGCCAACCTGGACGGCTCCCAGCAGGAGGACGTCGTCACGGACCTGTTCGCGCCTTACGGGCTTGCGCTTGACGCTGCCAAGGGAATGCTCTATTGGATCGACCGGGGCAACGGGCGGATCCAGCGCATGGACCTCGCCACCGGCGACGTCCGCAACCTGCTCAGCATGGGGTTGCAGCGCCCGCGAGGGCTGGCCCTGGACCTCGAGCGCGGGAAGATGTACTGGATTGACCAAGGGCAGCACAAGATTCGCCGCGCCAACCTGGACGGCAGCTACGACGAGGATGTGGTCACCACCCACCTCCAGCGGGGCGAAGGGTTGGTCGTCGACTCGCGAAACGGCCATGTCTACTGGGCCGATCGCGTGCGGGATCGCATCCACCGGGCCGATCTTGACGGCGGGAACGTCCGAACGCTTCCCATCACCGGGCTGGACGTCTCGAGCGACCTGGCGCTCGATCCCGCCGCAGGGATGCTCTACTGGGTGGACAACGGCACCGATGAGATCCGATGCGCCCAGGTCAACGGCCAGGACGAAGAGCTTCTCCTTGCGGACGGCTTGACTGCCCCGTTGAGCCTGGCCTTGGGGTCGTCGAGCCGCTAGCCCACCTGGTTGTGAAGAGACTGTCCGGATCGCGTGCGAGATGGGCTCGGCAGTCGTATTCGGATGCTGGCGAATCCGAACCCCTTGAGTCTGTGGGGATCGCGCACGACCGACTGCGGGTGCCCGAGACGAGCCCCGATGCGCCCCTGCGCTAGGTGCCGCGGGCAGCCTTGGCGTCGGCGATCAGGCGGTCGAGGTTGTCCAAAATGTAGGGCAGGTCGTTCGGGGAGTTGAGGACCTTGGCTCGCAAGGGGTCCGCAGCGTCCTCAGGCAAGGCCATCTTGGCCACGATGGCCCAACCGTAGTTCCGGCCCCATTCCCCGGTCAGCAGCTCCTGGATCTCTCCCGCGACCGGCACCCGCCTCTCCGGCCGAGTGGCGTGCACGAATCGGATCGGGATCCGCTCCGGGAAGAGCCCGTTGTCCCAGATCTCGTCGGTGGCGGAGAACGGCCTCCCCTTGACCACGGCAAGCCCCGCCACCTGCTTCTCCACCAGGACGATCAGCTCATCGCGCCGCTTCCACGGCCGGAACGTGCTCGGCCTGCTGCTGCCGTAGAGCCCATGCTTGAGACAGGTCAAGAACTGGACCTCATCCAGCGAGGTCAATCTCAGGGCCATCCGTCGCCCCCCTCGCTGCTCGCATCGCGACGCGGCTTGGCGGCCGCTCGGCCGGCGCTCGAGAAGGCCATGGCCCCATCGTACACCATCTCCTCTCGCATGGGAGCAGAGCCGGTCCAGTTTCCCCCCCGCTCTGCCCGGGGAGTCAGCCGAGTCACCGATCGACGGTGATGAGCATTCGAGCGCCCATTCGGGAAGCGCGCAGGCTCCCGCCATGGCGGGTCCCTTGGCGGTCCAACTGACCAGGCGCCTTCAGCCGGAAGTGTGTAGGCCATGTCAGCATGAGGCTCGGTCTAGGCGCGCTGTTATGGGGCCGGTGGCGGACCCGAGTTGTGCCTTCTGTGCTGATTCGTGGTAGTTTCAGATTAAAGGCAGCCGCACAGGGGGCAATCCAGGTGAAGAGGCTCTACCTCTTCGGCCAGCCGGAGTTGTACGAGGCCAATGGGGAGTTCATTCCCGTCCGCGCGGCCAAGTATGCCCATCTCCTGGGCTATCTGTGGATCCACCGGAGCCGATCCCACCCGCGTGAGCGGCTGGCGGGGTTGTTCTGGCCGGAGATGGAGGAGACACAGGCTCGCCTGAACCTTCGGCAGGCCCTGCACCATCTGAGAAGTGCGCTGGAACCGGACCAAGCCGAACGGGGAACCATTCTGCAGATCAACCCCAGCTCGGTTCAGCTGGTGGAGGATGGGCCCCTCTGGGTCGACATCGCCCAGTTCCAGGAACACCTCGGTGACGCCGAAGAAACATCTGCGGAACGCCGAATTCGCTTCCTCGAGCAAGCCATTGACCTGTATCGCGGGGAGTTCCTCGAGGGCTGCTACGACGACTGGTGCTTGGAGGAGCGTGAGCGCCTTCGCGATCAGCTCACCCATGCCCTCGAAGGGCTGACGGTCGCCGTCGCCAGTCGAGGCGATCACCGGAAGGCGATCGACTACGCCAAGCGCATCCTCCATCACCACCCGCTCCGCGAGGACGTCCATCGCCAACTGATGCAGCTCTATCGCGCCGTCGGGGATCGGAGCTCGGCCCTGCAACAGTTCGGAGCTTGCGCGTCCGTCCTCCGGGACGAGCTCTCGGTCGATCCAGCGGCCCAAACGCAGGCTCTGTATCAGGAGATCGTCAGCGGCGACGGCGAGTCGACGCCCCGTTCAGCCGAGTCGAGTCCAGATTCAGCGCTGGCGGCACACGACTCAGGCCGACCCTCGCAATGGGTGCAGCCCCGTGTCGCGGTGCTGCCTTTGTTGAACATCAGCCCGAATCCCGAGGACGAATACCTCGCCGATGGTCTTACCGAAGAGCTCATTCTGGCTCTGTCCAAGGTTGGGGACCTGCGCGTGATCGCCCAGACGTCGATCATGCGCTTCAAAGGGACGTCAAAGGGGGTCGCCGAGATCGGTGCCGAGCTCGACGTCGGCTTCATCCTGGAGGGGAGCGTGCGCAAGGATGGCGAGCGCATACGGATCGCCATTCAGTTGATCGACGCCCGGACCGAAGAGCATCTCTGGGCCGAGTCGTACGACCGCAAGCTAGAGGACGTGTTTGCCATCCAACGAGATATCGCTGAACACGTTGCCGATCATCTGAAGGTCGAGTTGCTCGAGACGGAACTGTCACGGGCCGGGCATGCGCCAACCGCGAGCCTTGAAGCCTACCGTCTCTATCTCAAGGGAAGACATTGGCTCGGCAAGCGAACCCACGAGGGGATTCAAACGGGTCTCCAATGCCTTCAGCAGGCATTGGACATCGACCCCGCCTATGCACGGGCATACGCGGGATTGGCCGACGTCTACATTGCCTTCGGTATTTACTATGTGTCGCCTCCGAAGGAGGTTTTCCCCCAAGCAAAACGGTTTGCAGAGCAGGCTTGTCACCTGGATCCCGAGTTGGCGGACGGTTATGCCTCATGGGCATATGCGTCCGTCTTGAATTGCGAGTCAGGGCGCCACATCGAAGAGAGCTTCCAGAAGGGGCTGGAACTGGATCGCAGCTATGTCACGGGCTACGCCTCTTATGGCAACTACCTCATGGGGCTCGGACGGTTTGAGGACGCCTCCAAGGTCCTTGAGCAAGCCCATTTTCTCGATCCGCTCTCGCCGTTCACGAACGTATCCTTAGGTCTGTGGCCCTTCTTTGCTCGACAGTACGATGAAGGGGTCACGACGTGTCGCCAACTGCTCGATCGCGATCCGGCCAACTACCTGTTGTATTGGCCCTATGGAATGAACCTGATGGGACAGGGCGACCTGGACAAGGCGATCGAGGAGCTGCACAGGGGGCTTGAAATCGAGCATGCCGAGCCCATTCGGTTGGAGATGACGCTGGCGCACGTCTATGCCCTCGCCGGGAAGGAATCGGACGCCCGGGAGATCATCGAGCGCTATGAAGATCGGCCGGAGCGGCCGGATCCGACGTACGAGATCGCCGTGGTCTATGCCGGCCTCGGCGAAACGGACAACGCCCTTGCGTGGCTGGAACGGGCGTACGCCCAACGCAGCCATGGGCTGCTTGCCCTAAAGATCGATCCCCGACTCGATCCGGTTGCCGATCACCCACGATGTCGGGAACTGCTTGAGAAACTGGGTCGACTCTGAGTTCGGGCTCATTGATTAGGGAAAGGATTCGGAAGAGGGAGGGGACGGAGCGTCTTGAAGCGCTCCGTCCCGGTTTCCCAGAGGCTCAATGGAGGTCCGTCAACTCGCTGTTTTGTTCCACGCAGACGCAAACGGGGCCGAGTCGGAGCCGACCCCGTTGCGTCTGCTCAAGGCAGCCCCTGTAGGGCTGCCTTTGAACTTCGTGCTATTCCCCAAGTTGGGCCGGAATCGGCTCGGCGCGCAGCTGGATGCCGGGGACCGTCTGGAGGACTTCCCCCTCCGGCCCTTGAACCAGCAACTTGCCAGAACCCACGAGGATGCGCGATCCGTCTTCGTCCGCATACTCAAACGTCGCCACGACGCTCCGCTGTCCCAGAATTGTGGCTTCGCTCTCAGCACTGAAGATCAGGCGCGGGAAGTTCCAATCGAACGAGCCGTCCTCGTTCAGTTGCCAACTTCCGTATCCACCGGGAGAGACAAGACCTTGACCGTCGAATGCGGTCCGTTGAGTCCCGCTGCACGTCATGCTCCCCTGTGGAGTGGACGCGGTCAGATCCGAGGTGAACATGCACGAGGCCGTGACCGCCGACCCGTTGGGGAAAATGACCGACAGCATCCAGCTCCCATTGAGGTATGACTGGCTGACGTCCGGTGACCCTTGCCCGGGCTGAATTGCCAGCCCGAGACCAACTGTGGCAACCAGTAGACTCAGGCCTCCGACAAGGCCGGCTTTGCCCAGACGTGTCTTGAGCAGATGGCTGAACATGGTGACTCCCTCCTACTCGGTTTGGGTGACGGCACTTCCCCCGTGCGAAGCGCCCTCGACAGTTCCTCGCCAATATCGACTCTCTCACAGAACTTGCGCTAAATGTTCTGCAACAGAAGCCGAGCTAGGCTTGGACTTCAGCGAACAAAGCAATCTTAGGAAGGACGTGTTAGCAGAGCGTTAGCAAAGACTCAGGGGTGACAGGCCCTATACTCCGATGTGACTGGAAGTGCATCGGCGAACGCACACTTCTTGGCATGATCCTTGCTGTGTTATCGGCAGACTTCCCCACGCCAAATGGCTGTTGAGGAGACGGACCCCAGGCATCGATCAGTAGTTCGCGGCGAGGACGGTCGGACCCCGAGGTTCTCGTGAAGGGGAGTCTTTCGGCTCCAGGGTCACCATGACGCGGTCGATGGCGTCAGGTTTCTGCGTGATCAGCCATCCATGATCGGTTGAGCCCGTGTCGGCTGAAAACTCCACCACGCCGGCATCGATCAGCGTCTCACCCGTTCGGAACCAGACGCGGTATTCGGCATCGGGCGGCGGCGGTGAGGTGTCGGCGACCAAGACAACCGCCAATTCCGAATCCCGATGGGTGTAGACGTTCCCCCAGGAGTCGGCCTCGGCATCCGAGGTCGCCTCGAGAAACAGTCGGCTGCCTGAGCCTCGATCGAGCAGGATGTCGATGCCGGCCTCGAGGCGAGCCACTTGGGAGGAAAGCTGCTCGGTGGCCGTCTGTTGCTGGTAGAGCAGGCCGCCCAAGGCGACCAGGGCGATGACGTTGACCGCGGCGAGGGCCCAGCGCCAACGAGGTTGCCCCAAGAGCGAGCTCAGCCGCTCAAGCCATCCCCGTTCTGGGTCGCTGGCTGAGGTCTCGGGGGCAGGGGTCGAGGCACCAGAGGCTGGCAGACGGTCAAAAAGCCGAGTCTTAACGCGATCAGGCACGGTGACCGGGTCGATCGATTGGGCGGCCTCGGGGAGCAGTTCCACCGCCTGCAGCACGTCGGCAAAGACGGACTGGCAGTCGGGGCAGTCGTCGAGGTGGGTCTCCACGGCACGTTGTTCGTCGGCATCCAGCGCGTTGAGCGCCAAGAGTTCCAAGCGGTCCCGCACGTCCGCGCAGCTCAGCCTTGCCATGGCGACTCCTTCAGGGCCTCAGCACACGCCCGCAGCTTCTGTAGACCCAAGCGAGCCCGGGTCTTGACGGTGCCCAGGGGGATCTCCAGTTGATCCGCAATCTCCGCCTGCGTCAAGCCGTCGAAGTAGGCCAGCCAGAGGACGCGCCGTTGATCTTCCGGAACCCGTTGTAGCGCCTTGCGGATCCCGCGAGCGCGGAACTCGGTCTGGGCCTGTTCATGCGGATCCGCTGCCGGCTCGGCTGCCTGTTCCAACAACTGCTCCAGGCGATCGGTCGTTGTGGGGTGGGCCTGGTGCCGCTGTTGACGACCCCGTGCCCGCCCCTTCTCCACCGCCAGGTTGTGCGCCACCCGCAGGAACCAGCTGGCGAATCGGCCTCGATCCGGGCGATACGTCTCCGGCTTCTGCCAAAGCTTGAGGAAGGCCTCTTGGACGACGTCCTCGGCCGCATCTCGGTCCAGCAGGCGCACGCCGATCGCGTAGACCCGATCCGCATAGCGATCGTAGAGCGCCTCGAGCGCCTGTTGCTCGCCGCGGCACACGGCGTCCACGAGCGTCGGGTCATCGGCGGCGCGATAGCCCATGTTGAGCGAGCGATTCGTCCGCGAGCGCAGGACTGGCCCCTTCTCGCTTGTCGACGGCTGCGGACCGCTCGTTGCCTCTACGGTAGGCAATCCTGTTGTCCTTGCCAACTCCATCATCTCCCCCTCGATCCGCTGGCCCGGCGTCGAACGGGGCGAAGCCGTCGGGGCCCGAGCTCGGGCCCCGACAGCTTCCGCATGCAGAGGAGGTCGCTGCGGATAGAGCAACCGTCTACCGCGTGGGAGAAATGGTGACCTGGATGACGTCGGAGACGTCCGGGTACTGCTGCCCCTGAAACCCTGGCCGCACCCGCTGGACGAGGCCGTTCTCCGAGGGCCCCGTGTCCGGCTCCGGCTGGAGCGGGGCCTGATAGCTGCCGCTGCCCAAGGGCTGGTTGACCTCGGTGCCGGCGTCCCAGAGCTGGATGTAGGCGGGTTGAACGACGCCGCTGATGGGGCTGCCGGTGGCGTCAAAGAGCGGGATGCCCTGCTCATCCGGGGCATAGAAGAGGTCATTGGAGGGCACGAGCATCGTGGCGAACGACAGATACGTGCCCGGTTCGGCGGTCACCTCGAACTGGTAGGCGTTGCCCGGCGTCAGCGGGCCCGGTCCCGCTGAGCCGACCGGCTGGTTGAAGACGCCGAAGTCCAGGACGTCGAGTTGGCCCTGCTGCAGTGAAGACGCTAGGTCGGCCGGATTCCCATCTTCAGCAAGCGCTTCGAGCCCGTGGCCGCGGTCGAGCGATCCGGCTTCGAAAAGGGGCGCCTCGCTCGTGTGCAGGGCCCAGACGCCGGGGGCGAGCGGCGCCGGTTGGGAGCCCTCATCCGTCGGTAACGTATTGGCCGTGGAGACGTTGCGAACGGTCACCCTGAACGTCGTCGTGTCCGTGCCCATCTGAGCCTGAAGGGCCTGTGAGCCGATCAAGGCGACGGCCAGGATCACGGCGGCAAGTCCGATTCTGCGAAACATGTTCTTGAGGTCCTCCTTTAGGAGTCTGTGGATTGGAGTGTGGCTCGTCCGAAGGGCACGCCAAACGCCTTACACCAGACGATCACCCCCTCATAGAGGGACAGATCGACGTCGTCGGGAATCGCGTAGTTCTGCGAGCCGAGGTTGCCCTTGAGGCGCCCCAGGTCGAGATAGCCGGCATCTGGGTCGCCCTGAGGATCCTCGGTCAACCAGACGAAGAGATCCGGCCCGTTGATGACCTGGAAGTCCTCGTCAAAGCGGATCAGGCGTTCTCCATCCGCGGTCTCAACGAGGCGGGCGGTTCCGGACGCTCGGTGGACGCGGTCGGCGTCGGCGAACTCGCCCTCCGCAATCGCCATCGGAGCTGCATCGGCCTCCCCGCCGGGCAACGCCTCACTGACGCGCACGTCGTAGAGCAGTGGGGAGAGCGTCCAGTAGGCGAAGGCGGCAGCGGCCAGCGCAACCGGCAGGGCGATCGACATCAGGATGACTTGCGTCCGGCGACTCAGCGTTCGAAAGCGCTTCATGGGGCCTCCTTGCGTGGGGCACTGTGCCCCTCACCCATCCATACGTCGGGAAGGGCGTCTTGGATCTGTGGCGCCGAACGGAGAGCGCCCCACATGGAAGGGAAGGCGCAAGCGATCGGCGTCTCCGTGTTCCAGGCGGGTGGAGACCGGGGTGGAAGGCCTGGCGTCGACCTGGCCGGCGGATGCCCTCGGGAGGATTGGGCTCGGCTCGACTGGACGGCCCCAAGGCCCATCGTCGACCACGTCGACGCAGGCCGATGATGGGGCTCGGCCCGCTCAGCACAGGCTGAAAGCCCCATTCATTGGGGGCAGCATGGGACGGGAGGCCTGCGCCCGACGACTGAGTTCCCTCGCCACGGCCGTCGGCGTATAATGACCTGCATCATCCTTTGGGGAGGACCGCCAATGCCTGAGATGACGAGCTATCCGGACGGCACGTTCGCCTGGGTCGACCTGGCCACGACCGATCACGCCGGGGCCAAGCAGTTCTACCAGTCCCTCTTCGGCTGGGGCGCCAACGACCTGCCGGTCGGCGAGGGGGCCACCTACACGATGTTCACGCTGCGCGGGGAGAACGTGGCCGCCGTCTCACAGCTGAGCGAGGAGCTCCGGTCGCAGGGCGTGCCGCCGCACTGGAGTTCCTACGTCAGCGTGGCCGACGTGGACCAGGTCGCTTCCAAGGCGCAGGAGCTCGGCGCGACGCTGCTGGTGGAACCGATGGACGTCTTCGCGGAGGGCCGGATGGCGTTCCTCCAGGATCCCGCCGGCGCGTCGGTCGGGCTGTGGCAGCCGAAGAACCACATCGGCGCCCAGCTCGTCAACGAGCCGAACAGCCTCTGCTGGAACGAGCTGGCGACCCGCGACATCGCGGCCGGACGGGACTTCTACTGCCAGCTCTTCGGATGGAAGGCCGAAGCTCAGGAAACGGAGCTGGGCCCGTACACCGTCTTCAAGAACGGCGAGGCGTTCGCCGGCGGCATGCTCCAGATGACCGAGGACTGGGGCGACATCCCATCCCACTGGATGGTCTACTTCGCCGTCGACGACTGCGACGCCGCCGCCGAGCGGATCCGGGAGCTGGGCGGGGCGATCCCCGTGGCGCCGACCGACATCCCCGACGTCGGGCGCTTCGCGGTCGCGGCCGACCCGCAGGGCGGCCCCTTCACCGTCATGCACATGGCCACTTAGCGCCCCCCAGCCGGGCGTCGCCTCGTCCCGGACCCCCACCGGACGCTGAGGAGATCGGCTGACTTGCCGCGCCTGCGAGCGAGGGGCTAGGGTGGAGCGGGGAATGAGGAGGGGGCGTCGATGCGGAACCTCTGGCAGTACCACGAGATCCAGTCCGAGATCCGCACCCGGGTCCTCGCCGAGCTGCGGCGGGAGCTCGAGGCGCTGCTCGTCGGCGGCCCGGGGCAGAACAGCCGCCAGATCGAGCGGAGCCCGGCGGTCAACCTGCTGCTCGTCAGCTGGTATCCGAACGCGATTCGGGGACGCGCCGTGCGCATCGCGCGCGAGATCGACGCGAAGTATCAGACCGACACGACGCTCTTCGCGCTGACCCCGGATCGGTTGCTGGACACCGACTGGAACGAGGACGCCCCCGTGATGACCCTCCTGCAGACGGGAGTCGTCCTCTACGGCGACTCGGCCGTGACCGACTACCGCGCGGAGCTGCGGCAAGCCCGTCAGCCGTCTTGAGGCGGCCATTCGGCCATCGGCCCGCATCGAGGGCCCGCCGCGCTCCACCCTCGCTTACGCGCTGAAGCCCCTGTCCTGGGGATCGGCGTTCCGTTCACTGACCGAGCGATTCCGGCTCGCCTCGAGCCCGAGATCCGCCCAAAGCTGGCTGTCGACCCCGTCCCGCTGGAACTCTCGCCGGGTCCGCTCCAACGCGGCCTGGACGATCTCGGTCTTGGTTACTCCCGTGCGGGTCGCCCGCCGCAGGCTCAGTTGGATCTCATCAAGGGCGAAGGAGAGCTCCAGCGGCAGGTTGAAGGTCAGCTTCTTCATCTCGCCCGAGTAGGGCTGATCGCCCGCCAGGTCCTCGGGCATCGCCGTCGTCGGGAAATCCTCGCCGTCACCGACCGGCTGCGCGCCCGACGCCTCGGCCTCGTCAGAACCGTCCTCTCCCGAGAAGAAGATCTCCGAGCCTCGCCCCTTAAGCGAGGGCCGTTGTCGATGGGACATGCGCCAGAACCTCCTTCGTCAGTTCGCGATAGCCTTGGGATCCCTCGGATTCGGGCTCGAACAGCATCAACGGCCGCCCATCCAACGTCGAATCGGGGAAGCGGATCGTCCGCTTGATCACGGTGTCGAACACGAGCTCCGCCCCCAATACGTGCTCGAGCTCGTCGTTGACCTCGCGGGAATGCAGCGTGCGTGGATCGCTCATGGTGCGCAAGACGCGGTAGACGAGCTCCGGATTCCGCTTGCGCCTCACCTTCTCGATGATCTGCATCAGCTGCTTGAGCCCCCGCATGGCCAGGTACTCCGATTGCACGGGAACGATCACCAGATGGGCCGCGACAAGGGCGTTCATGGTCAGCAGCCCCAAGCTGGGCGGACAGTCGACGACGACGCAATCGTGCTCCTGCCATACCTTGCTCAGCACGTCCGAGAGCGTGCAGTCCCAGCCCAGCTCGCCGAACAGCTCGGCCTCGGCCCCCGAGAGGTCAAGGTTCGCGGGGACAAAGTCAGTGTTGGGCACGGGGCAGGCGATCATGACGTCGCTCAGCAGGTCCATGTCCGGCTGAATCAGGTTGTTGTAGACGGTGCGCTCGAAGCTCTCCGGATCGTATCCGAGGCTCGTCGTCAACCCCGCCTGCGGATCGAGGTCCACCAGCAGAGTGCGGAGCCCGTGTTCGCTGAAGCCGGCCGCAAGGTTGGCGCAGGTCGTCGACTTGCCGACGCCGCCCTTCTGATTGGCCACCGCGATGATCCGGGGCGTGCGCTCAGCCATACATCCTCCTTTGTGGTGACACAGCTCGACGGTTCGCCCGCGATGCGGCGAACCGTATCGCGGGCGCGCTGTCGCCACGGCCAGCTGGCCATACGGGCAACTGGCGACCCGGCACGCCAGCTCGCCAGGGGCATGGTACGCCGGCCACCCGGGCGTGGGGCAGCCGAACTGGGAGGGATCGATGGGACGTCCATCCGGGCAGACCGAGGCCGCTTTCCCGCCAGCAACGGACATCCGCGTCGCGGGCCGGGGATACAGCTCGCCGGGGAGCCGTGAACCCAGCGATACGGCGACCCCGATCGCCTGATCACCGGGAACCCAGCGTGACGGTTGCCCGGTTGCCCGGAAAGCCGGATGGCCGGATGGCCGGATGGCCGGCCGACTGGGGCCCGGGTAGCTGCCCCGACGGACGGCTGGCTACCCTGTGAGCGGGCCCGCTGTCGACACAGCCCGCTGGCCCTACGGCGATACTGGGAGGTTCCGATGCGCGAGACGTACTTCCACCAGCTCGGCGCGTTCGCGCTCGACGAGATCGTGCCCGTCGACGTCACGAACAACCCGCCGTGGTGGCTGAAGGGCGAACACAAGCGACGGATGATCCGCCACGCCGAACTGGCGCCCCGTCGCCAGCTGCTGGAGGAGTTCATCGCCCAGCGCACGGCGCGCAAGCGCCAGGGTTACTCGGACGTGGCGGCCCACAACCAGGCCTTCGAGGACGTCGACTACCGCGCCCGGTTCGACGCCCAGATCGCCGGCGACGCGACCGCGATGGCGGCTCTCCACGAGCTCAGCCAAGCGGACGAGGCCCAGGAGGTGGTCCTCGTCTGCTACTGCGGCCCGGGCAAGGCCTGCCACCGATACCTGCTGTTGGAGCTGGCCGCCCGGCACTTCGGGGCGAATGTCGATCCCTCCCCGTAAGCGCGCGACGGGGCAAGCGCGCGACGGGCGCACGCGCGGTTCCCGGCCAGTTGGGTGGGCTTAAGCGTCGCTCGG
>Ga0207797_1000852_pt1 | contig 22875 bp, 22 predicted proteins | sample PRCRCaboRojoPR_6_FD_187275 | JGI IMG/M metagenome (GOLD analysis project Ga0207797, IMG submission 187275) | Marine sediment microbial community from Cabo Rojo, Puerto Rico - PR CR 10% Liquid 1 (SPAdes) | ecosystem: Environmental > Aquatic > Marine > Coastal > Sediment | place: Cabo Rojo, Puerto...
GGGTGCCACTCTCCGAGTAACAGGGTCCCCTCAATGTCGGGTAGTCATCAGGCTGGTTGGAGCCGATCGTAGGGTGGCCCGCACAGTTATCGATTCCTGGAAAGGGAATAAAGAAGAGTCCCAACTATGATGGTGAATATCCAAATCACGAGGGCCTCTATTTCGAACAGAAGGAGTTCACTAATCGTCAAGGGAGGATTGGCGGAGAAAAGGACTAACCCCAACGTAATCCCAAGAACGAACGCTGGTGCCAGGGCTATTATCAGTGCAAGATAAACGGAGTTCTCCAGAAACGCATCTTGGCGTGTGGTTTTCTTGCTCATCACTAAACAGTCTCTCAACAGATAGTGCTTATCGAGCGTCGATGAAGTTCCGGTCGGATTCTCGACAGGTTCACGTGATGAATCCACCCTCTACATCCCTCAGCCAAATTCTGACGGAGTGGTGGGAGAAGGTTCGGAGGCTGGCGAGCTCAAACCGCGGGTCGGTTAAGAGATGAATCAGAATGATGACCCCCGGTGTCGCCCGGTGGCCCAAAATGTCGGGAACTGGGTGCAACCACAGAGGAGACAGCCAGCGGGGGTAGCAGAACCCCCCTGAATGCGCGCCCCCGTCGCTCGACCGCTGGTCTGCCGCGCCGTACGACCGAACAGACGGCAAGTTTCATGCTGTCTGGCACCTATCAACACAATTATGAACACCGATGAGTTCGTGGGCCTCACCCGACGCTGGCCGGTTCTCGACGCGCTCCAAGCGGGACCACTGGATCGGCGTGACCTCCAGGAACGGGTCGGCGTCTCTCGGCCGACGATTCATCGCCAGTTACGAGCGCTCGGGGACGCCGGGCTGGTGACGAAGCGGGACGGTACGTTCGCACTCACTCCAGTGGGTGAACTCGCGGCCACCGAGTTCAGTCGAATATTCGAGGTCATGGACACCGTCTCCGCCCTGAGTCAGGTCATCCCGTGGCTACCGGTCGCAGAGCTGGATTTCGACTTCGACCGACTACAACACGCGGAGGTCACGCTGCCTCGCCGCAACGATCCGTACGCGCCGACCAGGCGGATGTTGCGTACCATCCACGGCGCAGACGAGATTCGTATGCTCACGTACACCTTCCTGCCGGAAGGGGACCCGGCTGCTAGACAGTGTTTCCTGGAAGAGGGACAGTCCTTCGAGGGAGTCCTGGACTCGACGCTCGTCCGCTCGCTCCTCGAGGACCCGGCATCGGCCGCTCACCTCCGAGAACTCCTCACTCGAGGGGCGCGAATCAGAGTCGCCCCCGAACAGATACCGACCATTTTGACGATCGCCGACGAACGGGTCATCATCGGGGCTGTCGACGACGGCGGCAGTCCCCAGGGGCTAATCGTGACCGACGACGAAGTGATCCGGGCGTGGGCCGCGGAGACAATCGACGACGCTCTCACGCGGGCCGAGTCGCTTACTCCGGAGGCGATCGATACGCATGCGGTGGCCGCGGACGGTGGGAAGTGACTACCGAGCCGGTACAGTCAGCGTATGCGATCGACCTCCCGCCGTCGTTTCGCCCCGTGGGTGGTGGGAAACGCGTGGATGCACGCCCCGAGCGGGGCCGAGCGACCCGACGTGACGCGAAGCCGGAACTCATCTACCGACGCCCCGCTATCTTATATCGTGAGGAATGGTACCTAACGCCATGAGCGAGGGACAACAGCCACAGAAGACCGACCCCAGTGGGATGTCGCCCGAAGAAGCGTTCGCGATTCTGGGAGACAGGACGCGCCTGAATATCATTCGAGCCCTGTGGCAGACGGGAGCGCTCCACGAATACGACGACATCGACGACAGCGCGTCGACGATCTCGTTCTCCGAGTTGCGACGACACGTGAACATCGGCGACAACGGCCGATTCAACTACCACCTCTCGAAGCTCGTCCCGCAGTTCGTCCGGAAGACGGACGGTGGGTATCGACTGAGCGGCGCGGGAAAGCGACTCGCACGGACGGTAGCCACGGTCGCAGGCGAACACGACGTCGAGATCGCCGGCGAGGTGGAGACGGACTGCCCGGTGTGTGGCGCCGCAGTGACGGCCACGTACGAGGACCAGTGGCTCCGCTTCGCCTGCACCGAGTGTGCTGGAGTGTTCGGCGACGCGACTCCGGACGGGACGATCCTGAACGCGCCGTTCCCGGCTCCGGGGCTGGTCGGTCGGACACCCGACGAGGCGCTTGCGACGGAACTCTACCGGTGTATGCTGGACCTGACATCCATGATGCAGGGGGTCTGCCCCGGCTGTGCGAGTGCCGTCGACGGCAGCCTCTCAGTGTGTGACGGGCACGACGCTGCCCACGACCGGCTCTGTCGAGCCTGCGGGACCCCCTTCGTAGCCTGGGGCGAACTCCGATGTGACACCTGTCGGTTCGTCAAACGGCTTCCGGTCGAGCTGTGCGTGATGGGCCTGGCACCCGTAATCGGCCTCCTGTACGCGCAGGGAATCAACGTTCTCGCCCCCTCGCTCGACGAACTGTTCGACTTCACTCGGACGCAGATGAGCACCACCGTGACCGGGACCCCGTTCGGCGTGCTCGTCAGTATCGGTGCCGAGGACGGCATGACGCTGACGCTCGATGAGCACCTGACCGTCGTCGACATCGCTCAGTAGCTCGCTGGACGAGCCGTCTGTTCTGTGCCAGCATTTATTGATGGTGACACGACTTTCAGGTCCAGTAGGAGAAGGGAGATTCACTAGTTTTCCCGAGAGAAATATCGTTCTCCGAACAGTTAATCTCAGACGCGTCGTAGGACCGGCTGCACATGTCGATCACAACCGACCACTACGATGTTGACCTCGGGAAGCTCGGTGCGCGGCTCGACGTCGCACGGACGGATAACGAGGCGAACGTGGCTATCGTCGACCACACGCTCCCGCCACACACACTGGCGGCACCGCTCCACCGTCACAGCCGCGAGGACGAGATCTCCTACGTGCTGGAGGGCGAGATGACAGTGCTGGCGGATGAGGAACTGTCGACCGTGCCGGCCGGCGAGTCCGTCGTCAAAGGCCGGGGCGTCTGGCACACGTTCTGGAACGCGGGCGAAGAACCGCTCCGGTTCCTCGAGGTCATCGCGCCGGGCGAGTTCTCGGAGTTCTTCGAGGAGGTCGCCCCGCTCACGCCGCTCGATCCGTCGGACCGGGAAGCGATCGCGGAGTTCCAGCGTATCGGCGAACGCTACGGCTTCGAGGCCGATCTCGAGAGCCTCCCGAGGCTCTGCGAGGAACACGACCTCCAGGTGTAGTCCGGGTCCGTCGTCCGTCCCACTACCCCGGCCGCTAGCCTCGCCGACCACGGCGACCACGTCGCTCCACTACTCGCCGCTACCGTACCCGATTCGTACGTCGAATCTCCTTACCTGCACGGAACGCCCGGCGCCGGGCCTACGTCCTCGGGGACGGTCAGTCGGCCCGTTCGGGGAGCGGCCCCAGAAATTCGAAGCCGTGGCGTTCACCGGTCGCGAACAGCGACTGGAGCATCTCCTCGGTCGGCTCCACGGGTTCGGGGAGCGTCCGATCGTCTGTCGACTGGCCGACCTCCCGGAAGAAGCCCTCGGCACCACCTGGCGTCATGACCGCGATGACACGACAGACTTCCTCGCCCTCGTTGGCGAAGCCGTGCACCTCCCCACCTGGGACATAGCCGGAGGTGCCTGGGCCCAGAGTCTGCTCCCGCCCATCAACATGGAGCCGCGCCTCGCCCTCGATGACGTGGAACACCTCGCTCTGTTCGTGCGTGTGAAGCCCGTTCTCGAACATCGGTGGGACCAGCACGTCGAGCACCAGGTATTCACCGTCGGTCGTCTCGGCGTCCGCCGTGATGGACAGGGTCGCGCCGAGGACGTGGTAGTGTTCAGATGCGGTTCGGGTATCGGGGTCGGAAGTGTAGTTCGACATAGTTCACCGATGGGGCGGACACAAGGCCACAGTCAGGCCATCTAACCTGCCCGCCCCGTCGACCGTACCCAGGCTCGGACGCGGATTGTAGTTACCCAGTGAGAATGTCTCACCCGCCGAGAAACAGTCGTACAGCCGAGAAGAGCAACTCATACAAACTGTAGCGGAGAGTAAGCTACGCAGTCAGCTGTGGGTCGAATACTGTGCCTCTGTCTGCCGACTACACCCGCTAAATCGATCGGGCCGAGAACGTCCGATCACCACCCGAGAAACCCGTTCGCCCGGAAATGTAGCACGCGGCACACGGGACCCCGTCGGGCAACGTCGCACACTCCTCGCACTCGTCCTCGTCTGCATCGGGGAGAGCCGTCGATTCGGTGTTGGACACCGCCATTCCGGGGCCTCCGCTTCCAGTTCACGTGCCACCGTCGAAAGGGAGCTTGTCCGCCGCCGTCGTTACCTCGCGGTCGTCAACAGCCTCGCTTTCGGCCGTGGTGAACCCGCTTGCGGGTCCGAAGACGAGTGACCAACCGATCGTTCGCGACCGTGTGCCTACAGTCGTAGTCCCCCTGGTAGCGGTCTGCCGGCTATTCGCAATCCGCTGAAAGCGGAACGCCGCCCCGTTCTTCGACGCTCACGCGGTAGCCGTGGTCGTCCTCGAGATAGCCGGAGGACCCGTTCGAGGCTTCGACCTGAAGCGGCCCAACGACCGTGAACGACCAGTCCTCCCAGGGAACCCGCGGTGCGGTCTTCGCGCCGAAATTCGGGGCGCTGACGAAGAGGGGGTTCCCGCGGGCCTCGATCGCCGTGACCGCGTCCGGTCGATCCCCAGCCGGCGGGAAGTGTCGGTGGCCATTTTGGGGTGCATCGCGTACGTTCGACCGTGGGAGACGCGTCTGTACGACGAATGCTCCGGAGCGGTTCGGGTGGACGTCGCGAGACGGTTCGCCGGACAACGGGAGCAGCGCTCCGTCGCCTGGCCGCCAGGGCTAAAGGACTGGTCGGGGCCCGCAACCGCGTCTCCGCTGGGTCGGGATCGGAATCGGGATCGGGATCGGGACTGCCCCCGGTCGTTGCCCTCGGCATCGTGATCGTAGCCGCCGTCCTCCGGTTCCGTCGACTCGGCGACGAGAGTTTCTGGCTCGACGAGGCCTTCACGTGGGTGTTCGTGACCGAGAAGTACACCACGGTCGAACTCCTCACGAGGCTCCCGTCCGAGGACGTCCATCCGCCCCTGTACTACCTCCTGATGGACGGCTGGGTGGCGGTCGCAGGGGCCTCGGAGGCCGTCATGCGACTCCCGTCGGCCCTGTTCGGGGTCGCGGCGGTCTGGCTGACGTACGCGGTCGGAGCCAAACTCTTCGACGAGTGGGCCGGGGTCGGGGCAGCCGCGGTCGTCGGCGTCTCGACCTTTCACCTCTATTACTCCCAGGAGGCGCGGATGTACAGTTTGCTCGTCCTGCTCGCGCTCGCGTCCTACTACTTCTTCGTCGATCTCGCCGACGGCGGGGCGACCGACCGGTGGACCGCCCCCGGATACGTGCTGGCGTCGGTCCTGCTGCTGTACACGCACGTCTACGGGATCTTCGTCGTTCTCGCGCAGAACGCCTACCTCGTCCCGCGGTTGCTCCTGTCCCGACGCGAGTGGCCGGTGATCGGCCGCGCGGATGCGGCTGGAACGTCCCTCGGACGGTGGCTGAGCGTCCAGTCGGTCGTCGCACTCCTCGCGGCCCCGTGGCTGCTGACGCTGTTTACCCGCTTCCCGACGATTTCCGAGGGGGGCTGTGCGTCGATCACCTGGATTCCTGAGCCCTGCCTGTCGATGGTCCGGCAAACGATCGTCCGGTACTTCTTCTACTGTGGAACCGCCGACATCTACGGTCTCGGAGTGGCCGGCGGTTCACTCTGCAACGTCGTCTACGGGGGCGTGACGGCGCTGGCGCTGGGCCTCGCGGTGGTAGGGCTGGTCGGGGTCGGGGTCGAGGTCGGGATGAACCGGTCGGGCAAACGCGACCCCACCGGTCCGGGGACGCTCATGGTGCTGCTCTGGTTCCTGACCCCGATCGTCGTTCCCTTCGTGCTCTCGCAGGTGATCACGCCGTTCCTGGTGACTCGATACACCATCGTGGCCTCGCCGCCCCTGTTCCTCCTCCTGGGAAAGGGGGTGCAAACGCTCCGCCCGCCCGTCCCGGCGTGGGGTCGATTGCTGCTCGTCGTCGTCCTGGTCGTCGGCCTCGCCGCCCCGCTGCCCACCTACTACGAGGAGGACCAGAAACGACAGTGGCGAGGGGCGGTCGAGACTGTCGGATCCACCGCGAGCGACGACGCCCTCGTCCTCGTTAGCGAGCCGCACGTGGTCGCCCCCTACCGGTATTACGCGCGTGACTCGGAGAGGGCGATCGCCGGGATCAACGACACGGCGACCCGCGCGGAGGTACGCGCTGCCGTCGGCGACCACGACAGCGTATGGCTCGTCCTGTCGCGGGCGAAGGGCGAGGGGCTGGCGGCGCATTTGCGGTCGCTCGGCTACGAGGCCGTCGAGTCGCACCGATATCAGGGCATTCGGGTGCACAGCTTCGTCCGGAAGGAGGACTGACTCGGAAGGATCGTCCGCCGAGGGTCATGGGTCTCGTCGTCACAGCAATATTTCGACCACTGAACAAAGACGCCCACACTCACCGAGGGCCGATCCCTCACTCCTGTGGCTTGTAGTTCGGCGCCTCGTCGGTGATGACGACGTCGTGGGGGTGGTTCTCCTGCTGGCCGGCCTGGGAGACGCGGACGAACTCGGCGCGCTCCTTGAACTCGGGGACGGTGCCCGCGCCGACGTAGCCCATGCCGCTCTGCATGCCGCCGACCAGCTGGTGAAGTTCGTCCTTCAGCGGGCCCTTGTACGGGGTGGCGGCCTCGACGCCCTCGGGGACGTACTCCTCGTCCTCGTCGGGCTCCTCCTTGAGGTACCGGTCGCTGTCGCCGGACTTCATCGCGCCGACCGAGCCCATGCCGCGGTACTGCTTGTAGCGCTTGCCCTGCATCGTGATCACTCGGCCCGGGGCCTCCTCGGTCCCGGCGAAGTACGACCCGAGCATGATCGCGTCGGCGCCGGCGGCGATGGCCTTGATCGCGTCGCCGGAGTACCGGATGCCGCCGTCGGCGATGACCGGGACGTCGTACTGGCTGGCGACGTCCGCGACCTCGGCGACGGCCGAGATCTGGGGCATGCCGGCGCCCGAGACCACGCGCGTGGTACAGATGCTCCCCGGGCCGATGCCGACCTTGAGGCCGTCGGCGAAGTCCACGAGGTCCTCGGCGGCCTCCCGGGTGCCGATGTTGCCGACGACGACGTCGGCCTCGACGGTCTCCTTGATCTCGCGGGCCCCGTCGATCACGTTGCGGTTGTGGGCGTGGGCCGTGTCGATGAAGATCACGTCGACGCCGGCCTCGTCGGCGGTCCGGGCGCGCTCGGGATTGAACGGGCTGACGGCGACGCCACAGCGGAGGCGACCCTGCTCGTCGCGGACGGCCTGGTCGTACTCCCGCCGCTGGAGGATGCCCTGCATCGTGACGAGGCCGATGAGGTGGTTCGACTCGTCGACGACCGGCACCCGCTCGATCTTGTGCTCGTACATCAACTCGAGGGCCTCGCGGGCCGAGACCTCCTCGGAGGCCGTGATGACCTCGTCCGTCATGGCCTCGCTGACGGCGTCGCGCTCGCCGACCTCCAGGTAGGGACGGATGTCCGTCCCCGAGATGATCCCCAGGACGCGATCGTCGTCGTCGACGACCGGGGCGCCGCTGACCCCCTCGCGCTCCATCATCTCGTCGACCGCCCTGACGGTCTGTTCCGGATGGGCCGTGACGACGTCCTCGCGCCGGATGATGAGTTCGTCCGTGCGCTTGACCTGCTTGATCTCCTCGACCATCCGGTCCTCGTCCATGTTGCGGTGGATCACGCCGAGGCCGCCGTGACGGGCCATCGCGATGGCCAGTTCGGCCTCGGTGACGGTGTCCATGGCCGCCGAGAGGACGGGCACGTTCAGCTCGACGTGCTTCGACACCTTCGTCGACAGGTCGGCGTCGTCCGGTTCGACGTGGCTCTCCTTCGGACGGAGCAACACGTCGTCGAAGGTCAACGCCTCCGGGACCTGGAGCTTCTCGGAAAACGGGTTCGACTCGGAAACGTCGTTCGCCATGTAAACTGTCGGAGAGCGCCTTTCAAAAACGTTGCGAGACGGGGGCTGTCTGGGGATCGCTGGCAGGGACGCGTCGCCACGCGGGAAATCCCGCGTCGGAACGACGACCGGTTTGACTCGATAAGTCTTCGGGATATCCGGTTGAGGAGCAACTATCCGATGAGGATACCGGGAGAAAAATTCGAAACCCAATGGGGTTGGCCCCCGTTGTCACACAAGCTTTATTCGCCCCTCACGATAGTGTAGGCGTATGGACTCCGATAGTCCCGTCGCGTCGCGCATCGCCGATCGGACGCCCTCGTCCAGCATCGCGTCCCCCCTCTTCTGTGCGATGATTACCATGCGATCGACGGCGGAGTTCCTTCGAGATTGGCTTTCCAATTCGTTCGGGACAAACCTCGTACCGACCAAGTTCAAGGCCACGTCCACGTCCCGCGGGGAGCCGAGGTCTCACTACCCAGGGCCAACGGGTTACGGCCGGTCACAGTAGCCAGGAATGAGCCACTCCCGACATCCGATCGCCCTCCCGTTGGAGCGGCAGGTGGGCGGCGCCACGCGGTTGCTGGCCACCGTCATGGTGCTCCCCCTCGTCGACGGCATCTTCCCCGCGCTCGTGCTCGCCGGGGCGCTCTCGTCCGCCACGGGGATCCTCGAGGTCGGCCTGCTGGTGTTCGGCGGCAGCGCCACCATGGCGGTCATCCTGGCCGAGATGGACGGCACCCCCCGGGAACAGGCCCGGGCCGTCCTCGGGGTCGGCGTCGTGCTGGTGACGCTGGCGAGCCTCGAGACGGCGCTGGCCCCGACGATCGCTTCGGTCCTCGACCTGGTCACGTTCGAACGGTTCGCGGCGATCGTCATCGCCGCGGTCGCCGCCAAGACGGCGAGCGCCCGCGTCGGCGAGTTCCTCCCGCGGCCGGCCGTCATCGTCGTCCTGGGGCTGGTGGCCAGCCTCGATCCCGCCGGCGCCACCCTGACCGTCCGTCCGGACCTCGGACTGATCGCGCGGGCCGCCGCGGCCGCGCTCGTGGGAACGACGTTCGCGCTGGCCGTCGCCCTCGCCGGCCCCGGTCTCAGGGACAACGTGGACATCGACCGGTTCCGGTTCGGGAGCGCGGTGGCGCTCGGACTGTTGGCGCTGTCGATCCTGGGACTCCCCGTCGGCGGGGCGCCGCTGGCCGTCATCGCGGTCACCGGCCTGTTCGCCCTCGATCCGGACGCCCGGAGCGAGGAGGCCGGGACCGGGACCGATCCCGTCGTAACCGACGGCGGCCAGGAGACGGGGGCGGAAGCCGCCGACGCCGACGCTGACCCCGAGGACGAGGACGCGGTCGACCGGCCGCCCTGGCTCTGACGCACGGCGCCGACTGCCGGACGGAACGCTTACCTGTTCGCGCTTCTCTGCGTCGAACATGACCGAGAACCGCGTCGTCCAGGGGCGCATGGTGACGCCCCGGCGGCTGGCCGAGCTGATCGAGGGCGAGGACGTGATGGACGCCGAAGCGATCGAGGACGCCGACCGCGAGTGTCCCGACTGCGGCGGCGACGTCCTCGAGGTGGGCTACATGCCCAGCGTGACCGCCTACGTGACGGGCTGGAAGTGCCAGGACTGCGAGTGGGCCCAAACGGACCGGGACTGATTCGCGACCCGGCCCACCGCGTCCACCGGTCTCCAGGGAATCACCGCCACCTCACGTCGCTCCACCACCCCAGGCCGGGGTCTTCCGACCGATGCGGGGCCTTCCTTTACCGTCCCGGAGGACGTAGCGTGTGGTATGACAGCGATTGGCGAACTGAACGTCACGCCGATCCGCACGGGGAGCATGGCGGGAGAACTCGCGAAGGCGATCGAGGCACTCGACGCGTTCGACGTGTCCTACGAGACCAACCCGATGGGCACGATCCTGGAGGCCGATGACGTGAGCGAACTGTTCGCCGCCGCGGAGGCCGCCCACGGGGCCGTCGACGAGGACCGCGTGATCACCACGCTGAAAATCGACGACAAGCGGACGACGACCGGGACTGCCGGCGAGAAGGTCGCGTCCCTCGAGGAGCAACTCGGACGGCCGGCCGAACGGGACCGGGCGTGACCCGCCTCACCGGAGTTCGTCGGTCGATCCGTACCGGCTGATCGCGACGCCGTCGGCGGTGACGTCGGCGACGTGGACTCCGGTTCCGGTCCGTGCGTCCCGTTCGGTCGCTGCTGCGAGCGCTGCTCCCGCGAGCCGCCGAGCTTCGGTCGCGGTCGGCGAGTCCGCCGCCCGGGCCTCGAGGACGCCCGAGGCGACCGCTCGTCCGGTTCCCACGGCGAGGGGCCGATCCTCGAGGCGGCCGCCCTCGGGGTCGACGGTGAAGAGGTGCGGTCCCTCCCCGTCCACGCCCCCGAGGACGACGGTGGGGGTCGGGGAGGGACCGGCCTGGAGGGCTTCGCTCGCGATCGTTCCGAGTGCCGACAGGGACATCGGTTCGCCGCGATCCGTCTCGTAGCGGTTCGCCTCGACGCGGACGGTCCGCACGAACGATTGGACGGCTCCCAGGTGGTCGGTGGATCCCAGGGCGGCGGTCGGATGCACCTGTTCGATCTTTCGGACCCGGTCCCCGGCGACCGTCGTTCCACGACTCGTGCGCGAGTCGGCCGCGAGGAGAACGCCGTCCGACGTCGTCAGGCCGACCAGCGTCCCCCCGCGGGCCGGACTGCCGCCATCCGTGCGGAGCGTCGCCTCGGTCGGCCAGCGGCCCGGCGTGGCGCGTGCGTCCATTCCCTTCCCTCTAGTCCCCTGTTGGAGGGCGAGGGCGAAAAAGAAGCGGGCCACTGTGTGTGGTCAGAACCGGAGGTAGCGGGCGGCCCCAAAACCAGTGTCGAACGCGGCGACTCCGGGTGGAATCACCGCGGTGAATACGTGAGCGCCGTTCGAGCCGGTGGGCCGGTCGGCCGGGGCGACCGGAAGAGGTTTGCCGGGGTTCGACGAACGCCACCGCGTGACCGACGACGACCCCATCGACGCCAACCGGGCACACTGGGACGAACTCGCCGCCCACCACCCAAAGACCGAGTTTTACGACGTGGAGGCGTTCCTCGACGGCGAGTCCTCGCTCGATCCGGTCGAACTGGACGGGGGGAAACCGGTCGCGGGTCGATCGCTGTTGCACCTCCAGTGTCACTTCGGGATGGACACGCTCTCGTGGGTGCGCGAAGGGGCGGCCCGGGCGGTGGGCGTGGACTTCTCGTCGACGGCCATCGAGACGGCCCGCGAGCTGGCAGCGGAGACGGGCCTCGACGATCGTGTGGAGTTCGTCGAGTCGGACCTGTACGACCTGCCCGACGTTCTCGATGAACGATTCGACGTGGTGTTCACCTCGTACGGAGTGATCAACTGGCTGCCGGACGTCGAGGGATGGGCGGAGGTCGTCGCGCACTTCCTCCAGCCGGGCGGCCGGTTTTTCGTCGTGGAACTCCACCCCGTCAGCCACGTCCTGATGGACCTGCGGGTGGACGAGGACGGCGTCCCGCGGTCGGACTGGCCGTACTTCGCCGACGAGCCGCAGATCTACGACGAGGAGGGCACCTACGCCGATTACGAGGCGGAGATCGACAACACGGTCACCCACGAGTGGTCGCACTCGCTCGGCGAGATCGTGACGGCGCTGATCGACGCGAGGCTGGTGATCGACGAACTCCGCGAGTATCCCTACGCCGACTTCGAGCAGTTCCCCGGGGCGATGCGCGAGCGCGAGGACGGCAACTGGGAGATCCCGGGGGAGGACTACCCGCTGACGTTCTCGCTCCGGGCGCACAAGCCCGAGGACTGAGGTGGCGGGCGCGTCCCGATGGTCGTCGGTGCCGGATTCGGGCCCCCTCGGTGGGCACCCGACGCCCAATCGTAACCACTATACGTGACTCCGACAAAGCCACGGTCGAGGGGTCGTGGCCAAGCCAGGCATGGCGACTGACTCCAGAGGCCACGCGCCCGGGACGAGCTCCAGACTGATATACAGAGCGTCCGGCTGATCACCGGCCGCCGTGACGACCCTCTGGAGTACCGAGGCGCAACGTGACCGGAGATATCAGTCGATCGGGGGTTCAAATCCCTCCGACCCCATATTCTCGCGGCGAACAACTCCGTGAGCCGCGAGTATCGGTCGCGGAGGATTTGAACGAGGACAGACGCGCGCAGCGCAGCGACCAGCATTTCGACCAATCACCAGCAGACAGAGCCACAGCCAAGCCCCCCACCCTCACTCCCGAAGGTGGCAGGCAACCTGCCGGTCCTCGTCCACGCCCTCGAGTTCGGGCCGGTCCTCGATACAGACGGACGAAAAGGCGTCCTCCAGTCGGTCCAGGCCCGATTCCACGTCACCCCGGGCGACGGCGGCCGTCGCCTCGTCGAGGGCCGCGTCGGCGTCCGGGTCCGATAGCGCCTCGGGAAGCTCGAATTCCGCCCTGACCGCCGCGCGAAGTCCCTCGGGATCGTCCGTACCGCCAGTCCCCTCCCTCCGGGCGCGCAACTCGTCGACGTCGACCCCGTCCGCCTTCAGCGCCCGCCGAAACGCGACGACCGACCGCCACTCGTCCTGCTCCAGGTCCATCCCCGCGGGCTGGATGACGGCCGGACACCGGGTGTGGAACCGGCAGCCGTCCGGGGGGTCCGAGGGCTCGGGAACCTCCCCGTCGAGGCCCACGGAGCGCCGTGCCCGTTCCGGGTCCGGTTCCGGGATCGACGCGACGAGCGCCTGCGTGTACGGGTGCGACGGGTCCCGGAAGAGGCGGTCCGTGGGGCCCTTTTCGACGATCTCGCCGAGGTACATCACGGCGGTCCGGTCGGCCACCTCCCTGACGACGTTGAGATCGTGGCTGATGAAGAGCACGGAGAGGTCGAACTCGGCCGTGAGGTCCTCCAGGAGGGCGAGGAACTCCGCCTGGACGGACGCGTCGAGCGCGTTGACGGGTTCGTCCGCGACGAGGAGGTCGGGGTTCAACACGAGGGCCCTGGCCAGCGCCGCCCGCTGTTTCTGTCCCCCCGAGAGTTCGTGCGGGTATCGGTCGGCGGCCGTCGCCGACAGGCCGACCCGTTCGAGCAACGTCTCGACCCGCTCCCGGCGTCGAGAACGGTCGGTCACCCCGTGGATGAGGAGCGGTTCGCCGACCGACTCCCCGATCGTCATCCGGGGATCGAGGGTCGACGTCGGATCCTGGAACACCATCCCGGCGCGACGCCGGAACCGCTCGAGGTCGTCGCCGTCGAAGGCGGTCACGTCCCGCCCGTCGAACCGCACGGTCCCGGCGGTCGGTTCCAGGAGGCGGAGCACCGTCTTGGCCGCCGTGGACTTGCCACAGCCGGTTTCCCCCACCAACCCCAGCGTCTCGCCGGGATACAGGTCGAAGCTGATCCCGTCGACGGCCCGGACGCGGCCCACCTCCCGACTGAAGACGACCCCTTCGGTGAGCCGGTAGTGCTTGCGGAGGTCCGTGACCGACAGGATCGGCGCCGGTTCGGTCACGCGCCGTCACCCCTGCCGGCTCCGTCCCGGGAATCACTGTCGGCTCCGTCCCGAGAACCCCTGTCGGCACCGTCCCTGGAGGCCGATTCGTCGGTCGGGGGGCCCGACCCGACGGGGTCGGACGAATCGGGGTCCCGCGCCGAAACGGCCCGAGTGCCCTCCTCCCGGTCGGGGGCCACGACCGTCGAATCCCGGTCGTCGCGATAGAACACGCACGCCACGTCGGACCCGCCGAGGGTCTCGTGGAACGCCGGCCGGCCCCCCTCGGAGCACTCCGGGACCGCGTGTGGACAGCGGGGATCGAACGGACACCCGTCGGGATAGTCCGTCGGATCGGGATGCTGGCCCGGGATCGGGACCATCTCCCCCCGCCCCGGCAACGATTCGAGGAGCGCCCGGGTGTAGGGGTGTGCCGGCCGGTCGAACAGGCGGTCGACCGACGCCCGTTCCATGACCGTTCCGGCGTACATGACCACCACCGTGTCGGCGATGCCCGCGACGATCCCGAGGTCGTGCGTGACGTACACGACCGCCAGATCGCGCTCCGCCTGCAGTTCCCGGAGGAGGTCCAGGATCTGGGCCTCGATCGTGACGTCCAGGTCCGCCGTCGGTTCGTCCGCGACGAGGACGTCGGGATCGCCCGCGAGCGCCATCGCGATGGCGACGCGCTGGCGCATCCCCCCGGAGAGTTCGTGCGGGTAGTCCCCGAGGCGGTTGGCCGGCTTGGCGATGCCGACCCGGTCGAGGAGTTCGACGGCCTCGTTTCGAGCCGCCTCGTCGGCCACGTCGCGGTGGTACCCGATCGTCTCGACGAGCTGATCCCCGATCGTGTAGACCGGGTCGAGGGCGTTCTGGGGGTGCTGGAAGACGTACGCGATCCGGTCGCCCCTGATCTCCCGGAGCTGTCGTTCGGCGGCGTCCGTGAGTTCGGCCCCCTCGAAGGTGATCGACCCCTCGGTGACCTCGCCCGGCGGCGCGGGGATCAGTCCGGTGATCGTCTCGCAGGTCACCGTCTTCCCGGCCCCGCTCTCGCCGACGAGACAGACCGTCTCGCCGGGGTGGAGGTCGAAGCTGACCCCGTCGACCGCCCTGACGGGTCCGCCGTACGTGTCGAACTGCACGTGCAGGTCCTCGACGGAGAGCACCGGGTCGTCCGTCGGATCCGTCATCGTCGACCCTCCGTTTGCGGATCGACGATCTCGCGCAACGCGTCGCCCAGCAGGTGGAAGGAGACGGCCGTGAGGAACAGGAAGACGGCGGGGAAGATCGCAGTCCACCACGTCGTCGGGAACCGTGCCAGGCCGCTGTTGATCGTCAGGCCCCAGGACTGTTCGGTCGGACTGCCGTATCCGAGGAACGAGATCGTCGCCTCGGCGATGATCAACGTCGGCATCTGGAGCGTTATCGCCGTCAGCAGGGTGTTCGACACGTTCGGCACCACGTGGCGATACAGCACCCAGAGCGAACTCGCCCCGGCGCTCTCGGCGGCCTGGACGTAGCCCTCCTCGACGCGCTGGAGGGCCTCCGCCCGCACCACGCGGGCGGTCCCGCCCCAGTTGAGCAGCCCGAACACGAGGACGATGTGCAGGAGTTCCCGGCCGAACACCACCTGGATCACGACGATCAGGAAGACGGCCGGGACGACCAGTTGCAGGTCGACGTAGCGCATGAGGAGTTCGTCCGCCCAGCCGCCGTAGTACGCCGCCACGGTCCCCACGACCGTGGCGATGGGAACGATGATCATCGCGGTCACGAGCGAGATCTGGAGGGCGACCTGGAACCCCTGGACGATCAGGTCGATCACGTCCGCCCCCCAGACGGTCGTCCCGAGCGGGAAGTGCCAGCTCCCGTGGCAGTACTCGCCGCGAACCGGACCGAGACAGACGTTCGGCAGGCTTCCGTACCCCTGATTGAACCAGATCGTCTCGCCGATCGGCGGTTGGGCCATCGGTGGACCGTACGGCGAGTCCGTGGACCCGATGGCGAAGCGTTCGACCGCCCAGGGTCCGAGCGTCCCAACGAACGCGAAGACCGCCAAGTACCCGATCGACAGGAGGGCGAGCGGCCGGGAACGCAACCGGTACAGGTACCGTCGCACGAGCGCCGGGCGCCGGGCCAGCGGCACCACCACGAAGAAGACGAGCACGAGCAGCGAGGCGTAGAACAGGTAACCGAGGATCGTCGTGTCGAAGCCCCACGGCGGGATCAGATGGGGAATGAAGAGGAACTCGTACCCGCCCGCTATCGCGAGTATCGAGAGCAGGACGAGGAAGACGATCGTCCGGGGCTGGACCGGCAGTCGACGGCCGGTCGTCGAATCGAAGTCGATCGGTTCGATCGGCGGCGCGGAGTCCGTCCCCTCCACGTCACTCATGGGGCGACGCACCTCCGTCGGCGAGCGGGTCCGACGCGCCGGTCCGAGTCCGGTCCGGAAACCCCGCGCTTCCGACCTGCATGCCCCCCTATACCTCGAAGGACACGGTAAATCCGGTGAAGACTCAAAGAGGTATTTGCGTTTTCATTATGATTAACAATGATTCTCCGGAAGGATTGGTATGGCTCGCCGATCGGGGGGAGAGTTTCCCCGGAAGAACGGACCCTGGCTCCGAGCAATGGGATGGCTCGACGCCGTCGGGGGCGCTATTCCGCGGCGAGGCCGTCCGGTTACCGACCGTTCCCGATCATGAACTCCCGATCGTACCTGCTCCGTCGACTGGCCTGGTCCGCCGTGGTCGTCTGGGTGATCCTCACGTTGACGTTCGTCCTGTTCGTGGTCATTCCGGACCCGAACAAGCCGTGGGTCCAGCCCCTGGACCCCGGCGGGCGGGAGAAGGCGGAGCGACTCACCAGGTTGTATTTCGAACAGATGCGCTACGACGAACCGCTCCTCGAGCGGTACCTCCACTGGATGAAGATGTACGTGACGCTCCAGTGGGGCCGCTCGTTCGTCCAGGGGCGACCGGTCCTCGCGATCATCGGGGAGGCGGCCCCCGTCACGCTCGCCTACCTGCTCCCGGCGACGGCGCTCGCGTACCTCCTGGGGACGGCCCAGGGACTCTACTCGGCGATCAACCGGTTCGGGCCGCTGAAACGCCTGGGGAACGCGGTCGTGTACACCGGGCTCGGGTTGCCGGCGTTCTGGCTCGGGGAGATGGTTCTCTTCCTCGCGCTGGACCATCGACTGCCGGTGCGGTACGATGGGGACCTGTCCGTCCTTTCCGTCCACAACCTCGGGGCCCTCGTCCTCCCGACGCTGGTCCTGGCCCTCAACCTCGGGGCGGTATACGCCCGGTACACGCGCGCCGAGACGTCCGGGTACCTCTCCCGGGACTTCATCAAGAAGATCCGCGCCAACGGCGGGCGACGCCGGGACGAGGCGAGACACGCCCTCCGGAACGCGATGCCGCCGTTGCTGTCGCTGTTCTTCTCGCGGGTGCTGACGGTCCTGTTCCTGAGCATCTTCGCCATCGAGGTCGTCTTCGGCCTCCCCGGGCTTGGTCGAGTGACGTTGCGGGCGATCGAACAACGGGACGTCGCGGTCATCCTGGCGATGACCGTCCTCACCGTGCTGGTCGGGGTCCTCGGGAACCTGCTCCAGGACGTGGCCTACGCCGTCATCGATCCACGAATCGGGTCCGACGACGGGTGAAGCGGCCGAAACGCCCACCCGTGACGGCACCCGCCGCCTGAGTCGCCGGCGCGTCGCCCATCGCGGACGAACGGCGTCCAATTAAGCCGTCGGACATCGAAACTCGAACCATGCCCACGATCCAGGTCCTCATGGACGACCGCGTTGCCGAGATGCACCCACAGGGCCTCCGGGCCGAACACGGCTTCGCGGCCGCGATCGACGACGTGCTGTTCGACACGGGCCAGACCGGCGCCGCCGTGGAAAACGCCCGGCGTCTCGGCCTCCCGACCGAGTACGAAACGATCGTCCTCAGCCACGGGCACTACGACCACACCGGCGGCCTCCCGGCGTTCCTCGACGGCGCCGAGACCGTCTACGCGCACCCGGACGCCCTCCGGTCCAAGGTCCGGGACGGGAGCTACATCGGCCTCCCGTATCGCCGCGATCGCATCGCGGGGGACGCCGAGATCGTCACCCACGTCGATCCCGTCGAGGTCCGACCCGGGATCCACGCCCTCGGGGAAATCCCTCGCGAGTACCCCGACAACCCGACCGGCGAGCAGGTCGCGGACGACGGCTCCCGGGGGCCGGACCCGCTGCTGGACGACCAGTCGCTCGCCATCGAAACCGACGACGGGATCCTGCTGCTCTGTGGCTGTTGCCACGCCGGCCTCCGGAACACCGTAGAGTACGCCGAAACCGTCACCGGCGGCGACGTCAGGGCCATCGTCGGCGGCACCCACCTGAACGCGCTCGACGCCGACGAGGTCCACGGGATCGCGGACTGGCTCGAGGACAGGCTCGATCTCGACCTCCTCGCACCGTCCCACTGTACCGGACCGGTGGCCGAGCGGATTCTCGCGGGCCGGTTCCCGGAGGCCTTCGCGTTCGTCGGCGTCGGCAGCGAGATCGTCCGGTGACCCGTCGGTGGGGGCGCCGACCCCCGAACCCCGACCGGAATCCCGTGGTCGTCACCGGATCGGTCGGGCACCCGGATCGCCGCGATTTCCCACTCGACGACGTCCCCGGCCACCCCCATCGAACGGAGGGGCGCCCGGCGGGAGGCGGCCCGCGTGACGTTCGTTTGCGTGGAGGCCGGTGGCACCGTCGCTGACCACGCAGGCGGTGGGGGTGAATTGTCGGGGAGTTCCCCGGCACAGAACTGCGGCCGGCAGGCCGTCGACGGGCGCGGGAGCGTCGGAACCGCCACTAGCGAGAGGGACGCCCGACGGTGATCCAGGGCGTCGACGGCCGAACCGACTGCCGGCTTCCGTTCCGAAATCGTCCGGGCCCGGGAGCCGGGGAGCGTCCGAAAGCCGGGGCTCGCGGCCATAAATTCAATAAACGACCCGCGGGATTTTGAGGTAAACGATGTTTACGAGAGGAACGGTAATTTTAGATATCGCTGATTATTTGATACGGATATGAGTGCTCGCGACGGGGAAGAGTGTCCGGAGTGTGGGGCCGAGATGCGATATATCCCGACGTTTTTCGGGCCGGACCAGGGTGCGGTCGTGTGTCCGAACTGCGGGTACTGGGAGTAGGCTCCCGTGGCTGCAGGCCGAACGGCGGCACCGATAACGCGGTTGGGCGGGCTGCAGGGCCGACCGTGACGGTCGCGGGCCGTTGCCCCTCCCGGCCGGGATCCCTCCAACACGACGGGGGCCGTTACCCCTCCGGTCGAGACCCCGAAGCCGACCGGGGCCGTCCGATCGAACGACCAAACGATTATCGACTCGCCGTGAGTACGCGCCGGTATGGAGAAGTGCGTCACCATCGAGGCCGTCAGTGCGACCGACGACATGGCGGAACTGGAAGGCCAGATCCAGGAGGCGTTCGTCGATGGGCTGCGGGAGTACGGAACGGACGTCACGGCGGCCGTCGAGTGTGACTTCAGCCAGGTCGAGGAACTCACGCCCGGTACCACGGTCTACGTCAACGTTCGCGTCTCGGGTCTCGAGACGGACGTCGACATCGGGGCCGTGATCGACGAGGAGACGTTCCCGGTCCTGGACGAGTTCGCGATCGACGACCCGAGCGAATAGCGGGCCGGCGACGCGGAGTGGCGGTGGTGATGGGCTCCGTGGAGACGTCGACCGACGGGACCGTTACCCGGGCAGGCGTCGCCGGTCCAAATCCTTCCACGGCCAGGTATCTACTTCGGAAACACGCACGGAACCCATTTATCCCGGAAACACGCACTGCTCCCCATGGAACACGAAACCGTCCAGGGCGTTACCGTCCCCGCGATCGGGCTCGGGACCTGGCAACTGACGGGCCGGGAATGCTATCGCGCCGTCTCGACGGCCCTCGAACTTGGCTACAGACACGTCGACACCGCGCAGGCCTACGGGAACGAACGCGAGGTCGGGCGGGCCGTCGCCGACGCCGACGTGGACCGCGAGGACCTCTTCCTCACGACGAAATTGCAGCCGACGAACGCCCGGTACGGCGACGTCCAACGAGCGACCCGCGAAAGCCTCGATCGCCTGGGGACCGAACACGTCGACCTCCTCCTGTTGCACTGGCCCAACCCCCTCGTCGACTTCGCCGACACGGCCCGGGCGATGGCCGAACTCGTCGACGACGGACTCGTCCGTCACGTCGGCGTCAGCAACTTCAGTCGACGACGACTGCGCAAGGCCCGGCAGGCGGCCGACGTGCCGCTGTTCGCGAACCAGGTGCAGTTTCACCCCTACCGCCCCCAGCGGGACCTCCTCCGTTACTGCCAGGACGAGGACCTCCTGCTGACGGCCTACAGTCCGCTGGCCCGGGGCGGCATCCTCGACGACGAGGTGCTGGTCGAGGTCGCAACGAAGTACGGGAAGTCGCCGGCGCAGGTCGCCCTCCGGTGGGCGGTCCAGCACCACAACGTGGTCGCGATCCCGAAGTCGTCCGATCCGGACCACCTGGAAGCGAACCTGGATATCTTCGACGTCACGCTTTCCTCGGCAGAGATGGAACGGATCACGCGCCCGTCCCTGCTTCGCACCGGCCTCGCCTGGGCGAAGGCGGAACTCGGCGTGTAGATCGGGACGGCTCCGTCGAAACCCGCAGCAGTTGATAGAAACCGCGTGCTGAATATCGAGGATGAGTTCAGTACCTCAGACGGTCGGCTCGATGTTCTGATTCACGCTGAACAGGTTCTCGGGGTCCCATTCGTTCTTGACCTCGACCAGTCGTTCGTAATTGGCACCGTAGGCCGCTCTCACCCGCTCGGCGTCGTCGTCGGTCTGGTTGTTTACGTACTCACCGCCGGTCCCGTGTTCAGCGACCGCTCCGTGAAGCTCCCGCGCCCACTGTTGATTCGTCGTGTCCTCGTCGGGCTCCGTCCAGTGCGCCTGGATGTGGGCGAGATACGAGGCGTCGCGGTGAGCGTACGCGGTCGCGTCGGTGGCAACCTCGTTCATAGCGCCCCCGAGGGCGTAAATGCTGATGACTGACTGCGGTGTCGGCATCGGGAGCCCATCCTCCTGGAGCGTCTCGATGAGGCCGTCGGAGATGTTGTCGAGGTAGACCGACTCCCATTTGTGACGGTGCCCCGTCGGGACGGAGAACGGGTCGTACAAATCGGTATAATCGGCTGGATATATCGCCTTCACGTCCGGGTCCCCGAAGTCAGCGAACTCCTCCATCGGCCCCTCAATCTCGTTCGGCTCGCCGATCCCCATGACGTAGGCGTTGACCGCCGCGTTCCCGTGAAGCTCCTCCGGGAGGTCGGGCAGTTCCGGGACCGTCAGAAGCGAGACGATCGGCCACAGGCTGTTCGGCGTCTCGGGCACAGTCTCGCGGAAATACTGGAGGTACGCTTCCAGGTCCTCGATCGGATACAGCAGGTTGGCGACGAGACATTCACGGGGGGCCTCGACGCAATCGAACTCGAACGAGGTGACGACGCCGAAGTTTCCGCCACCACCGCGGATCGCCCAGAAGAGGGCTTCGTTTCGCTCCTCGTTGGCGACGACGAGCTCGCCGTCGGCCGTGACGACGTCGACCTCCCGCAGGTTGTCGATCGCCAACCCGTGCTCCCGACAGATCACACCCATGCCCCCGCCGGTCGTGAAGCCGCCAACGCCGACGGATTCCGGAATGCCCGGCGGTACGAGCCCGTGGCGAAGCGCCTCGTGGTTGACCGCTTCCCAGGTTGCCCCGCCCTCGACGCGGATGGTCCCCGCGTCCGGATCGACCCGGACTCCATTCATGGGCGATACGTCGAGAACGAGTCCGTCCTCGACGAGGGCGTGGCCCGTCGTCATATGACCGCCAGCCTTGACCGACATTGACGGGCCGGTCTCGCGGGCGAACGTGACGGCCTGCATGACGTCGGCCGGCCCAACACATCGGACGATCGCCGCGGGATCGGTTTCCGTCGCCGCGTTCCACAGCGTTCTCGCCTCGTCAAACCCTTCGTCGCCCGGAATCAGCACGTCTCCGCGCACTTGATCGGTGAGCGATTCGAGCGCCGCGTCGTCAAAGTTGGCTGATGATGTCATCGAGATCCCCCCGTGTCAGGCGTCGATGTGCAAACGCCCACTATCCGTATCGTTGGACTGTTTGTTAAATGTTAACGTAGAACGAACCAGCCGGCTCCGATACTCATCGACAAACGGGACTCGGTGAATACGCGCTGTGAGTTCATCGAGGTCAGAACGAGCTACCTGGGTTCCGTCAGAAACGGGCTGATGGATGGAGAAAATGTAGTCACCACGACGGACTCATCTATTTCGACCGGGGTTGCCTGTATCAGTTGTTCGACCTGTTGAATCTATTGAATCGACTGTTTGGCCATCTCGACAGGTGTGAGTTCGATACCGTCTTGATGCTCGTGAATATGCTCATGCTCCGCCACATTTTCGTACCCCTGGGCCTCGTAGAGAGGCACCGCGTTGAGCGAGGCCCACAATCCCAACGAAGCGATGTTCTGTCGGATTGCCTGGGTCTCTAACTCAGTATAGATTCGTGAACCGATTCCCTGTCCAGTGACGGACGGGTGAATGTATATCGCCGTAATCTCTCCCTCAACCTCGGTCTGAAAGTACTCGCCGGCATCAAGTTTCAACCATCCGAATCCGATCACCGCCGTCTCATCCTCGGCAACAACAAAGTACGTGTCTTCGGATACGATCGCATAGTCGTTTGGATCGCGGTCGTGCGCCCATGCTGCCACCTGTTCCTCAGTGTAACTCTGACCGGCGAGTCCCTTGATCGGGGCGGGATGCACGTCACAGATTCGGTGAGCATCGCCAGGCACTGCCTCTCGCACGGAAACGTCCATACTGCGGTTTCCCCCCACCGAACTAATGATTGCTTACCTTAGCTCTACCGAAATGATGCAATGTTCACTTGTCTCGACCGATTCTGCCGAAACTCTCACGGTAAATCGGGTGACCGAGACGCGCTCTGTATTCAGCAGGGCTGCCAAAACCGTTCACCGATCGAGGGTTTCAACAGGACCTTTAGGACGGGTGTCGCCGGCGAAATCAGTACCCGACCGCGTTGCCGTCCTTGCGCGGTTCGGTCGCGGCCGAGAGGACGCCGTCCTCGTTGCGTGCGATCTGGGCGCCGCCGAACATCGTCGCCGGGAGGATCCGAACGTCGTGGCCCTTCCTGACGAGTTTGGACTG
>Ga0207797_1000853_pt1 | contig 22872 bp, 17 predicted proteins | sample PRCRCaboRojoPR_6_FD_187275 | JGI IMG/M metagenome (GOLD analysis project Ga0207797, IMG submission 187275) | Marine sediment microbial community from Cabo Rojo, Puerto Rico - PR CR 10% Liquid 1 (SPAdes) | ecosystem: Environmental > Aquatic > Marine > Coastal > Sediment | place: Cabo Rojo, Puerto...
CCAGGTGACGTGTCAACGTGTACTTGGAGTAAGGGATCAGGTTGGGCGGCAGGTTGGTGAAGGACTGGTACTCGCATGCTCGATTGTGACAGTAGTAGGGCCTTGTGCTAGATATTGGGGAAGGCTAACGACTTAATTTGCAGGAAGTCGCGATTCCCCAACGTGCGGTTGATATAAATACAGAGCGTGTGCGCTGTCAATTTGGTGTATAGACGGGCGCACAGGCCCCAGAAGCTGTGGGCGTAGGTGCGCTCGATGTTGAATTGCTCAGCCAGTTGTCCATTCACGGTCTCGACGATTTGACGCACCGAGTTGATCAGATGTTCTATGACCTCGGGCAGTTGCTGTTTCTGGTTGCGACGAGGGAGGGTGAGTAGACGGATGCCGTTTCGACGTAACAGTTTGGAGGCTACCTCCGCGCTGATATATCCCTTGTCTCCAACGACATCCAGGTCCGTGTGGTTGGCTAACAGTTCTTCTCCCACGGTCAAATCGGGGGCATTGGCGGGCGCCAGCTCGAAATCTAGGATCAAGCCGTTCAGGGTGATTAGCAAGTGCAGTTTGTAGCCAAAGATCGTCTCCTTTTTCGAAGGGACCTTCCCAAAGCGCGCCCCATGAGCCTCCCAGTCGCCGGTCGAACTCGGAACCAGATAGAATTCCACTACCGGTATGGGGCAGCTGTCAATCACACACTGACTATCTTGGGCCAGGTCCATCATCTGTAGCACCGTCTTGCGGATTAGGTTGATGGCAAACATCAAGTTCCGACGTCGGCGATTGAAGCGGGTCCGCTCGGGAATGCGAGGGAACAGATCTGTATGCTCATGCCAGTTACTGATCAACTCGGTCTCCTGATCCCAGCCACGGCATTCGCCAACCAGTGCCATCGTGATGAGTTCGCTGTCGCTGACCTCGGGTGCTGGCCCTGGTCGTTTGAACAGCGGTGCGATTTGCTGCCAGATATCGTCAACAATAACATACGCGCAGGTGCAGAAATCATCGAAATCGTCTATCATGAGCATGTCCTCCGGTGGGTATCGATTGGTTTGGGTACCTAATCTATACCCCACTGGGGGACATTTCGTCAAATCGTTCGAACTAGCACAACCTCATAGTAGGGCTATTCTAGCACGGCAGGGAGCCCCCGACAAACGACGATTGGCAGCTACGGAAACTAAATCTACGTCCAGCCGACGCGGATTGCAGAAAGGATCACTCCAAGAAGATGCTCGGCACCTCGATGACCAGATAAGGAAGAGATGCGAGCGTTGACGACCTCTCTTCCATTCCCGAATAACGGACATGCAGGCACCGGTCACCTTGCGATCCATCCACAGCCGTCTATAATCTCGCTATGCCCGAGCTACCTGAGGTCGAAACCGTCGCACGAGGACTGGACGAAAGTCTGTCCGGACGCACTATCACCGACGTCGACGTATACTGGGAGCGGAGTATTGGCGCGCCTAACCCAGCGACTTTTGCCGATCGCCTCGTCGGACAGACCATCACCGACGTACGACGGCGTGGCAAGTGGATCGTGATAAAACTGGAAAGTGGAGACGCGCTGCTGGTTCATCTGCGCATGACGGGCCAGCTGCTCGTGGAGGCCGCCGGGACCTCCGACGGGGACTACACTCGCGTAGCTGTTCGACTCGACAACGGTAACCGCCTCCGCTTCTCGGATATGCGCAAGTTCGGGCGCCTGGTCCTGACCGAGGATGCCGGCGAGGTCCTGGGGGACTTAGGTCCGGAACCGCTGGGGGAAGACTTCACCGTCGAACGGTTCCGACGCATGCTGGCCCAACGGCGGGGACGCATTAAATCACTCCTCCTCAATCAGCGCTTCCTGGCTGGCCTGGGGAACATCTACGTCAACGAAGCTCTTTGGCAAGCGCGCATCCATCCTCTCCGTGCCGCCAACAGCCTCTCGTCCGTGGAAGTGGAGAGATTGTACGGCACCATCCGCTCGGTCCTGCGTGCTGCGATCGAAGCTGGCGGCACCACCCTGGACAATGGCAACTTCAAGAAGGCGGACGGGGAATCCGGCGCGTTCGTCAGCCAGTTGCAAGTCTACGATCGCGAGGGCGAGCTCTGTGACTGTTGCGAGGCGCCCATAGAACGCATCACGGTGGGCCAGCGCGGGACTTACTTCTGTCCGTGCTGCCAGGAAGCCGAGCCAAGAGACAGGTAAGAGATTCCTCCACTCCGCTTCAGTCGCTGCGCCTCCTTCGCTCCGGTCGGAATGACGGGCGGCGAGGATTCCTCAACTCCGCTTCTTTCCAGGTAGATGACCGCTCAGGGCTGAACCGCGTAGAGGACGGCTCTCTCTTCGGGCCACCGTTCCAGCACCCCCAGCCGGGGATGACTACCCTCGCCAGCGTGGAGATCCGCTAGCGGGGCAGGATGACTGGAGTCCAGCAAGACGTATCGCACATCGTACCGGTCGGCAACTTCGATCAGCATGTCCACGCCCCCGTTCGGAATGACAATAGCCGGTCGGTCAGTATGGTACCAGAAGGCCGGCGGGTTGCGGACCATCACCCCAGCATCGTCTGCCACCCGGCCCGTCAACCATCGTTCCACGTCCTGGTAGATGGTGCCTGCCCTGCGCCAGGACGGGATCTGTCGCCAGGCCCTGGTGCCACTTAAGATCACCGCAATCACGACCGCTGCGACAGCGAAGACCGTCCGCGCCTGTCGATAGCGCCACGTCCTGCGCCGTCTTGCCACCCACCGTATGACTCGGTCCAGACCCTCGATGCCCGCAGCGTAAAGGAACGGCAGAACGGCGCTGCTAGCGTGGAAGAAGCCCCCTCGCCAGCCAGGAAACGTGAAGATCAAGGAATGAGCCAGGTAGATGAGCATCAGGTAAAGGAAAGCCAACAGAAAAGCCAGGCGGCGACGCAGCCGATAGAAACCTATGATGGCAAGAGGCAGCAGAAATACCATCCCCCCCTCAGCCAGAAGGCGCTGGAAGTTGATCCAGAGGGCCGAGAGCTTGGAGTGCAGAATGTTCCCCCAGCCCCAGGCCAGGTAAGATGCCAGCGAAAGGTCGCAATCATAACAGAACAGATCGTCGTACTCGGTCAGCCATATCGTCTTCGTACCGGCCGGCGAGAGAGGGGCCCCGATAACAGCTACGTTCCGTGCGAACCAGGGAGCCATAGCCAGAAGATAGCCCAGCAAGATGAACAGCGACTGGCGGAAGGCGACCCAAGAGGCTTGAGGTGTGAAACGTGAAACGTAAGATGCAAGGCGTGAAACGTAAAACGTAAGGCGTGATGCGTACGAGGCGGGATTTTCAGCTGTGGGCGGGTCGTCCGGTTCATAAGAGAGAAATGGGGCAAAGGCGACGATAGGGAGCAGAAGGATTCCGTCCGCCCGGGTCAGGTGGGCGAGGCCCACCAACGCTCCCGCCAGCAACCAGCGTCCTTTCTTCATCCTCCATCCATTCTCCTCTCTCGATCCCCCGGCAAGCCACAGCGCAAGGGCGCCGAAGAGAGCGAATGGTGCGAAGGTCTCAGGTACGGTCCAGTAGGGAAAGAAGAAACCGCCGAATACGGCAAGGAGCCCTGAGGCCCAGGCAAGCAAGCGGGAGCCAGTAACTTCCCTTGCCAGACTATACGCCATCAGGGGAACGAGGGTAGACAGAATGGCAAAGGGTACCTGGAGAGCGAAGAAGGAATTGGGAAACATTGCCGCCATAGGAGCGCCTAAGAGAGATGGTAGCGGCATCCAGTAGAGGAAGCCAGGATGCGGGATCCCAGCTGGATCGTTCAGGTAGTTCCAGATGAAAGGCTCGTTTAAGCCACTACCTCGCGCTACTGACACTGCGCCCGCGGTGTAGTAGGCGACATCCATGTAGCCTGGCTGAGTGATGAAGACGGCTGTCAGAAGTCGTAGAGTTAGGCTGACAACCGTCAGTAGAACTCTATCCAGGTTCTGCCGATTCACGAAGCGCTGCTTAGGCCGGTCCAGCATGTTGCCGCGGCTCTTCAAGCGGAATGAAGTGAATCGGGATATGGGTCCTCCGGGCATAACCATCGAGGCACCTGCCATCGTTGTCTAACGCGGATCTTGTCGCGCCCATAGCCGGAGTGCAAGCGACCATCGTCAAGGCAAGCATCATGGTCGTTCCATTCGCACACTGAGCCCCGTGTGCCTTACCTGTCCACCTGTGTAGTAGTCAAGTCTAGTAGGTAGACACCAATCCCTCCAACGTCATAGCGCTCCAGCGAGGGATGGCGTGCTTCGAACCAAGCAAGAGCTTGTTGCTGAAACTCGATGCTGTGATCCAAGGCCACGATGAGCCACAGACGCTCAAAGCGGTCTCGCAGATCTCCTTTCTGCACCAACTCCCCTCCCCACATGCGATAGACTGCCTCCGATTTGCGTGGATCTGGGTCGCCCCGTAACAGGAAATTGTCAGAGTCTCCAAGGTAGATCAGAAAGGGCAAATAGGAGCCATCTGAGGTATGGAGTACGGCGTCGCCCTCTTCAAATCCATTCTGAACGAGTGCGGCCGCTTCTCGCATAGGAGGCTTCTGAAAATCCGGATCCATGTAGTAACCCCATAGCGAGAGAACCATCACCAGGATCAGACCAATACCCAGCGCAGGCAGGGGCGTCTTCCGTCTCACTTCGCAGATTCCCCAAGAAATGAGCAGAACCATCGACGGCAAAGCTATCAGCAGCGTCCGTTCTGGCAGGAAGATCGGTTGAATCTGAGCCAAGGTGAACGGCCCCAGCAGAGTTATCCCGACAACTAACGAAAGAAGTAGCAGCGATCGCCATCCTTCTGAACGGCAACGGATGGCTCGTCCTACCTCCCAAATTGTTACAGTGAAGATTGCCAGCGTACAGAAGAGCGCCACAGGCATCAGCCGTGGGCCAATGGAATAGCCAGTCAACAAGAGATGGATCGCGGTCAAAGGGAATAAGAGACTCGGTCGACTCTTGCCAACCAAGGGACGCAATCCTCCTACACGGTATTCGGCGCTTCCCAGCATGTTACTCAGGTGAGGAGCCACTACGATCAGCGCCGCCAAGTCGATCAACAACATCTTGATCCTGGCTTCTCGTCGGCAAAAGAGCACATACACGTTCATGGCAGCCAGAATGAGAGAGGCGAACAGATGCGTCGCAGCAGCCGTAGCTGTTATGAAGCCCATCGCCACCCACCAACTTGAAGCCCCGGTCATCTTTGCCCGGTAGAAGCAGATCAGCGTCACCACAGAAAGAAAGGTAAGTTGGGTGTACATTCTGGTCTCTTGCGAATAGGCGACGTGAAAAGGAGCCAGAGCAAGCATCAAGCTGGCCAATAGGGCTACCTTCCGATTGAAGAGAGATGCCCCAAGAACGAACACTGCGGGCACGGTCAGTATCCCCCAAAAGGCAGAAACCGCCCGTGTCCAGGCTTCAGCGGTCCCAAGACGCAGCCAGTAGTGGAGTAACAGGTAATACAACCCGGGGTGACTAGAGCGACCGGCGTTTGAAACGATCAATGGCACCCGAAGTCGTGCGATGAGCACACTGATCGCCTCGTCCAACCAGTAACTGTTGGACCCGAGGTGGCATACACGGAGAACCGCGCCAAAGATGGTGAGTCCTAGAAGTTTGCCATACCAGCGGCGCATATGCTGCATAAGTTCGGCCATGGCAGAACCGTCCTTGAACAGAAGCGTTTCCGAAGCGGCTTACCAACAAGTACAAGGCAACAGGCCGCATCTATCTGACGAAGCCGTCAACATTGAGTTGACGACCCTGTCCGACCAGCACGCCTGATCTTGAGCCCCACGGTGCGCAGAGTGACTGACTTTCCGATGAATCCAACTAGACACTGAGGCCCGATCAGATCACCAGTGTAGAGACAGCCGAAGCCCATGTTTGGCACCTCTGACCTCGGGTCGAGAGGTCACGGGACATCATCAGACCTGACAACAATCGACGGGCTTCGATTTCGCCACCAGTCGTTGAGCTCTATACCCATCAATACTGTCAGACCGAGAAGCGGGAGCGGGAGAAACATTGCGGGGTTCTCCCAATTCCCGCTGATGGTCGCCAGGAAGAGCATCCACATTCCCAGCTCCAGACCTCCCGCGCCACCGAGCACGATCCAGGACTCCCAATTCTTCAGCGCCATCCGCAACCAAGCGACGAACGGGATTAGCAACATTGCCTGATTCGTAGTGCCAGTCTGAAAGGGAACCAATAGGCTGACGACGATGGTCCAGTGCGTGGCCCGGGCAAAACCTCCATCCGTGCCTCTCAAGCCCCGTTTCCAAGCGCTCAGCATTGCCACTATCAGGCCGGCCGATATGCTGTAGCGCAGGACCGCAGACCTATCCGACCACAACAAGGACAGGAGAACCACTATCGGGTTCCGCCCTTCGACAACCACCCTGTGGCGTGTGACGCTCTCCAGAAAGCTAATAGGCCAACGGGGAAACAGCGCCAGCGAACCGAGCAGAAGCAGCGTACCACTTGCGAACAGCCCTCCCAAGACCCGCCATCGACGCCGGCTGACCGCCCATGACACCACCCAGGGTATGATGAAGATGACCATCTGGGGTTTGATGGAAGTCAGCGCCAACGCTGCACCGGCCCAAGCATCCCGACGGTGGCGGAGAGCTAATATCACAATCGCCAACAGGAGAGTGACGTGCAATGTGACCTGACCCAGCATGATGCTGCGACCGACAGGATAGAGAAAAAGCACTCCCAGAGAGAGGCCAAGAAACGCCAGGGGGCCAGGGGTCCAGTCCTCCAACCGTAGCAACACCACGAGAGCTGCTACCGCCACCCACTGCAATGTGACCATCCATATGGCCTGCACCCAGACGTAGGGCAAGAAAACCAGGGGCCAGAAAACGAATAGGACGTGCAGCGGATAGGCAAATCCACCTTTCCCCGGCAGCGAAGGATCTATGCCCTTTGCCTCTTGTATCTCGGTGGTGACCTCCTGGCTATAAGGATCACGACCTTCCAATAGCAACGCTCGCGCACCAGCCCAAGAGACGTAGAAGTCACCAACCCCAGGAAACCGCGCGCTGTAGAAATGATGTACAGCTATACTCTCGAGCATGAAGAATGCAGCAAACGCAAGGACCAAGAGCATCCATGCGCTCCTCCTCTCGAAGCTCAGATTGGTCGTCCCAAGTCCCATGTCCTATGATCTTCGCAGCAATGCTTCTTCATCAGTGACGGAGAACTCGACGGTTTGCCTTACGCAAAGCATATCCTTCGCACGTTCTAATGAAGCTAGGCCTCGATTGAGTTCCCGACTCAGCCCTCCGATCTAGCTTCCAGAACGTAAAGCTCATAAGCGGCGTCGAACTTCTTCTCCAGAGTGAGATGTTCGGCTCTAAAGGCATTCAGAGCCTCAATATCCTCTGAGGTGACGGGGTCAAACCCTCTCTTCAAAATGTGATCCAAGCCAGCTCGATGAAGCAGAACGTGGGTAATCCCTTCCTTGCGCCATGTATCCGCGAGCGCATCGATGTCGTGACCGTAGAGGTGCATCGCGTGGAGCCAGCGATCGAGTAGGGCGTCAGGACGACAGTCCAGCTCACAGTGGTAAGTACGAGGCTCCCAGAGGAAGAGGACCGTGCTATCCTGAGGAAGCTGTTCGTTCAGATGCTCTATAACCGGATAGTACCATCCCAGGCGGCGAGTCAGATAGCTGTCCGGAGATTCTACGCCGATGATCACGGGCACGGGATTGACCTCCGTGAACTCAGTCACCATTGAGAATAGGAGAAGTACCAGCGTGAGCACCATCACGGCACGGACGAGCCAATCGACCGCCAACCGAGGATGGTTCAGTATTCGAACGCGAGAAAGGGCAGCACCTCCCAACGCCGCCACGGCGCCAAACGTCAAGAATAGGAATCTCGACCTCAGAAGCATTGCAGTCCGGGCTAGCCCATTGAGCCAGAGAACGTAGTTCACGCCGAAGAACAGCATCAAGTACCCAACGACGGATCGTTGTTCGCGATCGAAACCGTGCCAGACGAAGATGAGCAGGAAGACACTGGGCAGTAGAAGCGGCCCTATGGTAGCCTCATAAAGTACAGTGCCCTCGGTTCCCAGAACAGTCGCCTCGATAGGAGCAGTCAGAAGCCGCCAAGGGGCAGTCGCGGCCAGCCCCGTTCCGGGCCGATCATACCACCAGCTACGCCATCCATCCCAGAACACCCCTTGCGAGGAGAAAAAGGGATAGACTGGATTGCCAGCTGTTATCATATTCTCCAGCAGCCCAGGCATGACAACAACGGCAGTGACCACAGCCACCAATCCTAGATCTTTGGCAACCGTTCCAAGTCCATCATGCCGCAGTACCCAGATCAAGCTTAATCCCAGTGCAAAAGGGATGAGGACGGCTGTGTACTTGACCCAACCACAGAACCCGCATAGGAGACCCATCACGACCAACCAGCTGGAACTTGAGGTGGACCGTCCTTGCTCATGCTCTTTCCGCCAGCGGAGGAAGACGTACAAAGCCGCAGTGGCATAAAAAAGTAGTATGGCGTCCACATAGGCCCGGGTCATCAACGAGAACAGAGTGGGAACTGACAGCAGCAAAGCCGCCGAAAGCCATGCTGCACGGCGACCAAACGCCCGCCTTGCCAGAGAGACTGTGACGACCAACGCCATCAATCCGTACCCGAAGTGAAGCAATGGGCCAACCCGCTCTCCCATAAGCAGGAGGCCCAACGTGAACTGCATCTCAGCCAGCTGTGGGAAGCCCAAGTAGGGCAAATCAACGGGATGAACGATCCTTCCTGCTTCCACGAAAAACCGAGGGCCGGTAAGATGATAGACAAGTGTATCCCAGCCAGTAGGAGGTGCCAGCGCAATGAGAAAGGTCAGCAAGAGACTGATACCCCCATATACGCTCAGCCAACGGTGGAAACCGTCCTCGGGCTGAGGCAGCCGAATCACCTTCAGGTCATTCAGCGACAGGTGCAAGCCGGGCCACACCGCCAAGCCCAATACCAGTACGAGCGCCCAGGCAATCACAGGGCGCAGCAGACCTGCCAGTCCTAGCCCAAGAATCAGCAAGGAGATCAGACCAAGCCCCAGACCCGCCGAAAGTGCAAGGCGAGTGATTGCCCGCTCCTTGTCCAGCAGGCCTCCCACCACGCATCGCCCCAGCCCCGCGCCCAACCAGGTTATTCCCAACCAAACCAGAACATTCCATAGCACACGACCCAGTCCCGCCAGAATCTCCGAGCCAAAGGGTTTGTGGGCCCAGAAATAGGCGGCGACTATTCCGAACAGCCATACGATGATCAGAATAACCTTAATGAACCGTTTCGATAAGCTCGATGACCGCATACCAACTCCTACACTAACGCTTTCGACAAATCAGCATCCTGCGCAATCCAATCCAAGGCATCAGGGAATCCGAGAGATGATCCTCCAAACACTCGCCAAACCGAATCAACCACCCCGGCCCTGCTGGAATCAGAACGTCTGTCTCGGAATGCTCTATGCGGAAACCCGCCTTCTCTACCATTCTCACCAATCTGCGGTAGCGAATGAACCGGTGCGGCCCCTCCGAGTGATGCAACCCCGTGATAGCTGCTAAGGCGTGAACTGGCTCCCACAAGACGTTAGGTGTACTCAGGATCATTGTACCGCCAGGCTTAGTGACCCGGGCCAGTTCAGTAACCAGGCAAGCCGGGCGTGAGACATGCTCGATTGTCTCGAGAAAGAACACGACGTCGAACTCATGATCTTCGAGGGGAAGGGAGTAGTCAATCATCTGAATCCACCTAGCGTCTTCCAAGCCAGCTTCGCGCAGCCTGCGCCTGCATATTTCACCCATCTCGCGCGACACGTCGACGCATGTCGCGGATGCAACTTTTCCCTGCTGGTAGAAGAAAACCATCCCTTCGCCAGTGCGAGAGAATATCTCGAGAGCACGAGCCTCATCAGGTAGATGGGCAAGGTGCAGGGTGTCTGTAAAGCGGCGAAAATGTGCGTGTGTCGCCTCGTTGACCGCATCATAGTGTGTGGCGAGATCATCGTAATGCTGCTCGACCTCGGCAAGCGACCAACTGGACTGAGTCCAATGGTGGATTTCCTCTGCGATTCTGGCGAAGAAGCTCCCGTTCACGCGATGCCCCTAGTATTCTTCAAATCGCAGGTCGACCAATCCAGCACGCTTGGTAGGCTTAGAGACCCTCTTCCAGGCGCTGCGGAGCGCTTCGAAGAAAGGCCCGATCACGCCAAGGGGCACGTACTCCACCAGTCTTCGACAAAGACGCGTGCGCCCAAGTCCGAAGATGGCAGCGATGACAAGCTCAATAAGCTTTCGCGAGAAGGGAATCGATACAGGTCTGTAGCCGTAGTCTGGCACTCGCCTGCCACTCGTCCTGCGCCAACGAAGCCGGATAAATGCACCGCGCTTTTTGAAATCAATCATATGGGCGTGCATCGTTAGCGCGTCGTCCAACGGCACCTCTTCCAGAAATACAGCCCCATCCTGCTCCATAGAAGAGAGCAAGCTCTCTCCTTTCTTGGAACGACCGACAACGACTGAGAAGCCCCCCCTTTGACCTTCGTACCGCGGATGCCACGCGTCACCAACCGAGATATCAGTCAACTCGTTGGTAAAGTCAACCGCCAGGAGACTACTTCGCGTGATGTAGAACGGAATCAAGTAGTTATAGTAGAATTTCTCGGCTCTAAGGACTCGCCCCGATCTTGTCCGGATTTGTAGATATCCCGGCCATTCTCCCTCTCGGTATTTGAGATCGACGATTTCATCCACCTGGTCGATTCCTTTGGATCGCAAGTAACTCTCGATAGCTCCGAAGTACATACTGGTACCGACGTAGGGGCCAATGACGTAATCTACCTTCCTGGCGCCTCGATGCCCCAGTCGTTGCAACCGCCGCAAAGAGGCGACTTGATCGGGAAGCCCCACGTAGGCTAATCTCCCCCTGAAACTATCCATATCCGCCAAGATTGTATTCACCGGTACCGGGACGTACACGCTCTGACTGGCGGCTACGATTTCCCTCCGCGATCGGGCAATGATTGGCTGCGCGAGCCACGGCTTCGGCTGACCTTGAAGTAGAACCACTGCCCCGTCAATTAACCCCTGCTCCAAGAGGTAGATGAGCGTCTGAGTAATGATACCACCTGAGGCCCCTCCCTTTCGAATCTCCGGATCACAGGAGTAACCGACACCCAGCTTCCGGTAATGACCAACTAGCCAGCTTCCAGGAAGCGAGCCGAACAGTGCACGATAGGCTTCGGGGTAACTGATCCCTTTTCCAGGGCAGGCCTGATAAGCTCTTGAATCCAGCCGAATCTCAGTCCCGGGGACAGCGGTCGGCACGGGTCCCAACTGGCTGACGTTCATCTGTAACGTGCCATTGGCCAGTCCGACACAGGTGCCGCAGTGGGTGCACAACCCAGCCTGAACAACTTCGGTCTGAAGGCGATGAAAAGTAGGATCTTCAGTCGTACCAAACATTGTGGCACTGACAAGTGCGCAAAGGGATGCTTCTCACTCTTTGTAGTAGTTAGGCAACCGGCGATTGACCAACTCAGCAAGCATACCGATAAGGGCCACCTGAAAAGCAGTCATAGCAATTACCAGAGTACTTACATCGGCTAACCGACCAAGAGCCAACTTGCTAAACAGCGCCCAGCCGACAGCCAACATGAAGAAGGCTGCGCTAGCTGGCAGGAAGATCTTTAAGGGGGCAAAATACAGGGCAATACGACCCACGAGCTGTATAAAATGAAGGGTGTCCCGAACCGGGCTAATCTTGGAACGACCTACTCGGGCATGGTAGTTGATGGGCACATAGTCGACCAGATACCCATTGGTCAGCATCGCCAGGGTGATAGTCGTCGTGAACGAGAAGCCGTTTGGCAATATACTGAACATCCGTAGGGCGGTGCCACGCCGGAAAACTCGCATGCCAGAGTTCAGGTCCGGGATGCACTCACCTGTAATGAAGTTAGCCAGCTGCCTGATAGCCCACTTGGCTGGTCTACGGATCATGGGAATCTCCACCTCTTCACCCACGCGCGCTCCCACAATCATATCAGATCTACCATCAACTAAGCGCCTCGCTAAATCAGGCACAGCGTCAACGGGATAGGTGCCGTCAGCATCGACAATGCAGATCAGATCGTACACAGCGTGACGAATGCCGGTCTTGAGAGCTGCACCATACCCTCGATTGCTCCTATGGCGCAGGACGGTGACCTCCTCAAACCATCCTGCTATTGCGGCTGTGTCGTCTTCGGACCCATCGTCGACCACAATGATCTCGTAGGCTCCGGCAATGCCACCAAGCGCCGCGGTCAGCTCTCTTAGGACTGAATCGATGGCCTCTCCTTCATTGTAGGCCGGCGCAACAATACTCAGTCCTTCCGTCGACCAGAGCTTCTTCGCATCGCGGTAGGCTACACGTGGCAACTCTCCACTTGTGTTGGCAGCACCGTCAATCACATCCAAACCTCCCTCTATCGCATCAGTCAACCGCCCCCCTGACGTGCTGCGTCTCTTCGCACATCTTGAGCCTTGTTACGTTCTAGATAGGGCCGTAGACTACCCCGGACAGTAACCCGGTCATCCCGGGCAGTTGGATGGATCAGTGCCCACGTCGGACCGACAACGAGGTCTCACTTGCCATACGGTGTGGGCCCCAGAGCGGCTTCAACCAAACGATGCACGACCGACCACATCGTGATCTACTGAGCATTATGTTACCCAAGATGCACAGCCGAACGCAATAGGACTTTGGAGCTACCGCTGGTCGACTGTTGAGATTTCGGTATCCCCGAAGCGTTTCGGCAGTGTCGCCAGCCAGCGTCGCACCGCGGGGGGAGAGGGCAAGCGGGCGTCGGCGTCGGTCTTGCAGGGCTGTTCAGAGACTTTGATCGCCAGACCGTCGTGGGCGTGGATGACGCCGAAGGCTTCCTCGTCCTTGTCGTCGTCGCCGACGTAGAGAGGCAGAGCATCGGGCCAAGCGTACCACTCTAACAAGTAGTCGACGGTCTTCCCCTTATGCGCCAGTGCGGGGCCTATCTCCAGGAACTTGTGCCCGCCGAGGATGCGGAATAGGTCCGAGTGCGTCCCGTCCCAGGCGACGGCGGTCGCTATGCCACGGGCCTCCTCCAAGACCTTCTCCGCCTCATCCTCGGCGGCGAACTTGCCGTGAATGGCCAGCGCCCATCCCTTGTCCTCCAAGAAGAAGCCGTCTCGACCAGCGATCAGCTGCGCCCAGCGGGGCTTGATCTGTCCCAGAACAGGACGTATCTCATCGTAGGCCACCCGATCGACGTGCCTGCCGGACGGCAGCCGCAGCTCCACGCCGTAGGTCCCCGCCAGCAGTATTTCATCCACCGGCACCAGCTCCTCGATGTGGCTTAACCTGCGCCCACTGATCACCGCGACGCGCAGGGCCGGATGCCCGGCAAGCTCGGTAACCAGCGTCACGACCTCCGGCTCGGGGTTGACGTGCTCCGGCGTCGGAGCAAAGTCGGCCAGGGTCCCGTCGTAGTCGAGAAACAGATAGACGCGATTCGCCCCCTCTATGCGACGCTTCACTCGCGGTGGGGCGTGCAGGGTCACGATGGCCGCCCCCCTCCTTCCAGGAGCGGTTCGATGTCTCGCTCGAAGATGGCGCTCCAAGTGTACTTCTGCCGGACACGGCGGCGCAGGCGATGGATTGGCCGCGCAGCGACGATCGAGAGAATTCGATCGGCAATCTCCTCAGGATCATCATCCGGGCCGATCAGGGTTACGTCGTCGCCTCCGATCTCGCGGGCCGCAGGGACCCGGGTGCAGACGACGGGAGCGCCAACGAGTCCGGCCTCCAGCACGGGCATGCCGAAGCCCTCCCGATGGCTGGGCAGGAACACCACGTCACTCACACGGAAGAAATCCGCGACCACGGGCATATCGATGGTGAAGGGCTCGTCAGGATCGGGGCCGGACTCGAAGACGAAGTGCATGTCTTCGTCCACACCAAGCTCGTGGCGCAACGCCCGGAGCTCACGGAAGTAGGTCATGCTCTCCTCGTCGTGAGGATCGGGAGGGCCGGTCAGCACCAGCTTCACGCGTCGATCGCGAGCCTTGAGGGCAGCGACGACGTGGAGCGCAAGCTCGATGTTCTTCGCCTGGGTGACCCGGACGGGCATAAGCAAGAGAAGGTCACTGGCAAGCAAGTCCAGCCGGTCGACCAGCTGGTATCCCTGGTCGGTCAGCCCCAAAAGCAGGGCCGGATCCACACCGTTATAGATGACGTGGATTTCCTCGGGCGCGCAGTCGAAGAGCTGAGCCAGGGCCTGCTGCCGCTGCTCCGAGACCACGACATAGGTGACGTCCTCGTGCCGAGTGCGAAGCAGGTCCCAGGGATAGTCGGGGTGCAAATTCGGACGCGAGTGATCACTGGTCCAGCCGAGGTCGTGGCACCAGGCGATGCAGTTGGGCAACGCACCGTCGTCCAATAACCTGAAGAGGGCCGCCGTCAACGGCAGGTTGAAGCGTTTGGTAAAGGCGTTGTGGACGATGACGTTGTCGAAGGAAGCCAGCTTCGCCCCCAGGATGCCCTTCAACTCTTCAGCAAGCTCGTCGAAAGCGGACGGCACCTCTCCCTCCCGCAGTTGGGAGCTGACGGCAGCAATCCGGTTATCCTGCGAATCGACGAGAGGGATGCGCACGAACTCGGCCTCCGCCGGTAAGGCCTCCGCCTCACCCCGACCGGCGATGACGGTGACCGGATACCCAGCATCCGCGAAGACCCGGACGTGGGCTTCGATTACGCCCTCGACCCCGCCCACCACCGGTGGAGCCGCGTAATGGAGGATAGCCGTGCGTGGCGGGCTCATTCCGACTTCACCTCGCACAGGTTCAGGTCCTCGACCGTCTCCAGCTGATGGCAAAGCCAGGCGGTGATATCCTCGCGCTCGATGATCCAGCGGAGCCGCGTGGCCCATTCCTCGCGTCTCTCAGGCTCCATCTCCAAGGCCTGATGGAGCGCCTTTGCCGTGGCGTAGATATCACAGGGTGATATGACGATCGCTCCTGGCTCCAGCTGCTGCCGAGCCCCAATTCGCTCAGAAAGGACGAGGACTCCGTCGTGCTCGTTCACGGTGGGGCCTTCTTTGGCAACGAGATTCATCCCGTCGGCGATGGAGTTGACCAATAAGACATCGTAAAGCTGCATAGCCGCCACGGCACGCGGATAGTTGTCGCCTACTAGCACCCGGATCGGCTCCCAGTCACTGTCACCGTGCTTCGCGTTGACCTGCCCCGCCGCGGCCATCAACTCATCCAGATAATCCTGGTACTCGCCCACGGCCAAGCGAGAGGGAACAAGGAGGGCGACGAGCTTGACTTCGTCGTGGTACTCCGGGTGAAGCTCCAGCAGTTCGTTGAAAGCCCAGAAACCACGGACGATGTTCTTACTCGGCTCTATCCGATCGACCCGCAAGATCAGCTTCCGGTCGCCGACGAACTCCTGAATCTCCGTCCGGTACTCGGCAACCTCCTCCGAGTCGGTCATCTCTTTGAGGGCTTCCACATCGATGGAGATGGGGAAGTCTCGCACGTGGGTGGTATGATTCTCAAACCATATGCGACCGGGGCTGTAGCTCACCTGGGCCCGCGGGAGGAACGACTCGCAGGTACGGAGAAAGTTGAGCGCGTCAAGCTCGGTCTGGAACCCGAGCAGGTCGACAGCGCACAATCCCGCCAGGATACCCTGCCGCATCTCCGGAGGAAGGATGGACCAGTACTCGGGGCCGGGCCAGGGGATGTGCACGAAATGGAGAACTGCCGGGAAATTGGCCGGTTCTAGTTTCTCACGCAGGAAGCGGGCGGTGAGATAGAGATGGTAGTCCTGGAGCATAACGAGCGTCGGGCGGTCGTTCGCCAGGGCCTGCTCGGCGATCGCCTCTGCGAAACGCTGATTGACCGCCACGTACCCGTTTTCCCAGGCGCGCCAGGTCGTGCGATCGATTACCGGGGAGGTGACGACATCCCACATCGAGTGCTGAAGGAACCAGAGGAGCGGGTTAGCGATGACGCTGTAGTAGGCATCGTAGACGGCGGGCTCCGGCGTGAGAAATTGGACCTGCATCGTACGGTCTTCCTCCCCAAGCTGGACATCACCGGATCGCCACTCGGCATCCGCCTCGGTTCGGGCGCAAGCGATCCAGGTCGCCTCGGTATAGCGACACATGCCGAGCAGGGCAGTGACGAGACCGCCTCCCCCACGCTCATAGCTGAAGTTACCGTCCTCATCCCGCTCGAAGGTTACCGGACCACGATTGGCCGCGATGATCAACTCGCGGTTGGTGAAGAAGTCAGACTGCAAAGTCATGCAGCGCTTCCGCATCTCCTCTACGCTCAGGTCGGTCGCCGGGCTTTGGTCACCTTTCATTCCTCGCTTCCCTCCTCACGACTGGCCTGGATCGCCAGGTCGATAAAGACCGCCGCGGTCCACCCGAACATGTCAGCGGCCTCCTTGGGACGCTCGCCCGTCTCCGCGTCATAGTACTCGAAGATGCTGGCATGGCTCATCACCAGGTCCAGCGTCTTGTCGCGAAGGGCGCGAGCCAAGTCTTGTGTACCGACTTGATGTAAAGCCTCAATGAAGAAGTAGTTGATGTTGGCCCAAACCGGTCCTCGCCACATCGTCGCCGGATCGTAATTGGGGTCATTTCGCGCCACGGTCGGGATGACATATTCCCCCCAGAACTCCTCAGCGTTGGTGAGGTGGTCGATGAGCCGATCCCGTATCTCCCCAGGCAACTGGCCCGTCCACAGGGGATAGAGATTGAAGGGCGTGATCACGGGAATCGGTTCCTCGTTATGCAGCGCGCGGAATACGCCGGCTTCCTCGTCCCAGAAATCCTCCAACATGCGCTCGACAATGGCTGCCGCCCGGCGGCGCCACATCGCTCCTTCGGAGTCCATTCCCAACTCCTCCGCGATTATCGCCAGCGACCCCATCTGGACGCAGAGGTAGGTGTTCAAGTCGGGGGGCTCGACGGGCATGCCGTAGTCCCAGAGCGGGGAATCGTCCAGCCCCGAGGAAAAGGGATGGTTGTACTGCGCCAGCCCATCGACATCATCGTCGTTCATACTGAACCACCAGGCGTTCCACCGGACCAGGGGGACGTAGACCTCACGTAGGAAGTCGAGATCGGGATCTGTCTCGTGCAGCTTGAGCACCGCCCACGCCAGGATAGGCGGCTTGGTGACCTCCGCGCGGATGGGATGATCGATTTCAGCGACGACCCCCTCGTCGTAAACAGCGTCGGGCATCATCCCATCGGAAAGCTGGTGAGCGATCATGGCACGGATCTGATCTCGGGCCAACTCAGGATCGACGTGGCGGTAGGCGAGCGCGTGAAGGGCGCTGTCCCACAACCACAGGCCGACATAGTTGATCTTCGACGGCATCATCGCCTCATAGGTGACGCGCCCTTCAGGGCTGATGAGATTGCTGGCCATCACCCACCAGGCGTACGCGTACATCGCGCGGTAGGGTTCGGCGACAGGCGGCACTTGATCGAACCAGCGCTCCCAGCGTTCCCTGGCGGCGGAGAAGGCGGTGGAGAAAGGTAGAACCTCCTGGGATAGATCGAGGCTGCCGCGAATGGTGATGACAATCGCACAGTCCGCGCCGGACTCAACGACGAAATCGACGACGTAGCCGCCGCCCTTGGGGGTGATCTTATTGCGCACACAGCGATCATTGGTGGCGTAGGCCAGATTGCGCACCGCCTTGAACACCCCGCCCCGCTCGGTCTCCTCCCAAAACTGAGGGGATACGTGGAACCGGATACCAGCGGTCACATCGGGAGGAACCCCCAGAGAAAGAACGCGTTCCGCCTGGAAGACGAGGGTGAAATCGCCCAAACTGGTTCGGAAGCGGAGGGCGTGAGGATACGTCACAACCTCGTCGAAGTCGAGCTGGTTCCCCTCCTCGTCCACGAGGGTGAAGCTGTGGATAAAGGGAGGGCGATGGCGATAGGTGTCCAGACCGGGTTGAAGCTCTGTCAAGCGCTCCGCCAGCTTGACCAAGAGACGGCTCTGTCCCGGGACCTGGTAGACCAAGAGGCGGGACCCGCGATCGCTGAAAGGGACCTGGGTGATATCGATCCGATTCTTGAGCAGGTTGAGCGAAGATGAATCCGTTGTCGTCTGCATTGCCTTACGTTTCCACTTCCAATCCACTGACCACTGCGGTGGCCTGGCCAGGTCCGACGTTCTCCACCTCGCCGGCAGGGCCGAGCCCTAAGGCCGTCTGCTCCGGAACACCGAGGCCCAGGCAGTTTGGTTTCAGATCGAGGAGATGGCGCAGCCGATGAGCAGACTCGGACCCCTCGAACCGGGGGGTGACGATGACGTTGGGCAGCCAGCCCAGGCCGGGCTCGGCGCGATCCTGGGTGCCAGGATCCTCGACCCAGGCGCCCAACGCTGCGGCTCCGGCTCCCATCCCAAAGATCACCGCAGCCTCCTCGAAGGCGCGGGCCATCGCTCTCAGGGCAGGGCTCTCGCGGAGCGCTCGCACCAAGGTCAGGGTGTCAGGTCCATCGGCGACGTAGATCAGCCCAGCCTCCTCCAAGAGACGGCAATTCTCCATCAGTTGGGCACTGGCGGCATCGAAGATGGGGACCACATACCCGTGGGGACCGCCCAGATCGACATAGTAGTCGAGCAAATCCTCGGCCTCCCGCGTCGACATACCGGCTGTGGGAAGGAGAGCGAGGGGGCGGTCCAGATCCGCCCAGCCCAGGGCCGCCGCGTCTACGTCGCCGGTCTCGTTCTCCCTCCAGGAACCACCCCCGGCGAGGATCAGCCACCCCTGACCAGCCCGCCACTGGATGGGGCCAGCTCGTCTCAGGGAGCTAGAACGACTGGCGTCTGAGGTCTGATTCTGGCGTCTCATAGGGTGTGGAGAATGGCCTCGGCCATCACTGCCACGCCAATGGGGAGGGCGTCCTCGTCAAAGTCGAAGCGGGGATTATGATGGGGCGCGTCCAAGCCGCGCTCCGGGTTGGCCGAACCGAGGAAGAAATAACATCCCGGCACCTCCTGGGTGAAATAGGCCGCGTCCTCGCTGCCCATCGTACGTTCGCCAGAGGTGACAGCCTGAGGTCCAAGGGCCGTCTCGGCCGCCTCACGGACGGCCTCGACGACGGCAGCGTCATTGACCAACGCCGGGGCGAGCGCCTCGACCTGGAAATCCGCCGAGGCTTCATACGCTGCAGCGACGTTTTCGATCACCTGACGGGCACGCTGAAGCACCTTCTCCCGGACCTGAGGGTCGTAGGTGCGGATGGTGCCCTTGAGGTCGACGCGGTCCGGGATGACGTTGAAGGCGTCGCCACCGTGGAAGGAGCCAACCGTCAGAACCGCCGTTTCGAGTGGACTGACGTTGCGGCTGACCACGGTCTGGAGCCCCGTCACAATGTGGGAAGCGGCGACGATGGGATCTACGGCCCGCTGAGGCATCGCACCGTGTCCTCCCGCGCCGCGGACCGTACACGTCCATCTATCGGCTGCGGCCATAATGGCGCCCGGGGTGACGTCCACGCTGCCAACCGGCTCCTCATTCCACAGGTGGGTGATCAGCAAGACGTCAGGCCGGGGGTTCTCCAACACGCCCTCCTCCACCATCAGAGGGGCCCCGTTCGCCCCTTCCTCGCCAGGCTGAAAGACGAGCTTGAGGGTACCGGGGAGGCGATCGCGATGTCGAGCAATGAGGGTGGCAACACCGAGCCCGATGGCCATATGACCATCGTGACCACAGGCGTGCATCACGCCCTGATCCTGCGAGGCGTAGTCGACCTCATTCGCCTCGGTAACCGGCAGCGCGTCCATATCGAAGCGAGCCATCACCACAGGGCCGGAATGATCGCCGTGAAGCAGAGCCACGACGCCGGTCCTGGCCACGCCGGTCTCGACGTCGTAGCCGAGCCCGCGAAGCGCTTCGGCGATGACCTGGGCGGAGCGATGCTCGTGGAAAGCCAGCTCGGGGTGCCGATGGAAATCACGCCGCCAGGCGACGAGCTGGTCGCGAAGGGCCTCGGCTTCGGCTCGTGAGTCGATGTGTGCCAACGTCGTCCTCCTTCTTGCCAACTACAACTCGCCTGGCATTGTACCTGATTGTCATCGTTCCTGCAATCGTCGAGCCGATGGAGCAATAACGGCAGGGGCCCGTCCAGATGCATTTGCGGCGGGGGATGTGGATCGAGAACGTGTCAGGGGTGAATGAGTACAGCCCCGACAACAGGAAGATCTCCAGGAGCTCCAAGCAGGGCTCACCCAACGCGTAACACGAGAACTCACACGATGAGGCATCTCCCCCCCAAGCATGGCGTCCCTCAGCGCACAGGTTGCATGATAGGGGTGGCTGGTGTAAACTAGATATTGGCACGATCTTCGGCATGCTTCACTTTCCTTCCGCAGGGCGCAAAGCCCCAACATAATAGCAGACAGAGGAGGCACGAACATGGTAAACCGGGTCATAAAGGCAGCAATGCTGGACGTTGAGTTCTTCCGAAAAGCAGAATCGGACACCACACTGACCCAGGAAGCGCTGATGGTCGTGATCATCGTATCACTGATCGGCAGCATCGGCAGCTTCATCGGAGGCATCATCAGCGGGGACTTCGGATCGGCCCTGCTGGGCCTGATTGTGGCCCTGGTCACGGGGGTCGTGACCTACTACATCTGGGCCTACGTCACCTACTTCGTAGGGACGCAGCTCTTCAACGCCGACGTGGACACGGGGGAGTTGCTGCGGGTGCTGGGCTACGCGAACGGGCCCCGGGCGTTGAGCATCCTGAGCTTCATCCCGTGCGTAGGCTGGCTGATCGTGCTGGCGGGCGGGATCTGGTCTCTGGTCGCAGGCTTCATCGGCGTGCGGGAGGCACTGGATCTGGACACGACAAAGACACTCATCACCGTCGTTATCGGATGGGTCATCGTCCTGATTATCACAGCAGTCGTCACGGCCGTACTGGGTGTTGGGGCCGTTGGACTGGGTGCGGCCGGCTCCCTGCTCAGGGGACGCTAACACCAGACAGCCCAGCGGGCCATTCGGCGTCGAAGGTCGTGCCACGACAAACGATACCGCCACTCCGGCAATCTCCGGGTCGGGCCGGTCCAACTCGCCGTTGGAGCTCCGACCTGGACGGGACCCGGGTGGCCCAGCGCACCGTCTCGGTTGCCTTCGGCGGTGCGTTTTTTTATCAGGCTGAGCGACCCGGACACGGATCCGGGATGAACGGAAGGAGAGGAGCCGTCTATGGAGACGATTCTGAAGAGTAGGAAGACGACGGTGATCATCAGCCCCGAGCGGCCTACGGTGCTGATCGGGGAGAAGATCAGCGCGGCCGCACGGAGCGACCTGGCCGACGCGCTGCGGGAGGGCGACCTGAGCCCTCTGCGGGAAGAAGCGGAGGATCAGGTGGCGGCGGGAGCGGACGTCCTGGAGGTCAACGTGGGCGCGCCGGGGGTCGACGAAGTCGAGTGGCTCCCGAAGGCTGTGCGCATGGTCCTGGAAGGGGTGGACGTGCCGGTGTCTATCGACACCTCCGACTTCGAGGCGCTGGAAGCGGCGCTGGCGGCTCACAAAGAGCTGGCGCCGGAGGGGAAGCCGCTGATCAACTCGGTGAACGGCGAGGAGCGGTATCTTGAAGGGATCCTGCCGCTGGCGGCTGAGTACGGCGCGGCCGCGATCGGGATGGCGCTGGATGACGAGGGGATCCCCGAAACCGCGGGGGCCCGGCTGGCGGTGGCGCGGAAGATCGTGGAGCGAGCCGAGGCGCAGGGTATGCCCCGAGAGGACGTGGTCATCGACTGTATGGCGCTGTCGGTGGGCACCGACCCGGAGGCGGGCCGGGTGACGCTGGAGGCGATCCGCAGGGTGCGAGACGAGCTGGGCGTGAACATGACCCTGGGGCCGAGCAACGTCTCGTTCGGCCTGCCGGCGCGAGAGAAGCTGAACTGGGGATTCACGGCGATGGCGCTGCAGAACGGCGTGAACTGCCCGATCGTGAACGTGAGCCGGGATCGGGAATTCATCATGGGCGTGGACGTGCTCCTGGGACGGGATGAACAGGGGCTGCGTTTCATCGAAGCTTACCGAGAGCAGACGGACGATGATGTGTAGGACTGGCATCACACCCCCGGAAGCTCGGACACCGATAGAGCGCCTATGACGTCGAAGCGCCAGGTAATCGTGGTGGGGGCGGGGGCAGCGGGCCTCATGGCGGCTGGTCAAAGCATGGCCGAGGGGAGCTCGGCTAGGCAGAGCTGGGCTCGACATAGCGTCGAGACGGTTGTTCTGGAGAAGATGGATCGGCCGGGGGTCAAGCTGCGGATCACGGGGCAGGGACGGTGCAACCTGACGAACGTGGACCCGATCCGGGAGGCAATCGAGCACTTCGCCGCCGGCGGGTACTTCGTCCGACCGGCGCTGTACAGCTTCTCGAACGAGGCGCTGCGAGCGTTCTTCGAGGGGCTGGGGGTGCCGACGGAGGTGCAGCGGGGGGGCCGGGTGTTCCCGGCGAGCGAAGACGCCCGGGACGTGGTGGCGGCGCTGGTGCGCTGGATCGACGAGCAGGGGGTGACGCTGCGGACAGGATCGGCCGCGGCGCGTTTGGTCGTGGAAGGGGGACGGGTGACCGGCGTGGCAGTGGCCGACGGGCGGGTCTACCGGGGCGACGCGGTGATCGTGGCGACGGGAGGCGCCTCGTACCCCTCGACCGGCTCGAGCGGGGATGGGTACGCGCTGGCGGCGTCGGTGGGCCACACGATTGTGCCCATCCGGCCGGCGCTGGTGCCCCTGGAGACGGCGGGCGACGTCGCGCCCC
>Ga0207797_1000854_pt1 | contig 22863 bp, 19 predicted proteins | sample PRCRCaboRojoPR_6_FD_187275 | JGI IMG/M metagenome (GOLD analysis project Ga0207797, IMG submission 187275) | Marine sediment microbial community from Cabo Rojo, Puerto Rico - PR CR 10% Liquid 1 (SPAdes) | ecosystem: Environmental > Aquatic > Marine > Coastal > Sediment | place: Cabo Rojo, Puerto...
GCCGTCCTGTTCGGTCTGGATGGTGCGGGCCCCAATCGCCGGCTTGCCTCGTCCCCGTTCGCCTGCCGCTGCGTCCACCGCCTCCATTCCTCCAGAGCGTCCTACGCCGCGGTTGCCTCGGGGAGCGTCCCTGCAAGGGCCAGGTGCATGGCCTCCGGCCGGAGGTAACGGCGGACGGCATCGTTGACGTCCTCGAGGGTTAGGTCGTTCACGAGGTGCGGAAACCTATCGAGATACTCGACCCCGAAGCCGCGCTCGGCAGTGGTAAGGATCGACTGCGCCAGCCGGCGCGTCGTCGCCAGCCCGACCTGGAAGGAACCCGTAATGGTGGTCTTCTTCCCTTCCAGCTCTGCTTCGGTGGCGCCTTCCTTCACGAAGTCGCGGATGACGGCTTCGGTGGCTTCGATGCCCCGCTCCAGCGACTCTTGGCTAAGGGTGACCTCCACCTGCCACGATCCGGCATACCGGGTAGAGACGCCCGACAGGCCCGAGCCGATGTGATAGGTAAGTCCCTGCTCGTCGCGTACCTGGGCCATGAGGCGGGCCGAGAAGTTGCCCCCGAGCATGTAGTTGCCAACGTACAGCGGAACGTACGCGTCGTGGTCGCGGCGAATCGGGAGGGCGTGGCCCATGCGCACGTCGACGTTCGACTTGTCGGGCATGGGCACGTCGGAGCGGCCCGGATCGACGTCGGTGCGGGGGTCGGTGTCGTGTGTAGCCGGCGCGTCGTGAGGCTGCCATCCTGCGAAGGCCCGGTCCACCGCGGTGGTGACGGCGTCGGGGTCCAGGTCGCCGACGAAGACCAGCGTCCATTCGTTGGCCCCAACGTGCTCGGCATGGTAGGTCCGCACGTCGTCGACCGTCAGGGCCTGGAGGTGGGCAATCTGGGACTGCGGGGCTGCCGTGTGGTTCGGATGGTTGTCGCTGAACAGCCGCCGCGTGAGGGCGCCGGAGGCCTGCGTCCCAGTTTTTTCCATCTGCCGCTGCACCTGGCCGATGGACTGCGCCTGGGCCTTGCGAAACTCGTCGGCGTGGAACTGGGGGGTGCGCAGCATGTCGGCCATCACGTCGAGGACGTCGGGCACGTCGTCGGCCAGCGCGCGGCCCGACACGTCAACGAACAGCCCATCGCTGGAGAGGTCAAGTTTGGCGCCGCAGTCCTCCAGCACGCGCGCCAGTTCGAACCGATCCCGTTCCTCCGTGCCCTTGTCGAGCAGCGACACCGTGAGGTCCTGCAGAACTGCATCGCCCGCGGCAAAGTCGGGATTCGTCACGAACGAGCCGCGCCAGGATACCACCCGGTCGACCTCCGTCGGCAGCATGAGCACGCGGCAAGGTCCCACCTGCCGGTCGATCACTCGGGACGCAAAGTCGGTCGTTTGGGTCATCAGAGACGTGTGGACGTGTGCAAGGGATTGGATTCGGACAAGCTTCTGGGGTGCGTGTGCTGGGAGGCTCTGCGTCGCTCCCCGGAGCCCCGACACGCATCCTCCCGGCCCTGTTTATTCCGACGGAACGTACCGACCGATCGTGCTTTTCGCTGGGTGCAGATAGGTCCGGGCCACCCGCTGCACGGCGTCGGTCGTGACGTCTTCGAGCCGGTCGAGGTACTTGGTGTAGAGCCGCCAATCGCCTGCTGCCAACGCCTCGTTGAGCTGCGAGGCGATCCGCATCGGGCCGTCCCGGTCGAAGGCCACCTGCGCCTTGAGCTGATTCTTGGCGCGCGTCACCTCTTCTTCCGTCACCCCCTCCGCCCGAACGGTGTCGACGACCTCCATGATGGCCGCCTCAACGGTGTCGTGGGCGGTCTCCGGCGTGAGATAGGCAAACAGGTTGAAGAGGCTCGGGTCGCGCAGGCGGAAGTTCATCGCGAAGACGTCGGATGTCAGGCCCTGGTCGGTGCATCGACGGTAGAGGCGGCTGCCCTTGCCGGAGGCGAGGATCCGGCCCAGCACGTCGAGCGCGTCGGAGTCCGGCTCGGTGGCCGGAGGCGTCTTGTACCCGATCAGGAGCGCCCCGATCTGCCCGTCCTGCTGCACCGTAACCCGGCGCTGCCCGTTCTGCTCCGGTTCGCGCGTGGTCACCTGCGGGATGTCGTGCGGCGCCGGGTCGTGCGCACCAAAGTGCTCGTCGAGAAGGGGCAGCACATCCTCGCCGGTCACGTCGCCAATGACCGAGACGGTCGCGTTGTCGGGCCAGTAGAACGTGTCGTAGTAGTGCTCGAGCCCGTCGGCCGTCACCGACTCGATGTCGCTCCGCCAGCCGATCGTGGGGTGATGGTACGGGTGTGCGACGAAGGCGGTGCTCCACACCTCGTCAAAAAGCCGCGAGACCGGGTCGTTCTGCGCGCGGTCGTACTCGTTGAGGATGACGGTGCGCTCGTCCTCCAGATCCTGCGGATCGATCAGGGCCCCGCGCATGCGATCGGCCTCGATCTCGACGGCGAGCGGCAGATGTTCGGTGGGCAGCATCTCGTAGTAGTTCGTTCGGTCCACCCAGGTGGAGGCATTGACGCGGGCGCCAACGCGCTGCAACATCTCAAAGATCGAGGTGCCCTTGCGCTTGTGAAAGCGCTCGGTGCCCTTGAACATGAGGTGCTCCAGGAAGTGCGTCGCGCCGGTGTGCCCGGTTCGCTCGTTGCGGCTTCCCACGTGGTAGGTCACCATCAGCGTCGCAACCGGGGCGCCGTCCTGCGGCAGAACAAGCACGCGCAGGTCGTTGTCCCGGTGCCGGTAGCACTGGATGCCGCTGGAGGTTTCGACGTGGGTGAAGGGGTGAGACATGGAAGCCGAAACGGTCAATGGAGATGAAGACGAAGGCGGCGTGATGCGTCATGCGTGATCCATGAGGGGCATCCACGGAGCGGTCATTCCGTCGGCACGCATCATCGATCCCGTTGCCCCGCTATCCGAGCGCCGTGGCGGCCCGGCGCATGCGGCGGATGCAGGCGTCTTTGCCCACGACGGCCATCATGCTGAACAGGCCGGGGCCGTACGTGCGGCCGCTCACGGCAAGACGTGTTGGATGGATGACGCGCCCAGCGCCCACGTCCTCGTCCTCCGCAAGGTCGCGCAGGACCGTCTCGATGTCGTCCACGTCAAACCCGTCGAGGGCCTCCAGCCGATCGGCATAGGCGGTCAAGAGATCGGCCGAGTCGTCCTTCCAGCGCTTCTCCACGCCCTTTTCTTCGTACGACTCCGGGTCTTCGAAGAAGTAGCGGTTGTCGGTTGCAATCTCGGAAACACGCTGAATCCGTTCCTGCAGCAGCTCGCAAATGTCGGAGAGCCGCTCATCACTGACGGCATAGCCTTCGGCCTGCACGTGCGGTCGCGCCCGGTCCACGAGGGCGTCCACCGAGAGGCGGTGAATGTGCTGCTCGTTGAACCAGTTGAGCTTGTCGATGTCGAACTGCACGCCGCTGGCCCCCACGCGATCGAGCGAGAACGCATCGACGAGCGCATCCAGCGTGAAAAGCTCCTGCTCGGTGCCCGGATTCCAGCCCAGGAGCGCGAGGAAGTTGACCAAGGCCTCCGGCTCGTAGCCCGCCTCCCGGTAGTCCGTGACGTGAACGGGCACGCCCAGCGTCTCGGCATCTCGCTTCGAGAGCTTGCCGCCCTGCGGACTCATGATGAGCGGAAGGTGTGCCATCGTCGGCGGCTCCCAGCCGAAGGCGTCGTACATGAGCATGTGCTTCGGGGTGGACGACAGCCACTCCTCGCCGCGGATGACGTGCGTGATGCCCATCTGATGGTCATCGACGACGTTGGCGAGGTGGTAGGTCGGCAGGCCGTCCGACTTCATGAGCACCTGATCGTCGAGTCCGTCGGTGTCGAAGGAAACGTGCCCGCGAATGACGTCCTCGAAGTGGACGGTTTCGCTGGTGGGCACTTTGAGGCGGACGACGTGCTCGGCGCCGTCGTCGAGCCGCTGCTGCACCTCGGCGTCGGACAGCGTGAGTGAATTCTTCATGCGTCCCCGCGTCGAGGCATCGTAGGCCGGAGCATCCTCCCCGGCCTCGCGCAGGCGGCGGCGCATCGCCTCAATTTCTTCCTCGGTGTCGAACGCGTAGTAGGCGCATCCGGCGTCGACGAGCTGCTCTGCGAAGGCGCGATACCGTCCGGCCCGTTCCGACTGGTGATAGGGCGCGTGCGGGCCGTCCACCCCCGGCCCTTCGTCGTACGACAGGCCGGCCCACTGCAGGGCGTCGATCAGATCCTCCTCGGCATCTTCCACGTATCGCGCTTGGTCGGTGTCTTCGATGCGCAGGAGAAACTCCCCTCCGTGCCGACGCGCAAAAAGATAATTGTACAGCGCCGTACGGAGCCCGCCGATGTGCAGCTTGCCGGTCGGGCTGGGCGCAAATCGGACACGTACAGATCCGGGTGCGGAAGCCATAAAAAGCGGTGGAAAAACGTGGGATTGTGGCGAGGTTTGAACGAGTCGTTGTAGCTGTCGGCTCGGCGTCCAGTTCCTCTGCCGAACCGAATTCCCAAGCGCTTTGCGAGTCCTTCCCAGTCCCCCGTCGGCGCACGGTGAAGCTTGGCGAAAAACCGACGAATGGCGTCATCCCCGCTGCCTGCACGACGTACGTTTTACGCGTCGCGCTTGCATGGCATTTCGGGGCTTCGCTACTATAGGCGAATGCCTGCAGATCCCAACTGCGTCGCGTTCATCGTTCCTCACCGTCGGCGTTCTGCCGCACTGCCCATGTCACGACGATTCCTTTTTGCCGCGATCCTCGGGCTGGCCTTCGCCCTCTGGGGCGGATGCAGCATGACCCGGTCGACCTCCACCACTTCGCCCGCTCCGCCGGATCGCGTGGTGCTGGCGTCCTATGCCGACACGGCGCTGACCCTCGATGAGTTTGAGCGTCGTTACGCGCAGTCGGTCGGCGGCCGAACGCAGGCTGCCGACGACTCGATGGCCGCCTACCGCGACTTCCTGGAGCGCCTTGTCAACTTCAAGCTGAAGGTGCGGGCCGCCCGCGCTGCCGGCCTCGACACGCTGGACAGCTTTCGGTCGGAAGTTCGGGAGTATCGGCAGCGCATGGCCGAGCCCCGCATCCGTAGTGAGCGCATCATGGAGCCGATCGTGCGCGAGGTGTACGAACGGAAGAAACAGGAGGTCGACGTGAGTCACATTCTTCTTCGGGTTCCGCAAGACGCGGCCCCCGAGGACACGGCGGCGGCCTATCACGAGATGCAAGCCCTCGTCGATTCGCTGCGGCAGGGCGCTTCGTTCCGCGACCTTGCCTATCGCCACTCCGAAGACCCCTCGGCCCAGCAGCAGGGGCGCCCCGGGTACCGTGGGCACCTGGGCTACATTACCGCCGGACAGGTCGTTAAGCCGTTTGAAGACCGGTTGTACACGACGCCCGAGGGCGAGATGAGCGACATCTTCCGCACGCGGTTCGGCTACCACGTATTGACGGTGCACGACCGGCGCCCGCGGCAGCCGGAGGTCCGCTTGTCGCACCTCTACATCCGCCCCGACGGGCAGGGCCAGCAGGCGCAAGCCCGCGCCCGCCGCCTCGCCGATTCGCTGCACACCGAACTGGACGCAGGCAAAGACTTTGGATCGCTCGCCCGCCAGTACTCCGACGACCGGCGCTCGGCCCAGAAGGGCGGCGACCTCGGGTATGTGCAGCCCAGCCAGCGTCTCCCCGAGGCATTTGTGAGCGCCCTCGACACCTTGCAGGTGGGTCAGACCTCGGACGTGCTCGAAACCCGATTCGGCTACCACATCATTCGGCTGGACGACCGCAAGGCCCCGCAATCCTTCGAAGAGGCGTACGACGCGTTGAAGAAGCAGGTCGCCCAGATGCCCCGCGTGCGGCGCCAAAAGGCCTCGCTGGCCCAAACCATCCTCACGGAGAATGACTCGGCCGTTGATACCAGTGCCATCCGCAGCGCGCTGCAGGTGGCGTCGCTCGACACGACGGCGCAGGTGGTGAGCGCGGTCGCCTCCGATTCGTCGGCCGCCGACCGCTCGATCCTGCGCATCGGCGAGCGCAGCTATACGCTCGGCGAGTGGGCCCAGCACGTGCGCTCGACCAACCGGCGCTCCTCCTCCCTGTCCAACGCCCTGCAGAGCTTCATCAATGAAACAGCCATCGCGTTTGCGGCTCACCAATTGGAGGCGCGCGATCCCGACTTTGCCGCACAGATGGAGGAATACCGCGAGGGGGTGCTTCTCTTCCAGTACATGCAGGACTCGGTGTGGACGGTGGCCGCGCGCGACACGTCGCTCCTACGCGACACGTACCGCGCCCACAAAGACGAGTACCGCTTCCCGGTGCGGGTGCGCACGCTGGCGCTCCACAGTCCGTCCGACTCGCTGCTGCAGCCGTACGCGACGGCGCACCAAAACGGCACGCCGCGCCGGGCGATCGTGCAGCGGGCAGCGGCGGACTCCCTCGTCCGCGTCGATACCACGCACGTGACCGATTCGTCATCGGACCCGTACGCGCAAATGCAATCGGTCCAAGACGGTACGGCGGCCGGACCCCTACAGAGTGACAACGAATGGCTGTATCTGATTCGTGACGCCCGCTTGCCCGCTCGTCCGAAGACCTTCGACGAGGCGCGCAGCGAGGTGCTCAGCGACGCGCAGGCGGCCTACGAGGAGCGGGTGCACCAGCAGCTTCGCGACCGCTACAATGCCACCCTCTACCCCGAGCGTCTCCAACGAGCGTTCCGCTCCGACGCTGCCACGACCGCCTCGGAGGCCGACGCGACCCAGTAACGGCTGCCGCCGCCCCGTTGGCTCTCGCTCCACTCCTTCTCTCGTCATGCCCTTGTCTGTCTGGTCGGTGTGCCTTCGTTCCTGGGCCCGCCCGCTCCTGTCGGCCGGTGGGGTCGCCGCACTGTTCGTCGTCGGCCTCTTTCTGGCGGGCTGCGAGGGCGAGGAGGCTCCGCACAACTATGCGGCGCGCGTCGGCGATGCGTACCTGACGGAGGCCGAACTCCGGTCGATGATCGGGAATCGGGCCGGGCTCGACACGCTGGAGGCTCGCCAGCAAGTGATCGAGCAATGGATCAACCGCACCCTTCTTCTTCACGAAGCCCTGGAGCGGGATCTCGACAACGACCCCGAGGTTCGCACGCGGCTGGAGGAGCAGCGCCGGACCGTGCTCGTCACCGCGCTCACCAATCGTCTCTACGAGTCGTTCGACGCCTCGCCCTCCGAGAGCGACGTGCGAGCCTATTTCGAGCGGCATCGCGACCAGTTGCAGCTGCGTGAGCCGTACGTCCGCGTCCGCTTCCTGACCACCGCCACGCGCGAGGCCGCCCAGACCGTTCGCCAGGAGCTGGCCGCTGCCGACACGGCTGTGGCGGATTCGGTGTGGGACGCCCTGATCCGTCGCCACGCCCAGACGCCCGACTACGCCCGCACCCTGTCCGATCGCTTCTACCCCGCGTCGCGCCTGCGCGGGGAGCTGCCGGCCGGCCAGTCGGTTTTATCGCAGCTGGACGAGACCGACGTGGCTCCCGTCCTTGCCCCCGACAGCACGTTTCACGTCCTGCAGGTGGTCCGTCGACTGCCCGAAGGCACCGATCCGAAGCTGGCGTGGGTGGCGCCCGAAATCCGACGCCGCCTCGCAGTGCGCGCTCGGAAACAGATGTATGCGCGTGAGGTTCAACGCCTCCGCAATCAAGCCAAGGCCCAAAACGCGCTGGAGATTCGATAACGCGTGGTTTTGCGTTCGCGCCCTTCCGCTGTCTCCCCATTGGTATTTCCAATTGCATGTCCGTTCGCGTATCGTTGTCTCGCTGGTTTGCGGATTCCTGGCTCCAGAGGCCGATTGCGGTCCTGGTGCTTTTGGGAATGGGACTGTGTGCCCCCGCGCTTGTGCACGCGCAGACCACCTCCGACGGCGAGCAAAAGCAGCTCGTTGACCGCATCGTGGCCGTCGTGGGCGACGACATCGTCCTGAAATCGGACGTTGACCAGTTCGTCCGCCGCATGATGCAGCAGCAGCAAAATGCCACCTACTCGAAGGACATGTGGATGAACGCGCTGAATCAACTGGTCGACCAGAAGATTCTGGCCGAGCAGGCGCGGCGCGACACGACGATCACCGTGTCGGACCAGCAGGTAGAGCAGCGGCTTGAGCAGCGCGTCCAGCAACTTGTGCAAAGCGCCGGCGGCGAGGCGCAGCTGGAAAAGGTCTATGGAAAGAGCGTGTTGGAGATCAAGGAGGATTTTCGCGGGGACTTCCGCGAGCAGCTTTTGGCCCAACAGCTGCAGCAGCGCAAGATGCGGAACCTCGAAATTACGCCGAGCGAGGTGCAGGGCTGGTTCGAACGGATTCCGCAGGACTCGCTCCCGGATCTTCCGAAGACGGTGCGCCTCCAGCACATCGTGCGCTATCCGAAGCCGGACGCGGCGGCCAAGGAGGAGGCCAAACAGGTCATTACCTCGATTCGCGACTCGATTGTGAACGGCGGGGCCTCGTTTGAGGCCATGGCCCGCCAGTTCTCGGACGACAGCGGCACGGCCTCGTCGGGCGGGCGCCTGACCGACGTGTCGCTCAACGACCTCGTGCCCGAGTTTGCCGCGATCGCCTCCCGCACGCCGGTCGGCCAAATCTCTCAGGTGTTCTACAACGACCAGCACGACGGCTACCACATTCTTCGCGTGAACGCGCGCGATGGCAACACCATCGACCTCAACCACATCCTGATTCGCGTCGACCAGAGCCGGGCCGACGGGTCGGAAGCGAAGCAGTACCTCAGCTCCGTCCGCGACACCCTGATGCAATACGAGGACGTGCCCTTCGAGCTGATGGCACGGCGGCACTCCGAGGAGAAAAGCACCGCCAACAACGGCGGACGCGTGGTCGATCCGCAGTCGGGCGTTCGCGATCTCGTGTTCAACGCACTCGGCCCGTCGTGGCAGAAAACGATCCGCAATCTGGACGAAGGAGAGGTCAGCCAACCGACCGAGGTGCAGCTCTTGAACGGCGATCGCGCCTACCACATCGTGAAGCTCCAACGCCGCGTGCCGGCCCACCGCGTCAACCTGGAGCACGACTACGAGCGCATCCGCGGGTACGCCCTGCAGGACAAGCGCAGCCGAAAGATGCAGGAGTGGATCCAGGACCTTCGGGAGGAGATTTACGTCGACATCCGCGTCAACAAAGACGAGCTTCCGGATCGGAGCGAGGTCGCGCTGCGTCGTTAACCCGGTCCCGATCGCTCCTCTTCGCCTGCCTGGTGCGCGCCGCACCGCTGTCCTCCGTTCCCCACCTTCTTTATGCCCGACCCCGCCTCTGACGTCCAGGACCCCGAAACGCTCAACGCCCTCAGCACCTCGTACGACCGCCTGCGTGCCGAAATCGGCAAGGCCATCGTCGGCCAGAAGGACATCGTCGAGATGGTTGTCGTGTGCCTCATGGCTCGCGGGCATGCCCTGCTGATCGGCGTGCCCGGACTGGCCAAGACGCTGCTGGTGCGCACCCTTGCCAGTGCGCTCGACCTCGACTTCAGCCGCATCCAGTTCACGCCGGATCTCATGCCGAGCGACATCACCGGCACGGAGATCATCCAGGAAAGCGAGACCGGCGCTCGCAGCTTTCGCTTCGCGCACGGCCCGATCTTCGCCAACATCATCCTGGCCGACGAGATCAACCGTACGCCGCCGAAAACCCAGGCGGCCCTGCTCGAGGCGATGCAGGAAAACCACGTAACGGCCGCTGGCGAAACGTTTGCGCTCGACGATCCCTTCTTCGTCCTTGCCACCCAGAACCCGATCGAGCAGGAAGGCACCTATCCCCTGCCCGAAGCCCAACTCGACCGGTTCATGCTCAATCTGTGGCTCGACTATCCGTCGTTTGACGAGGAGGTGGAGGTGGTTCGGTCCACCACCACCGGCACCGAAGCCGACATCGAACCGGTGATGACCGGCGAGGAGTTGCGCACCTACCAGTCGTTCGTGCGCCAGATTCCCGTGGCCGACAACGTCATCGAGTACGCCGTCCGCCTCGTGTCGCGAAGTCGCCCGGAGTCCGACGCCTCGCCCGACTTCGTGGACAACTACCTGAGCTATGGGGCCGGTCCGCGGGCCTCTCAGTTCCTGATCTTGGGCGGCAAAACCCTGGCGGCCCTCGACGGCCGCATGACCCCGCTCGAAGAGGACATCCGCCGGATGGCTGTGCCCGTCCTGCGCCACCGCATTGTGCCGAACTTTAATGCCGAAGCCGACGGCATTTCATCGGTGGACATCATCGAGCGGCTGCTCGACGACGGACGGTCTGCGTAGTCGGTCCAGATTGCATCTGTGGCGCCCGGCTTGTGCGCCCTCGCCCGCGGATTCTCCCGCGTCCCTCCTTCCTAGCTCACCTGCATGGCCATGCACCTCGTCCTTGTCGGTGGCGGACATGCGATGCTGCCGACGCTCGCCCACGCCGATCGGTGGACGCGGGACGGCATTGACGTCTCGCTCATCGACCCGCACCGGCATCTCTACTACTCCGGCATGATGCCGGAGCACCTCGGCGGCGTGTATACCCGAGACGAAATTCGCATCGACCTTTCCCGGCTGTGCCGCTCAGCGAACGTTCGGCAGATTGCCGAGGCCGTGGACCATGTTGATGCGGACGCCCAGACGGTGACGACCGACGCGGACCGGACGCTCTCGTACGACGTGCTGGCACTCGATGTCGGCGGGGTCAACCCGCATCATCCCGCCGCCAGCGTGGCCACCAAGCCCATCGCGCACCTTCAGGCGGTCGAGGATCGCATCCGCCAGACCCTCGCTGATCCCGACGCGTCGCTCCGCATGACCATTGTGGGCGGAGGCGCCGCCGGGGTGGAAATCGCCATGAATGTACTGGGGCGCTTTCACGCGGCCGGACGGTCGGCGAACCTGTCGCTCACGGTTCTTGAGACCGAAGACCGCCTCCTGTCTCGCTTCCCTGCGGGCATGAGTGCACACGTGGCCCGGCACCTTCGGGCGCGCGGAGCCACGCTCCGGTTCCGCACGCGCGTGACAACCACAACCGCCGACGAAGTTCTCCTGGCCGACGACTCCACACTTCCCAGCGACGTCGTGATTTGGGCGACCGGATCGGTCGGGCCGGCGTTCCTGCGCACCAGCGGGATGCCGACCGACGACCGCGGCTTCCTCCAGGTTACGCCCGGCTTGCATCCCCCAGGACAGCGCCGCGTTTTTGCCGCCGGCGACTGCGCCACCGTGGCGGGATACGACCATCTGCAGAAAGTGGGCGTGCATGCCATCAAGCAGGGGCCGGTGCTGCGGTCCAATCTGGATCGCACGCTTCACGCGCTGCGGGCGACGGGCCGTGCTCCCGCAACCAAGGATCTGCAGCTGTTTCGCCCCTATCCAATCGCCCCGCTTATTCTTTCCACGGGGACCCGCGATGGACTCTGGACCGCCGGATCCGTTTGGGTGCGTCACCCGCTCATGCTGCGCCTGAAGCATTACATCGACCGGGCCTGGATCCGCGACTATGCGCCGCGGTGGGAGGAGGCGTCGCTGCCCACCCTGATTGCCGATGATGCCCCGCAGCGAACCACGGTTTAGACGGATGCCTCCGATGCTCGTCTCTCAATTCCGGGGAGACCTTTCCCTCCTGCTCCCTGCCATGCTGCCGGTACTAGCCATGCTGCTGGTGCTGGGAAGCTGCGCCCCCGAACCCTCGCGCCTTTCCCCCGATGGCGCCGATCCCGCAGCCCCGGCAGCCTCCGACTCCGAAACCGTCGCTGCCGCGGCGTCTCAGCCCGCGCCGCCGTCCGTCGACATCGACGCCCTGGAGCGGCGGATTCACGATCGCGTCAACGCCCTCCGAACGGCCCGGGGTCGGCCCGCGCTCCGGTGGGACGCGCAGTACCATCCGCTGGCCCGCAGCCACAGCCGAGACATGGCCGCGCAGTCCTTTTTCAGCCACGTCAACCCCTCGGGGCAGGACGTCAACGACCGCGCGGCGGAGCTGGGTCTGGAATGCAGGGTGGCAACGAGCGAAACAACGCAAAATATTGGATTTGCCGAAAACCTCTACACGGCACATCTTTATCAGTCGCACCGGGTGACGAAGGCGCCCGACGGCACGGTCGTCGACCAGACGTACGACTGGAAATCGCCGGATGCCATGGCGCAGGAAGTGGTGCAGGGCTGGCTCGACAGCCCTGGCCATCGCCAGAACTTGCTGCATCCGCAGTACCACGCCGAGAGCATCGGCGTGACCGTGGAGGGTCGGACCTACTACGTCACCCAGGTATTCTGCTAACGCCTCGTGCTCTTTCCCACCCATTCCTCTCGCGCTCTATGGACACCTCCCGGTACAGCCGCCTCACCCTTGCGAAGCGCATCGACTTCGCCGAGGACCTGGCTGTATTTCGCTTGAAAGCGGATGAACCGGTCGACTTTACGCCGGGACAGTACGCCACCATCGGCCTGATGGATGCCGACACCGACCGCCCGTTGTTGCGTCCCTATTCGGTCGCCTCGGCGCCAGGAACGACGGAACTCGACTTCTTCATCGAGCTCGTGGAAGAGGGCAAGCTGACGCCGCGCCTTTGGGACTTGGAACCCGGCGCCGAACTCTGGATGCGTGACAAGATCGTGGGCCGCTTTGTCCTCGACACGGACTACCGCCATCACGTCATGGTGTCAACGGTGACGGGGGTCGGGCCGTACGTGAGCATCGTCCGCGATCAGTTGCGGGCCCTGCGGTCGGAGAACGGCGCGGCCGACCCGGTCCACCGCATGCTCATCCTGCACGGCGCCAGCCGGTCGTGGGAACTGGGCACCTATCGCGAGGAGCTGTCGGCGCTGGCCGCCGAGCTCGAATGGCTCGACTACATCCCGACCGTCAGCCGCCCGTGGGAGGATCCGGAGTGGCAGGGCGAGGTGGGACGCGCCGAGGACGTGCTGCGGAAGCACATGGATGCGAGCGGCTTTCCCATGGACGACACAGCGGTGTACACCTGCGGCCACCCCCAGATGATCGACAAGGCACAGGGGATTGTGGAGCGCACCGGCCTCCCGGACGAGGCCATCCACGAAGAGAAGTACTTCATCGAGCGCTGAACGCCGCCCGGATGCGATCCGCGGCATCGAGGCCGCTCTCTATCGCGCGCCCGATCCGCCCTTTGCCCGCGAGCGCATCGCCCGCAAAAAAGAGCCCCGCTGCTTCGCCCTCCGCCAGCGCCTCGGCATCGGCGGGGGCCGTCGGCAGGGCGTACCGCCAGCGCTGCGTGTCGGTCCACGCAAACGGGGGAAGATCGGTCCCGAAGAGGGCCTCTACCTTGGACCGCACGACCGGGAGAACGTCGGCCGGATCGGCATCGACCCGATCCGCCGTCCAGCGCGGCGAGGTCTGCACGACAAGCAGCGTGGTTCCTGTCGGAACGTGCCCGGGCTTGTCGTTCTCGAACCCGATCCACGCGACCGGCGACGCCGGATCGGACGCCCGGAGGCCGTATGCATCGACCGGACGCGAGAGGTCGTCCTCCACGGCAAAGATGTAGGCGAACTGCGGGACGTACGCGGCAGCCTGCATTCCATCAACCAACGTGGCGCGGAGCGTGGCAGGCATTTCGCTCGTTTGGAGGATCGTCGCCGTCTGCGGCGCCGGCGGGGTGAGCAGCACCGCGTCGAACGGCGCGTACGAGCCGCCCTCCACGTCCCGAAGCCGCCAACCGGCGGGTGCTCCCAGCTCCCGGTGCAGGCGATCCACGCGCACCTGATGTTGGATGTCGGCAGAAGACGCCGCGGCCAGGAGCTTTCCCAGGCGGCTGATGCCGTCCCGGTAGGTCCATTTCGGCCCCTCATTCGGCGCATCGGGGACGCGCGGCGATCCGTCGCGGTCGAACGACCCGACCGGCCGATCAATGTCGACCAGTGGTTCGGTGGGAAGGTGACGCGTCACGAGGCGACGCACCCGGCGGCTCGTTGGGGTGAAATAGTTGGCCCCATGGTCGTAGCGGACCCCATTGCGGCCACGGGTGGCAGCCCGGCCGGAGACGCCCCGACTCTTCTCGAAGATAGTGACCGCCACAGGATCGTCACGGAGTGCCCACGCGGCGGACAGTCCCGCAAGTCCGGCTCCGACGATGGCAAGATCCGTCATGGGGGCTCGTGTGGATGGCTCGTTACAGGCTGTCGATTTCCACGCGCGGAGGAATCATTTGTCCGCACCGGTTCATTGAGGATGTATCACGGAGCATCATGCGTTGTACCCCGCTCATGCATCGACCCCGCCGCCGCGGGAATGTCCCCATTGGTTTCCACCGCCCATGCTTGGTCGTCTTATTCTTCTGTTTCTCCTTACCCCAGCCGTTGAGCTCGGCCTGCTGATTCAGGTCGACAAGCTGATCGGCTTTTGGCCGACCATTGGCCTCATCCTCGTTACGGGGATGGCGGGCAGCTACCTCGCCCGTCGGGAAGGCACGTCGACCTGGAACCGGCTCAACACGCGCCTGAACCAGGGCGATCTGCCGGGCAAGGAGCTGGTGGACGGCGTGATCATCCTTGTGGCGGGCGCACTGCTCATCACGCCAGGCGTTCTGACCGACGTACTCGGCTTCATGGGCCTGCTCCCCCCTACGCGCTATCTGATCCGCAAGGTTGTGATGAAACGGATCCGCAAGAAGGTGGAAGAGGGCGCCATTCAGATGCAGTTTGGGCTGTTCGGCGGAGCAGCACCGGGATCTCCTTCGACGTCGGAAGGATGGAACGCCGCTCCGTCTCCTGGAGACGGGGCGGCCAACGGGACGTCGGAGTGGCAGGGCACCCAGAAGGATCGGCCCGATCATCACCGCGACGACCCGGACTCTTCGTCGCCCTCCTCGGCCGCAAATGGCGACCGGGGTTAGCACCCTTCCTTCTGGCGACCGTTGAGCCGCACATTCACGTCCCACGCGCGGGCCAGCGACGTAATGATTTCGCGTTCGTCGTCGGTCACCGTCCCGTCGGCCTTGGCCACACAGTGTAGATCGTCGAGCACTGCCAGGCGCTGAACGTCGGGCAAGGCCTTTTTGAGGGCCTCCACCGTATCCTGAATGAGGTCCTGGCCCGGCTCTTCCGAATAGACGTGAAGCGCACTCCGCACGACCTCGCGCACCGCCTCCTCGGAAAGGTCGGGCTGCCACTCGTGCAGACGGTCGAGGATGGTGTCGATTTCCTCGCTGTTGAGCGCGTTGTCGGGGCTGTGCGCGACGATGATAAAGAGGAAGGCCAGTTCGTGGATGAGGCCCCACTCTTCCTCCTGGCGCTGGACCACGGCGCCGGTGTCTTCCAGGAGTTCCTGGCTGAGGCGCTTGAGGGACCAGCTCTCGGCGAGCGTGTGGATGATGCCCTGCTCGCGCTCGAGCACCACACCGTCGGCCTCCGCAATGCGAATGACCTCGTGGAGCGCGCGGCGGCGCTGATCGATCGACAACTCGTCCGCCAGGTCGCCGATGGACCGCCGGAGTTCGGCACGGGCGTTGCCCTCCAAAAAGGCCGTCGCGGCTTCGATAACGACCTCCTGGATGGGAGCGTCTTCCGGAATCAACTCCCATCCCGCGAGCGAGGACGTAATCGTGTCCAACTCAGCGTCGGACAGGTCGTGGTCGGTGCCGTACGCCAGCGCGATGTAGATGAGCGCGAGATCGTGGGTGGGCGTCCAGGTATCGTCCATAGCCGTATCCAGAGGAGCCGTGAGGAAGCAACGGGGTTTGTACCGGAGCGTTCAAAGAATACGGCAAGCCGCTGCCGAATCGCAATCCCTTGCTCGTGAAGTTCCCGTCCGAGCACGAAGGCGAACGCAAACGAGCGCACCTCGGAATCTGCTCGCTGTGTTCGGGGCCGTCCGGGCCCCAGCTCCTCTTGAAACGTGCTCCTGATAAACGCCTATGCCGCTGAGGCCACTGCGGTATGCAGAGCCGCCGTCAGCTCTTCGTCGACCTCCTTCCACCCTCCGTTTTGGTAGTACTCGACGAGCTTCGCGATTTGCTGCTGTTTGTCGTCGTGGGTCTCGCGGAGTTCGGCGTAGCGCTCCGCGGCGCCCTCCGGCCGGGGGCCCCAGGTGAAAAGCTCGGTGCCGTCTTCGGAAAAGGCCACCAGCTTCGGGATGCTTCGGCTCCCGTCGGTCAGATACTGATCCATGATGTCGAGATTGTCGTCGCGCAGGAGGATGCGCAACGTCACGGCGTCATTCAAAGCGGCGGCCTCAGCGATAACCGGAAGCAGAAAGGACGAGTCTCCGCACCAGGGTTCGGTCAGAACCATCCACAGCTGCGGCTCCGAAATGGCCTCAACGGCCTCCTGCAGGTCGTCTGAGGGGGTGTGCGCCTCGTGCACCTGCCGCTGACGCTCCCAATTGTAGTTGAGGTAGTGGAGCATCTTGCGCTCCGACTTGTCTTTGCCCTCGGCCGACTCCTCCTTCTGCTCCGTCCAGAGGTCGCGATACGCGTCATAGGAGAGGCCCTCATGCGGACGCCGTTCGGCAAAAAATTCTTTCATGGGGTTGCGGGTCGGTTGTGTGGATTGTGGGTGAACAGACTTCGGGCATCAGCGGATGCGAGCCCTGCATGCGAAAGGCTCTAAATGCTGCGTATGCAACAGGATACATGTACCGCGTATCCGAGGCGTCGTTACAGGTTCACACAGAACGAAATCGGCCCTCGCGCCGCCTTCACACGTACGACGTGTCCGCCGGCCTCATGGCCGTTCCGGCACAGATCGACCCCGAAGCGTCCGCAATTCTTCTGGACGTTTGGTCCCCGTTCGGCTGGCAATTGTGCGCCCTGATGCCGACCCTCACACCAAGCAGCGGCGACGCATCCCGCCCCGGTTGCTCGTGCCCGTTCCGTTTCGACTCGACCCTCTATGGCTTCCTCGCGCGCGCCCCTGGAAACCCTCACGCTCGACCGGATCGACCCGAGCGACAACGACGGGTACAGGCCGCAGCACCTTGGCCACCTGGACTTCGAGGCATTTCAGTCGGGAGAGTACGACGTGCTCCTCCCCGCCCTGGACGCCCGCATCACCAACATCCACTATTCGCTCGTGTCCATGCTGCTGGCGGGCATTTACTTCGGGCTCGTGGTGGGTCACTGGCTGTTTGCCACCCACCCCTGGAGCGCGGTGGCCACCTGGGCCGTGCCCGTGACGGTCGTGAGTGGGTACGCCCTCATCACTGTGCGCAACCAGTTTCGCCGTCTGCGCCGCCTGCATGAAGCGCGCGCCCTGGTCGAAGCCCTGGTCGCCCGGTCGTCCGCCCCCGCCGAATAAGGGTTCACTGCCTCTCCCTGCTCACTGAACTGCTTCGCTTCCATGTTCGACGCCGAGACCTACTCGTCCCGCCGCAGCCGCCTGTGTGATGCGGTGTCCTCGGGGCTCTGCCTCTTTCTGGGCAATCGCGACAGCCCGCGCAACTATCCGGACAATCCGTATCCGTTTCGCCAGGACAGCGCGTTTCTGTACTATTTCGGCCTCGATGCGTCAGGTCGCGACGCCGTTCTCGACGTGGAAACCGGCGCGGCAACCCTCTACGGAGCGGATCCGGACATTGACGAGATCGTGTGGACCGGGCCGCAACCGTCTCTGGAGGCGGAGGCCGAGCGGGTGGGGGTGGCAGAGACGGCCCCGCCGCCCGCCCTGGCCGATCGGCTGCAGGCAGCGGTACGCCAAGGCCGGCCCGTGCATCTGCTTCCTCCGTACCGAGACACGCACCGACGACGGCTGCAGGCGCTTCTCGGAATCTGCGCCGACCGGGTCGAGGATTACGTCTCGAAGCCGTTAATTGACGCCGTCATCGCGCAGCGCTCCACCAAGTCCCCCGCCGAAATTGAGGAACTGGAGCGGGCCGTCACGATCACCAACCGGATGCACCGCGAGGCGATGCGCATGGCCACGCCCGGCACCGACGAGCAGGAAATTGTCGGCAGGCTGCACGGCATTGCCCACGCCCACGGCGGCCGGCTTTCGTTCCCCCCCATCTGTTCCATTCGGGGCGAGGTGCTGCACAATCATGCCTACGACCACACGCTCAGCGACGGCGATCTTCTGCTCGTGGACGCTGGGGCCACGGCGCCGTCCCACTACGCCGGGGACGTGACCCGCGTCACGCCGGTGGGCGGCTCGTTTTCGGCGCGGCAGCGAGACGTCTACACCGCGGTGCTCGATGCTCACGAGCACGCCATCGAGGCCATGGCCCCGGGCGTGCCCTTCGTCGACGTGCACCTCCGCGCCGCCCGCGTTCTCACCGAGCACCTGCAGCAGATGGGCCTCATGCAGGGATCGGTGGACGATGCGGTTTCGGAAGGCGCCCACGCACTGTTCTTCTCCCACGGCCTCGGCCACATGATGGGGCTGGATGTGCACGACATGGAGGGCCTGGGCGAGGACCGCGTCGGGTACGCCGCGGGCCAGTCGCGCAGCGACCAGTTCGGCCTCAGCGCGCTCCGGCTGGCGCGACCGCTCGAACCCGGCTTCGTCGTCACCGTCGAGCCCGGCCTCTACTTCATCCCGCTCCTGATTGAACAGTGGCAGTCCGACGGGCGGCTCGCCGACTTTATCGACTACGATGCGGTCGAGAACTTCCTCGACTTGGGAGGCGTTCGGATCGAGGACGACGTGCTCGTGACGGAAAATGGCCCCCGCATCCTCGGCGATGGACTGGCCAAGTCGGTGGACGATGTGGAAGCAGCCGCCGGGTAATCTCGGTGCCGCATGCCTCCTTCCAACGGTCCGAGGGCGGCAGCAGGCGGGCCGGAGGGAGCCCTGGACTCGAACCGACAGCGCACCGCTAGCGATTGCCCGACGCCATTTGGACCGCCTCGGGGCGCCGCCGTAGACGCTGCATGCTCCAGATTCCCGCGGCGGGACCGAGCGCCAGAACGGCAAAGGCGGCCTCCCAGCCGACCAGATCGACCGCCGGCGGAATGATGCGGATCGACACGAGGGTGATCAGAAAACCGATGCTCGTCTGCACCGTGAGCGCCGTGCCGACGTACCGCGGATCGCTCAACTCGCTGACCGCCGCACTGAACTGGGCGCTGTCCGCCACCACGGCCAGGCCCCAGAGCAGGCAGACCAGGGTCAGAAGCGCAGGCGAGGTGATGAACAGGCCGACGGTCAGGGAACAGGCTCCCGACACTGCGAGGCTCCAGGTGGTAATGCGCGTGCGGCCGAGCCGGTCGGCCCAGATGCCGGCCAGCACACAGCCCACCCCCCCGATGGCAATCACCGCGAACCCGGCCGTTCGAGCCGCCGCATCGCTCCACCCGGCCTGCTGGTAGCTCGTCAGGAGCAGCAGCGGCACCCACGCCCACATGGCGTACAGCTCCCACATGTGGCCGAAATACCCGATGTTGGCCAGTCGGGTCGGGGCATGCCGCAATCCCTCGGCAGCGCGACGCCAGTCAAACCGGGCGGCCTTCGCCAGATGCGGACCCGTTTGCACGAGCGCGAGCACCACGAGCGCCGCAGCCACGGCCTGGGCCGACGTCACGTAGAGCACCGTGGGCCAGGGCGGCAGTCCGGTCGGGCCCGGGAAGAGGGGAAGAGCATTCAGCAGGTGCGGCACCGCCGACCCCACCGTGAGCGCCCCGACAAGCAGCCCGATGCTGAAGCCCCGGTCCTCATCGCTCCACGTGGCGACCAACTTCATCCCCGGCGGATAGACGCCTGCCAGGAAGACACCCGTTGCAAACCGTAAAGCAAGCGCACTCTCCGGACCTGCCGCCCACAGCGGAATGGCGGCATTGGCCGCGGCGCCGAGGATCGCACTCACGGCGAACACGTGGCGCGTGTCAAAGCGATCGGCGATCGTCAGCACGGCGCTGCCCACGGCGCCGACGACGAAGCCCACCTGCACGCTCATCGTCATCCACGACTGCTGGGCACCGGTCAGGCTCCACTCGGCCGTCAACTGCGGGACCACGGCCGACGCCGAAAACCAGAGCGTCATGGCCAAGAGTTCCGCGCCCGCGATCAGAAATAGATTGCGCCGCTTCTCGCGCGGATCCGGCCGCGAAGGGACCGCCGATGGTGTCGCGGCATCGGTCCGAGACGAGGGCGATGAGGCCATGGGCGACCTGTCTGAACAGCGGGGGAATGAAAGATCTTCCGGAGCCTGACCGGTCTGCGTCGATGTCGACCGGGATCTCGTTACAGAAGCTTGAACTGCGATCAGCTCCCGATTGGTCATCTTGACCGAGCCGATCGGTGCGCGGGGAGGCCGTCATCGCCGCTTGGCGGGGAGCCCGAGACGGGTTCTCGATTCCGCTTCGCGTCCATTATCGTCCGGACTGGTCGTCCGGGCCGGTCGGATCGTAGGCGTGCAGTTCGTCGTCGAGCAGCGTACCCCAAAGCCGGCTGTACGGATGCACGGCGCGCACGGGCGTTCCGTCTCGAACCACCGGCCGCCCCTCGTTGGCCCACCGGAAAATGGATCCGCGAAGGTTTACCGCCCGGCGGAAGCCGTGGTCACGGAGCCGCTTGGCCACCTTGGCGGAGCGCACGCCCACCGAGCAGTACACGACAATGGGCGCATCCCTAGGGAGGCGTTCAAGCGTCGGAAAGGTCGTGGCCTCCGGGTCGACGCGCTGGGCGCCTTTGAGGTGACTCACGGCGTACTCCTCGGCACTGCGCGCGTCCAGCAGAACCGGTCGCTCCTGCCCCGCATCCTGAAGCCGCTGGGCGAGGCTGTCGGTCGTGATCATCGGTACGTTCGGCGCCGCCGACTCGACCAGTCGGTCGACCATGGACCATCCGATGCTCTGCCCGAAGATGGGCGACGTGGGAAGCACGCTCATCACAAAAACCAAAAGGAAAGGCCGGAGTGCGGTCATGATGCCACGTTCAACGGGGGGAAGCTGTGAGCCGAAGGGCGCCGGGTCGTTACACGGCGCGCATTTGTTCGGAATGCCGGTGCACGGCGTCGATAAAGGCACGGGCGTGCTCGGGATCGTGGGTGGGATGCATGCCGTGCCCCAGGTTGGCAATGTGCCGCTGAGGTCCAAACCCGGCCAGCATGTGCTGCACCTCCCGGTCGATGGCGTCCGGGTCGGCGTAGAGCGCGCACGGGTCCAGGTTCCCCTGAAGAACCGCCCGGTCGCCCACGAGGAGGCTGGCCGCCTGCGGATCCATCGTCCAGTCCAGACTGATGACGTCGTAGGCCGTGTCGGCCAGGCTGTCGAGCGCGTGGTGGGCACCCTTGGCAAACACAATCAGCGGGACTTCCGGGCAGGCGTCTTTGACCCGATCGGCGATCTGCTCCAGGAAGGGAAAAAGAAACTTGCGGAACATCTGCGGCCCCAGCAGTCCGGCCCACGAGTCGAAGACTTGGAGCAGTTGCGCCCCGGCCTCGACCTGCCCAATCAGATAATCAACGACGACGTCGGTGATGGTTTGCAGCAGGCGGCGGGCCGCGTCCGGATGGGCGTAGAGCCACTTTCGCGCGGCGTTGTACGTCTTGCTTCCGCCCCCCTCGATCATGTAGGCCATGAGCGTCCACGGCGCCCCGGCGAACCCAATGAGCGGCACGCGGCCGTCCAGGTCATGGCGGGTACGCGTAAGGGCGGCAAAGACATGTCCGAGGGCGTCGTCGACGTCCGGCGTCACGAGACGATCCAGATCGTCGGGCGAGGCGATCGGATCGGGGAAGTGCGGCCCTTTGCCCGACACCATCTCGACCTCCAGCCCCAGGGCCTGAGGCACGACCAGAATGTCCGAGAAGATGATCGCCGCGTCGAGCGGAAAGCGATCGATGGGCTGCAGGGTCACTGTCGCGGCCAATTCGGGCGTGCCCACGACCTCGAAGAAGGAATGCTCCGCTCGCACGGCCTGATACTCGGGCAGATACCGTCCGGCCTGGCGCATCATCCAGACGGGCGTTCGCTCGGTGGCCTCGCCCCGGGCGGTGCGAAGGATGAGATCGTTCTGAAGGGGCGGAAACTCAGGCATGCAAGCACTCGGGCAGGTAGGAGCAGAAACGGAAGGGACAAGACCTCGCCGGAGAGCGACGTACCTGCGCGCCAAGCCGCAGGTTTCGAGGCAGGCTCCTGCCGTTCTTCAGTCGGACGTTTTTCCGGCAAGGGGCTGGTACAGGGTTCGATCCAGAAACGCGGTGGTGCGCTCCCAGGCGGTTGCGGCGGCCTCCTCCTCGTAGGTGGTTCCCGAGGGATTTGCGAAGGCGTGTCCCACCCCCTCGTACAGGTGAATCTGTGCGTCTTTGCCGAGATCGTTCAGCATCGCTTCGAAGCGCTCGACGTCCTCGACAGGAATGGTCTGATCCTCGCTACCAAAGTGGCCGAGCAGCGGAAAGGCAACCGGCGCAAGATCATCGCGCGTCACGTCGCCCACCGAGCCGTAGTAAATGACGGCCCCATTGAACCGGTCGGGCTGATCGATGGCTGCCTGGAGCGTCATGCCGCCCCCGAAGCACCACCCCATGACGGCCACACGGGGCGACTCGGCGTCCTGGCGCAGGTGGTTGTGCGCGGCGTCCAGGTTGGCACGTACGGCCTCGCGGTCCTTCATGGTCGCCTGCATCAAGGTGCGCGCCCCGGAGGGGTCGTCTGCGCTTTCGCCGCCGTAGAGGTCCACGGCCAGCGCCCGGTAGCCCTGTCCCGCCAGTCGTCGTGTGGCGCGGCGAATGTTGTCGTTCAGGCCCCACCACTCATGGATCACAACGATGCCGGGCAGATTCGTCGTGCTTGGGGTCAGGCCGCGGGCCTCCAGAAGCGAATCAGGCCGTTCGGGCGCGGCCAGAAAGCCCTGCACCGCGGTGCCCGCATCGGTGGTGTGGTACGCCACCATGCGCCCGGACACCGGCACCGCAGGCGTGCGTGTGGCGTCCGTCGCGTCCGGACGATCGCCCTCGTGCGCCTGGGCCATCTGGTTCGCCGC
>Ga0207797_1000855_pt1 | contig 22855 bp, 20 predicted proteins | sample PRCRCaboRojoPR_6_FD_187275 | JGI IMG/M metagenome (GOLD analysis project Ga0207797, IMG submission 187275) | Marine sediment microbial community from Cabo Rojo, Puerto Rico - PR CR 10% Liquid 1 (SPAdes) | ecosystem: Environmental > Aquatic > Marine > Coastal > Sediment | place: Cabo Rojo, Puerto...
CCACAGCATCGGGCACAGCACGAACGGCATGTCCTGGTACGTGTGGCTCGCGAAGCGCCCGCTGTCGTGCAGCAGGTGCAGCAAAATGGTCGTGCCGGCGCGCGGCAGGGCCGTGATGAACACCGGGTCGGGGTTCGCATCCAGCTCAGCGTCGTACAGCAGCGCTTCGACGTCGGCCAGCGCGTGTTGTGTGACGCCCACCCGAAACGCGATGCGGTAGAGAAGCCGATCGCCCCAGCCGTAGCGATCTCGAAAGTTCATGGCGAGGGGAGCCGTCGAGCAAACAGCGCGGCCAGCATGCCGACGACCACGGTTCCGGCGAGAAAGTCGAGACGCTGCAGAAACGCCAGCACCGACGGGAACGAGGCCACGTCCATCTGTCCCAAGAGCCACACGCCCGACAGGGGAAGAGCCAGGGCGAGGGTGCTTCCGCCGGCCAACGTGCCGAGGAGGACAAACAGGCGCCGGGCGTGGCGCTGCAGGCGTGTCTCCTTCACCTCATCGGCCAGTGAGGCGTCGCGCACGACATGGAGGCAGTCCATCCCGCGCTCGCTCACCTCCCGGGCGCACCCGACCAGATTCAAGAAGTGGATCGTTCCGGCGAAACCCACGACCACCAGAACGGAGAGCAGGATCGTCATTCGCTTTCCTCCTCGGCGGACGAATCGTTCAGCGAGCGATACAGTCGCTTCAAGGGATACCAGACGAACCCGAAGATGGAGGCCAGGACTGCAGCGACTACGGCCAGAAACGTGCCAATGGCCGAGATGACGCTGCCGGGGCCGCCGTACGCGTAGGCATCGGCGGGGACGATCGAGACGGCAAGGAGGAGGACCAGAAGGGCGAAGAGGGCACGAAGGGTCGGGTTCATGATGCGAGTAGGGTCCATTCAGCGAAGGAGGGCTAGTTCGTACGGGAGGGACCAGAGGCACACGGCCAGGCGGCAACTTGCTCGGACGATAGGGGGTAGCGCGTTCCTTCCAAGACGGTGGCCACCTCCGATCCATTGTGCGACGGCCGGATCCATTCCCACACGGTCCGTCCGCCACTCGTAACCTCGACCACGCGCCCCGGCCGGGCTTCGGTAAGAAGCAGATTTCCGTTGGCGAGGCGCTGCCATTTGCCGCCGGCATGGGTGTAGAAGGAGTCGGCGCGAGGCGTGGGGAAGAGCACGCGGGAGGAGTCGGTATGCGGCTGCAACGCCACGATGCGACTGCCGTCCAGCATGGTGCCCCGCCGCGTGAAGTCGCGATTGTTGTCGAACACGCCGATCCATCCGCCGCCGATAAAGTCCGGGTCGTGCTGCAGGATGAAGGGGTCTGAGGCGTGCCACTTCACCTCGTTCGTGTCGGGGTCGAACACGAATACGAGGTGCGCATTCCGCAGCGAGACCGCGAGGTCGCCTGCCTCGAACAGCGGATACGCGTCGGCCATCTCGGCGCTCAAGGGCTCGATGTCGTTCAGGTGCGTCACGTCGCGCGAGGTGGGGCCGTCGCGCTCGCCCTGCGGCTGATGCGCCTTCACAATGTAGCGGGTGAGATCGTTAGCGTACAGCACGTCGAGCACGTTGATCCGCTGCAGAACCTCTCCGCGGGCGCTCACGCGAAGGATCTCGTCGACCCACACCGGCTCGTCGAGGCCCGGGAAGCCGTTCGGGTAGGCGGCGCTCTTCCGCCGGGGCTGCGTGCTGTGCCCTGCAATCCAGAACGACCCGTCGTCGGCCCGGTGGATCGAGTGATGTGTGGGCTCCGACAGCGTCCACTCCACCGCCCCGCAGGCATCGAGGCGCACCGTGCCCTGGTACTCAACGTTGACGACCAGGTCGCCGTTGGGATACAGGTAGCTGCCGTGCAGGTAGCGATGCCGCCGCAGGTGAACCGCCTCCGGAAAGAGGTCCGATCCGTTCAGGACCCACCGGTGCACCGCGGTGCCGCTGCGGTCGAGCAGGCGCACGCCCATGCGCCAGCTGCCGTCGACCTGCCACAGGGAGGTGACGAGCGTGACGCCGGGCTGCATCGAGTCGGGGGCGACGACGCGAGCCCCACTTCGGTCGTACACCTTCGGGTTGACGAAATTCGGCGACAGATGCGATGCAATCCGCGTCTGGCTCGCCTGGCGCGAGGCCTGCTCCAGCAGGGCGTCCGGAAACCATCCGTGCCAGCGGGCCAGGTATCCGTACAGGAAGGCAAGAAGGCCCAAGGACAGAACAAACCCGGCTTTTTCGAGAGAGGCCCGCTGTGCCATGCCGTGTGCGGTAAAGTGGAATCGCGCAACGAATCAACGTAAGGGAGCGAGTCCTCTCTTCTGAGAATTTAAGCCGAAGAATGAAACGCCGGGGTGGGCAGACGAACGCATGACATTTGTCCAGCGCCTTACGACTGTCCAGCGCCTCCCGATCGGGCCTCGGCCCCCGCGGTCTCGGACGGGGCGACGAGATGGTGGTAGATGCGCTCGCCGATGCGGTCCCAGTTCAGGGTGGTGGCGGCCCGGTGGCGTCCGTGTTCACCGAGGGCAGCGCGTCGGTCCGCATCGGTGAGGAGCGAGGTGGCCGCCTGGGCCAAAGCCTCGGGCGAGGAGGGCGGGACGAGAAGGCCCGTTTCGCCGTCCACCACCGCATCGGGGATGCCGCCAGAGCGCGCCCCGATGACGGGCGTTCCGCAGGCGTTTGCCTCCAGAAAGACGAGCCCGAAGCCCTCCACGTCGGGCGGGGCCTCGCGCGAGGGCATCACAAACACGTCGGCCGCACTGTAGTACTGCGGGAGCTCGTCGTGCGGCACCTGGCCGAGGAAGCGCACGCGGTCGGTCATGTCGTGGGCCCGGGCGATGTGGGTCAGGCGGTCCCGGTCGGGGCCGGTCCCCGCGACCAGGTACTGCACCTGCGGTGCCGCTTCGGCCACCGACGGCAGGGCGCGCAGCATCGTGTCGATGCCCTTGCGTTGGACGAGGCGACCCACGGTGAGCAGGAGCGGATGGTCGGCGAGTCCGAGGCGCCGCCGTAGCGACGCTCCGTCCACCGGCCGAAAGCGCTCCGGATCGGTGCCGTTGGGGACGACGTGTCGCCGCGCCGCCGGCACGCCGAGGTCGGAGAGAAGTCCGCCCGTGTACCGGCTCACCGGCAGAAACGCGTCGACCTGTTGCAGCAGCCCGCGGCGCACGCGGTCGTAGGCGGCGCGGGCGCCCAGCGTGTCGGGCAGCGGATTGAACAGCAGTTCGCGCCCGTGCGCCGCGCACACAATGCGCCGCGGCCAGCCCGTAAGCATTCGGGCGAGGACCGAGGCCCCGACCGTCTGCCACTGCGCGTGGAACGCCACGTGGGGCTGTGCACGCCGTGCCAGGCGCGGAACGGCAGCGAGTGCGGTAAGCGGGAGAAGATCGGGCCGTCCGCGCACGCGCTGGACGGGAAACGGCACCGATGCATCGACCGACGCGGCGCCGGGGCGGGCCGGCGCAACGACATGCAGCGCCTCGGCCCGTGCGGCCAGCCGTCGAGACAGCTCCCACGAGTACGTTTGAATCCCTCCGACGTCCGGCGGAAAGTCTTGGGTGACGAGAAGAAGCCGCATGTACGTGGAAACCGGTTCGGCGCGAGGCAGAGACGCGGGAGGCGTGGATGCGCTAAGCCACGCCCGGCGGGATGTTCCGTTTCCGCCGCCGCCCGTTCCCGGCGTTACGTGGCGTTACGTGGCGCGGCGCAGCTTGCCAGAGGGGGACGCGGAGCCCGTCTCGGCCCACTCGTACGCCGCGTTGATGATGATCGGCCACGGAAGGCCCAGCAGAATGAGCAGGTAGGTCGACGCGGCGAAGAAAATGTTCATCGTGAAAAGAATCCCGAAGTGCATCGACACAACCAGCATTACGATGTAGTATCGGTAGCGCCGCCACCACATCAGAAAGCTCACCCCTTCGGCCACCAGGCCAAACACCAGCACGGCCGTTCCCCAGTGGTAGTTGGCGAGGATCATCTCCTGGAGCAGATTGGGGTCGAAGGCGCCAAACTTGGAGAGGACGTCCACCTTGCGCTCCGCGATCCAGAGGAGCAGGTGCTGGCCGTGCGGCCACGTGATGCCGGTGGCTACCAGCTTGCAGACGGCGGCCGACGTGTAGCCGAGCCCGATAAAGAAGTACAGAAACCCCATCGTGAAGCGGCGCCGATGCGACTCCTCCGAAAAGAAGAGGACCGTAAGCGCGAGCGCGAGCATGCCCATGCCCACCAGGTTGGAGCCGTGGGAGATCTCACCCAGCGAATAGCGCGCGGTGTACTGCAGGTGGAAGAGGGCGAAGACGATGGCGTAGGCCGGCCGCCACACGCGGAAGAACCCGAGAGCGCCGAAGAGCGTCACGAGTGCGGCGTTGGCCACGGCCAGGTGGTGGTCAAACAGAAACGAGATGTCGATGTACTGCGCGATGCCCAGCGGAAGGAGCACCTCGGTAATGTTGCGCTGGATGTAAAAGCCCCAGTCCCAGCAAAACCAGGCGGCGTACACGACGAGGAAAAGCTCGACGAGATGGACGTGCCAGCGGTGCCCGCGGGTTTCCGGACGGTCGAAGGCAAAGAGCTCGTGGGAGAGCGTATCGGCGATGCGCTGCATGGCGGAGAGAAGCGTCGGTGAGGAGAGGCGAGGAGCGGTCCGGTTTCGAACTACGAACCGTCGGAGGTGGCCACCGTAGAGGGCGCGAGGTCCGGATGCAGGTCGAGCGTATCGCGGGTGACGAGCATGACCGGCGTGGCGTGCACCGACACCGAATCGCTGTTGAGTGCTCCGCGGACGCGCATCACGAGCAGCGGCCGGTCGAGGTCCTGCGACTTCGTGAACAGGCTCCGCAGGCCGCGCTGGCGCTGGGGCGTCCAGGTCTCCGCCTTCGAAACATAATTGGCCACGTCGTTGGTGTTGATGCCTCGTGGCGTGAGGGGATAGGCCGCACCGGGCAAGTCCTGAAACGGAACGGCGTCCCACGACGACACGCGCTCCATGTCCGCGGGCATCTCGCGCACCACCGCCCGCGTCCACGGATTGCCAGCCTGTGAGAACATGGGATAGATGCTGAAGGGCCAGAACTCGCCCAGGTGCGTGGCCACCAGCAGGGCGTACACGACGAAGACCCCGCCGATAATCCGGATGGAACGCTGATACAGATTCATGGGCTAAATCGCGAATTCATCTGAAGGGAGCAAAAACAGGATCCAGCGTGCGTATAGAGGCGGGCTACGTCGGACGCATGCGACAGGCCGTCTTCGGCTGCGAGCCAGTTACTGCGAGTGAGTCGTACATATCGCATTATGTTACGCAAAAAGAGAACATCGATTCCCGTTCGTTGAGCGTCTTGGCCTCTTTTGAGCTACTTTTTGCAGTCGTTAATATTTCCCCCCGCTGCTTCGTTCTGTGGAGGGCGCCTGCGCCCATGATCCGACCGCCGTGCGAACCATGACGATACGCCAAAAGCTACGTATCCGCCTTGCGCGCCTTCGCGTGTGGTGGCGGCAGTTTGCCGACTCGCAGCGGGGGCAGCGCATTCTGTGGTGGCTGCGCCAGCTGCTGACGGCGGCAGTCGTGGGCTACCTCGTCTACCGCCTGTCGCAGATCGGATGGGTCGAGATCTGGCATTCGCTGCCCCGCACCCCGTGGTTCTACATCATCTTCGCGGGCATGTACCTGATCCTGCCCACCTTTCAGGCGCTGATCTTCGGGCTCATCTGGTCGCTGTCGCCGCTGAAGATCTTTCCGGCGTCGCTCAAGAAGCGCGTCTACAACAAGGACGTGCTCAGCTACTCGGGAGACGTCTACCTGTACTTCTGGGCGCGCGAGCGCTTGAAGCGACCGGGGCGCGAGATCATGCATGCCATCAAAGACAATGCGATTGTCTCCTCCGTCACCTCCACGCTCGTGGCGTTCGGACTGCTGGCCGCGTTCCTGTTCAGCGGCGTCGTGGCGGTGCCCGAGATCGTGGGCGACCATGGCATGCTCTACGTGGTCGGCACGGCCCTCGTTCTCGGCGTGCTCGTCGCGGCCGGCGTGCGGTTTCGGCGCAACGTGTTCTGGCTGTCGGGCCGCCTGCTGATCGGCATCAGCGCGCTTCATCTGATCCGGCTCCTGGCCGTGATGTCGCTGCAGGTTCTGGAGTGGGAGGTCGTCATTCCGGAGGTGGAGCTCGAAGTCTGGTTTACGTACCTCGCCGTGCAGATCATGGTGACCCGGATTCCGTTTCTGCCGAGCCGCGACCTGGTCTTTTTGGCCTTTGGCATCGAACTGGCCGGTGCCGTGCAGGTGTCCAGGGCAGCCATCGCTGGCGTGCTGGGCGTGCACAGTGTACTGGACAAAGGGCTCAACCTGCTTCTGTTTTCCGCCGTGTCGGCGTGGGATCGTCGCCTCGGTGACGGAGCGGCCGTGCCCGACGTGAACGGCGCCGCGCCGCAGCCCGAACCGGCCGTGAAGGCGCCCGAGGAGCCTGCCTCCGCCGATTCGACCGCGGCCGCCGTAGATGAAAACTAGAACGATTTGTGGCGTGGGCGTGACGGAGTCGTCACGATGCGCGGGCGCGTTGCACGAAAGTGGAACGGTCCTCGTTACCTCCATAAGGTGCCAAGCGGCTTTATCGGTTGCGTCGCCCGCCGCGTGCGACTCTTTCTACGTATGATCCTTTCACAGACGGAGGTCCTCATGACTCAGTTGCTTTTCCCGCCTCGGGCTGTCCTCACGGCGATCGCTCTGCTTGCATTTGCCGCCGCGCCGTCGCAGGGCCCTCGGGCCGCCGCCCAGGACGGCGGGACCCCGGCGCCCGTGTCCATCGATGATTTCGAATCGTACACCGTGGGCACCTTTCCGGAGGAGTGGATCTTCGTGACCCGCGACAAGGAAATCAAAAGCTACAAGGAGGCGGAGGAGCCCGGTGAAACGATCAAGGTGATGGAGCAGGACGGCAACCAGTTCGTCCGGTTCATCATCGAAGACGAAGCCGTGCGTTACTCGCGGCGCAATGGAGAGGACTTCACGTGGAACCTGCAGAAGCATCCGCGCTTGCAGTGGCGATGGCGGGCCCTGCACCTGCCTGAGGGGGCCAGCGAGCGCGACGAAAACGACTCGGGCGCCGCCCTGTACGTGACCTTCGGCTCCGACTGGCTGGGGCGCCCCAAGAGCATCAAGTACACCTACAGCTCTACGCTGCCGGTGGGGACCGTCGTCAGCTTCGGGCCGCTCAAGGTGATCGTCGTCGACTCGGGGACCGAGCCGGGCACGGGCACGTGGAAGACCGTGCAGCGCAACGTGGCCGATGACTACCGCCAAGTCTTCGGCGGAACCCCGCCGAAGAAGCCGGTTTCGATCACGCTGTGGAGCGACTCCGACACGACCCACGACTACGCCAAGGTCGACTTCGACGACATCCGCCTCCTGCCGCCGTACCGGCGCTAAGGCACGCTCCGGGCCTGCTGGCGTCCCCGATTGCCGACGGCCGGACGTCTGCTTCTCTTTGCATCGCGACACGCCCCGCGTTATGGATCGTCTGTTCAACGCACTACGTCCTTTCATTCGAGCGGTGATCCGGCACGCCGGCTGGGTGCTGCTCCTCGCCACGCTCGTGTCCAGCGTGGGGTTCTACTTCGCGCGCGGGCTGTCCATCGACACCGACTTCTCGAAGCTTATTCCGGAGGACCGGCCCAGCGTGCAAGCGCTTGAGGAGCTGCGCCGCACCGTCGGGGGCGAGAGCGACGTGGCCGTCGGCATCGTGAGTCCTTCGTTTCAGGCCAACAAGGAGTTCGCCGAGGATCTCATTCCGAAGGCCATGGACCTGCAGCCGAAGAACGGCAACGAGTCCTACTTCACACGCGTCGAGTACAAGCGGGAGATCCAGTTCCTGCAAGACAACGCGCTCTACTTTGCCAGCGATGACGAGCTCGCCACGGTCGACACCTTCCTACAGGACCAGATTGAGGAGGCCAAGCTGAAGGCCAATCCGTTCTACGTGGGGCTCGACGACGAGGCATCCGAACCCGATTCGGTGGGGCAGGAGCTGGAGCAAGTGTACGACCGGCTCGTGGGCAAGCGGTACCCGATCTCGGACGACAGCACGACGATGGTCGTCCGGTTCTATCCGTCCTCCACGAACACCAACATCGGCTTCATCGACAACCTGTACGCGAACCTGCGGGCCCAGGTCGACGCGCTTAATCCCGAATCGTACCACCCGGAGATGGAGGTTGTGCTGGCGGGACGCCTGTACCGGCAGTTGGTCGAGATCCAATCGATCCAGCGCGACGTGCTCAATTCGTTTGGATCTGGAGCCGGGGCCGTGCTCCTGTTCGTCGTGTTGTACTTTCTGTACAAGTCGTTTCGTGCGCGGTGTGGAGCCACGCTCAACTGGCGTTGCTTGCCGCAGGAGCTGACGCGCGCGCCCGTCATGGCACTCATTATCGGCGTGCCTCTGGTCATGAGCCTGCTTTGGACCGGCGGGTTCGCCTATCTGGTGTTTGAGGAGCTGAACCTGATGACGTCCACCCTAGGGCTCATTCTCTTTGGGCTCGGCATCGATTTCGGCATCCATTTCTACGGGCGCTACGCCGAAGAGCGTGCCGAGGGGAACGCCATCACCGAGGCGGCCGAGGTCACCTTCGTGAGCACAGGGCAGGCCATCGCCGTGGGGGCCTTTACGACGGCGTCGGCGCTCTATGTGCTCACCGTGGCCGACTTCAAAGGATTTAGCGAGTTCGGGGCGATTGCCGGCACGGGCATCCTGTTTGCCCTCGTCGCCATGACGGTTGTGATGCCCGCGCTGCTCGCCGTCTTTGAGCGCCTTTCCTGGCTCGATCTGCGCGCGGCGGCCGGCGTGCCGATGCCTACGAATGGGCACAATGAAGACCGACGCTATCCTGCCGCTCGCCCGATTGTCGTGGGCAGCGTGATCGCCGTCATCGCGGCGCTGGTCATGCTGCCGCGGGTCGGCTTTCAGTACGACTTCGGCGAACTGGCGCCCGACTACGAGGAGTACGACAAGAAGGATCGCATCGTCGAGCGGTACGGCGAGAGTGGCGGCGAGCGGCGCAATCCGGCGTACATCGTGGCCGATTCGCCGGAGGAGGTGCCGGAGATCGTCGAGGCCGTGAAGGAAGAAATGAAGGAGGACACGACCAACGTGGTGCTCGCCGTCGAAAGTCTGCAGGAACGCTTTCCGCTGGCCGACTCATCCAAGCAGGCCAAGCTCGAACGCATCGCGGAGATCCGGCAAACCATTACGGAAAGCAAGTACCTGATGGAGAACGACGAGCCGCGGTCGGAGGAAATCGAACGACTGCTGCGCGCTTCTCAGACAGCCTCGCCCATTTCCATCGACCAGGTGCCCGATTTCCTGCGGGAGAAGTTTACCACGAAGAGCGGTGAGATCGGCAACTTCGTGATGATCTACCCCTCTCGCTCGCTGGCCGATGGACGCAACTCCATCGCATTCAAGCGAGCGGTTGGCAGCATCACGACCGAGTCCGGCAAGACGTACCACGCCGGCTCGACGTCGATCGTGGCTGCCGACATGCTGATCATCATGCGCAACGAGGCGCCGTGGATGGTCGCGGCCACGTTTGTCATCGTCGCGCTGCTCATGTTCCTGAACTTCCGCTCGGTGCGCTGGGCCGCGCTTGCGCTGGTGCCACTCGGGATCGGTGTGCTGTGGATGCTGCTCGCGATGGAGGTGTTCGGGCTCATGCTGAACTTCTACAACATGATCGTACTGCCTGCCGTCGTCGGCATCGGCAACGACGCCGGGGTGCACCTCGTGCATCGGTACCGGGAGGAAGGCCACCGGTCCATCTGGCGCGTGCTCCGGTCTACCGGCGAGCACGTCACGATGGGCTCGCTCACCACCATGATGGGCTTCGGTGGATTGCTGCTCAGCTTCCATCCGGGACTGCGCTCCATCGGCATCCTGGCTGTCGTCGGCATCGGGGCGACGCTGCTGTCGGCCGTCGTGTTTCTGCCCGCGCTGCTGCAGTGGCTGGAAGACCGGAACGCCACGCCGCTTCCCGACGCGGACCGACCGGACCCGACCCGCGAATCGCAGGCCGCCGAACCTGTAGATCTACCCTCTGCATAACGCGTACGCCAATGCAGAAGTGATGGAAAGAAGGGACTGGGTGTTAGAAAGCAGCGCGAAGCCAATTCGTCCCGAAAACGGCCCTTCAGATTTGTTCAGAACGCCCGATCGGCGGCTGGTCCTAGGCGTGGGTCGGACGCGCCCCCTCGCTCGTGAGAATGAAAACTGAACGGTCTCAGGGCATGCTGAATGGGTCGCGTGGATGTAATGCTCGCTCGGAGCGGAATTGATGCCCGCTTCATCGTCCGCCCGGCCCGCGCAGAAATGCCGAGACCAACCGCAACGCCTTTGCAACAAATCGACACGGGCTGAGCCATCCGGTGGGTTGACCGTTACAGTGATTCCCCTGTAGATTTTTACTCTGTACCCTGACGCACGAACCCCTCTGCAATGACCGCACGCGAGTTTCTTCGCCGCTACGAAAAAGAGAACTACTCCGAGGATCCGCGCATCGTCAACGGTCGCTTCTACCCCACGTCCAAGCTGGGAGTGGAGCGCGGCGACACGGTAGGTGTCGTCCTTCTCAACCTGGGCGGCCCGGATCGGGAGGAGAATGTGGAGCCGTTTCTCTACAACCTGTTTATGGATCCGGCCATCATCGACATTCCCGTGGGAGGCGTCCTGCGCCACTGGCTGTGCAAGCTGATCGCGAACCGCCGCGCCAAGACCGTTGCCGAGGACTACAAAGAGATTGACGAGGACGGCGGATCGCCGATCAATCCGCTCACGCGCGAGCAGTCTGAGAATCTGGAGGCCGACCTCAACGAGCGCTTCGGCGCCCCGAATGGTGTGGACTTCAAGACCTACATCGCCATGCGGTACTGGAAGCCGTTCAGCGAGGACGCGGCCGCGCAGATGGAAGCCGACGGTGTTGACAAGGTCGTCCTGCTTCCGCTGTACCCGCAGTACTCGAAGACGACGAGCGGCGCGTCGATGGTGTACTGGAAGGAGTTGGAGCACGCCGGCGAAATTCCGGCCTGGCCCACGACGTACGTATTTGAGTATGCGGCCTATCCGAAGTACATCGAGGCGCTGTCCGACCGTATCGACGAAGCGCTGGAGCGCTTCCCGGAGCCCGTGCGCAACGACGTCCACCTCTTGTTCAGTGCGCACGGCACGCCGCTGAAGGAAATGAAGGAGCGGCGCGATCCGTACTGCTGCCTCGTGCACTCGACGGTCAAGCACGTGATGGAGCACCGGGGCCACGACCTACCGTTCGAAACGGCGTTCCAGAGCAAGGTCGGCCCGGCCGAGTGGCTGACGCCCGCGACCGACGAACGAGTCGAGGAACTCGCCGACGAGAAAGAGGCCCTGCTCCTCGTTCCGGTTGCCTTCGTGACCGACCACATCGAGACCACCTTTGAGTTGGGCATCGAAATTCCGGAGGAACTGGAAGAGGAAGGCATCGAGCCGCCGGAGTACTACGAGGTCATGTCTGGCATCAACAGTCATCCCAAGTTCATCGAGACGCTGGCGGACGTGGCCGCGGGGCAACTCCGCCTTCCGAACCAGCCCACCATCGAGCCGTGGAGCGCGCGCCCCTGCTTCAAGGCGCGCAACCGAGACATCCGGTGCCACCAGTGCGAGCGCGTTGCCGAAGCCACAGACTGGTCGACTGAGCCGGAGCCGATGCAGCCGGCGTAACGAATGCAGCCAGCGGAACGACCGTCCCGCGGCAGGTGGCAGGGGATGGAGGCCCTGGAGTCATTCGCCGTCCGACGCGAGTGGATTGGGCACCGTCTCGAAGGCGTCGTCCGGGAAGGGGAACGTCGTCGATGGATCCGGCGGACGCGGCAGCCGAAACGATAGCGACACCGCGCAGTGATCAGACGGCGGACTGGGCGCCCCGCACCAGATTTTGGCACTCGTTTTCTTGATCCGGTCGCGGCGATAGAAGATGTGGTCGATCTTGTATTTGGGGTCGTCGGCCGGATAGGTGCCGCGGATCCCGGCCGTGAGGACGGCGCTCTCCGGCACGGCGGTATCCAGGTTGAGCTCGTCCATGATGATGTTCATCGTTTCGTCGCTCGTCAGGGCGGGACGCTGCCCGGGCGGCACCATCGACCGGTCGCCCGGACGCATGCTGTTGAAGTCGCCGATGAGCAGGATGGGCACTTGCTTCGCCTCGTAGTGGTTGTACAGCGTGCGAATCTGCCGCGCCTGCTCTTCGCGGGTTGCCTCGTCGAAGGCCTCCAGGTGCACGTTAATGATGACCAGCGGCCAGCCGCCGACGTCGACGATCGAGACCTGGGCGAGCCGGTCGAGGTAAAAGGCATCCGACCAGAATGGACGCGGCGGGCGCTGGAGTTCCACACGTTGGTGCGACCGGATCGGGTAGCGGCTAAGTACGGCCTGCCCAGAGAGCACGTCTCCAAAGTGCACCGACGGCGGCCAGTAGGGGAACGGCAGGTAGCGCTTGTCCCAGTTGACCGCCTGCGCCGCGGCGGGATAGCCGAGGCGAGCGGCCAGTGTATCGAGTTGGTGGACGTTCTGCGAGCGATGCGCCCCGAAGTCGATCTCCTGAAACCCGATAAAGTCCGGATCGACCCGGCGGATGAGCGCCGCAGCCTGATCCATGTTTTCGCGGAATAGCGATGGATCGCGCTCGACCGGCTCGTTGTTCGTCATCCCCGACAGGTACCCGATGTTGTACGTCATGACCGTGAACGTGTCGCGGTCGGCCGGTCCGGAAGCCGCGGCCTCGTAGGTCTTCCTCTGCGCCCATTCGGAGGCCGAGAGGCGGCCGCTGCTGGCCCAGAAGAAAATGACGGCGACGAGAACGAGGAGGCTGAGAAGAGCCCAGCCGGCGATTCGAAGAACTCGTTTCATGCGGTCCAGGGAGTGTAGGATGAAGCCAGCACCAAACGCCGAGGTGCCGGCACGCGAATGTCGTCTCAACTGCAATGATAGTCCGCCCATGCTCATGAGATCCATCCTCCGCACCGTTGCCCTGACGCTCGCGATCATCGTCGGCGTGGGGGCTCCGTCGGTAGAAGCGCAGTCTCTGCGGCAGGCCCTGGAGCCGTTCGAAGGAGCGTGGCGCGGATCGTTTGTCGTCACAACGCCCGACGGCGAACTGGTGGACTCGCTCGTGGCCACCCACCGCTACCGATGGGACGGGACGGTGCAAACGGGGACACTCGTCGATCGCTATCCGGCGTCCGGTCGTGTGGACACGTCGCACGCCCGCAACTACGTCGCCGACGGACGCCTGGTCTGCGAGGTGACGCATCCCGACGGATCGACCACCGTGCATTACGGACGTGTGCGAGGCAATGCTATCGTGTGGCATCGCCGCACTGAAGAGGGCGTGGTTGAAAGCTACCGCGAGCGCGTCGTCGACACGCCCGGCGGCCCCGAGTACCGCATCGACGGCTTCGGCGTGTATCCCGACGGGCAGGGCGCGCGCAGCTACGTTCTGTTCTACGGGCGCTATGAGCGCATCGCCCGATAGTGGGCGGAGCGATCCCGCCGGCGTCCGGTAGGGCGCAGCGCGGCATCACCACGAGGTTTCGAACGGCCGCGAAAAGTCGCGCGGGACCGGGAGCACCGCAATGCGGACGCGGCGGTTGCGGCGGCGTCCGCGCTCGGTGTCGTTGCTGGCCACCGGTCGGGTCGCCCCGTACGCCACGGCGGCGAACTGATCGGGCGCCAGCCCGCTCATCTCGATCAGGGCCCGCACGACCGTGGTGGCGCGGGCTCCCGATAGCTCCCAGTTGGTCGGATACGTGGCCGCAAGGTCGGGCCCGACGGGCACGTCGTCGGTGTGGCCCTCCACGAGGATGGCACGCGTCGGATACGCTGTTCGAAGCTGCGCCGCTACCTTCTGGAGCCGGGCCGCGCCACGCTCGGTGAGGCGTGCGCTTGCGGGCTCAAAGAGCCGGTTGGCCCGGTACACCGACACCGTTTGGCCGCCATCGCGGCGCGTCTGAAGCTCGTACTCCAATCGGTTGATCTGGTCCTTGAGAGCGCGCAGGTCTCGGTAATAGCGCCCCGTGGCGACGTCGTCATAGAACGCGAGCGAATCGCGCAGATCCCGGGTCTGGTCCCGCAGGGCGGCATTCTCGGCACGAAGCGAGTCGACCGCCGGCGTTCCGGACGAGACAGGAAGCAGCGATGCACATCCGGAAAGCATCAGGCCGGCGACGAGCAGCGCGAGAGGAGCACGCATCAGCACGAGGGCGGAAGCTTGGAGGACCATCCGACATCGGCAACATAGGCGCCCGCGCAGACAATTGCCGGGTGAGGCGTTCGACGGGGGCAGGGGCGGGGGATCAGGGCACCGTCGAGCGGCGTCGGTAGGCCCGCACCCCGTAGGCCCGGCACTCCGTAGGCCCGGCACCGGGGTCCTGGAGCTATGCGGTCGCCTCCTTGGCACGCACCGAGCGTCGGCTTCCCACGATGAGAGCGAGCACCGCCCCGAAGCCGGCGAGGGTGAGGAGGACGACCGAGATGACGGGCTCGCCGGGCTCGGGTAGGCGGAGGATCCGTCCGGCATCCACGTAGGGCCAGAGGGCACGAAGGGCACCAGCGATAAGTCCGAGCAGGGCGGCCATCGTTGCGTCGTGCCGGTGGGTGAGCAGCCAGTCGAGAAGCTTGGCAAAGGCGCCCAGGCCGGTGGCGGCGCCGAGGCAAAACGTCACGACGTACGGCGCGTGCGACAGGTTCAGCGCGACGAGTCCGTTCAGCGCCGTGAGCGTCGGCTCGTAAATGCCGAGGGCCTTGAGGAGGAACGCGCCGCTAATGCCGGGCAGGATCATTGCACAGATGGACACCGCGGCCGAGGCGAAGACCCGCGGCAGGCTCGGGACGGCCGTGTCCAACAGCGGCAGTCCAGTGAGGTAAAACGCCCCGGCGGCGCATCCGAGGGCCAGCACGCCATGGACGAGCGTCACGCGCTCCATCCGGAGGGCCGGGATGATCAGCGAGGCCCCTACGAGGCCGAGAAACAGCCCGTTCATCTGGTGTGGATGCGACTGCAGGAGCGCGGGAATGACGCGCGCTCCGACGACTATCGCTCCGACGATTCCCGCGCCGAGCGGCAGGAGCAGGCTCCACGGCACCTCCCGCCAATGCGTGCGCATCGCGTCGCCGTCAAAGCGGAAGGCGGCCAGGCCGACGGACACCAGCGAGCTGATTGCGCTGACGAGCGCTTCGTAGACCCCCACGATCAGCGCCATGGTGCCTCCGCTCACGCCCGGGATGATGTCGGCGCCGCCCATCAGAAGGCCGTAGGCAGCGTTGCGAAGAAGCGAAAGCGGGGACCTCATGAGGCGGCGGGCGAAGGGAGCCAACAAAAGCTTATCAACAGAAATGGGGGATCGATGGATCGCACCGATCCCCGAGATCGACGTGCGGCCAGCGCAGACCGTCAGGACGACGCGTCGATGCCGAGAAGACGCCGCACCTGATCGTTGCGATACAGCTCGGGATAGACGTGGCGGAACTCGTCTTTCGTGTCGGGGTCGAGCCGAAATGCGGTCTTCAAGGACTCGATGCTCTCTTCGGCGCGGTTGAGAGCCAGCAGCGCCTTGGCCTGGCGGAGATACGTGTACGCGTTGTTCGGAGCGAGATCGAGGGCCTGACGGTAGGCGCGCAAGGCTTTTTTGGGCTGCCGGGTTTCAAGCAGCGTCTCGGCGTATCCGATCCAGGCATTCTCATTCTGCTCGTCAATCTCCACCGTTTTCTGGTACGCATCGAGCGCTTCCGGGAGATGGCCGGCCTTGAAGGCACAGTCTGCCTTGGCCTTCCAAAACTTCGGCGCCTCCGGCAGGAGAGTCAGCGCATAGTCGAAGCACTCCAGCGCCTGTGTGTAGTTCTGCAGCTGATCGTAGCAACACCCGAGGCCGTACCACGCCTCGGGGTAGGTCGATTCTTCGTTGAGCGCGCGCTCGTAGTACTCGCACGCCGTGTCGACGTCGCCGAGCTCTTCGTAGGCAAGCGCAATGTTGTAGAAGGTGGCGGCATCGGGACCTTCCAGCTCCAGCACCTGCTTGTAGCTGTCGATGGCGTCCTCCAGCGCGCCGTGGTTGGCCAGCGCATTGCCGCAGTTGTAATGCGCCGAGGCAAAGTCCTCTTGAATGGCGATCGCCATTTCGTAGCTGTCGACCGCCTTCTCGTATCGGCCCATCCGATTGAGGACGATCCCACGGTTGTACCACGCGTCCTGCGAGTACGGGTCGATGTCGTCGATGTGGCGGTCGTAGCACTCCACGCTCCGGGCATTGTTGCCGAGGCGGTCGTGGCAGTAGCCCAGTTCGTACCACACTTCCGGGTGCTCGGGGCGAGTCTCGGCGCATTTCTCGAAGGCCTCGACGGCTTCCTCCAGCCGGTCGTTGCGCTCCAAGGTAATGCCCAGGTTGAACAGCGCCTCAACGTGCAGAGGATTAATAGAAAGTGCTTCGTCGTAGGCATCAAGCGCCTCCTCGGTGCGTCCCAGCCCGTCGAGTGTAATCCCGAGGTTGATCAAGGTCTCGGTATCGACGGGGTTCAGATCGAGCGCCTTTTCATAGGCCTCCATCGCGTCGCGGTGGCGCCCCATGTTGTTCAAAATGATGCCGCGCCGCATCCAGGCATCGGAAGTATAGGGATGGAGCTCAAGCAGATGATCGATGGCCGTCAGGGCGTCGTCAAGCTGACCCTGCTCGAAGTAATACGTGGCAATCTCCTCAAGGTCGTTGGAGTCGAAGTAGGAGGACGTGTCCTCTTCAAAGGTTTGGACGAGATCCTTGAGGCGGCCTTCCGACGCCGAGTCCTCGAAATCATCAAAGCCGAAGTCAAACGTGCTCATGTCGCGCCAGTACGTGGTTCATCAGGGAACGCGCACCGATTGCTAGTCGCCCACATGCGAACGACGGTCGGAGCCAGATCGTTTGCTACAATAGTAAGGTCATGGGTGAGCCACATGCAAGCAGTCGTCCGGAGCCTGAAAGTGGATTTTCTCCAAACGTGACATGTACACTCGAAACGGATGACATTGTGCCCCGGCGCTCTCCGTGTGTGCTACAGGGCTCTCCGTTTCGCCTGCTGCCGACCAATCCCGCCCGTTCCATGCTGCTTGTGACTTTTGAAGGCATCGACGGCAGCGGCAAAAGCACGCAGGCCCGACGGCTCGACGAGCGGCTCCGGCGCGAGGGCGCCGACACGCTGCTCGTCCGAGAGCCGGGCGGAACCGACCTCTCGGAAGAGGTGCGCCAGATCCTCCTTCGGCGCGAATTAGACGTCGACCCCATGGCCGAGCTGCTGCTTTTTTCGGCCGCCCGGGCGCAGCTCGTGGCTGAGCGCGTTCGTCCTGCGCTGGAGGCCGGCCGCATCGTACTGTGCGACCGCTTCTACGACTCCACGACCGCCTACCAGGGAGCCGGACGCGGCGTGGCCGATCCGGAGTGGCTGCAAGGACTGCATCACCGCGTGACCGGCGGCCTCGTCCCCGACCGCACCTACCTCGTAGAGCTCGATCCGGCCGCGGCGCAGCAGCGACGCAGCGCCAGCGGCGAGCCCGACGACCGCATGGAAGCCGCCACCAACGGATTTTACGAGCGCGTCCACCACGCATACGTCTCCCTCGCCGAGGCCGAGCCCGAGCGCTTCGTCCGCCTTGACGGCACCGCGTCCATCGAGTCTCTGCACGCCCAAATCTGGGCGGACATCGCCCGGTTGCTCGACCAGCGCCGTGGAACCCCGTTTTCGAGCGGCGGTTCATCGGACACCTAGGCTGCGGTGCCGTTCCGGCATCGCTCGCGAGTGCTCTACGGCGCGTTTTGCCGCTCTTCTCCCGATCTTTTGCTTCCGATGTCGAAGCTGCCCGAACAGAAACTTGAAGAGGTGCGCACCATCTTCCGGGCGTTCCTCAAGAAGCGCAATAAACGCCAGACCCCGGAGCGGTTCGCCGTTCTGGAAGAGATCTACAGCACCGACGACCACATAGACGCTGACGAGCTGTACGTCCGCCTCAAGCAAGACGGCACGCGCGTCAGCCGCGCAACGGTGTACAACACCCTGGAGCTCCTCATGGAGTGCGAACTCGTGGTGCGCCACCAGTTTGGAAAGAACCAGGCCAAGTACGAGCGCGCCTACAGCTACTGGCAGCACGACCATCTCATCTGCATGGATTGCAATGAGCTGTTCGAGTTCTGCGATCCGCGGCTGCAGAGCGTACAGGAGATGGTTGCGGAGATTTACGAGTTTGAGATCAAGCACCACTCGTTGAACATGTACGGGCACTGCGTCCGCGACGAGTGCCCCAACCGCCCGAGTGCGGAAGAGGCGACCGAAGAGGCCGAAGAAGGGGCGGCATAGGCGCGGGAACGACGGTGTAACAAAACCGTGGCGGGATGAGTGTTCTGTACGAGAACGCGACTCTTGAGCCTCAACCCCATAGACCTCATGAAAGTCACCTTCGCGAAAGGATCGCGCGTTGAACTTCCGAACTGGTTGGTTGTCGTCCTCGCTGTGCTCTTGGTAAGTCTCATCGTCCCCGTGGTCGACATCCTGGCCGGCGCTCTGCTGTAGCCCATCAGCCCGGTGCTGCAGGCCGAACTGCAGAACCCTCGCGCGCTCTCGCGACAGGAAGAGAGGCTGATTGATGGGGGCATTTGAGATTGCGTTGCGGCTGGTCGGCGGGATTTTCCTCACAGGAATGAACGCCTTCTTCGTCGTCACCGAGTTTGCGCTCACCCGCTTGCCGCAGCTGGACCCTGCCGACGATCCGCCGGGGCTGGAGCGGGCTCGCCGCATCACCGAGCAGCTGGAAATCTACCTCACGGGGTGCCAGCTCGGTATCACGATGTCCAGCATTCTCCTCGGCGTCGTCGCTGAGCCGGCGTTCACGTATCTTCTGCAGCCGCTGTTCCGCATCGCCGGCGTCTCAGAAGCCGTGGCCCACGGGGTCTCCGTGGTTGTGGCCGTCGTAATCATCAACCTGATCCACAAAATTTGGGGAGAGCAGACCCCCACCTACCTGGGCGTAGAGCGTCCGCGCCAGGTGGCACGACGTGCGGCCCGGGCTCTTCAAGGATGGACGACCGTAGCGTATCCATTCATCATTGCAGGGGACGGCCTGGCGAAGGCGACGCTTCGGCTCTTCGGGGTCGAGGTACAGCGATCATGGACCGAGGAAGAGACGGCCGACGAGGAAGAACCTCCCGCCACCATCAGCGCCGTACGACGGCAGATCGCTGACGTCCTCAGCAACGCCAATCTCTCACGCGAGCGGCGGGCGGAGGTACTGCGCGCCATTGACATCGAGCGCATTCCCGTTCGCGAAATTATGGTGCCCTGCGAAAAAGTGGTGGCCCTGCGCGCGTCTGACGAACTGCACCAGAATCTGCACCGGATGCGCACGCACTCCTACGACCGGTATCCGCTTCTTGGTGACGACTGGAGCGATGTGCGCGGAGCGCTTTACCTGTCGACCGTGTTCCGGCACTTGCCCGAGCTAGACCGGGGGGCCGCAACCCTCGACGACATCGCGGAGCCGATTGTGTGGGTCGATCCCGATCTCCCCGTGAGTGCCCTCATCGATCGGTTGCAGAGCGAGCACCAGGAGTTCGCCCTCGTGCGAAGCTCTGACGCGGTGCTCGGACTCGTGACCGCCACCGACGCCTTCGAGGCCATCGCTGGAGAAATGCAGGATCCCGTCGACGCCGCTCGGAGTTTGCGTTGAGTCGAGTTGTCGTTACATTAACAAAGAGTTCCTGCGCCCAAAGACCTTCCGAGTCCCATGAAAATCGAAAACTCCGACGGAAGCAGCGTTGAAATCCCGAACTGGCTCGTCGTCGTCCTTGCCATCCTCCTCGTGGCGCTGCTCGTGCCGGTTGTGGCCATCGTCTCAACCGTCCTCGTTCCTACACTCTTGGGGTAGATGGGGCGGGCGCCACACGCTCATTTGTTGAATCAGACGCTGACCGCATGGCCCGCACGCCCATCATGTCGCCGGAGCGCGTCCGTCGTACGCTCCGCCGGCTCGCCTATGAAATCGTCGAGCGCAACCAAGGCGCCGAGACGCTGCATCTTTTCGGAATCGTCCAAAGTGGAGTGCCGCTGGCTCGCGTGCTGGCCACGGAGATCAACGCGATCGAGGAGCGAGCGCTTGTCGCGCACGACCTCGACGTGACGCCCTTCCGAGACGATCGTCCGGATGCGGACCCCCCCGCGTCCCCGCCGTACGACATCGACCTGACGGGCCAAGATGCGGTGCTCGTTGACGACGTCCTTTTTACGGGACGAACCGCGCGAGCGGCCCTCGACGCCGTGCATCAGTACGGACGGCCGGAGTCCATCCAACTCGCCGTGCTCGTTGATCGCGGGCACCGCGAGTATCCCATCCAGCCCGACTATACCGGGCGGCTGCTCCAGACGAAGCACCGCGAGCAGGTCGTCGTCGACACTGACGGCGATTTTGCAGTCTACATCGACGACTGAACAGGCGGGACGCCACAATGGGGGGCTTGACAATGGGGGCTTGCGCCGCCACTCAGAAGCCTATTCGTGTCGAGTCCCGCCGGAGCGAGTCCAGCAGCACCGAGTCGGGTCGGATCGAGTCCGGCTGGGCGCGCAGGAGCGATCGGGCCAAGAGCGAATCCGATGTGGGATACAACCGCACCTCCGTGCCCGCTCGAACCCGCTCCCCCGGAGATCGGCCCTGGTTCCGAACAAACAGCGCTTGCTTCATCGTGTCGGAAACGGCCGGCGTGCGCTGAGAATCTGGACGGACGCCGACGGAGCTCGTATCCACGACCACCCATCGGAGCTTACGGTGCAGAAGGTAGCGCTGGGCCGACTGCATCGGCAGGCCGCGCAGATTCGGCACGCGCACCCGCTCGTTGCCCAGTCCTCGACTGTACCAGAGCGCGACCCCTTCGCCCTCCTTCAGCGAGTCGCCAGGCTGCGGGGATTGCCGCGTTACGGTATTGGGATAGGGGGACGGAATGGAGTCGGCCTGCACGGTGTCGACCGTGAGGCCCAAAGTGGTGAGGCGGTTGCGGGCCTCTCGCAGGGACGTGCCCGACAGATCCGGAAGCGTGACTTTCCGAGCCTCCCCCGCGTTGACGGTCAGGTACACGCGGCGGCCCGGCTTCACCGATGCCGTAGGCGGCGGGTTCTGATCCACGACGATGTCCTGGGGCACGTTGGGATTGTACCGCCCCGACTGCCGGTTGACCCGAAGATTCTTCGCTTCCAGAACCTGCCGGGCCTGCGTGAAAGGCTGGTTCTGAACGTCAGGCATTTGGACAGCGACCCCGTGCCGCGTATAGGACGGCATAATGACCGCGTCGACCAGGCCGTATGCGAGCAGCGCGAAAACGAGCAGGACGGCCAGGCCGCCCCAGAAATACATGTTGCGCGCAAGCCTGCGGAGCCAGTGGAGAAATCGACGCGGGGGAAAAGCCATCGGTGGAGAGGGCGCTATGGGTAGAACGACCAGGCGTGTGCGACTGGCGAAATCCGTTTTGACCGTGGTTCGACAAACCGCGATGCCTGCAGAGGGAAACATCCCATTTGGCCTCCAGTTTCCCGGCAGCCCGCTGAAAACAGCGGTGCCCAGATTGCTGCAAACCAAGCTTGACGGGGGATCAGGGAGCGTGGATGAGTAGTTCACGCGATCGTCGTGAAGCTGGGAGGAACCGCATGATTCGAGTATTGTCCAACAGCGTGGTTCTTTGACAACAGTGCCCAGTACGTCCTTTCCTTCAAGCGTGCTCTGCACGCCAGGAAGCAAGTCGCCGGCATCCGCAGAGGTGGAGGCCGGCGGTTGAATGAAGAAGATCGCAATGGATTGTAGTCCATGGCTTCTTGATATTGCTGCTCGGAACTGCAGAGAGGTCGTCATGTCTAAAGGGGTCCCTTGCGAGAGGGGCTCGGCAGACGACGCGCCGGGCCACCGTGAAGGGCAATAGGTTTCACAGAAAGTGCTGAAACCTGAAGGCTTGCCCTTCGGTACACTTGAAATGGAGGCAGATGGCTTAGCCTCCTGCTCTCAAGCATTCCCGCCCATTTGTGAACAAAAGACAAAAGGGAGCAGGGGAGGCTTGACAGTGAGAAGAAAAAAGCGTACTGTATAAGTCCGCGCAAACGAGAAATGTGGCGAAAGCCCAAGCGCGGCACTGTTCTTTGACGAAATTGGAAGCACAGCGAGTCCTGGTCGATTCCTTCTTCGCCGGAAGGCGAAGAAAGAACCGATCGAAACTTTTCAAACTTTCTACTACGGAGAGTTTGATCCTAGCTCAGGACGAACGCTGGCGGCAGGCTTAACACATGCAAGTCGCACGAGAACGCTCCTTCGGGAGCAAGTACAGTGGCGGACGGGTGCGTAACGCGTAAACAACCTGCCTTCAAGCGGAGGATAACCACGGGAAACTGTGGCTAATACTGCATAACGTCTAGAGGCCGCATGGCCCCTAGATCAAAGCCTTCGGGCGCTTGAAGATGGGTTTGCGTCGGATTAGCTCGTTGGTGAGGTAACGGCTCACCAAGGCAACGATCCGTAGCTGGTCTGAGAGGATGATCAGTCACACTGGCACTGAGACACGGGCCAGACTCCTACGGGAGGCAGCAGTGGGGAATCTTAGGCAATGGGGGAAACCCTGACCTAGCCATGCCGCGTGGAGGAAGACACCCCTATGGGGCGTAAACTCCTTTTCTGCCGGAAGAAAACCCTGTTTTTCAGGGCGTGACGGTACGGCAGGAATAAGCACCGGCTAACTCCGTGCCAGCAGCCGCGGTAATACGGAGGGTGCAAGCGTTGTCCGGAATCACTGGGCGTAAAGGGTGCGCAGGCGGG
>Ga0207797_1000856_pt1 | contig 22847 bp, 28 predicted proteins | sample PRCRCaboRojoPR_6_FD_187275 | JGI IMG/M metagenome (GOLD analysis project Ga0207797, IMG submission 187275) | Marine sediment microbial community from Cabo Rojo, Puerto Rico - PR CR 10% Liquid 1 (SPAdes) | ecosystem: Environmental > Aquatic > Marine > Coastal > Sediment | place: Cabo Rojo, Puerto...
ACGACGTCTCGTCCGGCGACCCGCTCGTCGTCGACGAGGACCACCTCCTCGCGTGGACCGACGGTCTCGGCGTCGCACGGGGCAGAGACACGAGCCTCAAATCGAGCGTTCTCGGCGGCGAGGGGCTCGTCACCGGCTTCAGCGGCGACGGCCGCGTCTGGCTCCAGACCCGCGACGGCGACAGTCGCGCGTCGGAGGACTAGGCGTCGAGCACAAGGGATACAACGGAACGTGAACGACAGCCACCATGGTCTCCGACTCCGCCGAGGCGGTCACCAGTCCCGGAACCGGCGAACCGAACGGCGAACCGAACACCTTCGTGAACGCGCTCGTCGGTGCCGTCGTGACCGTCGTGACCGCGCCGACGCTCCCGGTCGCCGCGGTCTTCGGCGGCGCCGTCGCCGGCTACCTCCAGCGGGACGACGTCGCCGCGGGCGCGAAGGTGGGTGCGCTCTCGGGCGCCATCGCCGCCGTGCCGGTCGTCCCGCTGGTGTGGATCGTCCTCGCCTTCCTGGGCTTTGGCTTCGTGGGCCTCGGCGTGGAGCCGATCTTCGGGCTCACCACGGTCGTGCTCCTCTTCGGCGTCGCCTTCCTCGTCGCCTATCTCGTCGGCGCGGGCGCGCTCGGCGGGGCGCTCGGCGCGTATCTCCGACGGGAGCTGTGACCCCTCCGCGAAACCACTCAAACGCGAGTTTGAGCCAACGTAACGACCTTTTTTATCAGGCGAGTACGCTCGAACGTAGTCATGTCACACAGACCGCCCGACGGTTCCCGCCTCGACGGCGCCCTCCTCGCGGTACTCGTCGTCGCCGGGGTCGTCTTCGCCAGCACAGCAGTCGTGACCGCCCAGAACGAGTCGTCGGTCTCGCTCGTCGACGACGGCGACGACCTCGTGGTTCCCGCGATCGAGGACGCCACGATCCGCGGCGAGTCCGACCTCGCCCCGGGGACGACGCTCCAGGTCCGCGTGCAGTCCACCGGCGACACCCAACCGCGATTCATCAGGACCGCCAGCGACGTTACGGTCTCGGAGGACGGGTCGTTCAGCGCGACCTTCGACTTCAGCAACCAGTCCGCCGGCGACACGTTCGCGGTGACGGTGGTGCGCAACGGCACGGAACTCGCGTCGACGGACGGTCGGATCGGCTCCGACGTCGCGACGACCGAGACCGAGACGACGTCGAGTCAGCCGCTCCCCGGCTTCGGCGTCGCCGTCGCGGTCGCCGCCCTGCTCGGGTCGGCGTTCGTTCTCGCCCGCCGTCGCTGACCGCCCTTCGGCGCTCGGCTGCCGGTGACCGGCCACTCGACTCGACCGCCGGGGTCGATTCGCCGTTCGCTCACTCGAGTCGGACGTACGGCGGTTCGTCGACGTACTCGACGAGTTTGAGCGCGCCGACCTCGCCCGCCGGCGACTTCTGGAGTTCCACGTACTGGAGGCCGTTGTCGTGGATCCACGTCCTGAACGACTGGGTCGCGGCGTCGATGTAGAAGTCCGCCAGCGTCGAGTCCATCAGGTCCGGGTTGTGGACGTCGAAGAGGAGATCCGAGTCGGAGATGAACTGTGCGAGCACCCAGTAGCGCAGGTGACGGTTCTCGTCGACGTCCATCGCGTGCGCCAGCGCCTCGGTGTTCGAGATGAAGAGCACGCCCTCGCCGTCGGCCCGGTCGTCGACGGTCTCGAGCAGGTAGCCGATCCCGCCCTCTTCGTACTCGAGGTCGAAGACGTTGTACCGTTCGCGCCACGCCCCGAGCGTGTCGAGGACGAACAGCCGGTCCGAATCGAGGAGCGCGTCGGTGCCGTCGGCCGGAATCTCGGCTCGCGAGATCAGTTCGTCGAGATGTTCCTCGGGCGTGTTCACCCGGGGAACGAACACGAGGTCCATCCCCTGTTCGAGCCCGCAGGTGGCGACGGCGTACGTCAGCGGTTCGATGTTGGCCCGGCCGTCGTGTTCCAGCAGGACCGACGTCCCCTTCAGGAGGCCGCCGCCGAGCAGGTCGTCGAAGCCGTCGATCCCGGTTTCGAGTCGTTCCCGCGTCGCGAGCGTCGTGGGCAACGAGTGCTCGCGCGGGATCACTTCGAGGCCGTCGTCCGCGAACGCGACCTCGAACTGACGGGTGTCGTGGTCGACGCCCCGCATCTTCATCACGTCGACGAACCGTCTGAGTTCGCCCTCGATCCGCTCTCGCCAGAGGCGGATCACGCCGTGGACGTTGTACTGGATCGCGTTCTCGCTGGCGACGACGTCCGCCGACCGTCTCCGCGGCGCGTCCTCGACGTACTCGGAGGTCAACACCGTCGTCGCCTCGAACTCGTCGGTGAACAGCTGGATCAGGTCGACGACCTCCCGCCGGAACTCCTTTCGCGTGTCGGCCATGGGTTCGAGACCGGAGACGCTGTCGAACACGACGCGGTCGTACGAGGAGTACGCGGAGAGCGCCTCCCGGAGGTGGTCGCTCGTGAACGGGACCTTGAACCCGCCCCCCGGGGCTGGACCCTCCTCGAAGGGTTCGACGACCAGTTCCGGTTCCTCGCTCTCCAGCGTCCGCCCCCGGTGGACGTGGACCGACCTGATAGCGAGGTCCTCGTGGTCGAGGTCGAAGCTGAACGGGGCGAAGGAGTCCCGCACCTCGTCTATGGTCTGCTCGGTGGTGACGAACAGACAACTGTCTCCGCTGTCGAGTCCCGCCTGCAGGAACTGCATCGCGAGCGTCGATTTCCCCGTGCCCGGCGTCCCCGTCACCAGCGTCGCGCGACCGTCCGGAAGACCGCCTCGCAGAATCTGATCGAGGACGTGCGAGCCCGAATCAACGACCATCTTGCCTATCGTATCTGGTACTGATAGATAACTGTTAGGTATTGGGAGAGCGCGGACCGGCCCGCCGATCGAGCGCTCTCGGACCCGCAGACCCGGTCGCTGACCGAACGGCGCTCCCCCCGTCGGGGCGTTTTCAATTCATGAATACGCGAGCGAGATTTATGCGACGTCGTCCGGAAGGGGTAGCTATGGAACGAACTCTCTCGCGACTCGAATTCCACCTCGAAGAAGCGCTCGAGCGGTCCGACGATCAGGACGTCCACTTCCACCTCCGACAGGCGCTCCAGCTCGTCGAGACCGGCGAGGAGTGACGCCGAGACCGACGGACTGTGACCTGCCCGGCGAGCCGACTCTGCTCTCACCTGCCGAGACCGCAACCGGTACCGTTATGCGTGCCTGACCGTTCCCGTGTCGGTAACCACGGGAACACACGGATGCAGGACGCTACTCTCGAGACACGGACGGCGGGACCGCCCGCTCGCGCGGCGGTCGTGACCGGGGCGAGCGAGCACCCGCTTTCGGTCGACGCCGGCGTCTCTGACTGTCACGTCCGCCGGTGCGGCGTTCGCCTCGACGTGCCAGTCGGACCCGTCGCCCCGTCGAGTCACACACGCCGGCGTCGCCTCGGCCGATGACGCTCGTCGACGTCGAGTCGCTGAGCGTCCGCACGGCCGACGGGAGCCGCCTGCTCGACGAGGTTTCGCTCTCGGTTGCCGCCGGCGAGACGCTGTTGCTCTGCGGAGCGCCGGGAGCCGGCAAGACGTTGCTTGCGAAGGCGATCGAGGGCGTCCTCCGGCGACGCGACGACCTCACCGTCGACGGCGATGTCCGACGCGTCGGCGACGTCGCGCTCGTCTTCCAGCATCCGGAGGTACAGCTCGTCCGCCAGACGGTCGAGCACGACGCCGCGTTCGGGCTGGAGAACCGCGGCGTGCCGGTCGCCGAGATCCGGACGCGCATCGACCGGTACGCGCGACTGCTCGGCGTCGAACCGCTCCTGGACCGCGACGTACACGACCTCTCCCGCGGCGAGACGACGCTCGCGGCGTTGCTCGGCGTCCTCGTCACCGAACCCGACGTGGTCGTCCTCGACGAGCCGCTGACCGCGCTCGACCACCGGAACGCCGAACTCGTCCTCGACGCCATCGACCGGCTCCGCTCGCACGGGACGGCGGTCGTCGTCGCCGAACACGACCTGCGCGACCTGCTCTCCCGCGCCGACCGGGTGGTCGTCCTCGACGACGGGCGGGTGCGAGAGACCGGCGACCCCCGGCACCTCGCCGCGACGCTCCGGGCGGTCGGCGCGAAACTCCCGGTCGCGACCGAACTGGCGCTCGAACGAGACGTCCGCGGCGGCGACGTTCCGCTCACCACAGATGAACTCCGAGAGTAGCGTCGAGATACGGGACGTCCGGTACGCGTACGACGACGGAACCCCGGTGCTCCGGGGCGCGTCGATGGACGTCGCCGACGACGCGGTGCACGCGCTGATGGGAGCCAACGGGGCCGGGAAGACCACGCTCCTCCGACTCGTCGCCGGCCTGCGAGAGCCTGACGCCGGAACGGTCCGGATCGCCGGCGACGACCCGGTCGGGTTCGCGCCGGAGAACCCCCGGGCCGGCTTCTTCGCGGAGACGGTCGCCGCGGAGGTCGCCTTCTTCCCGAAGAACCGCGGGCTCGACGTCGACCGCCACGTCGAGGAGGCGCTCGCGGCGATGGACGTCGCGGACCTGCGCGACCGCGCGCCCCTCTCGCTCTCCGGCGGCGAGCAGCGCGCCGTCTCGCTGGCCTCGGTGCTGGCCGGCGATCCGGCCGTCGTCGCGCTCGACGAACCGTCCTCCGGGCTCCACGCGCCCGCCCAGCGTCGCCTCGGCGAACTGCTCTGTGGCCTCGACCGGACCGTCCTCTGCTCGACCCACGACGCCGACTTCGCCTACGAGTTCGCCGACGCCGTCTCGGTGCTCGTCGACGGCGAGGTGGTTCGGACCGGCGACCCGGCGGACGTGCTTTCCGACCGGGACCTGCTCGCCCGGGCGGGGATCCGCACGCCCGGACTGGTCGACCTCGCGGCGGAACTGTCGCTGGCCCGGGTCCCGTCGTCGCTCGACGAGGCGATAGAGGAGGTGGCCGAACGGTGAGCTTCGCACACGGTGCGCTCGACCCGCGCTCGAAGGCCGCCTTCCTCGGGGCCGTCGCGTTCGCCGCGACCGTGCTGGCGCGACTCGACGTGCTCGCCGTCCTCGGCGTCGTGCTCGCGGTCACCGTCGCCGCCGGCCGCGGCCTCTCGGTTCGCACGTGGATCGGGTCGCTCGCGCCGTTTCGCTACCTGATCCCGCTCGTGCTGGTCTTGAACACGCTCTTCTACGCGGGCGGGGAGACGCTGTGGGGCGTCTCGGTCGCCGGCGTCACGGTCGGGGTGACGACCGGCGGTCTGCTCACGTCCGCGGTCATCGCCTCGCGCCTGCTGGTCATCGCGGCGGCGGCGGCGTGGTTCGCGCTGACGACCGAACCGGCGGCGTTCGAGCGCGCGCTCGAACTGGTCGGGGTCCCGTGGCGCGTCGCGTTCGTGTTCTCGCTCACGCTGCGGCTCGTGCCGGAACTGCGCGCCCGGTTCCGGAACATCGAGGACGCCCAGCGTTCCCGGGGGCTCCGGTTCGAGGGCGGGCCGCTGGCGCGCGCTCGGGCGCGGGTCCCGATGTTCGTTCCCTTCCTCGCCAGCGTCGTCCAGTACGGCTACGACCTCGCGGACGCGCTCGCGATCCGGGAGTTCGAGTCGACCGCCCGCCGGACGTCGCTGATCGAACTGGAGTACGGCCCCGTCGACTACGGCTTCTACCTCGCCGCGCTGGCGGTGCTGGCTGCGACCGCGGCGGTCGCACTCGGGACGCCGCTCGCGTAGCCGCTCTCCCGGACGACCACGGGCCGACTCTCGCGTCCGCGGCCGAATCCGAGTACGCCGACTCCGTCGCCGAGCGCCAGCCCGGTCGACGGCCGATCCGGGCGCGTACGCCGCTCGTCGGTCACCCCCGATCTCCCACCGGACTGCGCCGGTCGCGAGTGCGTCTCGCGTCCGAATCGCCCGATTCCGTCGCCCCCGGCCACAGGTATATGTTCCTGGCGCGAGACGTTCTCACGTATGTCCGACCAGACTGTGACGGAGCTGCTGAAGCGCGCGTACTTCGACGAACTGGAGACGGTGATGAACTATCAGGCCAACGCCATCGCCCTCGACGGCGTTCGGGCCGAGGAGATCAAGGAGTCGCTCAAGCAGGACGTGCAGGAGGAACTCGGCCACGCCGAGCAGCTCGGCCAGCGCCTGAAACAGCTCGACGAGTGCCCGCCGGGGTCCGCCGAGTTCGAGGCGCGCCAGGAGTCGCTCCAGCCGCCGGAGGACACCACCGACGTCCTCTCGGTGATAAACGGCGTCCTCGACGCCGAGGAGGACGCCATCTCGACGTACCGCTCGCTCGTCTCGGCGGCGGCGGAGGCCGACGACCCCGTGACCGAGGACCTCGCGGTCACGCTGCTCGCGGACGAGGAGGCCCACCGCACCGAGTTCCGCGGCTTCAAGAAAGAGTACGAGCGCGACTAGCGCCCGACGCGTCGACCGCAGCTTCTCCTCGTCCACCTGCCGGGACCGGCGGCTATTAACCGCCCCGCCGCGTTGCTCCGTCGATGACGCGGTTCGAGTACGAGACAGAGATCGACGTCAGGTACAGCGACCTCGACTCGTTGGGTCACGTCAACAACGCCGTCTACGCGACGTATCTCGAACTCGCTCGCGTGCGGTATCTCCAGGACGCGTTCGACGCACCGGCCGAAGAGCCCGACTTCGTGGTCGCCCACCTCGAACTCGACTTTCTGGAGCCGATCACCGAACTGACGACGGTGACGGTCGGCGTCGGCGTCGAGGACGTCGGTCGGACCAGCTTCGACCTCGCCTACGAGGTGGAATCCGACGGCTCGCTCGCCGTGCGTGGTGAGAGCACGCAGGTCACCGTCGACGAGGAGGGACGCCCCGCGCCCATCCCCGAGGAGTGGCGGGCGGTTCTCGAAGCACACGAGCGCGACTGAGGCGCGACCGGCGAGGTCGCGTCACGTGAGACGCTCTCGCTTCCCGCCCGGGACGCCGCGCTCGGGTGCCGACGGAGCGAACTTATGAGCCCCTCGCGCCTACGGAGAGGCGTGACCGCATTCGAGGCCGTCCTCTTCGATCTCGACGGGACGCTCTGCCGGCGGACCCAGGACGCCGAGACGGTCTACGCCGGCGCGTTCGAGCGAGCGGGCGTCGCCCCGTTCGGCCGCCCCGACGACCTCTGGGACGCGCTGGACGGTCCGCCCGACCCCGACGACCCGGAGACGTACTTCCGGGAGGGCTTCGCCCGCGTCGCGGCCGCCCACGACCGCGACGTCGACGCCGCGACGCTGGCCCGGGGGTTCCTCGACGTCGTGGACCACGCCGCCGTCGCGTTCGAGCCCGGCGCCCGGGACGCGCTCGACCGCGCCCGCGCTCGCGGTCCGGTCGGCCTCCTCACGAACGGCCCGGAGCGACGGCAGGCCGTCAAACTCGACGCGCTCGGGGTCGCCGATGCGTTCGACGCGGTCGTCTTCGCCGGCGACATGCCCCGTCGGAAGCCCCATCGGGACCCGTTCGACCGCGCCGTCTCGACGCTCGACGTCCCCGCCGAGTCGACGCTCTACGTCGGTGACTCGCTGGAGTACGACGTCGCGGGCGCGAAGAACGCGGGCCTTCTCTCCGCCTGGTGTCCCCGGTCGTCCGACGAGGACCCCGGCGACCACCGGCCGGACTACGTCTTCGACTCGCTGCACGACCTCGCCGCGCTGCTCGACTCGCCGTGACGCCCCCCGCTTTTCTCTCTCCGGCCCGTGTGGACCCCATGGACGAGGCGCTCGGGGTCCTCGCGCGCGAGTTTCCCGACCGAACGCCGACCGGTGTGACGCCCGCAGGTCGGGGCCAGAGCAAGCGGACCGCGTTCGTCTCCTTCGCCGCGGCCGAACCGGTGGTCGTCCAGCTCTCTCCGCGCCCGGCGGCGCTCCGTACCGAGCGAGCGCTCGCACGGGCGGTCCGGGCGCGCACCTCGATTCCGGTTCCGCGCGTGCTCGCCGGCGGCGACCGCGAGGACACCGGATACGCCGTCTTCGAGCGCGCGCCCGGCGTCGACCTCCACGAGCGATTCACGGCGCTCGACGACGCGACCCGGCGGGACGTGGTCCGGACGTTCGGTCGCTCGCTGGGCGAACTGCACGCCGCGTTCGAGTTCGAGGCGTTCGGGTCGGTGCGCGTCGAGCCCGGCTCTTCCGGCGGGTTTCGAGCGACCGAGTCGACCGACTGGCCGGCGTGGTTCCGTCCTTACGCCCGCGAGGGGGTCGCCGCTCTAACGGACGCGTTCGCCGACCTGCGAGCGCCGATCCGAGAGGTGGTCGAGACCGCGCCGTTGCCCGACCGTCCGCCAGCGCGCCTGTTCCCGTGGGACCTCCGCCCCGGAAACGCGCTCGTCGACGACGGTTCGGTCTCCGCGCTCCTCGACTGGGGCGACCCGCTCGCGGCCGCGCCCGCGCTGGCCGTCGCGAAGGCCGAACACCTCACGGCGGACTGGTACGTCGCCGCGCCGGAGCGCGAACCGCTCCGGGCGGCCTTCCGCGAGGGGTACGAGTCGGTCCGGCCCTATCCGACGGTGCCCGACGTCTACCGACTGGCCGCCGTCGTCGCCGCCGCGGTCGACTCGCGGGGCGTCGTCACACGCCCCGGCTACCCCGAGCGCCGGGGCGAGGCCGCCGTCGAGTTCCACCGGGAGCGGCTCCGCGCGCTCCTCTGACCGACGCCCCGCTCTCAGGCCCCGTCGCCGCGGGTCGCCAGCTCGAGCGCCGCGTTCGCGTAGACCGCCGTGCCGGCCGCGCAGTCCTCCCACAGCGTGTACTCGGCTTCGTTGTGGGTCACGCCGTCGACCGAGGGGACGAAGACCATCCCCGAGGGCGCGACGTCGTTCAGATACTTCGCGTCGTGACCCGCCCCGCTCACGAGGTGCTCGAAGGAGACGCCGGCCGCCTGCGCGGCGTCGGCGACCGCGGTCCGGACTTCGGGTGCGAACTCGGTGTGCGGAATCTTCCAGACCGTCTCTAGCTCGTAGCTCGTGTCGTGGCGGTCGCAGGCGGCGCGCAACTCGGCCTCGACGCGGTCGATCGCTCGTTCGACGACCGCGTCGTCGTACGACCGGACGTCGACGGTGAACTCCGCGCGCCCGGGCACGACGTTGACCGAGTCCGGTTCGACCGCGAACTCGCCGACCGTGGCGACGGCGTCCGCCGCGAGGCGGCTCGGCAGCCGGTTCACCTCGCGCACGACGTCCGCCGCCGCGGCCATCGCGTCCTCGCGGGCGTGCATCGGCGTCGGCCCGGCGTGGTCGGTCTCCCCGCGAACCGTCGCCCGGAGCCAGACCATCCCGAAGACGCCGTCGACCACTCCGACCTGCCTGCCGTGGTCGTCGAGGGTCGGTCCCTGTTCGACGTGGAGTTCGAGGTTCGCGGCGACCCCCGAGGGCCCGACGTCGCGGTCGCCCGCGTACCCGATCCGCTCGAGTTCGTCGCCGAGTCGACGGCCCTCCCGGTCGGTCAGGTCGAGCGCCGTCTCGAGGCTCGTCTCGCCGGTGAAGACGGCGCTTCCCAGCATCGCGTGCGGGAAGCGCGACCCCTCCTCGTTGGTCCAGTTCACGAGTTCGATCGGTCGGTCCGTCGTCGCGTCCGCGTCTTCGAGCGCCCGGAGCGCCTCCAGGCCCGCGAGGACGCCGAGCTGACCGTCGTATCGGCCACCGCGAGGCTGCGAGTCGAGGTGCGAGCCGAGCAACACCGGGTCGGCGTCGGGGTCGCGTCCCGCGCGCCGCCCGAAGACGTTGCCGATCGCGTCGACCCGCACCTCGAGTCCGAGGGCCTCGAGGTCGGCGACGAACCGGTCTCTGACTCTCCCGTCCGCGTCGGTGAGCGCGAGGCGGTCGAGGCCGCCGGCGTCCGTCGCACCGATCTCCGAGTACGCCTCGAACGTCGACCGGAGGCGATCTTCGTCGATAGATAGCACGTCTCGGTCGACGGTCCCCGGTGACCTAATGGCGTCGGCGGGCGCTCGACGACTTGTACTGCATTCAAATGGCTCGGGGCTGTAGCTACGCCCGTGCCTGACGCTCCAGACGGCGACCCCGACCGTCCGCTCTCGCCCGTGGACGACGTCGACGACACGCCGACCGTCTCCTGTTCGCGGTGCGGTCGCGAGTGGGACCTGAGCTACGAACTCGACGACCTGCGGGTCGGCAACCAGGCGGTCGAGCAGTTCGCTCTCGACCACATGCGTCACACGGGCCACTACCCGGACGGCGTGAGCACGTGGATCGCCGACTGCCGGAACTGCCCCGACGGCGAGGAACAGCTCTCGGAGCACGCCGCCCGGCGCTGGGCCGAGACCCACGCGCGTCACACCCGTCACAGCGTCGACCTCTCCTACCCCGCCGAGGACCGGACCGAGACCGTCTCGTTCGACGAGGGGTGACTCCCCCGCCGGGGTCGGTCAGTCCTCCCCCCGCTCTGCCGCGTCCAGCAGTTCCCGGTAGCGGTTCCTGATGGTGACTTCGCTCACGTCGGTCGCCGCGGAGACGTCGCTCTGCGTGAGTCCGACGTTCGTCAGCGTCGCCGCCGCGTAGATGGCGCTCGCGACGAGTCCGACGGGGTGCCGGCCGCTGTGGACGCCCGCCCGCTTCCCGGCTTCGAGGAGCTCCCGGGCCCGGAGCTCGGTCTCGTCGGGCAGGTCCAGTTGGGAGGCGAACCGACCGAGGTAGTCGAGCGGGTCCGGCGGTGCGATGGAGAGCCCGAGCTCGCGGACCAGATACCGGTAGGTGCGGGTGATCTCGAGATCGTCGACCCGGCTGACCGCCGTGAGTTCGTCGACCGACCGGGGGATGCCGGCCTCGCGGGTCGCGGCGTAGAGCGCCGCGGTCGCCATGCCCTCGATGGAGCGCCCCGGGAGCAGATCCCGTTCGAGCGCGCGGCGGTAGACGACGCTCGCCGTCTCCCGGGTCGGATCGGGGACGCCCAGTGCGGAGGCCATGCGGTCGATCTCGCCGAGCGCCTGCTTCAGGTTGCGCTCGTGTGCGTTCCGGGCACTGAATCGCTCGTTCCACCGCCTGAGCCGTCGCATCTGCTGTCGCTTGCGCTCGGAGAGTCGACGCCCCGAGGCGTCCGCGTCCCGCCAGCCGATCTCGGTCGAGAGTCCCCTGTCGTGCATCGTGCTGGTGGTCGGTGCGCCGACGCGAGAGCGCTCCTCGCGTTCGCCGGCGTCGAAGGCACGCCACTCCGGGCCGTGGTCGATCTCGTCTTCGTCGACGACCAGTCCACACTCGTCGCAGACGCGCTCGCCCCGCTCCGGGTCGCGGACGACCGCGCTCTCACACTCGGGACACCTGCGTTCGCGGGCGTCGCTGTCGGTCGGTCGTTCCGACTCGCCGGGGCGCTCGGTCGTACCGGTGTTCGGTGATGGCATCGGTTCGTGCCCCTCAACCCCCGGGTCGGTCGGGTCGGTCTGGTCCGCCGAACCGACCGTCGACGATCGGTCGAACGTCGAGACGCCGTCCGTCGGAACCGTTCACGTGAGTCATCCTCATCCACTACGGTAAACAGCAACATTTACTTTTCGAGTAATCAGAAATGTTTTCGGATTACGAACGATCGTTTCGTACAGACTCTTCGCGGTTCGTGATTTCCCGTCGGTGGCCGTTCCGCCACGTGTGCGTCGGTAGTCTTCGCGGGGCCGCGTCGCTACCGACAATCGTCGGCAGAAGGGAAACCTAGAGGGTGCCACGACCGATAGAGAGCGACGTGACCTCGACAGATACGTCGGACGAGACCGACGACGACTCCGGGCCGAACCTCGTGGGGCGCATCCTCGTCACGTGGTTCGAACTCACTCTGATCGCCACGTTCGGCGGTGCGCTGGGCGGCATGGTCGGCGGCATCCCCCAGATCGTCGTCTACACGCTCACGACGATCGTCTCGGTCGCCGTCCTCTTTTACAACATCAACGAGCTGATCAGAGAACACGTCGCCGCGGTCGCGTGAGACCGCACGCGCGGTCGGCCGGGGTTCGGGCTATCAGGCGATCGCTGCCCACGCGAGGACGACGGCCGCGCCGCCGAGGACGGCGCTCACCGCGGCGTGGGTGCGCATTCGGTCGGCGAGCAGGTGCCGGTCGTCGTCGTGGTCGGCGGCGTCGACGGGACAGCTCTCGCTGCCGGCGGTACACTCCGGCAGGAGGTCGACCGCGACGTGGAGGAAGACGCCGGCGGCGACCCCGAAGACCAGTCCGCGGACGCCGCTCGGGAGCGAGAGCCCGACGATCCCGACCGGGAGCGCGACCAGTCCGACCGCGGCCGCCGGCAGCAACAGCGCGACCGGGGAGCGTCGCTCGCTCGCCAGTCGACGCGCGGCGGCGTAGCCGGCAGGGGCCTTGTGCGCGACCAGCGCCACGCCGAGAATCGACGTGAGCGAGGGCATCGCGGTGTAGATGACGCCGATGATCGCGCCGGCCGAGAGCGCGTGGACGGTCAGCTCGGCGGCGGTGCGGTCGACCGGCAGGTCGAGGTGCGTGAGCCGGTGGCCGAGCGTGTGGCCCACGTAGCCGGCGAGGAAGCCGACGGCGATGCCGAGACTCCCGAAACGGCCGTGCTGGCCGAGCGCCTGCGGCACGAGAAACAGCGCCGCGCTGGTCACCATCGCGCCGCTCGCGAGGCCGTACCCCCACACGGGTTCGAAGGCGTGCTCGGAGTTCGCCGCGCGAGCGCCGAGCGGCGCGCCCACGACCATCGCGCCGAACGCGGTCCACGAGATGGCGACGAGTTTCGCGTTGACTCCCGCGACGAGCGCGACCAGCGTCAGCGCGACCAGCAGTCCGAGCCCCCCGAACCCGACGAGCCGCCCGTCGACGTCGGCACCCGTCAGTCGGTTCCTCCCGTCTGATGTGCGTGTTTCGGACACGAGTATGTAGTATTAACTACGCGCTCGAAGTTATTAATAGTTCACGGACGCCGAATTCGGGAGTTCTGGGAAACGTCCACGCATCGGTCGGTTCTGGTCCATCCGATGGTATTGTAAGAACCATCCACTACCGTCCGGGGAGTTATGGCGGTGGCTGTCGTAGCCTGACTCGACATGCTACAGTTCGCCGTTCTCGACGCGTCGCTGGGTGAGACGCCCGCACAGCGAAACGTCGACAGGGAGCTCGACGCGGAGACGACCGCTTTCGAGGTCAGCGAAGGTGAGTTCCCGCCGGAACCGACCGGCGACGACTGGTCGTTCGACGGCGTCGTGATCAGCGGCTCGCAGTCCTCTGTCTACGACGACCGCGACTGGATCCACCGGCTCACCGACTGGTTCCGTCGCGCTCACGCCGCCGGCGTGCCGGCGCTGGGCATCTGCTGGGGGCACCAGTTCGTCGCCCAGGCGCTCGGCGGGCGCGTCGCCGACATGGGCGAGTACGAACTCGGCTACCGGTCGAGTACGCACTTCGGCGACGACGTGCTTTTCTCGGGGGTCCCCACGACGTTCACCGCCTTCGAGACGCACTCGGACCGGGTCGTCGAACTCCCGCCGGGCGCGGCGAAACTCGCCGAGAACGACGTGGGCGTCCAGGCGTTCCGGGCCGGCAGCGCCTTCGGGGTCCAGTTCCACCCCGAGTACGACCTGGAGACGGCGCGCTCGGTGACTCGCGAGAAAGACCTCCCCCGGGAGCGCATCGACGCCGTCCTCGACGGCGTCACCGAGTCGGCCTACGAGAAGGCCCGGGCCGCGACCCGCGTCTTCGACAACTTCCGCCGGTTCGTCGAGCGCCAGCGCATCGCCACCTCGCCCCGGTAGACGCGCCCCCCGTCGCGCTGGCGACCAGCCACCGGTCGACGACTCCACCGCCGCCGAAGAGAGAAAGAAACCCGGAAACCGCAACGTTCCGTGACGTCGGGTGCCTCACCGACAACAACGAGTACGTCACCCCTCTGTTAGATAGTTCATCCACCTAATATATCCGGGTGCGGCGCGCTCGCTCCGGAGGGAATCGCACGACTCGGCGGCGTCACCTGACGATGCGCTCGAAGTGCACGACGAGTCGCTTCCGGAGCAGGGTGTAGACGGCGGCGACCGCCACCAGCGCGACCGTCAGCCACCGGATCGGGTCGTCGTACACGGCCACGATCGGGACGGCACAGACGACGGTGAGCAGCAGGTCCCGCGGCGACCCGTCGTACGGGACGAGATATCGAGCGCGGAGCCACCGCCCCCGGACGTGGTCGTAGACCGCGTGCGGGTTCGTGCGCTCCCACGGGCGGAGCTCCTCGCCGGCACCGAGCGCGTCGCTTGCGGCGTGGACGCCCGCCGCGAGGAGTGCGACCGCGACCGCGACCGAGACCGCAGAGGGCGCGACGGCGGCGACGGCGAGGGCGACGCCGGCCGCTATCGGCCCCGCGGTCGGGAAGTGGAGCGTCCGGCGGTGTTCGTAGGCGAGCAGGTCCAAGTCGGGGGCGAGACCGCCGACGACCGCGCCCAGCGCTGCGGGCGTGGCGTACGCCGGCGCGACGACCGCGACCGGGACCGCGAGCAGGAGTCCGACGAGCACGTGCGTGACGACCATCATGGCGCTGTCGGCGGCGTCTCGGGCTCGGTCGGCGTGCGGTACAGCAGGTCGTACTGGTGTGCGACGTACGTCAACTCGCCGGCCGCGAGCTGTTCGCGTCGCCGTTCGAGCCACGCCTCGCTCCCGTCGACCGTCTCGGGGGCGGCGGCGAGCGCCTCCTCGACGAACTCGAGGATGCGAGCGAGGAAGTGCGCCTCGTCGGCCGGATACGCGCCGTCGCGGGGGCGGACGATCCAGTCGGACGACGACATCGCCAGCAGGTCGCCCGTCCGCCGGCGGAGCAGGTCCGCGAGGTGCCGTCCGGCGCGGGCGTCGCGCCCCGGACGGCGGTCGATCGCCCGGTGGTACGCCCGCTCGACGGCTTCGTCGACCGGATGGTCGGGCTGGAAGACGGTCCCGCCGTCGAAGGTGATCGGGAGGTAGACCAGCCCGCCCGGTCGCAGCGCCGCCTCGAACGCCGCCAGCATCTCGTCGATGGGCACGAGGTCGGCGAACGCCTGCGCGACCAGCAGGTCGGCGTCCCCCTCGTCACGGAAGGCGGTGAGCGCGTCGCCCTCCTCGAAGACGAACGGCCGGCCGTCGACCGCGAACCCCTCGTCGTTCCCGACGGCGTCGTGGCCGGCGCGTCGGAGTGCGGCCGGGCGAACGCGTCGCGCGAACGCGACGACGCCCGCGTCCCGGTCGACGCCGCGGTACGACGCCGGCTCGACGTCCCACTCGCGGAGTCGCGCGACCGTCACGCCCGTGCCACAGCCGGCTTCGAGGACGCGCGGCTCGGCCGGGAGCTCCGCCAGCAGCCGGTCGCGCACCCGCGGCGAGAGCGCGCGCTCGTCGACCGAACGCTTGGCCTCCAGATAGCGGAGCGCGGCGTGGTCCATCAGTCGAGTTCGCGCCGGTGGCTCGCCCACGCCGACTCGTCCTCCCAGAGGCGGACGGCGAGTCGCGTCGGGTTCGCGTCCTCGAGCGCCGCCTCGATCCGGTCGCCGAACAGGCGGGCGAACCGCTCGACGCTGGGGTTCACCCCCTCGAACTCGGGCAGGTCGTTCAGCAGCGCGTCCCGGTAGCGCTCTTCGAGGTCGTCGAGGACGGCGTTCACGTCGTCGATGTCGACCAGATAGCCGTACTCGCCGAGCGACGGGCCGGCGAATCGCACTTCGACCGTGAACTGGTGGCTGTGGGGTTCGCCCTCGGGTCCCGGATCGGGGACCGTGAGGTAGTGCTGTGCGACGAAGTCGCGCGTGACCGTGAGTTCGTAGGTCTCGTCGGTTGTTCGTGTCATGGGTGGTCCGGTCGGTGATTCGCGTCGGTGGTACGTATCACGTGTACGTGAGAAGAACCTGCAGGGTCGATTCGGGGCGCTCGTCGAGTCGGCGATACGCCGCAGGGGCGTCCTCGAACGGCACGCGGTGGCTGATAAGCGACGGCACGTCGAGCGCCCGGAGCCGGTCGAGCGCGGTCTCCATGCGGCGTCCCTTGGTCCATCGACCGCGCGACTCCGGGGCCAGCGTGCTCACCTGACTCGACTCGATGGTGACGCGGTCGCGGTGGAACTCGCTCCCGAGGTCGAGGTTCGCCCGCTTGGTGCCGTACCACGACCCGACGACGACGCGACTGTCGTAGCCCGTGACCGAGATGGCGTCGTCGAGCGCGTCGGGCTGGCCGGAGAGTTCGTAGACGAGATCCGCCCCGTCGGTCGCGCCGTCGCCGACCGCGCTCGCGACCTCCTCGGGGGCGACGGCCTCGTCGGCACCCATCGCCAGCGCGTGGTCGCGTCGCTCGGCGAGCGGGTCGACCGCCACGAGTCGTTCGAGGGGAAACGAGGAGAGCACGCCGACGGTGCTGAGTCCGATGACTCCCGCCCCGAAGACGACGACGCGCTCGCCGACCCGCGGCCGACCGTCGAGCACGAGCGACGTCGCCGTCTCGACCGACGGGAGCACCGCCGCGGTCGCGGGCGAGACGCTCGACGGGACGGGAACGAGGTCGTCGGGGCTGGCCGCGAACCGCGACTCGTGGGGGTTGAACGCGAAGACCGTTCGGCCCTCCCACCGGTCCGGTTCCGACACCGCCGCCCCGACCGAGACGACCTCGCCGACCGCGGCGTAGCCGTACCGGACGGGAAAGGAGAGGTCGCCGTCGAGCGCGTCGATGGTCTCGTCGGCCGCGAGATTCGGCGGCGCTTCGCCGCGGTAGATGAGGAGTTCGGTCCCGGCGTTGATCGCCGAGACGCGCGTCTCGACGACCACCTCGTCCGCGTCGGCCGTGAACGTTGTCGGTTCCACGGCGACCTCGCGCGGGCCGGTGAAGTAGAGCGAGCGTCGACGCATCAGTCGTCGGCCGGGAGCGCGTCGACACCCTGAACGCGGGCCCCCGTCTCGCGACACACCTCCAGTGCGTGTTTCGCGTCGTCGCCCGCCTCGTGGGCGGTCGCGCCGCGGCCGATCCCCACCTGCAACTCGACGCCGGTCTCCTCGCGGACGTGGTCGACGGTCGCGTCGAACGCGGCCGCGTCCAGGTCGGGACACGCGGCGATGACGTTGTCGCCGCCGACGAAGTGAGCGACGCTGTCGTACCGCTCGCGCAGGTGCGTCGCGAGTTCGAGCACCGCGCGCCTGACCGCCAGATTCGCGTCGACGGCGTTCCGGCTGTCGGTGAGCGAGCCGGTCGCGTCGACGACGTCGAAATGGGCGATCGTGACCGTCTCCGCGGCCGACTCCGCGCCGTCCGCCGACGCCGACGCGAGTATCTCTCGGCGGTCCGCGTCCTGTGCGCTGCCGGCCGCCTGCAACTGCTCGGTCGCGAGGCCGAGCGCCGCGACCGGCGTCGGCGCGCGACCCACGCCGACGCTCACCGTCACCGGATACCGGTTGGCGACGCGACGCTGGAAGCGCGCGTGGGTCGCCGGCTCGACCCCGTTGGTCACGGCGAACATGTTGTCGAACCGGCCGTAGAACGCGTAGCCGTCGCGTTCGCCGACGAAGTCCGCGAAGTCCGCGTAGAGGTCGGCCTGCAGAGACTGCAGATCGGTCTCCCTGCGCGGTTCGGGCGTGACCGTCCACGGTCCGTACTCGTCGATCTGGACGAGCGAGAACTGGACCACGTCGTTCGCTGAGATGTTCACACGAACGTGAGTCGCCGGTCAGTAATTATCCTTCCGCCGATCCGAGGTGTCCCGCGACGACGAGATAGTCCCGCAGGAACACCGTCAGCGACGGGACGAGCACGGCGGCCGCGATGGGTCGGATCGCCGACGCCGAGAGTACGGGCGCGAGCGCGAACGCGATGAACGCCATCTGGAGGCCGGCGAGCGGTCGCCGCACGGCGCTCGGCGGGAGCTCGTGGACCTGTTTTCCGCGCCGGCGGCGGAGCCCCCGCCCGGCCTTGAACAGGTAGCGGGCCAGCGAGAGCGACAGATACCAGACCGGGAGCCGCCCCCAGAGCACGGCGACCACGGGCGCGACGAGGAAGCCGAGCGTGTCGAACGCCATGTCGAGTTTCGCACCGAGGAGCGTGGTCCGGTCGCCGAGGCGGGCGACGAGCCCGTCGACCCAGTCGAGCGCGCAGCCGGCACCGTAGAGCAGCGCCGGGAACCACGCCAGTTCCGCCACCGGGTCGACCGCGACGAAGCCGGCGACCGCCGCGAACGCGCCGCCGCGAGCGAGCGTCACCAGGTTCGCCGCGCCGAGAGTGGCGTACCGGTTCGCCGCCGTCCCCTCGGCGTGGTTCGCATCGAGGTGGCGGCGGAGAAACCAGAGCTCGAAGGCGGCGACCCCGGCCGCGGGGACCGCCCACCGCACAGCCACCGGACGGGCCGTCGCCGCCGCGACCCCGCCCGCCGCCGCCGCGAGCGCCAGCCCGAACGCCGCGGCGACCGCGGCCCAGTCGCGCCGGAGTCGCCCCGCCGCGCTCGCCGCCTCGCTCACCGCTCGAACTCCGGGTCTTCGAGGGACGCGATCCGGTCGCGCTCCGCATCGGTGAGACGGAGCCGAGCGGCCGCGAGATTCGCGACGACGTGGTCGGGGTCGTTGCTCGCGGGGATCGGGACGACGCCGCGCTCGACGTTCCACGCGAGCACGACGGCCGCGGGCGAGACGCCGTGTGCGTCCGCGACCTCCGCGAGGGCGGGCTCGTCGAGTAACCCCGGTGCGGAGAGCGGCGAGTGGGCCATCACCCGGATCCCGCGCTCGTGGCACGCCGCCACGAGGTCGGTCCGCGGGCGGTAGGGGTGGACCTCGACCTGCACGACTGCGGGGGGAACCCGCGCGCTCGCGAGGAGTCGCTCTAGCTGGTCGAGCGAGACGTTACAGACCCCCAGCGTCCGCGCCAGCCCCCGGTCGTGGAGCGCCTCCAGCCGCTCCCACGTCTCGGTCAGCGAGACGTCGACCGTCTCGGGGCTCCCGTCGCCGTCGGTCGGGAACGTCAGCGCCTCCTGTTCGGCCGGCAGCTTCGACGCCAGACCGCGGAGCGGCCCCTGATACGCCCACGCCTCGGGCCAGTGGAGCATGTAGCAGTCGAGGGCGTCGACCCCGAGCGCGTCGAGCGACCCCTCGCAGGCCTCGGCGACGTGTTCGTGGTTCGTGTTCCAGACCTTGCTGACCAGAAAGAGCCCGTCGCGGTCGGGGGAGCCGGGGGCGTCGAGCAGGTCGCCGATCCGCGCTTCGTTGCCGTAGAGTTCGGCCGAGTCGAGAAGTCGGTAGCCGGCGTCGAGCGCGGTCGCGACGGAGTCGATCCGGTCGACGTACTCGCCGTCCCGGTAGCGCGAACAGCCGAAGCCGACGGGCGGGAGTCGGACCGCGGCCGAGCGAGCGAGCGGTTCGCCCGACACAGAGCGCCCGGTCGCGTCCGTCGCGCCGCCGGTCGTCGCGGACGGGTCGCCCTCCCGAGGGGGCCGGACCGGCGGCGGACCGAGCGCGGGGCGGTCCAGGCCGCAGTCGTCGACCGCGACCGACTCGCCCGACGACGCGGCCGCCTCGACGGCGTTGCAGACGGCGACGACGTGGGCCGCGCGACGAGCGCCGGCGGTCGGTCGTTCCCCGCGTTCGACGGCGGCGGCGAGGCGTCCGGGACCGTCGAGGTAGGGTCGCTCGCGCCGGGGGAACGGGTGTGGCGCTGCGACGTACTCCCGTCCGGCACCCCCGACCGAGACGGTCTCGACGCCGGCCGCGAGCGCGCCGCTGTCTTCGAGATAGAGCGATCCGTCGTCGCCGTGGAGTTCGAGGCTGTTGAACTCCCGGCTCCGGTGGGGCGCATAGAGGCTGGCGGTGAGGCGGATCGTCGGCCCCGCCGCGAACGCGAGAGTCGCCTCGACGTGGGCGGGTCGACCGGGCGACTTCGACTCCCGGTCGGGCCAGACGTCGACGGCGTCGGCCGTCCGGACGCGCTCGACCGGGCCGAACCACGAGACCAGCAGGTTCAGCGGGTAGACGCCGCCGTCGTACAGCGGCCCGACGTCGAGAAAGGAGTCGGGATGGTCGTGCCACTCTGTGACGCGGCCGACGTGGGCGTGGGCGTAGCCAAGCCCCACCGGGCCGAGTCGCCCGTCGCCGAGCAGTCCCCGGACGTGTCGCTGGGCGTCACAGCGGTGGTTTATCGGCGCGGCGTCGAGCGCGAGCCCGCGCCGTTCGGCGGTTTCGACGAGAGCGAGCGCCTCGTCTCCGTCGAGCGCGAGCGGTTTCTCGCCGAAGACGTGTCGGTCCGCGGCGAGCGCCTGCGCCGTGACCGGCGCGTGCGCGCCGTGGCTCGTGAGGTTCACCACCAGCGGTGCCGACTCGGCGGCGAGCATCTCGTCGAGGTCGGTGTACGCGGCGACGCCGCGGGCCGCCGCGAAGCGGTCGGCCCGGTCGCCGTCGAGGTCACACACCGCGGTCAGTTCGAGCGGGGACTCGGCGAGGCCGGCCGCGTACTTCTCTGCGACCGCGCCCGCGCCCACGAACGCACACTTCACGGGACGACCTTCGGCCGGGAGAGCAAAAGCGCTGATGCCGCGGAGTTATTGTCGGGCGTTCCCAAGCCGCCCCATGGCCCGGGTCGCCGTCCTCCACAACACGCTCGACTTCCAGGGCGGTGCCGACGCCGTCTGTCTGACCGCCTGCGAGGCGCTCCGGGCGGACCACGACGTCACCCTCTTTACGGTCTCGGAGACGTCACCGAGCGATCTGGCCGCCCGATTCGACGTCTCGCTCGACGGCGTCGCGGTCGGGATGCCACCGGGCGCGACGGCCATCGCCCGGGCGCTCTCGGGCGTCGCGCCCTGGGTCGGACCCCAGCTCGCCGCCCGGAGCGCGCTCCTCCACCGTTTCTTCCGTCCCTCGGCCGCCGCCTTCGACCTCGCCGTGAGCACGGCCAACGAGTTCTCGCTCCCGATTCCGTCGGTCCAGTACGTCCACTATCCGCAGTTTCACGCCCGCCGGCTCCCGGGCGACGAGGCCGGTCGCCTGAACCGGCTGTGGAGCCGACTCGCCGGTCCGGCCCGGTCCGAACTCGCCGGCGACGACGTCACGCTGCTCGCGAACTCCTCGTGGACGGCCGACGTGGTCGCCGAAAGCTACGGCACCCGACCCGACGTCCTCCACCCGCCGGTCGACCCGGTCGGGTGTGCGCGTCCGTGGGAAGAACGCGAGCAGGGCGTCGTCGTCGTCGGGCGACTCGCCCCGGACAAGCGCGCCCTCGACGCGGTCCGGGTCGTCGACGCGGTCCGGGAGCGCGGCCACGACCTCCACCTCCACGTCGTCGGGGCGGCCCCGCGGGCGTACCGGCGCTACGCCGAGCGCGTCGCCGACGCCGCCGCCGAGCGCCCGTACGTCTCGCTCGAACGGGACGTCTCGCGGGACCGCCTCGAACGCCTGCTCTGTGCTCACCGGTACGGCATGAACCTCAAGGAGAACGAGCACTTCGGGATGTCGGTCGCGGAGTACGTCGCCGCCGGCATGGTCGCGTTCGCACCCGACAGCGGCGGCCAGCGGGACGTCCTCGACGGCCGGGCCGACCGGCTCTTCGGCTCGCTCGACGAGGCGGTCTCGCTGCTCGCTCGCGCGGTCGAAGCCGACGCGCCGCCGACGCTCCCGCCGGACCGGTTCGACCGGGAGCGATTCGGGTCGTCGCTCCGGCGTCACGTCGCCCGAGCCATAGATTGAAGCTCTCGATGACGTATGTGTACACATGTCGACCCAGACCGCGTCGAGGCTGTCCCTCCGGACCGAATCGCTGACGTCACTACACTGGCTCGGCGTCGCGCTCGCCGTCGTCACCGGGATCCTCCACGTCGTCCTCGGGATCCGGTTCATCGGCCAACCGCTGGGCTGGTCGTTCATCGTGGCCGGGCTCGGATTCTTCACCGGGGCCGTGGCCGTCCTCGTGGACTACCGCCGGCAGACGATGTACCTGTTGGGCATCCTGTGGACCGCGGGGCAGGTCGTCCTCTACTTCGTCGTGAACTGGCCCGACGTCGTCTCGCCGATCGGCATCGGCGACAAGGTCGTGCAGGTGGTCCTGATCGGCGTGCTCGCCGTGCTGTACTCCCGAGAGTCGTAGTCGCGCCGTGGGTTCCTCGCAGGCGACGTGACCGCGCTCGCGGGGTCGCCGCGCCCGACAGTGTCGAACAGTTATTCCCCGCTCGGTCCCGAGAGCGCGGCGTGCCACTGCTCACCGTCGACGCCGACTTCCCCGTCGCCGACGCCGACGCCGAGGCGTTCGCCGACGCGCTGACCGCACTGTACGCAGACCGCATGGCGACCTCGACCGGGCACGTCGCGGTCGTGCTCAGGGACGAAGGCCACCTCTCGCTGGGCCGCGCAGTCGAGGGGCGACGACTGTTTCTCGACGCCGACGTCCGCGAAGGCAGGTCGTTCGAGCGGAAGCGCTCGTTCGCGCTCGCGGCGATGGACGAGGCCCGCGAGCGATTCGACGTCCCCGCGCCGAATCTCAAGGTGGTCTTCACCGAACACGCGGGCGAACAGATGATGGGGTACGACCGCGTGGGCGGCGACTGGTCGTCGGCCGAGGAGACCGACTGAAGCCACCGACCCCGGGGTCGTCGGCGCTCGCGAGGCGGCCGAGAGCGACGCGTCCCGCCGTCGACTTCGAGCGCCACGTCGGACTCGCCCTGCGGTGCCGCGTCGAACTCGCCCCGGGAGCGTCGCGACCGCAATATTCGGGGTGGAATAATCGGAAATGCCGATTTAGGCTTACCAAAAGAAAGAATCGATTTTTGGAACACCAAAATTAGTTCCACAAAAGTTAAAGCCACGCTCTCGAATGTTCGAACGAAATGGGACTCATCGAGAACCTCGCTCTGGTGTTCGTCGCAGGGTTCGTGACGTCGGTCGCGACGGGCGTCGGGGCGCTGCCGTTCT
>Ga0207797_1000857_pt1 | contig 22825 bp, 21 predicted proteins | sample PRCRCaboRojoPR_6_FD_187275 | JGI IMG/M metagenome (GOLD analysis project Ga0207797, IMG submission 187275) | Marine sediment microbial community from Cabo Rojo, Puerto Rico - PR CR 10% Liquid 1 (SPAdes) | ecosystem: Environmental > Aquatic > Marine > Coastal > Sediment | place: Cabo Rojo, Puerto...
ACAAATATGGGTTACTTCCGTTTTCACGGTCCCGAAAAAGCATATGCTTCATCCTATACAGAAGAGCAACTCCGGAGCTGGGCGGATACCATCCGTGATTTAATGGCAAAGAAGGAAATTGAGGAAGCTTATTGTTATTTCAACAACGATTTTCACGCTTACGCGATCCAGAACGCAAAGCAACTTGCCGAATACCTGGATCAGGAATAGAAAGATCTTTCCTGATGAAGTCATTCTCCAGCCCGCCTTTTTTTGTTATTTTGCACCCCTGTATTTGTTGACAACAAATGGCGGGGAAGTACAAATAACAACATCCATGCTCAGTGACGAACATTTCATGAAGGAAGCGATCAAGGAGGCCAAAAAGGCTATGCTGCGGGACGAAGTCCCCGTGGGGGCAATTATCGTGTGCGATGGACAGATCCTGGCCAGGGCGCACAATCTCACCGAGACCCTGAATGACGTGACTGCTCATGCTGAGATGCAGGCTTTTACAGCAGCCGCGAACCAGCTGGGCGCCAAATACCTTAAGGATTGTACCCTGTACGTAACGATAGAGCCCTGTCCCATGTGTGCAGGAGCAGCTTACTGGACCCAGATCTCAAGAATTGTCTACGGAGCGGAGGACACCAAAAGGGGCTTTCTCAATCAAAAGCTGGACATCCTCCATCCCAAAACCAAATTATCATCCGGGATACTCGAGAGTGACTGCAGCAATCTATTGATCGATTATTTCAAGCAAAAAAGAAAATAAGATGCACTACCTTAAAACCGCTGTATTGCTGTTCGCCCTATTCCTTTCGGGTTGCAAGTCTTTTCAGCCCGTGGAGGTCGGAAAGCCCACCGACCTTAGGGTGGCCTCCATTGCAGGCAGCAAGGTGAACCTTAAGATATCCGTTCCCATAAAGAATCCCAACATCTACAGCATCAGGGTTACCCACATACAGGCCAGTGCCTACATCAACAAAGCCAAAGTGGGTGAGATCACCAACCGGGAAAATATCCGGCTGGACTCCAGATCCGATAAGATCCATGACCTTAAACTGGATGTGGATATCTCCAGCCTGTTCTCTACAGGACTGAATATTACGGGCATTATGAAAAAAGGGAAGGTGGATTTCTCCATTAAGGGGGACCTTACCACCCGCACCCTGTTCTATCAAAAAACGGTGCCTTTTTCACGCAGAAGAACCCTGACAATCAACCGGTAAGCTTCATTGAAGCCATCCGCAATAAAGTTGATACAAAATTGATTAATTTTGCCGGTAAGTAAAGAGGCAGGCCGGCTCTCAATATTAAAGTCTAAAAAGCAATAATAAGCTGACCTATATAGTTTCTTCACTGGTCAGAAAAACAAATGCCAATGCTATGAAAGTGCAATCCCTGATTATGATCTTTCTGCTTTTGCCAGCCATTTCAATGGCTCAGCAGGCGGATGATATGAACAAACAGAAGGACATCTTCGCGAAAATACACGCCAAAAGCCATGGCAGCATCACCTTTGAACAGGATAGTATGATACGCGAGCTGGTGGTCAAGCATATTGTAAAAAACAAGAGCAACCCCGGCATACAGGGTTACAGGATCAGGATATATTCAGACCTCGGCACGCACGCCAGAAAAGAGTCGTCAGAGTATAAAACCCGTTTCTATGAGCACTTTCCAGCCATTCCCGTTTACAGGGATTATGTGAGGCCCTACTACAAGGTGTATGTGGGAGATTTTCGAACCAAGATCGAAGCCATCAAATCCCTGAAAAAGATCAAGCGTGTTTTCCCTTCGGCTTTCATCGTGCCGGACCGAATCAATTTGCCGGATTTAGAATAAACGCATCAGGAGGATACAATGAGCGACCAAATCAAACATGAATGCGGGATAGGGATGATCAGGTTCCTGAAACCCCTGGAATACTTTCAGGCCAAGTATGGAAGCTGGATGTACGGTCTGCAAAAGCTGTATCTGCTCATGGAGAAACAGCACAACCGTGGCCAGGACGGGGCCGGAATCGTGAGCCTTAAGTTTGACCTGCCCCCGGGTAAAAAATACATCAACCGGATTAGAGCCAACAAGAGTTCTCCCATCAAGCGGGTTTTTGATCAGCTGGAAGAAAAGCACGAGATTGTTCGTCAGCGCCACCCCGATTTATTGAATGATCCGGTTTGGTCAAAGGAAAACCTGCCCTTTGCAGGGGAAGTCTACCTGGGGCACCTGCGATACGGCACTTTCGGCCATAACAATATCGAGTATGTGCATCCGGTCATGCGCGAAAACAACTGGAAGTCGAGGAACCTGGTACTGGCGGGTAATTTCAACCTGACCAACGTGGATGAATTGTTTCAGTTGCTGATCGTCCTGGGACAGCATCCAAAAGATTATTCCGATACAGAGACGGTGCTGGAAAAGGTGGGTCATTTCCTGGACGAGGAAAATCAGCTGCTTTTCCGCAACTACAAAAATGAGGGCTACAACAACAAGGAGATATCCTCCCTGATCGCTCAAAACATCAGTCTCACCAAAATCCTCCAGGAATCAAGCAAGGATTGGGATGGCGGCTATGCTATCGGAGGCATAGTGGGTCATGGAGATTCCTTTATTATGCGCGATCCATGGGGCATTCGACCCGCATACTATTATGCGGACGATGAAGTTGTAGTGGCGGCATCGGAACGTCCGGCGATACAAACGGTAATGAATGTTACCGTCGAACAGGTCAAGGAGATATCACCGGGGAATGCACTGATCATGAAGAAAGACGGCACCATCAGCGAAAATGAGATCAGGGTCCCGCAGGAGAGGAAATCCTGCTCCTTTGAACGCATTTACTTCTCCAGGGGAAGTGACCGGGATATATACAGGGAACGCAGAAAACTGGGAGAGTTGCTTGTGCCTCAGGTGCTCAAGGCCATCGACCACGACCTGGAGAATTCGGTTTTCTCATTCATTCCCAATACAGCAGAAATTGCTTATTACGGGCTTCTGCACGGATTGGAGCAATACCAGCTGGAGGAAAAGAAAAAAGAACTTTTCAAAAACAAAGATTCGCTGAACGAGGCGTACCTCGATGAGATCCTCACCAAAAAAATACGGGCGGAGAAAATCGCCATCAAAGATGTCAAGCTCAGAACCTTCATCGCCCAGGAGAGTGGACGTAAGGACCTGGTGGGACACGTGTACGATATCACCTACGGGGTCATTAAAAAAGGCATTGACAACCTGGTGGTCATCGACGACAGCATCGTAAGGGGTACCACCCTGAAAGAAAGCATCCTGCAAATCCTTGACCGGCTGGAGCCCAAAAAGATCATCATCGTCTCCTCCTCGCCCCAAATAAGGTATCCCGACTGCTATGGCATCGACATGGCCAAGCTCGGAAATTTTGTTGCCTTTCAGGCCGCCATCTCCCTGCTCAGGGAAAAGGGAATGGAGCGGGTGATCAACGAGGTCTACAACAAATCCAAAGAACAGGAAAACCTCCCCAAGGAACAGGTGGTGAATCATGTGAAGGATATCTACAAGCCCTTCACCCCCCGGGAGATATCCGATAAGATCAGTACCTTGCTGAAAGCCGACAACATCAACGCCGAAGTTCAGATCGTCTATCAACGTATAGAGAGTCTGCATGAAGCCTGCCCGAATGACAAAGGCGACTGGTATTTCACCGGCAACTATCCAACCCCCGGCGGCAACAAGGTGGTGAACACCGCCTTCATTGATTTCATTGAAGGAAGGGACAAAAGAGCCTATTAAGCCACCATCATTGTTGGTTGACAAATGTCTCGATATGCCTTTTCTTCTTCTTGGGATAGATATCGGGAATGGTGATCATGATACCGGTTTCCTCGACATTGCCAAATGACCGGTTCAAAGCGGTACCGAAGATCTTCATGGTTCGGGAAAGGTTCATATAAGCATTGATCAGGGGAGGTATGTTTTCCCCCAGTCTACGCACTTCCTGGGAGAGGATCCTGACATTCTGCTCGAAGCTGTTGCCCTCAAAGAGTCTCTCCATCTCCTGCTCATCGGTGGTAAGCTTCTCCGGTTCCTTCGGATGCACCAGCTTGCGGGCATCGTCAAACTCCCGATGCAGGAAATAGAGGATCAGATCACGCGCCTTGCGATTGAAATGCGGGTACATGGTGACTTTCCCGAAGAAATGCCGGTGCCCGGGATTCATTACCACCAGAGCACCCAAACCGTCCCATAAGTTGTCAAGGGCATAAAGGGTCTTGCGGCCCGAGCCGGTCGACTGAAAGCTGGGCTGGATGAAAGACCGTCCCAACTCAATGGTATAGGGCAGGTATTGCCGGTTGAATTCCGGGGAAAAATGAAAAAGTTTGTAGGTGGCCAGATTCTCCGACCGGGTTTGGGCACCACAAACCTTGAAACGATACCCCCCCAAAATCTCCTCTTCTTCCGGGTCCCAGGATATCAGCTGCTGATAAGGATCATCACTGACATCGAATTTATCCATATCCAGCTCCTTCCCGGTGCCGCCCCCTGCAGTCCTGAAGGTCACCTCACGAAGCCTTCCAATCTCTCTCATCACATGGGGAGAATCATGATGGGTGATGATATACAACTCGTTCTGCCCATAATTGGTATGCCGCAGAAATTTCTCCTCACTCAATTCTTCTTTCAAAAGAGACCTGTCAACCGGTGCTATAATATCCTGCATTTCTCATATTTTAATACCCAAAGGTAGGAATTTTTCATAAAAACTAGGGAATGAATTCCTTCGCACTGTCATCGCCCAACTGATACACATGGTTCTTGATCTTCTGAGCCCACACCTGGGGAGTATAACGCCTGTCCAATACCCTGTAATCTATGGGCTTGCCAAAGATGATGTCAATGTGCTTTGCCTTTTGTTTGAACATCTCATTGGGTAAATAGAACATTTCAATATTCGATTTGATGCCCAATAACGTTCTGATCCTGGCGAAATTGTAAAAAAAGTTGGAGTTTCTCCCGCTGATGAACACCGGAATGATATCCCGCTCGTGCTTTCTCGCCTTGTTGATGAAACTCTTGTGCCATTGAAGATCCACGATCTTACCCTTGACCTTCCTCGAACACAAGCCGGCGGGAAAATTCAACACCTGGGCATCCGACTGGTAGGTCTCCTCAATTCTCCTGACATAATCGGATGACTGCTTTCCATGCTTGTTGACCGGTACAAAGATGGGCTCCAGATTCTTTATGTTCAACAGAATATCATTCACGATGAATTTCACATTGGGGAAAATGTCTCCCACCTCCTTGGCAAAGACCAAACCATCCAATCCCCCGAGGGGATGGTTGGCCACAAAAATAAAACGGCCTTCCCGCGGAACATGCTCTTTGCCGTAAGAACGGATGGTGATGCCGAAATGTTCCAATCCGACCCGCACAAAATCCAACCCCTCCAGATGCATGATCCTGGGCATCACCTCATTGATTTCTTCCTGGTGGATGATCCGCTTCAGGTATCGGTACACGAACCCAGGTATAAGCCTGGCCACCCTGGGATTCTTCTTGCGAAAGACTTCCCGGATATCTATTCTATCTGCCTTTGAATATTCTTCACCCATAGTTCCTGGTCCCTTTTTGGCGTGCATAAAAATAATAAATTTCCCCCAAACCAGCAATCCACGAAGGATATTGCTGCTCTTTGCCAGGAATTTGCTGGTTTAAGGAGCCTTACGAGGGAAAAGTTTTCAACAAAGTGGTAAAAAATGGGTTAAAGTGGTTGCATGTGGAAATATTTTCTTTATATTTACATTTAATTCAGGCGTAGTGTATGGCCACATTTATAGGAGATTACACGTGCAAGGTTGATGAAAAGGGGCGCATCACGCTCCCTTCGGCCTTTAAGAAGCAGATGGATCCTGCTTCCGGCGACCGGTTTGTGGTCAAGAAGGACATATTTGAGAAATGCCTGGTATTGTACCCCTTTGAAGAGTGGGAGCGCCAGAACCGGCTGATCCGGGAACGGATCAATCCCTATAACAAGGAACACAACAAATTTCTAAGGAATTTCTACCGGGGTACGGCCGAGCTGACGCTCGACGGCAACAGCCGTTTGCTGATACCCAAAAGGTTGCTGGAGCTGGTGGAAGCCTCCAGAGAGGTGATCATGGCGGGTCAGGACGGAAAGATCGAAATCTGGGCCAGACATCTCTATGAGCAGATGAAGGAGCCGGAGGATGATTTTGCCGAGCTGGCCGAGAAGATCATGGGCAATACATCCGGAGAAAGTCATTAGAGGAGGTGTACCATGTATCATCAGCCTGTATTGTTGGAAGAAAGCATTGAAGGCTTAAACATCGACCCGGCGGGCATCTATGTGGATGTCACTTACGGAGGCGGTGGACACAGCAAAAAGATCCTTGAAAAACTGGGTGAAGGAAGGCTCATCGCCTTTGACCAGGACATGGAAACACAGGATAACCTGCTGGATGACAGCCGGCTCATTTTCATCAGGCACAATTTCAGGTATATGAAAAATTTCGTCAAATATCTGGGATATCAACGAGTCGACGGTATACTGGCTGACCTTGGGGTATCCTCTCATCATCTGGACTCCCCGGAACGCGGTTTTTCATTCCGGTTTGAGGCTCCTTTGGATATGCGCATGGACCAGAAAAGCGTGCCCACAGCCAGCATGGTGCTGAACGAATACCATCCCTCACGGCTGCGGTATATTCTCAGAGAATATGGTGAATTGCGGCGCGCAGGCGCCATTGTGGACGCCATCGTCCAATACCGGGAGCAACAGAGCATTGAATACACCGGACAGTTGGTGGAACTGCTCAAAAGCCATACACCGGAAAAATACCGGAACAAATTCCTGGCCAAAATCTTTCAGGCCCTGAGAATAGAGGTAAACAGGGAAGTTGAAAATCTGAAATATTTCCTCTCCCAGAGCAATGAAATGCTAAAAAAAGGGGGTAGATTAGCGGTGATCTCGTACCATTCCATCGAAGACCGGGTCGTGAAGCACTTCATGAAAACGGGAAATTTCAGCGGAGAGCCGGTAAAGGATTTCTACGGCAATGTAGAGGCACCCTTCCGGTTGATCAACAAAAAGGTGATCACACCGGGTTACCGGGAACTTCAGGGCAACAAACGGGCCAGAAGTGCAAAACTGAGAATTGCAGAAAAGATTTAATCCATGAGCGGGGAGAAAAGAAGAAACATAGAATTCATAGACGAATCGCAGGAGCGCAGAGAGCTCAAAAGGGCGGGCACCATAAAAGGTCTGCTGGCGGGTTCATTACTGACCAAAGAACGGGTGGTCAGACAGCTGCCCTACATCCTGTTCCTCACATTTCTGGCTTTCATATACATCGGCAACCGCTACCATGCCGAGAAGGTGGTCAGGGAAAACTCAAAGATGCAGGATGATGTGAAGGAACTCAGGGCCAAAGCCATTTCAACCTCGGCCGAATTGATGCATCTGAGCAAGCAATCGGAAGTGGTCCGGCTGATCCGGGAAAAAAACCTGGGCCTGCAGGCGTCGGTCACCCCGCCCCGTAAGATTGTCGTTGAAAAGGAGAAGTAGCTATGCCGTTAAAGAGGGACATACTGTGGCGTGTTGGCGTGGTATACGTTTTCGTCTTGCTGTTCGGTATCCTGATTGCCGGAAAGATACTCTATTTGCAGGTTTTTGAAGGAAAACGGCTGGGCCGCAAGGCAGAGGAGCTGCACATGAAGAGCATGATGGTTCAATCCAACCGGGGAGATATTTACTCCACCAATGGTCGCCTGCTGGCCAGCTCCGTGCCGTTTTACGAGATCCGGCTGGACACCCGCAGTACCGGACTGGACATACACGGGAAAGAATATTTCCGCAAACTTGACACCCTCTCACAAAAACTGGCCGGGCTATTTGACGATCAGTCAGCCGCCCGGTACAAAAAGGAACTCTACCGGGCCCGCAAACAGGGCGAACGTTTTTATCTGATAAAGGAACAGGTGAATTACCATCAGCTAAAGAAGCTCAAAACTTTTCCCCTTTTCCGGCGGGGAAGGTATAAGGGGGGATTCATCGTTATTCAGAAAAACCTCCGCATCCAACCCCATGACAATTTGGCTTCCAGGACCATTGGATACACCACCGACTGGGAAGGAGGCAACATCGTGGGCATTGAAGGGGCCTATGATTCCTATCTGAAAGGTGCCAAAGGTGTACGTATGATGCGCAGGATCCAGGGAGGCGTTTGGATTCCTGTCAGCGACGACAATGAAATAGAGCCCCAAAGCGGAAAGGATATCGTCACCACCCTCGACATCAACATCCAGGACGTGGCGGAAAGCGCCCTGAGGGAACAGCTCAAAGAGCACAACGCCGACCACGGTACTGCCGTGTTGATGGAGGTGAAAACAGGAGATATCAAGGCGATTGCGAATCTGGGCAAGACCGAATCGGGTGAATACAAAGAGATATACAATTATGCCGTAGGGGAAAGCCGCGAGCCGGGTTCCACCTTCAAACTGGCCTCCATCATCTCGGCCCTGGAAGACAACTATGTGAGCCTGGATGACACCATTGACACGGAAGACGGTACAGTATCATACTATGATAAAAAGCTGAGAGATACCAAACCCGGTGGTTATGGAAAGATCACCGTACGGGAGGCCTTCACTTATTCCTCCAATGTAGGCATCTCCAAGATCATCACCCGTCATTACAAAAAAAGGCCCAGTCAGTTCATCGACCGCCTCTACAGCATGAACCTCGATGAAAAGCTGGACCTCGAGATCAAGGGTGAAGGCCAGCCCCAGATCAAATACCCCGGCGACAAATACTGGTCGGGCATCTCATTGCCGATGATGTCGATCGGTTATGAGGTCAGGCTCACCCCGCTTCAAATCCTGACCCTCTACAATGCCGTAGCCAATGACGGAAAGATGATCAAGCCCCGCTTTGTCAAAAAGATCAAGGAACATGGTCAGACCATCAAAACCTTCGAGACCGAGGTGATCAATCCTGCCATCTGTTCCAAACCTACCATCCGAAAGGCACAGAAGCTCCTGGAGGGGGTGGTTCAGAACGGCACGGCCACCAACCTGAAGAACCACAACTACAAAATAGCCGGCAAGACGGGCACCGCTCAGATTGCCGACAAAAAATACGGATACCGGAGAGATTCCGGTGTCAGCTATCAGGCTTCCTTTGTCGGTTATTTCCCTGCCGACCACCCCACTTACTCCTGCATCGTAGTGGTGAACTCCCCCACCCGGGATGTATACTATGGCAACGTGGTAGCAGGTCCCGTTTTCAGAGAGATTGCCGACAAGGTTTACGCCACCAGCTTCGAAATGCACAAAGGCCTTAAGCTGGCCCAAAGCAGCGACTCCAAAGAAATCCCCTATACCAAACACAGCCACAGGCAAGAGCTCAAAACCGTGCTTCAGGAACTGGGCGTGGAAGTCAATGAAAACAACATTGACTCCAAATGGGTGGTAACCCGTAAAAAAGACTCCCTCATCGACCTGGGCAACCGGTATATCGACCGCCATACCATGCCCAATGTCATCGGGATGGGAATAAAGGATGCACTATATATTTTGGAAAACCTGGGACTCCAGGTGGAAGTCCGGGGCCGCGGAAGCATCAGGCAGCAGTCGATTCCGCCGGGAGAAAAGATCGATAAAGACGACAAGGTGGTATTAACCATGACATTCACATGAAGCAACTGAAAGACATATTGCGGGGCATAGAAGTGCTGGACCGGGCCGGGAGCATGGACAAGGATATCTCTGCCCTCCATTTCGATTCCAGGCAGGTGAAGAAAGGCTCCCTGTTTGTTGCTGTCAAAGGACTGACGGTCGACGGCCATCATTACATCGCCAATGCAGAGAAAAGCGGTGCGGAAGCCGTGGTATGTGAAAAGATGCCTGAAAGCCGCAACAATGGAACCAGCTACCTGGTGGTAGCCAATACATCAGAGGCCCTGGGCAGAATGGCCTCCAATTTCTATGACAACCCCTCATCCAAACTGAAACTGATCGGCATCACAGGTACCAACGGCAAAACAACCACCGCCACCCTTTTATACCGCCTTTTCCTGCACAGGGGCATTCAAACAGGCCTCATATCCACCATCGCCAATTGCATCAACCAGGAAAGACTCTATACGCGCTTTACTACACCCGATGCAGTGCAGATCAACGAGCTGCTCAAAAACATGGTGGATCATCAATGCCAGTATGCTTTCATGGAAGTGAGCTCCCATGCCCTAAAGCAAATGCGGGTAGCCGGACTGAAATTCCAGGGGGCCCTCTTCACCAACATCACCCACGAGCATCTGGATTATCACGGGTCCTTTGACGATTATATCGCTTCCAAGAAAAGGCTTTTTGATCATTATCTCGAGGAAGACGCTTTCGCCCTGATCAATGCCGATGACCGCCATGCAAGGATTATGGTACAAAATAGCCGGGCCGGGGTTTATACCTTTGCCCTGAAGACCAGTGCCGACTTCAAGGGCAAGATACTTGAGAAACATATTGACGGCACATTGTTCAGTATTGGGCAACAAGAGATATGGACCCCCTTTGTGGGACAGTTCAATGTCTACAACCTGCTGGGCGTTTATGGTACTGCCCGGTTGCTGGGCTACCGGAAAACAGATCTGATGAGGGACATCAGCAAGCTCAAACCGGTGGAAGGCCGATTCGAGACCATCCGTTCGCCCAAGAACCAAACGGCAGTGGTAGACTATGCCCACACCCCCGATGCCCTGGAGAACGTGCTCTCGACCATTCAGGGTGTTCAAAAACCAAACCAGCGGCTGATCACCGTGGTAGGAGCCGGAGGAGACCGCGACACAACCAAACGTCCACAAATGACAAACATTGCCCTGAGATACAGCGACCGGGTCGTGCTGACATCCGACAACCCCAGGAGCGAAGATCCTCAATCCATCATCAACGATATGCTGAGCGGTATCACACCGGAAGAGGAAAAAAAGGTGGTGAGCATCACAGACCGAAAGGAAGCCATACGTGCTGCCTGTATGATGGCAGAAAAAGATGATATCATCCTGGTGGCGGGGAAAGGCCATGAAACCTACCAGGAAATAAACGGAACAAGACATCATTTCGACGACAGACAAGTGATCAGAGAATTATTTAACATGCAGACGAACAAGTAGCGCACTATGTTTTACGATCTGTTTCAATACCTCGAGCAATTTGATTTCCCCGGAGCGGGGATGTTCCAGTACATCTCCTTCCGGTCGGCCATGACCGTGATCACCTCCCTTTTCATCTCCCTGATCTTCGGCCGGCAAATCATCAATTATCTCATCCGCCAACAGATCGGGGAGAAAGTCAGGGAGCTGGGACTGAAAGGAGAAAAGGTAAAAGCGGGGACCCCCAGCATGGGAGGCATCATCATCCTGACCTCTATCCTGATCCCCACCCTCCTGTTTGCCGACCTGAACAACGTGTACATCATACTCATGCTGATCACCACGGTCTGGTTGGGTCTGGTGGGTTTCATCGACGATTATATCAAGATCTTCCGCAAGAACAAGAAAGGACTCGCAGGGAAATTCAAGATCGCCGGCCAGGTGGTGCTGGGCCTGATCGTTGGCATCACCCTTTACATGAGTGATGATGTGACGGTAAGACAAAAAGTGGACAAAGAGGAGATAGAAGGAAAAACTGCTGTCCAGGTGATGAACGATTACGATCGAGACGATGATGAGGAGAAACAATATGTAAAGGATGTGAAATCCACCATCACCACCATTCCTTTCGTGAAGAACAATGAGTTTGACTATGAATACCTGGTAGCTTTCGCCGGAAAGCACAGCGATAAACTGGCGTGGGTAGCCTTTGTGATCGTCACCATTCTGATCGTTACCGCTGTATCCAACGGGGCCAATCTCACCGATGGTCTCGACGGACTGGCTACAGGCACTTCAGCTATCATTGGAACCACTTTGGGAGTACTGGCCTATGTTTCAGGTAACATGATCTATGCCGACTACCTGAACATCATGTACATCCCTTACACCGGGGAGTTGGTGGTTTACATCAGCGCCTTCATCGGCGCCACCATCGGCTTTATGTGGTACAATTCATACCCTGCCCAGGTGTTCATGGGCGATACGGGAAGTCTGGCCCTGGGAGGCATCATTGCCGTTTACGCCATCATCATCAGGAAAGAGCTGCTGATACCCATCCTTTGCGGAACCTTCTTCATAGAGAGCATCTCTGTGCTGCTTCAGGTGGGTTATTTCAAATATACTAGGAAAAAGCAGGGGGTAGGGAGGCGAATATTCAGGATGACCCCCATCCATCACCATTATCAGATGAAGGGATATCCTGAGCCCAAGATCGTAACACGTTTTATCATTGTCACCATACTGCTGGCGGTGATCACGGTAGCAACCCTCAAAATCAGATAGAGAAAATGAGCAGGAAGATTGTCATATTGGGAGCTGGAGAAAGCGGAACAGGGTCTGCTGTTTTGGCCGCTAAGCAAGGGTTCGATGCTTTTGTTTCCGATTATGGGACCATCAAGCCGACCTACCGCAAATTGCTTGAAGAATGGAACATCCCCTACGAGCAGGAAGGCCATAATACAGGGGAGATAGTGAAAGCCTCAGAGGTGATCAAAAGTCCTGGTATTCCTGAAGATGCCGATATAGTCCAAAAGATAACTGAAGCGGGTATTCCCGTGATCTCAGAAATTGAATTTGCCGGCCGGTATACCGATGCCTTTACCATCTGCATCACCGGAAGCAACGGCAAAACAACAACCACCAAGCTGACCCATCAGATCCTGAGGGATGCCGGACTGGATGCAGGGCTGGCCGGCAATGTGGGAAACAGTTTTGCTTTTCAGGTGGCCGGAGAGGATCATGCCTATTACGTGATCGAGCTCAGCTCCTTCCAGCTCGACGGCATCTATGAGTTTCAACCCGATATCGCCGTGCTGTTGAATATCACCCCCGACCACCTCGACCGGTACGACCATGACCTGGAAAAATATGTAAGCTCCAAATTTCGCATTACCCGTAACCTGGAAGAGAAAGACCTTTTCATTTACAATGCCGACGATCCGGTTATACGGGAAAGGCTCAAAAAAACCAGCATTCCAGCCAAAAAGGCCACTTTTACCCTGGAACCGGATCGCGAACAGACCGCTTTTATCGACCGGGAAAAAATGTACATACAATACAACAACAACACAACCACTATGTCAATACACGATCTAGCCTTAAAAGGCAAGCACAATGCCTACAATTCAATGGCAGCATCCATAGCCGCCAGGGCTTTGGACATCCGCAAAGAGGTCATTCGCAAGAGCCTGACCAACTTCAAAGGCGTGGAACACCGCCTGGAGCATGTCCTTAAAATCCATGGCATTCAATTCATCAACGACTCCAAGGCCACCAATGTGAACTCCACCTGGTACGCCCTGGAGAGTATGCCGGATAACCTGATCTGGATTGCCGGAGGTATGGACAAAGGCAACGATTATTCGGTACTCCGTGAACTGGTCAGTGAGAAAGTCAAGGCCATCATCTGCCTTGGTGTTGACAACACTAAGATCCATCAGGCCTTTGGCGACCTGGTCACCAACATCGTTGACACGCAGTCAGCCCAGGAGGCTGTTAAAATGGCTTACTACCTGGGGAAAAAAGGAGACACCGTGCTCCTATCTCCGGCCTGTGCAAGCTTTGATCTTTTTGAAAGTTATGAGGACCGGGGTGACCGGTTTAAAAAAGCCGTTCGTGCGTTGTAAAAACAACAAGATGATCGTATGAGGGAAATACTGGCTAAATATTTTAAAGGCGACGGCGTGATCTGGGGTGTGGTCATCATCCTCTCCCTGGTCTCCCTGCTGGCCGTATACAGCTCCACCGGCTCTCTGGCTTACCAGACCCAGGATGGCAGCACAGCCTATTACATCCTTAAACATTTCTCCCTGCTGGTATTGAGCCTGGTGATCATCTTCATTGTCCACAACATCCCCTATAAATACTACTCCAGGCTGTCACAGCTTTTGGTGGTCATAGCCTTTGTGCTGCTTTTGCTCACCCTGGCCATGGGAACCAGTTTCAACGAGGCCAAGCGGTGGCTGAAGCTTCCCGGCATCGGCCTGACCATTCAAACCTCTGATTTTGCCAAGCTGGCCCTTACCATGTATATCGCCAGGATCCTTTCGGTGAAGCAATATAAGATAGGCAACTCCAGGGAAGTGCTGGCTTACCTGTTCATTCCCACACTGATCATCTGCGGATTGATCCTGCCGGCCAACCTTTCGACCGCACTGATCCTTTTCGCCACCGTAATGATCCTGCTTTTTATCGGGAGGGTCAAGATGAAATACCTTTTGTCGCTGTTGCTGGCGGGCATATTCATCCTGGGAATGCTGGTAGGGGGCCTCATGCTTACGGGCAACAAAGGACGGATAGCTACCTGGGAAAGCCGAATCGAACATTTCGTGGACGGGGGAGAAGCAGAGAACTACCAGGTGGAACAATCCAAGATAGCCATTGCCACCGGAGGCATACTGGGCAAAGGACCCGGCAACAGCACCCAGCGGGATTTTCTACCCTACGCCTACTCCGATTTTATCTACGCCATCATCGTGGAAGAATATGGTTTTACGGGTGGACTGGTGATCCTGTTCCTGTACTTTTTCCTGCTTTACCGGGCAGGGGTGATCGTCAAAAAGAGCACCCGCACTTTCGGTGCATTCCTGTCCATCGGCCTGGCCCTTTTGCTGGTGATCCAGGCCATGATCAACATGGGGGTCACAGTGCACCTTTTCCCTGTGACCGGCCAGACACTGCCTTTTGTAAGCATGGGAGGATCATCCCTGATCTTCACCAGCATTGCCATTGGCATCATTTTGAATATCAGCCGAACAGTGAGTAAAGAAACCCAAAAGACCGGCAAGGAGGAGAGACATGAATAAAACGGCCCCCCACATCATCATAAGCGGCGGCGGCACCGGCGGCCATGTGTTCCCGGCTCTGTCCATTGCAGAAGCCCTGAAAAGCATTGATCCAGGCGTCAAGCTTCTTTTTGTAGGAGCAAAGGGAAGGCTGGAGATGAAGAAGGTGCCCGAAGCGGGATACAGCATTGTCGGATTGCCGGTTGCAGGCATACAACGACGGCTGACCTGGAAAAACCTGCTGGTACCTTATAAGCTGCTCCGCAGCATACGGCAATCTGCCCGGATCATCAAAGAGTTCAGGCCGGATGTGGTAGTAGGCGTGGGAGGTTATGCCAGCGGACCGGTGATGAGGGTAGCCGGCCGTAAAGGCATCCCTTTGCTGATCCAGGAACAAAACTCGTATGCCGGTGTCACCAACCGCCTGCTGGCTCCCCGCGCCAGCAAGATATGCGTCGCTTACGAGGGAATGAATAACTATTTCCCGGCCGAAAAAATTCAAATCACCGGCAACCCGGTCAGAAAAGAGCTGATACCCGGGGCCGGCAAAAAAGAGGAGGCCCTGCAGCATTTTGACCTCATGCACGGGATCCCAACCATCCTGGTGATCGGTGGCAGCCTGGGGGCCCGGTCGATCAATGAAAGCATCATGGCTCACCTCCAGGATTTTGAGAAGAAACAGGTGCAGCTGATCTGGCAATGCGGAAAAAACTATCACCACCAGGCCGTGGAGGCTATGAGTCCCTACAGCCTGCCCAACGTAAAGTTGCGGGATTTTATCGACCGGATGGATCTGGCCTATGCTGCTGCCGACCTGATCATCTCAAGGGCCGGAGCCGTCACCATCTCTGAACTGGCACTGATCAAAAAGCCGGTCATTCTGGTACCCTCGCCCAATGTTGCCGAGGATCATCAAACCAGGAATGCCCGCTCGCTGGCCGATAAAAACGCAGCCGTGCTGATCAGGGATCAGGAAGCGCGAAACGAACTGGTGCAAAAAGCCTTTGATATACTGAAAGATGATCAACAGGCGAAAGCCTTGTCGGATCATATTTCAGAAATAGCAAAACCCGATTCCGCCAGGACCATCGCGGAAGAGGTACTAAAACTGGCAAAGTCATGAACCTGGATAGAATCAACAGAGTATACCTGATCGGGGTAGGCGGCATTGGCATGAGTGCACTGGCCCGCTACTTCAATGCCCTGGGCAAAGAAGTAGCCGGCTACGATGTGGTGTCGCGTCCCCTTACCCAAAAGCTGGAAGGAGAAGGCGTGATCATCCATTACGACGATGAGCCCGACCTGGTTCCCTCGCCTTTCACCCAGAATAAAAAAAGGACCCTCATCATATACACCCCGGCCATTCCAGAAAACCACAAAGAGCTGAACTACTTCACCGAAAACGGCTATACCGTGCTCAAACGCTCGGAAGTACTGGGGGAGATATCCAAAACCAAAACATGTCTGGCCGTGGCAGGAACCCATGGCAAAACAACCGTATCTTCCATGCTGGCTCATCTGTTGAACCAGAGTGCCAAAGGATGCAACGCCTTTTTGGGTGGAATCGCACGGAACTACCAAAGCAATGTGATCATCAACCCCAAAAGCAACCTGATGGTAGCCGAGGCCGATGAATTTGACCGTTCCTTCCTCAACCTCCATCCCAACATGGCGGTGATCACCTCCATCGATGCCGATCACCTGGATGTCTATAACAACGAGAAATCCGTCCATAAAGCCTTCCTGGATTTCATCGGAAAACTGCCGGAGAACGGCACCCTCCTTTATCACAAAAAGACCGCCTTCAACCCGGATGACCTCAGTAATAATGAGGCCTACAGTTACTCCCTGCAAGCTGAGACTGATTTTTACCCGGTGAACCTGGAGATCAGCGAAGGCAAATACCGCTTCGACCTGGTCACGCCCAAAGAAACCCTTAAGGGTTTTTCCCTTTCCCTGCCGGGATTGCTCAATGTGGAAAATGCTGTGGCTGCTCTAAGTCTGGCCTACCTTTACGGACTCGAGCGGGACGACCTCTACAAAAACCTGACCTCTTTCCATGGCATCGAACGCCGTTTCGATGTGCAAATGCATCAGGAAGGCATACTTTATATCGATGATTATGCCCATCATCCCTCAGAGATAGCCTATGCCATACGCTCCGTACGGGAGTTTTACCCGGGCAGGCGGATTACGGGGGTCTTTCAGCCCCATCTGTACAGCCGGACTCAGTTCTTTGCCCTGAATTTTGCCCAGAGCCTGGAACTGCTGGATGAAATCGTGCTGCTGGATATCTATCCGGCCCGTGAGGAGCCAATAGAAGGGGTCTCCTCACAGCTGATCATGGACCACATAAAAAACACCCCGGCTACACTGACCAACAAAAAGGAGCTGATGAAGGTGCTTGGGAAAAAACATATAGAGGCCCTGCTGACCATGGGTGCCGGCGACATTGATCAAATGGTCAACCCCATTTATGAAATGCTGAAAAAAAGAACGGAAGGTGGATGAAAAGATTTAAGCACATAGCACTTTGGGGCGGATTCGTGCTCTACCTGGTACTGGCCCTGTCGTTTGTAGGCAGGAAAAGGGAACATACCATCTGCAGCAAGGTAAAGGTTCAGATCCTGGACAGCCTGCAGGACCGGTTCGTATCCTCCAAAAACATCCAGAACTACATCTACGACCTGGACATCAAAGTGCTGGGTGAACCGGTGGGAAGCATCAATATCCGCAGGATGGAATCCTACCTGGAAGGCAAGCCGGTCATTGAGCAGGCTGAGATGTATTTCACCGCCAATGGCGACCTGAACATAGAGATCGATCAGAGAAATCCCATCCTACGGGTGATCAACAAGAAAGGGCGCAGCTATTATATCGACCGTGAAGGGGTGATCATACCCCTCTCTTCCAAACATGCCTCCCATGTGCTTGTGGCAAGCGGTGAAATCGTGGAGTTCTTTGAACTGGCTAAGATCCGTCGATTGCCCTGCCCGACACGTTTTGACGGGAATAAAGATTATACCCTGTGCAAAATATTCGAGATGGCCGTTTTCATCCACGATCACCCCTTTTGGAAATCACAGATCGAACAGATATATGTCAACGAGAAAGGAGAATATGAGCTTATCCCCCGGGTTGGAGGCCATCTGATCAGGCTGGGCTCCTACAGCGATTACCGGAAAAAACTGCGCAATCTGAGGGCCTTCTATCAGAAAGGCCTGAACAACGTAGGTTGGAATCAATACCTTGAGATCAACCTCAAATATGAGGATCAAATAATTTGCACCAAAAGATAGATCAAAATGAGTCAACCAGAAAAATTAGTTGCTGCCATCGACATTGGAACAACCAAGGTTGTTGCCATCACCGGGAAAAAGAAGGAAAACGGGAAGATTGAGATCCTGGGCATAAGCAAGACTCCGTCCACGGGGATTAAGCGAGGTGTTGTGCAGAATATTGACGAAACGGTCAATGCCATCCACAAGACCGTGGAGGAGGTACAATCGACCTCAGGCACCATGATCTCGGATGTGTTTGTAGGCATTGCCGGCCAGCACATCAAAACCATCCGGAACAGGGGTTACATCAACCGCAACTCCTATGAGGATGAGATCACCCGTGAAGACATTGACGACCTGATACGGGAGATGTACAATATCTCGATTGACGTGGGTGAGGAGATCATCCATGTGCTACCTCAGAACTTCATTGTGGACAATGAGACGGGCATCAAGAACCCCGTTGGTATGCTGGGCCGGCGTGTAGAGGCCAACTTCCACATCGTAATCGGGCAGATCACCTCTGCGCGAAATATCGGCAAATGCATCAACAAGGCCGGCTTATCCCTGAACGAACTGATACTGGAGCCGCTGGCTTCTTCTTCGGCTGTGCTGACCGCCGATGAGAAGGAAGCCGGAGTGGCCCTGGTGGATATTGGCGGGGGCACTACCGATGTGGCGGTGTATTATGACGACATCATCCGGCACACGGCTGTCATTCCCTTTGGAGGGGATGTGGTCACCAAGGACATCAAGGAGGGCTCGTCCATCCTGCAGCGTCAGGCCGAGCTGTTAAAGATCCAGTACGGATCGGCCCTGGGAGATCTGGCCCGGGAGGATGAGGTGGTTTCCATCCCGGGCATCAGCGGCAGGGAACCCAAGGAGATCTCCCTGAAAAGCCTGGCTTACATCATCCAGTCGAGGATGGAAGAGATCCTGAATGCCGTGCTTTATGAGATAGAGAACTCAGGTTATTATGAAAGGCTGAGCGCCGGCATTGTCATCACCGGTGGCGGCGCTCTGCTCAAAGACCTGCCTCAGCTGGTTAAATTCGTTACGGGCATGGATGTCAGGCTGGGTTATCCCGGCGAGACACTGGCCTCTGAAAGTGTGGAGGAAGTCAACAATCCCATGTTTTCCACCAGTGTAGGCCTGGTACTCAAAGGCTTTGAATACCACGACCAAAAAGGAGAGGCGGAAGAGCAAACCCCGGAGCAAGAGCCCGAAGACACAGCCGGACTGGAAGAGGAAAGCACGGAACAAGCCGGTAAGAAAGGACTGTTCACCAAGCTCAAGCAGGCATTCAACGACATCTTCGAAGAAAACGATGCAGAGATGTAATCTTTTGATCCCGTACAACGACTCATTTTGATCATGCACATATCAACCCGAACCACACTGTAAAACAATGAAAACACGATATTATGGCCGATGAACTGATGAATTTCGACTTGCCGGTAGACCGCTCCTCCATCATTAAGGTAGTGGGTATTGGAGGAGGCGGAGGCAATGCCGTCAACCATATGTTCAACGAAGGCATCCAGGATGTGAACTTCGTTGTTTGTAACACGGATGCGCAGGCTCTTTCCAGGAGTCCGGTTTCCGTAAAAATACAGCTGGGAGAATCCCTTACCGAAGGCCGGGGTGCCGGCAACAAGCCTGAGATCGGCAGGGAAGCTGCCATAGAGAGCCTCGACCAGGTGATGGATATCCTCAGCAGCAACACCAAAATGGTGTTCCTAACCGCCGGTATGGGTGGTGGCACAGGCACAGGAGCCATACCCATCATTGCCAAGGCAGCCAAGGAACAGGGCATCCTGACGGTGGCCATTGTGACCATCCCCTTTCGTTTCGAAGGCCAGCGCAGAATCAACCAGGCCATAGAAGGCATACACCAGCTGGGTCAGTATGTAGACTCCCTGCTGGTGATCAACAATGAGAAGTTGCGGGAGGTGGCCGGCAACATGAAACTATCTCAAGCCTTTTCCCATGCCGATAACATCCTCGCCGCAGCGGCCAAAGGCATCGCCGAGATCATCACCGTACCGGGCTACATCAACGTGGATTTTGCCGATGTATACACCGTGCTGGCCGACAGCGGCGTGGCCATTATGGGAACCGGCACGGCCGAGGGAGAAAGCCGCGCCACCAAGGCCATCGAGGCAGCACTGACCTCTCCCCTGCTGAACGACAACGACATTACCGGTACCGAGAATATCCTGCTCAACATCAACTCCGGTACAGAGGAGATCACCATGGACGAGATCGGAGAAATAACCGATTATATCAATGCCGAAGTGGGAGCAACACCCAACATCATCTGGGGTACCGGCACAGAAGATTCGCTGGAGAACAAGATCAGCGTCACCATCATTGCCACCGGCTTTGAGGACAACAGCATCCCCGAGCTCTATGCCAAAAAGTCCACCAAAAGGAAAGTCACCCTGGAAGATTCTCCCCGGAAAGATAAAGGCGAACTCATCAACTCATCCGGTGAGGAAAACAAAGCGCCTTACCAGCAGGAGCACCACTCCCGGCAAAGGACCTTCAACTTCAACCTCAGAGAGGACCGGGAAAAGGATGAGTTTGTGGTGAAGAACAAAAAGCAAGAGAATCAGGAGAATGAACAACATCAAACCATCGACAAGGACGAGGTGATGGAAAAAATCCGTGAAAACAGGGACCAGTCGGCCGTTAACTCCAAGAATATCATGAGAAACCTCAAAAATATTGAGTCCCTGGAGAATGAACCAGCCTACAAGAGGAAAAAGATCAAGCTGGATAATCCGAAAATGAGCAAGGAATCAAAAATATCCAGGTACACCCTCTCGGATGATGAGGAGGAGGGTGAGAAAAGGACAAAGTTGCGGGAGAACAACAGCTACCTGCATGACAATGTGGACTAGGACCATTTACATTTCTACAACCCAAAAAATCGCGTCACATGCTTATTGTAAACACAGAAACTATTGCCCAAAAGGAGATAACCCAAACCCTGGGCCTTGTCAGGGGCAACTCAACCCGGGCCCGTTTTTTCGGCAGGGATATTGTAGCTTTCTTCAAGAATCTGGGAGGCGGAGAGATCTCAGAATACTCTGATCTTCTTACCAGAACAAGAAATGCGGCCATTGATCGCATGATCAGGGAAGCAGAAAAGCTGGGTGCAGATGCGGTGATCAACGTAAGGTTCAACACTGCCAACATTGCACAGGGAGTCAGTGAGATCCTGGCTTTCGGGACAGCCGTTAAAATTAAAGATATTGATTAACGTTTGATATAAAAAAGACCACCATGGCCATATTAGAGAGAATAGAGTCTGAGATCAAGCAGGCTATGAAGCACAGGCAAAAGGAGCGCCTGGAGGCGCTTCGTAGCATCAAGACGGCGCTGTGGAATGCCAAGACCGAGAAAGGTGCCAACCAGCAGCTGACCGAAGAAAAGGAGATTCAGGCACTGCAAAAACAGTTGAAACAGAGAAAAGAATCAGCCGAGGTTTACGAGCAGCAAGGACGCAAGGAGCAGGCCGAGGCTGAACGCAAAGAGGCTGAGGTGATCGGCGAATTCCTGCCCGAGCCCATCAGCGATGAGGAGCTGACCAGGGTCATCCAGGGCATCATTGAGGAGACCGGAGCTTCTTCCATGCAGGACATGGGCAAGGTAATGGGCATTGCCAATCGTCAGCTGGCAGGCAAGGCAGAAGGGAAAATGATTGCCGAGAAGGTCAAACACCTGCTCTCTTCAGGCGATTGAGCCGGAAGAGTTATGGCGCCAGCAACAATGTACATTCGTTGGGGTTTGTCTTTTGATTATATGTGCTTGAAAACCCGGGTCTTTGGCCCGGGTTTTCTTTATTGTATCATAATCCCCCCGGCAAACCTTCCGCAGGGATTGCCCAGCTTTCGGGCTGAAAAGAAAAGCTCGCAGGCGCTGTAGGTATCGATCCGGGCCTCTTCTATGTGGTTGGACTGAAGTCCGCTGTATTCGAGCTGCATCCGGTTGGCCGCCCAAAGGTCGAAACGTGCCTTGCTGCCCTGGTGATCGAGCAACACCTGTTCCGGATCAAGGTGGATATTGCTTTTAACCGCCCGGATCACCTCATCTCCCACCACATAGCTGTTCGGGCCGATAGAAGGACCCAATCCGGCCAGGATGGTTGTGGAGTCGGAGAGAAACTCCCTTTTCATGGTCTCTACCACCTTAACGGCTATGGACTCAACGGTACCGCGCCATCCGGCATGAGCGGCGGCTATAACTTTTTTTTCCGGATCATAGAACAGTATGGGCACACAATCGGCCACCAGCACTGATATACAGATCTGGGGCAATTGAGTGATCAGGGCATCGGTCCGGGTGATGCCCTCCTTTACCTCATCTTCGCTGCGGATGATCCGGATGTTGGCAGAATGATTCTGTCCGGGAAAAACCAGGTGTGCCGGAGTGATTCCCAGCTCTTCGGCAAGCCTCTTGCGGTTTTCCGCGACGTTTTCCCGGTCGTCCCCAGCGGTATAACTCAGGTTAAGGGAATGGTAGATCCCTTTGCTGACGCCGCCACCCCGGGATGAGACATAATGGAGGATGTCGTCATAGCGGTAAAGGTGGGAAAAAAAACGGAGAGGCGCTATCTCATGTATGTTCTTGA
>Ga0207797_1000858_pt1 | contig 22808 bp, 18 predicted proteins | sample PRCRCaboRojoPR_6_FD_187275 | JGI IMG/M metagenome (GOLD analysis project Ga0207797, IMG submission 187275) | Marine sediment microbial community from Cabo Rojo, Puerto Rico - PR CR 10% Liquid 1 (SPAdes) | ecosystem: Environmental > Aquatic > Marine > Coastal > Sediment | place: Cabo Rojo, Puerto...
TTCGCCGTCCCAGTCGTCCTCCTCGTGGTCTACGTCGTGCGGCCGCGGCCGCCGGTGCGGCCCGATCAGTCAGTGTGGAGCCGAGTTCGGCTCGGACCGCTCGTCGAGATGCTTCGCCGCCCGCCCATTGCCCGCACGGTGGGCCTCTCCGCGGTCGGCATGTTCGTGTGGCAGGCCACCGCCTCGTTCCTGCCCACCTTCTTTGTGGCACACCACGGCTACTCGGCGGCCACCGCGGGGACCCTCTTCTCGGCGTACTTCCTCGCCCAAGGGGTCACTCAGCCCGGTCTCGGGGCGCTCTCGGACCGCATCGGGCGGAACGCCGCTGCGAGCCTCGCCATCGGGCTCGGCATCGTGGGGTACGGACTTCTGGTGGCGGGGACGGGGATGAAGATGGCCATCCTGGCGGTCGGCCTCACCGGATTCTCGATGGGGTGGGGCGCGGCCCTTATGCCGAAGTTTATGGACCACCTCGATGACCACGAGCGCAGTGCGGGGTTCGGCCTCGTCCGCACCGTCTACATGGTGCTCGGGGCTGGTGGTAGTGTGGTGGTCGGTTTTGTGGCTGACTTCTTCGGATGGGGCGTGGCGTTCCTCGGCCTCGCCGCGCTCCTGGTGGGCATGCTGGGCGTCCTGGTGCGGGTTCTGTGGCGAGACCGAGCGGCGCGACGATCCCCCGCCCCGTGCTGAGCCGAGGCGGATTTTTTTCTCCCGTCCACAGACCTGTTGCGTCCGATGGCCCTCTCGCCCGACCTCGTGCTGTATGTGCTTGACCTGTTCGGGACGGCGGTCTTTGCCGTCTCGGGGGCGCTGGCAGCGGGGAAGCGGCGCATGGACCTGTTTGGGGCGCTGGTGATTGCGGCGGTCACGGCCATCGGGGGTGGGACGGTGCGCGACCTGATTCTGGACCGCCACCCGGTGTTCTGGATTCAGGATCTGCGCTATCTCGCGGTGATTGCGGGGGCGGGCGGTCTCACGTTTGCGTACACCTCCGTCTTCCGCCCGCCGCGGCTGTCCCTGGAGGTGGCCGATGCGTTCGGACTTGCGGTGTTTGCGGTCGTGGGGGCGCGAGTGACGCTCGACGTGGGGGCGCCGCCGGTGATCGTCGTTCTCATGAGTGCCACAACCGCGACAGTGGGCGGCATGGTGCGGGACGTGCTCTGCAACGAGACGCCCCTCATTCTACGGGAGGAAATCTACGCGACGGCGGCGCTGGCGGGCGGCGCGCTCTACCTGGGGCTGCGGGCGCTCGCGCTGGAGGAGGCTGTGGTTGCGGGCGTCACGATTGCGGCGGTCTCGGCGGTGCGATTGGCGGCGCTCCGGTGGGAGGTGCACCTGCCCTCGTTTCGGGTGGGAGAAGCAGGGTAGGCCGTCCCATCCTCACCGTGTTGGCAAGAACCGTCAGTAGACCCCCGAGGAGATGGAACCAGGGGACCTGAAGGCGGCGCTGGGCCTACTGGTGGATCGTCGCCCTGTCGGCGTTCATCATCGACCGCAAGGCCTCCACCTCGTCCTCAATGGCGCTCGCGATGAACGAAGGGGCCTCGACAACCCCCGTGTCCGCCATCACGCCGACCGTGAGCTGCCCCGCGTAACTGAGGAGGCTGAGGCCCAGTCCCAGGCTGACGGGGTGGGGCACCCAGAACACCATGGAGTCGACCCCTCGTCCGGCGAACGTATGCGGCTGCGCCGGGCCCGTCACGTTCGTAAGCACCGCTGAGGCCTTGCTCGCAAACAGATCCGCAGCGACCTCCTGAGCGCGGGCCGGGAGCTGTCCAAACAGGCCCAGGATGCCCAGAAAGGCGGGGGCCTCGGGCGAGTCCTTGAGGGCGTCCATGCCGCGCTTGGCGGCGTGTAGGCGCGCCTGAGGGGTAGGCTCGTTGATGGGGAGGGACAAGAAGGTCAGACCGAAGGCGTTGCCGAGCTCGAGGGCCTGCGCCTCGTCGCGCAGATCGACCGGCACGATGGCGCGGAGGGCCGGCAGGGGCGCGTCTACGCCGTGGAGGAGCAGGTACTGCCGCAGGGCGCCGGCGACGGCGGCCACCAGTACGTCGTTTACTGTGGCATCGACGGGCCGGCCTGCGGCCTTCACGGCCGAGAGGGGCAGCGGCGCCGTATGGGCCAGGCGCTGGGTGCCGGTCAGGGCGCCCCGGAGCGGCGTGGAAGGATCGGGAAGCGACAGCACGGACTGGGCCGCAACGCCGGTGGCCTCCGCAAGCGTGGGCAGGTGCCGGAGCGTGTCCACCGGATGCAGGAGCCGGTCGGCCCCGTATCGGAGGCCCCGCACGAGGCCTCGGGCGGCGCGGTCCAAGACCGACGTGGCGGCCGGGAGGCTCGACATCGTCTGTTCGGGCCGCTCGGGGGACGCATCGTCCCTCGGGTCCAGCAGATGACGGGCCAGGGCAATCGCGCCGGTGCCGTCGGCCATGCAGTGGTGAAAGCGGATCACGAGGGCGCTGCTCGATCCCCGATCGATCACGAACGCCTGCCACAGCGGTCGGTCCGGAGGAAGGGGGGCCGACGCGAGGGTACTCACCCGGTCGAGCAACTGCGAGTGCGTTCTGGGGGCGGGAAGGTCCAGCGTCCGCACGTGGGCGTCGAGGTCGAATCCCTCGTCGGGCGTCCAGTGGGGAAGCGTCCAGGGCATGCCCGTCTCCACGACTCGGTGCCTGAACCGGTCGAAGTCGAGCAGCCGCTCGCCAATTGCGCCCCGGGCCGTCTTCCGGTCGACGCGGGCATCAAGGGACAAGAGGCCGGTCACGACGGCCGGGTTGTTCGGCCGATCCATGCGGTACCAGGCGGCGTCGACCGGCGAGAGCGGGTGGCGGACGGACGCATTCGACATTGGGGCGAGCGGTTGACGCGAGAAGGACGCTCCCTAGGAGCCTGGTATGTTGATCTGCCTCGGGCACTCCGGTAGGTACTTCCTCACTGCGTTCAGGGCGCTGCGAGCGGCCTTGGCGGGCTGCAAATCGACCCTTCGCTCGACCGTCCCGGAAGCCTCGGGGATACAGGCCTCGCTCAGGATCCGATTCTCACTCCGACAATTCTTGCTCTCCTGCTGCCCGATTTAAAGCCCAAGCAGACTCTAAATGTGGCGCCGCGGATGGCGACATGGGTCATCCGTTCTGGAGGAAGGGGTGTGGTAGAAATTCGGAAATCGGTTTAGAGTCCTCACCAACGCCTAGATCCGGACCGGGAGAACGAGGGAGAGCGGGGATCAGGTGGTCGAAGAAGGCGATCCGCAGGGGTGTGGCGATGGAGCGCTGCGACACGAGCGCTTTCAGCGTGTGCAATGCCGAAAGTCGCCCCGAGCTCGAACGGTGTGTTGCGAGGGAGGCCCAAACAACGACTTGTCCCCCCTCGGACCCAAGACAGGTGGGGGCGCAGGGGATTGACGGTGCCGGGGCGACCGCCTACGTTTCAGGCTGTGTACCCATCAGTCTTGTCCCAAGTTCGTGCCTACCGTGTCCCAGCTCGAATACCTCATCGCCCTCATCTCCATCATCGTGGGATTAGGACTGGCCGATTTGGCGCGGAGCCTGCGCGAACTCGTGCGGCCCGACCGCGCGGTCCGCTGGCACTGGCTGCCCCTCGCCTGGGCGACCACCGTGTTCCTGCTCGTGTTGCAACTGTGGTGGGCATCGTTCGGAGCGCTGCAGGCAGAGCTGTTTAGCCGAGTCCTGGTGTTTCTCCCGTACCTTCTCGCGTTTCTCGTCCTCTATTTGGCCTGCTCGTTTGCTCTCCCCGACGCCGAGTGGGAGTCTGGGGCGGGCGGGGGAGAGGGGGGAGGGGGAGAGGGGGAAGTCCTGGACCTGAAAGAGTTCTACTTTTCACCGGCCCACCGGCAGTGGTTCTTCGGGATCATGATCCTGTTGCTGGTCCTCGGGCAGGTGATTAGCACCGCGCTGGTCGCGTTTTCGGACACAGGCTCACTGGACGTGCGGACTCGGATGATGACGATCGGGTACAACCTTGGAATTGGGGCCCTTTTTGCCAGCCTGATTGTCACACGGCGCTGGTGGGTCCATGCAGTCGTCACACTCCTCGTCCTTGTCGCTGTCATCTACAGCCTGGCGGCTCAAATTCCACCCCTGGGCTAGGTCGTGCTGACAGTCAGATGCTGTCCGTGGTTGGCGTTCTCGGGATGAACTACCGCTGGTTCAAGAGTGGAGACGCATCGGTCCACACCGGTGACAATGGAGGTTCGTGTCTGTGGACGATCGCCCCGGCGATGCCCTCCGACGCCGAGAAGGCCCGAACGGCCCATCGAGCTGCGGCGGTGTTGGATGTCTGGGGGGTATACGCTTCTGCGTCGTCGAGGGCTGCAACCATATTTCCTTCGAAGCGGCACTCGATCGTGTCGGAGGCCCGCTGGAGTCCCTGACCGGTCGCTTTCAGGAAGGCTTCCTTGCAGGTCCAGAGGTGGAGAAACACGTCCCGACGACGGGCCGCGGGGAGGGCGCGCCATCGCTGCCGTTCCGTGTCGGTGAGCACCCGCTCGGCGAGGGCCTCCACGTCGACCTCCCGGTTGAGCGGCTCCACGTCGATGCCCACCGGATGCGTTCGGCTGAAGGCCGCCACGACCACGTCGTCGGTGTGGGCGATGTTGAAGTGAAGCGTCGGGTCGCCGTCCGGGACGTCCGGCAGACGGGGCTTACCGTGGGGACCTTCGGTGATGGAGAGGTCGCGGGGCGCGCGTCCGTAGTGCCGCGAGAGGACCAGGCGGACCAGCGCTCGGCCCGCGAGGTGACGGCGCCGGTCGGCGTCGAATTCGTAGCGCCGGGCCCGGCGGTGTTCGGACGGAACGGTGAGGGGGCGGAGCGTGTCCAGCGAATCGCCGTCGAGGTCGCCGAGGCGAACGCGCCAGATCTGCAGCCGCGGCGTGGACGCTTCGGAGGCTAGGGGCAGATTCGTCCAAACGGGGCGGTGAAGGGGCATGGGAGGGCCTCCGTCGCGACCAAGAATCTCCTCGCTCCTCTGTGGAGCGACTCGCTACGTTGGCAAACGGTAGAAACCGGCCACCGGTCCCCGTTCGAGACCGCCGACACGCATCGTGGGTGTTGAAGCGCCAATCTCGAATGGGGATTGAGCACCGCTAGCAGGTCGAGTGGAAGAGGCCTCCTACGGGCTCGTCGGCCGCCTGCAGCTCGTTGTAGCGCTCCACGGCCTGCTCGGTCTGGAGCACGTGGGTCTCCACGCCCGCCTCATCGAGCATGTCGAGCGTCTCGTCCTTGACCTGCAGGCGCCGGTTCATGCCCCGGGACAGGACCACGACCGAGGCGCCATGGTCCAGAAGCTCCTCCACGTCGGCGGGCTGGATGCCGGGGGCGTGCGAGGTGCCCGTTTCGTTCCAGTCCCAGGCGCGCGCGCCACCCGGGTACAGCTTTGCGTCCTTGAACGACTGCGCGCCGTTCTCGGCACCATTCGCAATTTCGAGGCGGCCCCAGGAGACGTTCGTAATGCGGGGAGACGTGTCAGTCGTCGGCATGGCATCCGTGGCGAATTGAGCGAAAGCGACGACGAAAGGATAACCGTCGTAAAAACACAATCGAAGCGCCTCGGGTTCGCCCCTGCGCGCACGTCCCGTGCACGAGCCTCACGTAACAATCGTGGGGGTCCCCGTCTCGTAGGCCTTGCGGAGCGCTTCCGTGGCCTCGGCGCGGAGGGCTTCCGGATCTTCGTCGTTCCAGACGGCCACGCCCACGCTCACCCCGCCTTCGAGGTCCCCTTCCTCCTGGGCCATGCTCGTCTCCAGGTCCGCCACCTGGGGCTCGACGGCGTCGGCGCCCCCGTGAAAGAAAATACCGTAGGTCAGCTCGCCGAAGCGCTCGATGCGCGGGCCCGGCACCAGCTGTTCGAGGCGCGCCTGAAACAGCCGCTCGGCGGAAGCGACCGCTTCCTCGCCCCGACGGGCAATCGATTCGGACCGGTTAAGAAGCACGAGCGCCAAGGCCAATTCCTCGTCGGCTGCCTGCGCCGCCTCCATCTCCTCCGCGATGATTTCTCGGCGCGGACGCGGGTCTTCGATCTCCACGCCGTCAGTGTTGGCGGTCGTCGCGGTCGACGCGTCCGCGTCCGACGCGGGCTGTGGCTCGTCAGTGCTCGTCGCGTCGGATCGCTCCGTGGGGGATCGGCCGGTGTCGAGGAACAGAGCGACGGTCTCTGCAAAGTGCTTGAGCAGCGTGCGCGCCCGGGACGAGCCGAGGTCCGACGCGTTGGGCGCGTCGGCCAGGAGGAAGGTGGTCGACGACGTATCGGGCTGGGAGACGGGCGCGAGGGCTAGGTGGTCAACCGCGGGCGGATCGTCGTAGTACCGCAAGTCCTCGATGGCAATCTCCTCCTCGGCGAGGGGTCGAACGGCAACCGACTCCCGCGACATGGTCGCCGTGAGGAGGGGCGCCTGGGTGTCGAACGTGCCGTTGTGCCGCACGGAGGAGTGTGTGCTCGCGGCGGCCTCGATGCGGTACGTGAGCGCGACTTCTTCCTGGACCAGGAGGCACACTGTGCGGGCGTCGAGGGCCGCACGGGCCGATTCGAGGAGGGGACCGAGAACGGGATCGTTCGTCGATTCGGTCGATGCGTGCTCCGTCGATTCCGGCTCCGAGGCTTCAGTCTCCGTCGGACTGTCGGTCGAGTCCTCGGCCGAGGGATCCTTTGTGGCCAAGGCTGCGCCCGAGGCGGTTGGGGATTCTGTGGAGGGAGTTTCGGGGGTAGGGTCGGTGGGTTCAGGCTCGGTCTCTCGGGCCTGCGCCGCGTGTTCTTCCGATGGGGCCCGGTCCGCTCCCTGGGGTTTGATGTCGACGATGCCCAGGTCCTCCAGGGAGTCGTCGGCATCTTCAGGGTCGGGTCCCGGGCGTGGCCGATCGGGCGCCTCCTCACCGTACGTCGTCCAGAGCCACCAGCCCACGAGGCCGAGGAGACCAGCGAGGATTGCGCCCGTGAGCACGTACATCCATGGACGATCAAAGAGAAATGCCAATCCCGGGACGAGGACGGCCAAAAGGATGAGCAAAGAGCGGAGCATGCAGAAGAGGGGGGAGAATCCCTTCCGGAGGTGAGAATTGTGGAATGGTAGAAGGTATCCCGATCCGCCGGTAATGTCAACAGAATCTCGGCCTCAGCGCGGCGCTGACGGCCAAAAATCGGGGAAGGTGCCGGGGGACTATGCCTCGACGGCCGAACGCTCCGTTGCGGCGGGGGCAGATGTGGTCGGAATTGTATCGACATCTTCGGGCAGCTCGACCGGCGGCAGGCGACATGGAAGCTCCATGCCGTCCGGGATAGGATTGGGCTCGGCCCAGAGCGTCCCGTCGTAGCTCTCCATGAGCACGTGGTCGCCCGTCCGTCCCTTCACGTAGCTGCGGGTGAGGGGCACCTTGCCGTGGGGCGTATCGAGGACGTAGTCCGGAATGGCAAAGCCGGTGGTGCGGCCTCGCAGTTGGCGCATGATGTGCATCCCCACCTCGATCGGCGTACGCAGGTGGCCGGTGCCGCCGATGATTTGCGCCTGATAGAGGTAGTACGGGCGCACCCGCATCCGCACGAGTCGCTCGTTCAGGGTCTTCATCGTGGCGGGGTCGTCGTTGATGCCGCGCAGGAGCACCGTCTGGTTTCCCACCGGGACGCCCGCGCGCTTGAGCCGATCGATGGCCGCCGCGGCGTCGTCGGTGCACTCCTTCGGGTGGTTAAAGTGCGTGTTGATCCAGAGCGGGTGGTACTGCGCCAGGAGGTCGCACAGTTCGTCGGTGATACGGTACGGCAGCTTCACTGGCATTCGCGTGCCGAAGCGGATGAGCTCCACATGGTCGATGGCACGCAGCTTGCCGAGCAGCCACTCCAGGTTGGCCTCGTTGAAGGTGAGCGGGTCGCCCCCCGTAAGGAGCACGTCGCGAATTTCGTCGTGGGCGGCGATGTAGTCGATGGCCGCCTGATGCTCGTCGGTGCGCATGAAATACTCGGCGTCGCCCACCATGCGCTTGCGCAGGCAGTAGCGGCAGTAGATGGCGCACTCGGCGGTCACGCAGAAGGCCACGCGATCCTCGTAGTTGTGGATGAGGTTCTTCACCGGCTCGTGCCCCGTTTCGTCGAGCGGATCGAGCTCGTCCACAATGTCCGGGGCGAACTCGTCCATCGACGGCACCACCTGTCGGCGGACCGGACACGACGGATCGGTCGGGTCCATCAGGTCGGCGTAGTACGGCGTGACGTTCCACCGGAACTGGTCCCCCGTCCGCTCGATGGCCGCCAGCTCATCGTCCGTCGGGTCGATCCACTCGCGGAGGGCCTCGGCGCTGTGGATGCGGTTCTGCATCTGCCACCGCCAATTCGTCCACTCGGGATGCTCCGGACCCGGACGCGATTCCATCTGTGCCATCGGGACAGTGACCTGAGTCAGCGAGACCACGCATCTTTCTTACACGCACCCCACCAGCCGAACGTTGCGCGTCGAGCCTGCTCTTTCATCCCTCATCTCCCCAACACCCGAACACCTCAACACCAACCACCACGATCATGTGCCGCCTCTACGCCCTCCAGGCCACCCATCGCACCCGTGCCGAGTGCGAATTGCTCGATGCCCAGAACGCCCTCATCGATCAGAGTCGCCGCGACGCCCGCGGCCTGTCGAACCCGCACGGGTGGGGGATGGCGAGTCTCAATGGACGCCGGGCACGCTGCTTTCGGCAGGTCGAACCCGCGTCGAGCAGCAAACAGTACCGCGAGGCTGCGCTCCGCTTGGAGGGAGACACCTTACTGGCCCACGTCCGCCGTGCCACTGTCGGTGATCCCGCCCACGAAAACACACACCCCTTCCGCCACGAGGACGCGTTTCTGATCCACAACGGCCACGTGCCCGCGTTCGATGCGGTGCGACCCCGGCTTCTCGACCGGCTCTCGGAGAAGCGCCGTCGGAGCGTCGACGGCACCACGGACAGTGAGCACATTTTCGCCCTGCTTCTGCAGCTCCGGGCAGAGCAGCCTGGCACCCCGCTCCACGACGTGACGCGGCAGGCCGTCCACCATCTCCGACGGTGGTGCGAGGAGGTCCCGGCCGACGTGCACACCGGCGTGTCGGACGCGCCCTTCGACGCCCCCGACACCGTAGACGACGAGATCCTCCACCACACCCTCGCCCTGAATCTGCTGTGGACCGACGGCACCTGGATCGGCGGCGCACGCCTGAACCGCTCCCTCTGGGCCCTGCGCCGCACCGCCGCCTACACGTGTCCAGTCTGCGGCGAGGACCACACCGATGCCCCGGCGGACGACCGATACCGGGCCACGGTGCTTGCCTCCGAGCGCATCACCGACGAGGACTGGCAGGCCGTGCCCAACGGCTCTGTCTTCCACGTGGGAGATGACGGCATTCTGGATCACCAGCCGCTTGACAGGGGCTGATGCCACCTCCACATGCTCCGTTGGGGTATGGGTGTCTGTAAGAATGGACGTGTGGACGCACATTGCTTCCATTCATCCACTCTTCCTCACCTCCATACTCACAAGAGGCCAAAATCTGACTGACGTAGAAAATCCTGCTTCAGGATTCAGGATGAGTCCTTACTCTACACGAGTTCCAGCCGCCGCAGTCCCCGCTCAAACACCTCGGCCAGGTAGTCGACGTAATCGCGCCCCATGAGCTCAGCGATGATGGCAAACGTGTCGTCCGGGGCGAAGGTGGGGAGGGGGTTGATCTCCAGAAACCACGGGTTCCCATCAGCATCCACCCGGAAGTCGGCCCGCGCAAAGTCGCGGCAGTCGAGCTTCTCGAAGAGGCGAAGGGTGAGCGTTTGGAGACGCTCTTCGAGGGCCAAGTCGAGCGTGCCGCGCAGCTCATAGCTCCAGTTTTCGTCGGCGGTCGGGGCGCCGCGGTGCTCCAGGGCGTGCAGGCCGATGTCGGTCGTCGGCTCCACGCCGCGCTGGAGGAGGGGCAGCGCCTCGGGCGGGTCGTGCCCCACCACGGCCACGGTAAACTCGCCCCCGCCCGCTACGAATCGTTCCGCCACCGCGTCCTGGTCGTAGGTCATCGTGATTCGTTCCACTTCGCGACGAAGCGCCGCCACGTCGCCGACCTTGCTCTGCGGCGTAATACCCTTGGAGGTCCCCTCGTACCGCGGCTTCACGAAGAGGGGGAACGGGGGCAGATCGTCCGCTTTCACCTCTTCGGCGGCGCTATAGACGCGGTGCGGCGGCGTCGGTACGTCGGCCGCGGCGACGAGGTCTTTGGTCCACGCCTTGTCCAGCGTCACGGAGAGGGTGAGGGCGTCGGAGCCGAGACACGGAATCCCCGCCATCTCCAGCAGGATGGGCGCGTAGGCCTCGCGGTTGCGGCTGTGGGCGCCCTCGGCAATGTTGATGGCCGCGTCGAGGTCGAGCCCCGCGTCGAGCTGAGCACGGAGGTCGAACGCCGTCCCGATCCGCACCGGTTCGTGGCCCAGGTGCTCCACGGCCGCTGCCAGCGTCTCGACCGTCTCCTCCGGCTCGTACTCCGCGTCGGCGTCCGGGGGAGCATCGTCCGTCCACGGGTACGCGTCGAACGTGTCGTAAATGAGACCGATTTGCATGTTGTGTAGTGCGTATTGCGTGATGCGTTGGGCCGGAGGTAGAATACGCAATACGAAATACGCACTACGAAATAAACCACCCCAACAAATTCCGGACTGCGTCGTTCACTCCGCGCTCACAATTCTGGGAGCAATCGCCGGACCGACCGATGACGCAAAAGGCGCTGATTGTACGCACGGGGCCCGACGGCCACGAGGGGCTCAAAGAACTAAACCTCGAACTTGAACGGGGGTGGCGAGTGGCCACAGTCAGTCCGATGGGCGGGGCGGGAGAGGCCGGCGGTGCGCCCTGTCACGCGGCCCTCGTGGTGCTGGAGCGTCGGGACCGGGAGGGAACCACCGTGGCGGTCGAGGCGGTGGAGCGGGCCGAGTCCCAAGCCAAGTCGGTCGTCGAGGAGGTCATGCGGGACATCGGCAAGGTCATCGAGGGCAACGGTGCTGATCCGCCCGACGAGCCCACTCCGTAGGCTATGGAGGCGAGTTGTGGACCCATTTCATCTCACCCGGACGAGAGCCCTAGTTCTTCAGGGAGTAAGGGCCTGAAGATCGTTCTCGTCGAGGATAAGGCGGGTGCTCCGGCCCACCCCCATCCCCTTCACGGTCAAGCGTTTCGCAAATCCGACCTTCAGGGTGTGTATCGTGTCGAACGCCTCGTAGGAAGTTTTTAGGGTTCGGGCTATGTCCCTGGCCCGGTTCGTGGCTACCTTCGGGGGCGAAGAGATGTCCATCAAGGCTAGGCTGTCCACTGCGTCGTTCGTCAGGATGATTTCAACCTGGCGCCCCTCCTGCACCTGAAAGACGTTCACCTCCGGGTGGTCCCCTTCCTGCGCGAGAAGAGTCTGAATCCTCGTCTCCTCCGAGGGAAGGCGCTTTTGCACCTGCACGTCGCTCTGGACGGGACCCATACCCCAGTAGCTGTAGGCCCAGAGGGCGAGAAGTACCCCCGCAACGATCCAGATGGTGAGCCGCTTGTTTCTGATGCCGGACAGAGATTGCTCCTGCCTCCCCGGTCCGTCTGAAGTGTTGGTCTGCATCTGGCTGGTCACTGTACGTGATTCGGTTGAACGAGACAGACTGCGTGTTCACCTCCCGGCCGAGGCGTTCGTTTACAAGGAGCAACGTTCACACGCTTATCTTTTGAAAATAAATGATGGGACGAATTCACGTTTCACGGCCAGCTTCACGCACCTGTGGCACCAAGGATCTCTGTTCCGGGCTGTATGCCTTGGCAGAGGACTGATCCCCATTCGAACCGTTTTTTTGGACTTGTTTGGCGTCCGTGGTCCTCGATGCCTTATTTGGGGGCTGAAATTCGACGTCAACAACCCACCCGCCATCTATGTCCGACGCCACCGAGTCCGACGCCTCGATGACTGACGTTCAAGAAACGGGACCTGTTGCTCCCGAGTCCGCCGATGAGCCCGACAACGGGGCGCCGTGGTGGCGTCGGTGGGTCGTCGCGGCGCTGGTGCTGGGCGGACTCGGCGCGGCGGTCTATTTTGCCGGCGACATTCCCAAGACCGAAGGCCACTACGGCTTCTGGTCGGTCCTGCCGCCCCTCATCGCCATTGTGTTGGCCTTCTGGCTGCAGGAGGTCGTGAGCGCCCTCTTCATCGGCATCGCGGCGGGGGGCATCATCGCCGGGGACGTGAACATCATCGACGCGTTCCTACTGCCCGCCATCGGCACGGAGGACTTTGCGCTCATCCTGCTGGTGTACCTCTGGGCGCTGGGTGGGCTCATTGGACTCTGGACGCGTACCGGCGGCGCGCTCCGATTTGCAAAGTGGGCGGGGGAGAAGATGGTGCGCGGACCCAGGACGGCCAAGTTCTTCACCTGGATCATGGGGCTCATCTTTCATCAGGGCGGCACGATCTCCACAGTCCTCACCGGCGCCACGGCCCGCCCCATCGGCGATCAGCACAACGTGTCGCACGAGGAGCTCTCCTACGTCGTCGATTCCACCGCCTCCCCTGCCGCGACGGTCATTCCGTTCAACGTGTGGCCCATCTACGTGGGCGGACTCGTCGCGGGCACCATTCCGTTGTTCGAGACCTCGCAGGATGGCATCGCGTTCTTCTTCTCGTCGATCTGGGCCAACTTCTACGCCCTCTTCGCGATCACCCTGACGCTGCTCTTCGCGTGGGAGAAGTTGCCGTGGATCCCCAGCAAGAAGATGCGTGACGCCGCCAAGCGCGCCCGCACGACCGGGAAGCTCGACCGGGACGACGCCACGCCGCTCACCTCGCGCGAGCTTACGGAAATGGACATTCCGGACGACTACCGCCCGAACCTCGTGGACTTTGTCGGACCCATCGGGACGCTCCTGGCGGTGGCCATTCTGCCGTACCTCTACACCTACTTCTACCTCGGCAACACGGAGGATCCGACGCTGCTGATTGCGGAGGCGTTCGTGCTGGCCGTGCTGGCGGGAATGGGCATCGCGCTGTTTCGGGGCATGAACTTCGACGCGGTGATTGATGGTTTCGTGGATGGCTGCAAAGGCGTTACGATCGGGGCCATCATTCTGGCGCTGGCCGTGTCGCTGAAGGAGGTGGCCGACGCGGTGGGGACCGCCGACTACGTGGTGGCGACGGTGGGGGAGGCCATCTCGCCCACCATCTTGCCCGGCTTGCTCGTGGTGCTCTGCCTCATCATCGCGTTCTCGACCGGCACCTCGTGGGGGACCTACGCGGTCGTCTTTCCGGTGGCGATGCCGCTGGCGTGGAGCGTCTCGCAGGACCCGCTCTTCATCACGCTCTGCTTCGGGGCCGTCATCGGCGGGGCCGTCTACGGCGATCAGTGCTCGCCCATCTCGGACACGACGGTCCTCTCATCGCTGGCCACGGGATCGGACCTGATGGATCACGTCAACACGCAGCTCCCCCTCGCGTCGGTGGCGGGGGGGCTCGCGATCGTCCTGTACACGGTCCTCGCGGCGCTGCTCGTGTAATCGGTACTCCGCCCACCGTCATTCCGCGTCCGACAGGAATTGGTGGAGGGCGTCGAGGGCCCGGCGACGATGGCTAATCTCGTTCTTGGCTGCCGCGGGCATTTCCGCGAACGTTTGGTCGTAGCCCTCCGGCTGGAAGAGGGGATCGTAGCCGAAACCGCCATCGCCGCGAGGGACGGTGGTGATGGTGCCCTCGCACACGCCCTCGAAGGTGTGCGCCGTTCCCGTTTGGTCGATGAGGGCGACGACGGTGCGGAAGCGAGCGCGCCGATCCTCCACATCTTCCATCACCTCTAGCAACCGACGCTTGTTGTCGTCGGGCGTGGCGTCGGGGCCGGCAAAGCGGGCGGTGTGGACGCCCGGCTTGCCATTTAGCGCGGCGACCTCCAGGCCGGTGTCGTCGGCGAGAGTAGGATGACCGGTGTGCTCGTAGAACGCCCGGGCCTTTTTGCGGGCGTTGCCGGCGAGGGTATCGGCGTCCTCGGTCACCGTTGGGGGGGCGTCGAGCTCGCTCGCCGGGATGAGCGTGAGGGAGAGGTCGGCGAGCAGATCTCGGAGTTCGTTGACTTTTCCGGGATTGCCGGTGGCCAGTACGAGAGAGGAGGGGCGTCGCATGCGGACAGAGCGTCGGACAGAAATCGGGAGGCGTCGCAGGGGAAACATGCCTCCCCGCCTTGCGTTTCCGAAAATCGCTCTACGATCTTAGCACGCAATTTTCTTAAACCAAACTCCCTACGGAGGGATCTACCTTGGCTGTTGGTGTCAAAGTCCGAAACAACGAAGACATTGATCGCGCCCTCAAACGCTTCCGGCGTGAAGTGAACCGGAGTCGTGTGCTGCAGGAGTACCGGCAGAACATGACGTACATGAAGCCCTCGGAAGAGAAGCGCATGGAAGAGAAGCGTTCGCGGCGGCGTCGCCACCGCGAGGAGAAGCGGGGCGACAACCGGAAGCGCCTGTAGGATTGTCTTCCATTTTGACGCCGAATGCGTTGAACCGCATTCGGCCCTCCAACTGGGGACGGATCCGCATCGGGTCCGTCCCTTTTCTATGTTCCCCCTCAAGGCAAAAGCCCCACCTGACACAGGCAGGGCTCTTGCGCGAAGAATATGGCTGGCTGGGGACTAAATTCCGATCGCCTCGCCGACAAGCTGCTCCTGCTCCCGGTCGTGGACCTTAGCCGAGCCGGTGGCCGGGCTGGCGCTGGCGGGCCGGCCCACGTACCGGATGCGCTGCTCGCACGGGCCGTGAGTCGCTTCGAGCAGGTCGTCGAGCCGCGGGCGCACGAACGACCACGCGCCCATGTTCTGCGGTTCTTCCTGGACCCACACCGTCTCGTCCGCCTCGGCGTAGCGCTCCAGCTCTTCCTGGAGCTCCTTCTTCGGGAACGGATAGAACTGCTCCAGGCGCGTGATCGCGATCTTGTCGCGCCGATCGTCCTCCTCCAGCGCCTTGACGAGGTCGTAGTAGACCTTGCCGCTGCAGAGGATGTGACGTGTGGTATCGGCCGGATCCGTCTCGGCGGGAATCACCTCCTGCACGCCGCCGTCCGTCAGGTCGTCGGGCGTGGACACGCACTTCGGGTGCCGGAGCAGGCTCTTCGGCGTCATGATGACGTGGGGCTTCTTCACGTCGCGCCTCACCTGTCGGCGCAGGGCGTGGAAGTAGTTGGCCGGTGTCGAGTAGTTGGCGACGATCATGTTCTGCTCGGCGCAGAGCTGGAGGAACCGCTCCAGGCGGGCCGACGAGTGCTCCGGGCCCTGGCCCTCGTAGGCATGGGGAAGCAAGGCCACGAGGCTGGAGGTCTGTCCCCACTTCTCCTCAGCGGCGCTCACGAACTGGTCCCACACAATCTGCGCCCCGTTCGCAAAGTCGCCGAACTGCGCCTCCCAGCAGGTGAGGGCCTCGGAATCCATCACCGAGTACCCGTACTCGAAGCCGCAGACGGCGTACTCCGACAGGAGGCTATCGTAGATGAGGAGGCGCGCCTGGTCGTCGCTCAGGTGGTTCAGGGGCGTGTACTCCTCGCCGGTCTCCTGGTCGATGAGGACCGCGTGGCGCTGGCTAAAGGTGGCGCGGCGCGAATCCTGACCGCTGAGGCGCACGCGGGTGCCCTCCTGTAACAGCGATCCGAAGGCAAGGGCCTCCGCGAAGGCCCAGTCGATGCGCTCCTTCTCGTAGAAGAGCTCGTCGCGCTTGCCGAAGAGGCGCCGCAGCTTGCGGTGGACGTTGAAGTCGTCGGGGAGGTTGGTGAGTACTTCCACTACGCGCTCCAGGTGCTCGCGCTCGGCGGTAGTGTCGACCTTGGAGAGCCGGGTGGGGCCCTTCCGCTTCACGCGCTTCTCCAGGGCCTCCTCGGCGTCTTTTTCCTCCAGGTCCTTCGTGCGGTCGAAGGCCTCCTGCAGGCGGCTGCGGTAGTCGTCGAGCATCTGCTCGGCCTCGTCCGGCTCAATGTCGCCGCGCCGCAGCAGCATCTCGGTGTAGAGCTTCCGCGGGGACCGCTTCTCCTCGATCTTCTCGTAGAGGAGGGGCTGCGTAAAGGTCGGCTCGTCGCCCTCGTTGTGGCCGTGGACGCGGTAGCACATCATGTCGATGACCACGTCCTTATTGAAGCGCTGGCGGTACTCGAACGCCAGCCGCGCGATGCGGACACACGCCTCGGGGTCGTCGCCGTTGACGTGGAAGATGGGCGCCTCGATGGCCTGCGCGAGGTCGGTGGCGTACGTGGAGCTGCGCGCATCGCCGGGCGGCGTGGTGAAGCCAATCTGGTTGTTGATCACCAGGTGGACGGTGCCGCCGGTGGTATAGCCGCGCAGCTTGCTCAGGTTGAGCGTCTCGGCCACCACGCCCTGCCCCGGGAAGGCCGCGTCGCCGTGCACCAGGAGCGGCATCACGGCGTCGTGGTAGTCGTCCTCGTCGGCCTCGGGGTGCTCGTCGCGCAGCAGGTTCTGCTTGGCGCGCGACATGCCTTCCACCACGGGGTTGACAGCCTCCAGGTGGCTGGGGTTGGAGGCCAGCGTGACGCCGATCGTGTTGCCGTTGGGGGAGGTGACGTCGCCCTTCGCGCCCAGGTGGTACTTCACGTCGCCGGAGCCCTGGGTCGTGTTCGGGTCGATGTTGCCCTCGAATTTGGAGAAGATGTCCTCGTAGGGCTTGCCGATGATGTTGGCCAGCACGTTGAGGCGGCCGCGGTGGGCCATGCCCATCACCACGTCCTGCACCTCGTCGTCGGCGGCGTCGGAGAGGAGCGTGTCGATAATTGGGATCATCGTCTCGGCTCCTTCCAGCGAGAACCGCTTGTGGCCGATGTACTTGGTGTGCAGAAAACGCTCGAAGGCCTCCGCGGCGTTGAGCGTCTCCATGATGCGGTGGCGCTCGTCCTGTGACGGCGGCTCCGCGTCTCGCATCGGCTCAATTCGGTTTTGGATCCACCGCTTCTCCTCGGGGTCGGAGATGTGCATGAAGGCCGTCCCGATCTTGTTGGTGTAGGCCTTCCGCAGGATGGACAAGATCTCGCGCAGCGGCAGTTTCTCCTCACCACCCAGGCCCCCGGTGATGAACTCGCGGTCGAGGTCCCAGACCGTGAGACCGTAGGTGGCGGGATCGAGCTCAGAGTGGTACTCCCATTCGTAGCCCAGCGGATTGATGTCGGCCTGCAGGTGACCGCGCACCCGGTAGGCCCGGATCAGCTGGAGGACGGCGGCCTGCTTCTCCGTCATGTCGAGCTCGTCCTGCGGCTCGTGCTGGCCGAGCTGCGGGGTCGAGTCGCGCGCCATCCGGAACGGTTGATGCGGCACGCCCAGGTCCGCAAAGATATGCTGGTAGAAGTCGTGGTCGCCCAGCATGAGCTCCTCGATGTAGTTGAGAAAGGCGCCGCTCGTGGCGCCCTGGATCACCCGGTGGTCGTAGGTGGAGGTGAGCGTCATGACCGGCGAGACGCCCGCTTTGCTCGCCACCTCCGGATCGTATCCTCGGTACTCAGGCGGATAGCCGATGGACCCGGCGCCCATGATCACGCCTTGCCCCGGCATCAGGCGGGCCACGCTCATCGAGGTGCCGATCATGCCGGGATTGGTGAGGGTGGCCGTGGTGCCCTGGAAATCGGACAGGTCGAGGTCGCCGTCCAGCGCACGGCCGACGATGCTGTTGTAGGTGCCGAGAAATTCCGCAAAGTTGAGGCTGCCCGCGTCTTTGATGTTGGGCACCAGCAGGGTGCGCTTGCCGCGCCGCTCCACGTCGACGGCGAGGCCGAGGTTGATCTGGTCGGGCTTCACGTGCTCCGGCGTGCCCTCCTCGTCGCGCCGGAAGGTGGTGTTCATGTCGGGGTACTTCTGCAGCGCCTGCACCATCGCGTAGGCGATGATGTGGGTGTACGACACCTTCTCGCCGCCGACCTGCTTCTGGTAGTCGTTCAGAAGATTGCGATTCTCGTCCAGCAGCTTCACCGGAATCGTGCGGGCGGAGGTGGCCGTGGGAATGCCGAGGCTGTCCTCCATGTTTTCGACCACCTTCGCCGAGGGGCCGGTCATGGCCGTCACCTCGGCCTTGTCCTCATCGACCGATGGGGCCGAGGCGGGGCGCAAGGGCTCCACCACGCCGTCCTCGGTCTCCGGGGCAGAAGGGGGCGCCTCACGGGCCTCCGGCGCCGGTTCGCTGGGCTGTTCGGGGGGCGTGGTCGCCTCGCCGTCGCCCGTCGTGGGGGTTTCCGTGGTCGTCTGTGGGGCGGGGACGAACGAGGCGTCCGGGTCGTAGTCCGCAAAGAACTCTCGCCAGCTCTCACTGACGCTGTCGGGGTCTTCCTGGTACTGCTTGTACAGCTCTTCGATGTAGCCCGTGTTGAATCCGAGGCTGCTCACGGTGGGACGAGGGGTCGAATGATAAGGGATACGGCAATCGGCAAGTGGACCTGTGCATAACGATGGATCCGCGGAGAGGATTCAGCCGGGGGCGGTTGCAAGAGATCCGGCGGACCACAACATTGGTAGGGTTCACACGGGCACCGTTATTGATTCAGACCCGATTCCGATGCGAGATCACGTCCGGAAGGGCCTCCTCTGTTTTCTCGCAGGACTGACGGTGGGAGTGCTTTGTCTCCGACCAGCGTGGGGACAGGCGCCGCAAAGCACGACGCTTCAGGCCCGGGCCGACTCGCTCGCGGCCGTCGGGGACTCCCTTCGGGAGGAGCGGGACTTCGCGGCGGCGCGGACGGCATATCGGCAGGCCCGGACTGCCTACCGGGAGGGAGGGGCTCCCGAGCGCGCGGTGGCGATGACCGGAGACATTGGGGTGGTGTATTACTTCGAGGGGGCCTTGCAGGACGCGCGTCAGGTCTTTCTGCGGGCCGCGCGGAGAGCCCGCACCATCAGGGCGAAGGAGGAAGAGGCCGATAATGTGAACAACGCGGGCCTCGCGGAGTGGCGGCTTGGAAAATACGACGTTGCCCTCGAACACATCCGAGACGCTGTTGCCATTCACCGCGATCTCGGCAATCGACAAGAGGTGGCGTCGGGTCGCAACAACATCGCGAATATTCAGGAGGAGCAAGGAAACTTCGGGAGCGCTCTCGAAAACCTCCGGCGGGCCCTACGGGTCAGTCGTGCGTTGAATGATTCAGTGGGAATGGCCGTAAATCTGAACAACATGGGGCTCGTCCTGCGGAGTCAAGGGCAGTACGGCGAGGCCTTAAGGGCGCACCGGGAGGCTCTTCAGATCCATCGGCAGACCAGCGATAGCTCCTCGGTGGCGGACGCGCTCAACAATCTGGGCATCGTCCTGAAAGATCAGGGCCGCTACGACGAGGCGCTCCGCCGGTATCAGGAATCACTCCGCATCAACCGCTCGCTCGGCAATCGCTCTGAAATTGCGACCAACCTGAATAATATCGGTGAAATTCAGCTGGAGCAGGAGCGATACACAGAGGCGCGACGGGCCCTGCGGAGGGCACTCCGGATCAACCGTCAGATTGAAAACCGTGCCAGCGCGGCCACCAATCTCTACATGATTGGGGAAATGCACCGGCGAACGGAGTCCTTCAACCAGGCCGCGACGTTCTACCGAAAAGCCCTCCGCATCAATCGAGAGCTGGGGCGTCAGGAAGCACTCGCGGCGAACCTGTACGGCATGGGGCAGCTGCATCTGGACGAGGCGCGCTTCACTACCGCAGACTCGGTGCTCACGCGGGCGGTTCGCATTACGGATGAGCTGTTGGAGACCGCCACCGGGGCGGACCGCCGAGACTACCTTGCCCGCGAGGCCCACACGTTTCAGGCGCTTGTCACGGCACGGGTCCGGAGCGGGGACCCTGCAGGGGCCCTTCGGGCCTTCGAGCGGGGGCGGGCTCGCCTCCTAGCGGAGCGTCTGTCGGAGCAGGACCGGCCCGACAAGGATCAGATGCCAGCGGTCCGCCAGTTTCGAGCCGCTGTAGATTCGGGGCGTGCGGCGGTTCTCTACGCCAATACCGACACGAAGCGTCCCCTCACGGCGCTCGTCGTGACGCACGATTCCATTCGTGTCCACGAGATCCCGGGCACCCGTCAGATCCAATCCGTGGTGGACCAGTACCGAAAGGCCCTCGGGCGGCTCCAGTTGCGGGAAGAGCTCGTGCCGACCGCGCCTTCGTCCTTATCGCTGCTGCAGGAGGCGAAGGGACTCCTCGGAGGCGGAACGGACGAAGACGGGTTGGCGAAACTCGTGCGTCTGTATTCCCACGACCTTAGCGTAGCATCTGCCCGTCAAGTGCTGTCGGACGGTCGACATCGCCGGCTGGGAAAATATTTGTACGAACTGCTCATCTCCCCGCTTGAACAGGACCTTTCGGGCATTGAAGAGCTCATTGTAGTGCCGGACGGGGCGCTGGGGTACCTTCCGTTCGAAACGCTGGTCAACTGGGAGGGCAAGTATCTCGTTGAGGAGCGAGGAATCCGGTACGTGCAGTCGCTCCGGGTTCTCCGGCTTCTGCAGCAGCGTCCAGATGCTCCGCCGACGCGATCCAAGGGACTGCTTGCCCTGGGCGGAGCCGTCTACGATGCGCCCTCCCGCGCGAGGGATACCGCACGCGTACCGGGGTCGCGAATCACAGAGCAGAGGCGTACGGCAGAGGACCCTTGGCCCGACCTCCCCTGGTCGCTGCGAGAGGTCGAGCGGCTCGGTCAAATTGCGTCGCCGTCCCGCCTTCTGACGGGGCAAAAGGCGAGAGAAGACACCCTGCAGCGCCTGAACGAACGGGGGGTTCTCCGCCGCTACCGCGCCGTCCACTTTGCGACTCACGGGCTCATGGAGCCCGACACTCCGTCCCGGTCGGCGCTCGTCCTCTCCGGGGCGATGTCTCCGCGCCCCGATACGATCGGCCTGGACGGGTACCTGACGATGGAGGAGATTGTCACCCTTCGGCTCGACGCCGATTTCGTGGGACTGTCGGCCTGTCAGACCGGGCTGGGGCGCATTTATCGGGGTACGGGGGTGGTAAGTCTCGCTCAGGCCTTCCTCCGGGCCGGGGCCGACGCGACGGCGGTGTCGCTCTGGCCCGTCTATGATGCCTCAACGATGGTCTTCATGGAAGCCCTGTACCGGCGGGTCTGGCGCGATGGGCAGCCGTGGAACCGGGCGCTCACGGAGACGAAACGTGCGTTTCTGGCGGGCGATCATGGTGACCGGCGCCGCGACCCCCGCTTCTGGGCCCCCTTTGTGCACTACGGACGGGAGACAAAGTGAATCGGGGCTACAGCCATCCCTCCGCCCGATACCACGCGATGGTGTCGGCCACGCCGTCGTCGAGGGAGATGCGAGGCGTGTAGCCGAAGTCCTGCTGGGCCTTCTCGATGGAGCAGGCCGTGCAGGCGTGCCGAATTTCGCGGGCCTTGTCGCGGTTGAGGGGCGGGTGGGTGCCCGTGAGGGATCCCCATGCTTCCGAGGCCGCGCCCACGAGGCCGACGAGGGGACCTGGCACCGGGACGGTGACCGCCCATGTGTCGAGTGCCGCCGTGGCGGCCCGCTTTACCTCGTTCCAGGCGTAGGGGCGCTCGCTGCCGAGGAAGTACGCCTCCCCGACCGTGTCCGGGTGGCGGCAGGCGTCCACCATCCCCGCGGCGAGGTCCCGGACGTGCACGAGGCTTAGCGATCGGTTGGAGCCGCCCCCGACGACGGGACAGACGTGTCGCTTGACGGCCTGGAAGAAGTCGAGGATGTCGCGGTCGCGGGGGCCGTAGACCGCAGGCGGGCGAACGATTGTGATGGGCAGGACTTCCGCGTACGATTCGGGGATCGTCTCGGGTCGTTCTTGCAGCGCCTGTTCCATCTGCGCCTTGCTCTGGCCGTACATGCTGACGGGGCGAAGCGGTGCCTCCTCCGTCGCCACCTCCTGCTCACAGCGCCCCACGGCCGCGAGGCTGCTCGTCACCAGTACGCGATCCAGGTCCGGTGCGGCGTTCTTCACGGCGCCTAGCAGGTTGAGCGTCGCCTGTACGTTGGCCTCGTAGAATTCGTCTTCGGTCGGCGCCCGTGTCCGCCCAGCCACGTGGTAGACCTCGTCGACCCCATCGAGCGCGTCCCAGAGCACGTCCACGTCCGACAGGTCGCCGCGCACGGTCGTCACGTCCAGGTCCGACAACCACTTCGGGTCGGTGCGGACGAGGCAGCGGATCTCGTCGATGTCGCGGCGCAGCAGTTCTTCGACGAGGTGGCTGCCGACGAAGCCGGTGCCGCCGGTGACGAACGCCGTTTTCTTCATGTGATGGCTGGTTTGGGGGCGAGAGGTGAGTGGGGAGAGGCGAGGGGCGAGAGGGGAAGGACGAGAGAACGAGGATCGAGAGTCGAGGGTCGTGGGAGTAAGTGTGAGACGCGACGTTATAGAGCGGGGGGCTGACGTGTCTTCAAATAGCGGCTTCTGCTTGGGATTTTTCCTCCTCTACCATGTCGAAGATCGAGAGCTTTCGAGAACTCAAGGTCTACCGGATGGCGCACCAGCACGCCCAAACGATTTTCGAGCGCTCCCAGCAATTTCCCAAGGAGGAGAAGTACGCACTGACGGATCAGATTCGACGATCCTCCCGGGCGGTCACCGCTCTCCTGGCCGAAGCCTGGGCTCGACGACAGTATCGTGCCGCCTTCATCAACAAGGTCAACCAGGCCCTCGGAGAAGCGATGGAGACGCAATCGTGGCTCGACCACGCTCGTTCCTGCGGATACCTCGACGAGGACGAATATGCCAGCCTCGACGATTCCTGGGCACACATTGGCGCAATGCTCCGACGAATGATTCAGCGCGCCGATGGATTCTGCAAGACGGATTCGTGACA